>Ga0073899_10004613_pt1 | contig 12045 bp, 13 predicted proteins | sample KloWWTmetaKNB5Ph_FD_88975 | JGI IMG/M metagenome (GOLD analysis project Ga0073899, IMG submission 88975) | Active sludge microbial communities from Klosterneuburg, Austria, studying microevolution and ecology of nitrifiers - Klosterneuburg... | ecosystem: Engineered > WWTP > Aerobic digester >...
CGATGGAAATGGCAACCCCACGCTCCAAGGGTACCAGCAATTCCATCGGCGGAAAGTGACATAGGTGCCGTAACCGCCGGCCATTCGGACGCCCCTCCGCGGCTCCCTCGCCGGGCGTTTCTCGTCGGCGAAGAGTCAGCCGGCCGGGACTGCCTGCGGCGCCCGCATCGCCGCCATCTGGGCGGCCAATTCGTCCATCTCCGCGCGGAACCCGTCCGGCGCAGCCACCGTCCGGCGGAGGAAGTCGGCTATCTCGCCCTGCACCTGGTCCTGCATGCTCGGGATCCGCGCGAAGCCGTGGGGCAGGCCCGGGTAGATGTGCATCTCCACATGGGCACGGGCGTCGCTCAGGGCTTCGAACATCCGCAGGCTCGCCGAGACGGGCACCACCCGGTCATTGCTGCCGTGGAGCAAGAACGTCGGCGGGAAGGCCGCCGACGCATAGGCGAGGGGGCCTGCTGCCCGGGCGAGTGCCTCGGTCGCCGCCTTGCCCATGAGAGCATCGGCCGGGACGCTGCCGCTGATCTTCTGCTCTGTGGCCTGGAACACCGTCGGCGGATAGATGCCCACGGCCGCGGCAAGCTCGCTGGATACGCCGGCGTTGCCGCCATCACCCTCGAATTCGGGGAGGCCCGGCGTTCCGGCCGCGAGGAGGGTGAGGTGCGCACCCGCGGAGTGGCCTTCAGCGGCGATCCTGGCCGGGTCGATCCCGAGACGCGCTGCATTCGCACGGATCCACCGGATGTTGGCTTTGACGTCGTGGATCTGGGCGGGCCAGGGCGATTCAGGCGTGAGGCGGTATTCGCCTGCAACCGCAACGAAGCCCCGTCGCGCCAGTGAGAGGCAGGCATCGCGTACGCGGCTGCGCTCGCCCATTCTCCAGCCGCCGCCGTAGAGGACGAGGACTCCCGTGCCGTTCATGGTTGCCGGGGAATAGATGTCGCACTTGAGGTCCCTGCCGCCGCCTCGCCCAAAGGCCACGCCCTCTTCGATGGTGATGCTGTCGTTGCTCATGCCCTGCTCCCACTGGAGATGTGGCCGGAGTCTACAGAGCGTGGCCGGAGCGAGGAACTAGCTCCTGATCGCGGCGAGGACCCGCGTCTTGTCCATGGCGATGAGCGCCGGGATGTTGAGTACGAGTCCCGGGAACTGGCTGCTTTCGATCAGTCCTGCCTGGTCGGGCTGCCGGGTGATGTAGCGGCCGTCTGGCCCAATCTCGAACCAATCCACCGCCCTGTCGCGCGTTCGCCAGACGATGTACTCCCGGACACCTGCGCGTTCGTATGCCCGTTTCTTTTGATGGAGGTCACGGGAGCGTGAACTCGCTGCCACTTCGACGACCAGTTCGGGTACCTTCACGATGTGGCCCCCATCGTCCACCCATCCGGGAGTCGCCCGGAGCAGCATCGCATCCGGTTCGGGCTCGTTCCGATCGTCAAGAAGCACGGTAGCCGGAGGCGAAGCCACCAGGGACGGCGAACGGTCTGCGTATGAGTCCAACCAGCGCAGTACGAGACCTTGTGGCTGGCCGTGCTCGGTGAGCGAAATCGGCGATGGCATGTAGACGATTCCCTCAATGAGCTCGACGCGGTGGAGCTGCGGATCCTGCAGGTACGCCGCGTGAAATTCCTCGCGCGTCATCACCGCGCCGTTTTCGAGAGCGGTCAGCTTCGGGGCAGAAGACATGTCGCAAGTATACCTCGGCCTCTTACCCCGCCTGCCGCGCGACCGCAGCAGCAGCCGCTGCCGCAGCCTCGGGGTCGCCCAGGTATTCCGCCCGGACGGGGCGCAGATCCCGGTCGAGTTCATAGACGAATGGGATGCCGGTGGGCACGTTCAGTTCCGGGATGTCGGCGTCGCTGATGTTCTGCAGGTGCTTCATCAGTGCGCGAATGCTGTTCCCGTGAGCGCCGAGCAGGACCGTCTTTCCCTGACGGAGATCTGGAATGACAGCGTCGTACCAGTAAGGAAGGAAGCGCGCGATGACGTCTTTCAGGCATTCGGTGGCGGGCAGCACATCGGGCGCGAGGTCCGCGTAGCGCGGGTCGTGCCGAGGGTGGCGTTCATCGTCCATTTCGAGCGCCGGCGGTGGGACATCGAAACTTCTCCGCCAGATGAACGCCTGTTCCGCGCCGTAGCGGTCGGCAGTGTCCTTCTTGTTCAGCCCCGTGAGCGCACCGTAGTGACGCTCGTTGAGACGCCAGGAGCGCTTCACCGGGATCCAGTGTTGGTCCATCACATCCAGCGCGATTTGGGTCGTGTGGATGGCGCGGCGCAGCAAGGAGGTATGCGCTACATCGAAGCGGAGGCCAGCTTCGCGCATGAGGCGGCCCGCCTCCCGGGCTTCGTTCGTCCCCTTCTCGGTCAGGGGGACATCGTGCCAGCCGGTGAACAGGTTCTCGAGATTCCAGGTGCTCTCGCCGTGGCGCAGCAGGACAAGCGTGTACGTCATCTCTTCGTTTACCCCTCGCTCGAAATTACACCGCAGCGGGGGAGTTACCGCCATGCACGAGCGACCGGTAGAGCCCATGTTTCTCCACCAGCCGTTCGACCGCTTCGGGTACCAGGTACCGGATCGATCGTCCCCGTGCGACGCGGTCGCGGATTAGCGTTGAACTGATGGCGAGGAACGGCATTTCGACCCGCTCGAAGCCCGCTGCGCCGGCCCCCGGGGCCTTTTCGGCGACGACGATGCGCGCGAGCCGCTGGATCTCTTCCGGCTCGCGCCAGTTCGGCAGGTCGGCGACGGCGTCGCTTCCGAGGACCAGCACGATCTCTCGCTGGCCCTCGGCATGCAGTTCGCGGAGCGTGTCGATGGTGTAGCTGGGCCCGGAGCGCCGTACTTCGCGGCCATCGGGGGCGAACCGGGGATTGCCCTGGAGAGCCGCCCGGACAAGTTCGAGCCGGAGCGCTCCGGAAGTCACGGAGCGCCGCGGGGCCGGGGCGGCGCGCCGGTTCTCGGCGGTATCGGTGCCGGTCTTGCGGTAGGGGTCGCCCGCGGGGATGAACAGCACGCGTTCACAGCCGAATTGCTCGGCCACGCACTCGCCCAGCACCAGGTGCCCGACGTGCGGGGGGTCGAAGGTGCCGCCGAAGACCGCGATGGGGCCGGACATGGAAAGAGTGTACCGCTCGCAGCCTCCTGGGGGCCCGGCACCGAGGTTGCTTCTGGCCGGGCTCGTCCTAAGATGCGGGGCGAATTCGCCGGTCGGAGAAACGAATGGACAGCTACAAGCTTCAACTCTTCTTGCATGTCGCCGTGGTCATCGTCGCCCTTGGGGCAACGTTCGCGAACCCGTTCCTTCAGGGGTGGGGCGAACGCCACGGAGTCGGCGCTACGCGGATGGCTATGCAGTTCAGCAGCCACATGGAGAAGGTGCTCGTGATCCCGGGCGCCATCCTCATACTCCTGTTCGGCACGGGGCTCATCTTCGAGGACGCCACGGGCTACAAGGACGACTTCCCAATGTGGCTCGGGATCGCGATAGCATGGTTCCTGGTCGCTTTCGTGGCGGGGGCATTCGTGCAGCGTTCGAATGTGAACAGGGCGATCGCGGCGCTCGATGGCGTGCCGGACAACGGGGATTTCCCGGCCGAGTACATGAAGGCCAGCCGGCGTATGCAGGCCGTCGGTGGCTTTCTCGGCTTCTCGGTGATCGCCATCACCTTCCTGATGGTCTGGAAGCCCGGCGAGTAGTCACTCCGGGAAGCAGCAACGAATGAGGGGCGCCTGAATGGGCGCCCCTCATTCGTGTGTCTTCCGCCAGCGGTAATCAGGCCGTGACGGCCTCCGCGAAGAAGCGGTCCTTCACTTCCTGGCCGAGGGCGACGTTCTGGATGTGCGCACGCTGGAGTTGCTGCCAGTAATACCGGTAGGTCGCCCGGTCGTGGAGGTTGCCCTCATGCTGGATCGGGCCCCAGTCGGCGGCGAAGGCCTTCAGCAGGATTGCTTCGGCCTCTTCCACCTCGTGGTGGCTCGGCGCCATGGCGCGCGTGATCGGCTCGATCTGGGCGGGATAGATGCTCCACTGGCGAAGGAAGCCGAACTCGTCGTGCGCGCGGCGAGCGTCGTTGTAGATGAATTCCACGTCCTTCAGCTCCAGGGTCACGTTGTGCGCCGGCACCACACCGCTGGCCAGCGCCGCGGCAACCATCTCAGCCTTCGCGCGCTGCAGGAGCTTGTGGTCGAACTGGTAGGGCGAACGCATCGCGAACGCCGGGATCGCCCCGTTGTGCGCGCTGACGAAGTCCATCATCCCGAAGTCCAGCACCTGGACGTTCGGAAGCTCGGCGATTTCCCACACCTGGCGCAGTGCCCCGTGTGTCTCTACCAGCGCATGGATCGGGATTTCGCGACGGCTCCCGGCCTTCGACGTGGTGTTCCGCACGTAGTCGATCATCTCTGCCAGTTCGACAGACTTCACCGTCTTGGGGACGGTGATGTAGGCGAGCCGTTCCGCCGCACCGGAGACGATGATGTCGATGTCCTGCTTCCAGTGCTCGTTCGTGTAGTCGTGGATGCGGACACCCGACATGTTGTGCTGGTTGCCGGCGCTGTTCTGCATGCGCACCACCATTTCGGCGTGCGGGCGCTCGGCGCCCATCGGCGCCCCGTCTTCGCAGTCCATGGTGATGTCGAAGACGCCGCCCATCTTGTTCTGCAGCTCGAGCGCCTTCGTGATGCGTTCCTCCGTCCCCGCGAAGTGCTCGCAGGTCGGGATGATCGGGAAGGGCTTCTCGCCCTCGAAGAGGACTTCGTTCGGGTGTCTTGGCATGTTCGGTTTCCGGTATTGGATTTTGGCCCGCAGCGGCCGGGGGTGCGGCGGAGGCGTAACGAGCAGTATGCCGGATAGGAGGGAGAACGGCGAAACGAGAAGGTAGAGTGCAGGTGTGGACCACTATCTCTCGCGCCCGTACGAAAACCGCGACATGGCGACGCTCCTCCGGTTCGCGTCCGAAGCGACGGCGGTGCGCCTCCCCGGGCTCACTTACTGGAACCCCGGTGACGTTGCCTGGCAACTGGGCATGTTCCCGCCGGGCGCCGACCTCTCGGGGCACGTTCGAATGTGGGAGGGCGCCTCCGGCGTCGTCGCACTCGCGATCTTCGAACCACCGCTGCACTTCGCCTTCGATCTTCATCCGCGACTCGGCCTCGATACCTCGCTGGCCGACGACGTCCTCAGCTGGGTCGAACAACGCCGCCGCGGGATCGTCGTCGGCGGAGGCGCCGTACCGGTCGCCTACCAGATGCTGGGGGAGTCCACGCTTTCGACCGAAGTCCTGGAGAGCGACGCTGCCCGCATCTCGTTCCTTGAAATTCGGGGCTATGTCCGCGTAGAGCGGCACAGCGTCCGCTATTCCAGGGACCTCGATGAGCCAGTCGGTCTGGCCGCTCTTCCGAAGGGCATGCGTTTCCGCCACGTCACCGACGACGACTTCGAAGCTCGAGCCGAACTCCACCGCGACGCGTAATCGGTCTGGGGAGCGTCGAGCTTCTCGGAGAGCCGCTATCGGCGTCTGCGGGCGAACCCCGTCTACGACCAGACCCTCGACATCGTTCTGGAAAGCGCCGACGGCAACCTTCTCAGCTACTGCATCTGCTGGTTCGACCGGGAGAACGGTATCGGCCATTTCGAGCCGGTCGGCACCCGTCCCGCCTTCGCCGGCCAGGGCCTCGGCCGTGCGCTGGTAATGGAGGGTCTGCGGCGTCTGAAAGAGCGCGGCGCCCATACCGCCCTCATCGGCACCGCGAGTGTCAACGAACCCGCGTTGCGGACGTACGCTGCGTGTGGGTTCAAACTCGTTGAACGACAGTACTACTACTCAAGGCTCATCGGCCCGTAAACCCAATTGCGCGGTCCGTCTGATGGCCGACTGTGGGCTTAGTGCTGGAGGCCGAAGAGCTGCCAGCCCGGACGCCCGGCGAGGGGCCCCGTTGGCTCCGGCTGGAGACCATAGCCCTCGCCCGTGCGCAGCGCCTTCTCGATCGCCCACTTCGAAAGGCCCTGGACGGCTTCCATCGCGGCCATTTCATCCAGGCTGAAGAAGCCGGCGTTGGCGATCTCGTCGCCATCGAAACGAGGCTCTTCGTTGCCCAGGGGATCGAGCCGGAACATCACATAGATGTTCGTCGTCGGCCCGCCCATGCCGCCGCCGATCGCGTGGCGGAAGGCGATGACATCGCGCACGCGTGCCTCGATCCCGGCCTCTTCGAGGACTTCCCGCTCGACGGCGAGCGAGAGCGGTTCATCGTGTTCCGCGTACCCTCCCGGGATCTGCCAGGAGCCGGCGAACGGTTGCCAGCCGCGCTGCACCAGCAGCGCCTTGCCGTCCCGGATGACGACGCCCGAGCAGCCGATCGAGAAATCGCCGTAGTGGATGTAGTCGCAGGAGGGGCAGGCAGGGCGCTCCCGTCCGCCGTCCTCCTTGGTCGTGAGGGTCATGGAGCAGCGTGGGCAGTAGGTGTGGTGGGCCATAGTGGTCGGAGTATACCGGGGTGCGCGGAGGCAGGTTGCAAGCGCCTCGCCGGGCCGCCACAGGCTACCGGAAAGAAGTGAGTTGCAGTTTCGAAAAAAGTGAGCCGCAAGCTAACAATCCCGGCTATACTGGGGATACGCCGTGTACATCTTTGACCTCCAACTGACGAATTACCGGAACTACGTGCGCTCCGCGATCAAGCTCGAAAAGGGCCTGAATCTCTTTGTCGGCGATAACGCCCAGGGCAAGAGCAACCTCCTCGAAGCGGTCTACCTCCTCTCCACGCTTCGGAGCAGCCGTGCGAGCAGCGATAGCGACCTGGTGCGGCGCGACATCCTCGCGAGCGACTTCCCGGTCGCTCGCCTTTCGGCCGAAGTGGAACGCTCCGCCGGAAACCTCCAGCTCGACCTCGCCATCGTTGGCCGGACGACGGACCCTTCCCACCGCGCGGGCAAGCGCGTCCGCGTGAACGGTGTGCCGCGCAAGGCATCCGATGCGGTCGGCCAACTCTGCGCCGTGCTCTTCACCACGCTCGACATCGAGATCGTGGCCGGCCCGCCGCTGATGCGGCGCCGTTACCTGGACATGATGATCTCCCAGGTGGACCGCGGTTACCTCCGGGCCATGCAGAAGTACGCAAAGGTCCTGCAGCAGCGGAATAGCCTGCTCAAGCGCATCCAGAACCGCGAAGCTGGAGTCCACGAACTCAACTTCTGGGACCAGGAACTGGCGCACGCCGGCGGGCTGATCTTCTGGGCGCGAGCCGACGCCCTCGGCCACGTCGTGCCCCAGGCGATGATGCAGATGGAGCGCCTCAGCGACGGTCTCGAACAGCTGCAGCTCACCTACCGCCCCTCGCTCGGAGGTCTCGATGAGCGCGACGCGCCAATCGATGACTCGGAGTGGACGGCGCGCATGCTGAAGGCGCTGCAGAACCTCCGCACTCGCGAAGTCGGCGCCGGGGCGACGCTCGTCGGTCCTCACCGCGATGACGTCCAGGTCGAGATCGATGGCATGCCCGCCGACTCGTTCGCTTCCCGCGCGCAGCAGCGCACGGCCGCGCTTTCGATGCGCCTGGCCGAGGCGAGCTACCTCCGGCGCGCCCTCGGTGATGACCCCGTGGTCCTGCTTGATGACGTCTTGAGCGAGCTCGATGCTCGCCGCCGCCGGGGTGTGTTGGAGTACATCGATACGTTCCAGCAGACTCTTGTCACAACGGCGGACCCGGACCGCCTGCGCGAAGTGATGACGAGGGCGGCGAGCCGCTTCGTTGTCCAGGCAGGCGCGGTCACGAGGTTCGAAGGGGAGTAACCCCATCGGGAAGCGGCGATCTTTCGTGCTCGGCGGAGCGGTTGTCGTAGGGGCGTTCGCCTTCCTCGCCGGGTTGGCTTCGCTCCTCACCCTGTTCGACCTCTCCGAGAGCCCTCGCCGCAAGCTCTTTGATATCAACGTTGGCCTTGGGACTGCGATCGTCACGCTGTCGCTCGGTGGCGTGCTCGTCTACCAGGCCGCTTCATCGCTCGGGCACGTCGGGTCCACATCGATGCGCGTGCCAAGGTGGAAGTTCCTGGCGCCGGCTGCGATCGCCGTCTTCCCGTTGTTCGTGGTGATCGGCCAGCTCGAAGTCAACAACCCCGAGCGCTTGCCCTGGCTCTTCCCGGTCACGAATGTCTTCATCGTCAGCGTGCCTTCGCTGGTGATCGCGCTCGTTGTTTCCCAGCGCTATGCCGCGTTCAACCGCTGGGCGTGGCCGGTCAGCTGGCGCGAATGGTCGTCGGGCGTGATTTATGGAGCGATCGGGGCGACGACCGTCGCCGGGATCATCAACACGCTCTACCTCGTGTTGATGGCCATCCTCCTCGTGAGCCAGCTTGGAAACGGCGATACCGGAAACCTCGCGGAAGGACTCCCGTCACTACCGCGAGGTTGGGGTGTCTTCTTCGACGTGAGCGTCCTGTCGGTCGTCGCGCCCCTGAGCGAGGAGTTCTGGAAGGGCATGCTGGTCGCGTTCTTCTTCTTCCGAAGAGGCGGCGCCGCGCGCTGTTTCGTCTGGGGCGTCCTCGCAGGCACAGGCTTCAACATCCTCGAGACTTTCGAAAACAGCCTTTCGATCGTGAACCCTTCGGAGATCACCCAGCAGCAGCTAAGCGCCGACTGGTGGAAGTTCGCCGGCGCGCGAGCGGGCACGGGGGCGGTCCACGCGGCAGCGACCGGCATGTCGGCGCTTGGGTTCTACGGGCTTTTCCGCCGCCAGGGGAAGTACCTGTTGGGATACCCGGCCGGTGTGGCGATCCACGGCGCATGGAACTTCCTGAACTTCACGCTTGCCGGAGACGCATTCCTCAGCCAGGCCGGTCCCGATTCGCAACTGCTCGACATTCTCAGCATCCTCGGCCTCTTCGCGCTCTTCTTCGCCTGCATCGCACTCCTCTGGGAGATGCCGAGAAGGTTGCGTGACGGACGTCCCGCGGCCATCTACCTTGTGCTCGGGATGGTCCCTCGCGATGGACCGGCCGACCCGTCCGCCGGAGGCGGCGAGCGCTGGGTGCCCAACTACCCCGTATGAGCGGGCACATAGGGCCGCAGTGCTAGACTCACCGGATGCCGCCGCCCTACTTTGAGATGCCGACGGAGAGCCACGGTGGCGCGTTCGCTTCGCTCCGGCACGAACAATTCCGCTGGCTCTACGCCTCGAACATCGCTTTCTTCTTCGCGATGAACGGCCAGTTCCTGGTCCGTTCGATCCTGGCCTACGACCTCACCGGCAGTAAGCTCGCGCTCGGGACGATCAACCTCATGGTCGCGATACCGATGCTCGTGGTCTCGCCGTTTGGGGGCGTCATCGCGGACCGGGTGGAAAAGCGCGGGCTCATCCTTCTTGGCCAATTCCTGCTCCTCGTCAATGAGCTGATCGTGCTCGCGCTGCTTCTGACAGGGCGGCTCGAGTTCTGGCACATGCTGGTCGTCGTTTTCTTCATGGGCTGTCTTTTCCCGTTCATCATGCCGGCGCGCCAGGCGATCGTCGCCAACATCGTTGGCCGCCAGGGGCTGGGCAATGCCATGGCTTTGCAGATGGGCGGCATGAATGCCGCACGCGTCGTCGGACCGGTGGTTGCCGGGGGCATCGTCGCTCTCACCAGCGTGAAGTGGGTCTATGTGATGGCTGTCATCCTGTACGTGGTGGCCCTGCTCTCGATGTCGCGCATCTCTAAGTCTCCGCCGGAAGAGGGCGCCGGCAAGAAGCCGGTCATGCGCGAACTCGTCGCGGGGATGAAGTACGTTGCCGGTGACCCACCGGTGCGCGCGCTGATGGTCCTCTCGATCGTCCCGATCTTGCTGGCGATGCCGTTCCAGTCGCTGCTCGTCGTGTTCGCCGAAGACATCTGGAAGGTCGGCGAGGGTGGTCTCGGGGTCCTCCAGGCGGTCGCCGGGGTCGGCGGCATCATGGGCTCCTTCTACGTCGCATGGGCCGGACAGACGCCCCGCAAGTTGCGGTTGATGATGTCCAGCCTCTTCGCCTTCGCGGGCACGCTCTTCCTCTTCGCGCTCAGCCCGTGGTTCCTGCTTGCACTGCCGCTCGTACTTATCGCCGACATCTTTGCAAGCGTGTTCACGACCACCAACGGCACGATCATCCAGATGCTGATACCGAACGAGGTGCGCGGCCGGGTGATGAGCCTGATGATGATGACGTTCGGCCTGACTCCCCTTGGCACGCTCCCGGTGAGCGCCGTCGCCGAGGCCTTTGGCGTGCGCGCGGCAGTGGCAAGCGCCTCCGTGGCCACGGCTCTCCTGGCTCTCCTCATCTTCTTCGCGAGCCGCGCGCTCCGCGGGATCGATGCGACCCACCTGGCGGCGATGGAAGCTGAAGAGGCGCCGATGCCGGGCCTCTCGAAACGGCCAGCGGCGGCGCCGCGCTGATCCTACCGCCGGAAGACGAAGAGCCCGTGCCCCTGCTCGTGGCGTTCGTAGCTCAGGAGCATGCTCATCAGCATGTCCAGCTGGCGGAGGTAGGGGCGGGTCCCGTAGCGGTCTTCGAAGAACGGACGGCGGCGCACCATCTCGGCCTCGGCCGTGCGCCAGGTCACCGTTGCGTCGTTGCTCATGTCCTTGTGCCCGGCCAGTTGCCAGCCGTACTCGGCCCACTCGTCGATGAACGCTTCGGCGCCGCCTCGTGCGTCAGTAGGCACTTCACAGTTCAGACAGAGCGTTGCTTCGGCGGGCGCCGCCACCCGGCTCAGTTCCCTTACCGAGATGTACGTGTCCATCGCCCAAACGCTCTGGAACTGCCCATCGGGAAACGGAAGCCGCCCGGAATCCGCAGCCACCCAGCGAACGCCTGCGCCGCCGGGCATCTCGCGACCGGCGGCAAGGAAATCGAGATTCAGATCGCTGGCGAAAGCATCGCATCCCGTGGCCTCTGCAGCAGAACGTGCTGACGCGCCGACGAAGGCGCCGGTATCGAGCATGCGCTTGCCGGGACCAAGTTGGGCCCGTTCGAGGAGCCACCTGGTCGCATCGGCCCCACCGATATGGTTGTGCTCGCCAAGCAGGTCGATCCACCAGGCGTGGTAGTCATCGGCGAGGCGCGCGAGCGCATCCGGAGCGGTCATCGTCACCACGATACAAAGCCTACCGATTACGCGGATGCCGGGAACGGCCGAACGGGCAGGCATTCGTGTCCTTGCGCCATCGCCGCTACTTCAACGTTATCCCGCCATCCACCGAGATCGCCTGGCCGGTGATGTTCCAGGCTACTGGACTGCTCAGAAACGCGGCGAGATGGCCGATGTCCTCGGGCGTTTGTTCCCGGCGGAGAGGGACGCCATTCTTCACGACCTCGAGGAAGATATCGCGCGGGTCGGCATCCTTGAATTGTGGGACGTTCATCTTCATCCCGGCCGCCAGGCCCTGCCACGCGCGGGTCCAGAGGAATCCCGGGCAAATGGCGTTCACGCGGATGTTTGCCGGGGCGTACTCCAGGGCGGAGCTGCGTGAAAGCGAGATGACACCCGCTTTCGCTGCCGCATAAGCAGGCAGCGTCGGCGAGGCGCTTAACCCGGCAATGCTGGCGATGTTCACGATCGAACCGCCCCCGCGAGCCTTCAGGTACGGGACGGCCACCTTCGTCCCGAGGAAGGTGCTGCGCAGGTTCTGTGCCAGCTGCTCGTCCCAGACGTCCACACTCATGTTTTCGACCCGCGCGCCACCAGTGGCCGGGTTGATCGCCGGGTCGAGCGGCATCCGCCCGGCGCCGGCGTTGTTCACAAAGATGTCCAGCCCGCCCAGTTTCGCAACAGTCTCTCTGACTGCCGCCTGCAGCTCGTCTTCGATGATCACATCGCAGGCCATCCCGATTCCCGGGACAGCCAGCCCCGCCGCGGTCTCGGCCGCTGTTGCCCCGTCGAGGTCGAGGATGCCGACCCTGGCCCCCTGCTGGGCCATCACGGTGGCGATGCCTGCGCCAATCCCCCGTGCACCCCCGGTGACAATCGCTACCAAACCATCAAGCTGTCCCATGTCGATCTCCTGTCTATCACACTTGCCTGCGATTTCGAGCTACTCGCC
>Ga0073899_10004614_pt1 | contig 12044 bp, 13 predicted proteins | sample KloWWTmetaKNB5Ph_FD_88975 | JGI IMG/M metagenome (GOLD analysis project Ga0073899, IMG submission 88975) | Active sludge microbial communities from Klosterneuburg, Austria, studying microevolution and ecology of nitrifiers - Klosterneuburg... | ecosystem: Engineered > WWTP > Aerobic digester >...
CAGCGCGAACCGGAGCCAGGCCTGCGCTTCGGCAGCCTCCAGCGCCAGTCTGGCCTGCCGGGCGTGCTCGATCACGGTCAGGGCCTCATCCACTGATTCGCTCATGTGTCCTATTCTCGCAGGCCTCACTGACAGAACCCCCCCCACAGACGCCAAGGCCAGAAGCTCGCCGAAGAATCTCCAGGGGCGGCGACCGGTCGAACCGACCTCCGCTCGTTCCCCTCCCGCCACCGAAGCGCCGAGAAGTAGGCTCGCCCCATGCAGCTGACACATCTGGGGCACTCCGCGGTCCTGGTCGAGGTGGCGGGGCTGAGGATCCTGATCGATCCGGGGAACTTCTCCGAGGCCTGGCACTCCCTGACCGACCTCGACGTGATCTGCGTGACCCACCAGCACCCCGACCACATCGACCCCGTCCACGTCCCGCGCCTGCTGGCGGCCAACCCCGCCGCGGTGCTGCTCGTGGAGCCGCAGGTGGTCGCGGCGCACGGCCTGGCGGGCGCCCGTCCGTTCGACGCGGACGGCAGCTTCAGCCTCGGCGGGGTCACGGTGGGGGCAGTCGGCGGGCTGCACGCGGTGATCCACCGCGACATCCCCCGGATCGGCAACGTCGGGCTCGTGGTGAGCGCCGAGGGCGAGCCGACCCTGTTCCACCCCGGCGACGCCCTGGACGCCGTCCCGTCCGGCGTGGACGTGCTCGCGGTGCCCGCCTACGGGCCGTGGGCGGCGATGAAGGAGACGATCGACTTCGCCCGCGCGGTCGCGGCCCCGGCCGGGTTCCTGATCCACGAGGGGCTGCTCGGCGAACGCGGCTGGTCGCTCGCGTTCAACCGGATCGGCGAGATGTCGCCCACCGCCCTCACCGACCTGCGCGACGGGGTGCCCTGGCAGCCCGTCGCCTGAAGCCGCGGACGAACCCGCCTCAGACGATGATCAGGGTGATCGTCGATCCCTTGGGCGCCTGCTCGCCGATCCCCGGCTCGGTGCCACCGACCACGTTGAGCCAGTTCGACTGGTAGCGCACGTCGACCTTGAACCCGACGTCCTTCAGCATCTTCGTGGCCTCGTCGATGCCCTTGTACTTCACGTTGGGAATCTGGACGAGTTCCGGCCCCTTGGACACCACGAAGGTGATCTGGGCGCCCTTGGCGAGTTCGCCGTCGGTCGGGTCCTGGGAGATGATCGAGCCCTCGGGAACCTTCTTGGAGAACTTCCGCTGGGAGCCGTCGACGACCAGCCCCTCGGCGTTGTAGTGGGCCTCCGCCTCGGTGAACGGCTTGCCGGTGAAGTCCTCGATCGCGACCGGTTCGGGGCCCTTCGAGATCTGCAGGGCGACCGCGGTCCCCGGCTTCACGAGCTGGCCCGTCTGGTACGAGAAGCTCACCACCGTCCCCACGGGGGCGCTGTCGTGGAAGACCTCCTTCACCTTGCCCTTGACCAGGTGGTTGGCCTCCAGCGCGGCCTGGGCCTGCTCCTCGGTCTTGCCCGTCAGCGCCGGCACCTGGTAGCGCTCCGGGCCCTTCGACAGCACCGCCTGCACCGTCCCGCCGCGCAGGACGGGGGCGCCCTCGGGCGGGTTGCTGCGGATCACCTGACCGGCGGGGACGCTCTCGGAGTAGTCCTGCGAGAAGTCCACCTCGAGTTCGTGCTGGGCGGCCAGGGTGCGTGCCTGCGCCTCGGTCAGCGAGGCGAACGCCGGGGTCGCGACGAACCGTCCCGAGAACAGCCACCAGCCGCCGATCCCCAGCGCCAGGGCCAGCACGAGGACGAGTACCAGGGCGACGACACCGCGACGGCGCCGCCGGCGCTGCCGCTGCTGGACGACCGGCGCGAGCGGACTGGCCTGGGACGGCGGGGAGGGCTGCGGCGACGTCGGAGTCCGGGGCGCCGACGTCCGGGGCGACGGCGTGCGGGGTGGCGGAGCGTCGTAGTAGGGCATCCCGTCCGCCACCTGCGGGTGGCCCGGGCTGGTCGGCGTGGACGGGGTGAAGCGCAGCGTCGCGGTGCGGTGCACCTCGGTCTCGCCGGTGACGACGGGAACCTGCTGGGTCAGTTGGGTGGCGAGTTCCAGGGTGGTCTGCCGCATCCGGGCGGTCAGCAGCGCGTCGTCCACCACGCCGGAGGCCAGCGCGGCCCGCGCCTGCCGGGCATGGTCGAGCAGCACCGTCCCGTCGACGGGACGCAGCCGCGGATCGCGAGCGGCCGCGGTCACCACGAGCGCGTCGAGGAACGGCGGGATGCCGTGGCGGGAGTTCCGCCAGGAGGGCGTCATCTGCTCCGAGGGCGCCGGCACCTCGTTGTGGACGTGGCTGTACGCCACCTGGATCGGGGTGTCGCCGGTGTGCGGCTTGCGTCCGGTGAGCATCTCGAACAGGATCACGCCGAGCGCGTACACGTCGCAGCGGGTGTCGGCCCTGCCCTTGGTGACCAGTTCGGGGGCGATGTACGACACCGTCCCGATCAGCACGCCGGTCTGGGTCGCGGTCTGCGCCGAGACGGCCCGCGCCAGCCCGAAATCGGCCACCTTGATCTGGCCGCGGTCGGAGATCAGGACGTTCTCGGGCTTGAGGTCGCGGTGGATGATCCCGGCCTCGTGGGCGGCGGCGACGGCGTTGATCACCGGCAGCAGCAGGTCGAGCGCGCGGTCGGGGTCGAACGGGGCCTCGCGGGTGATCAGGTTCCGCAGCGTGCAGCCCTCGACGTACTCCATCACGATGTACGGACGACCGTTGTCGACGCCCTGGTCGAACACCGCTACGACGTTGGGGTGCGAGAGCCGCGCCGCGGCCCGGGCCTCCCGGTCGAACCGGGTCACGAACTCCGGGTCGTCGCCCAGGTTGTCGTGCATGACCTTGATCGCGACGGTACGCGTCAGCCGACGGTCGGACGCGAGGTACACCGTCGCCATCCCGCCTCGGGCGAGTTTGCGGAGGATCTCGTACCGACCATCCAGCACATGACCCACGAGGGGGTCGCCATTGCTCATGATCGTCACACCAAGCTCCGGACCAGTCGGGGAAGTAGGCCGTCCAGACCTGGGCGCAATTGTAGGAGCGTCCGGCAAGGCCGCCGCGCCGACGCGCCGCGACTCGACAGTGCTCCTGCGCGGGAAGGGCGGCGCGTCCTAGGCTGGAGTCGTGACCGCACTGCTCGGCCTGGCGACCCGGCTCCGGCTCGCCCGCCTGCTGCTCATCACCGACCTGCGCCGGCCCACCGTCCCGCCGGTGGACGATCGCTTCGCGGCCGAGCCCTCCGACGGCGACCAACTGGCGGCGGACCACCCCGCCGACCTCACCGGGTTCGTGGCCGCGACCGTGGCGGCCGGGGCCGACATCGTCCTGCTGCGCGAGGACGGCGCACCGGCGCTCGCACTCATGGACGGGCTCTTCGACCTGCGGGCGGCGCTCACCGGCGAGCACCGGGTGATCCTCGGCCTCGCCGAGCCGGTGGCGGCGACCCAGGGCGAGGCCGACCTGGTGCACCTGCCGGCGGGCTGCGTCGACACCCCCGACGAGGTGCGCCCGCTGCTGCACCAGTGGGCGCTGGTGGGCCGCTCCTGCCACGACGTCGCCGGGCTGGAGGCCGCCCTCGCCGGGGAGCGGGTCGACTACCTCACCGTGGGTCCGGTCAGTGGCGCCGCCGGGCTCGACCTGGTGCGGCGCGCCGCCGAACTCCTGCCGCCGGGCGACCCGGCGTCGCTGCCGTGGTTCGCGACCGGCGGCGTGACCCCCGCCACGCTCGACGCGGTGGTCGCGGCGGGGGCCCGCCGGATCGGGGTGGCGCGCTGCGTCCGCGACGCCGCCGACCCCGCCGTACTCACCCGGGAGCTGGCGCAGCGGCTGGCGCGGGCCTGGCGCGAGGATCCCGGCATGGAACGCGTCAGCCTGTCCGCCTTCGGTAGTGGCGGCCCCGGGCTGAGCGGATTGCGGCCACGCGGCTGACCTTGGGACGGGGGCGCGGGGTGCGCCACCGGTCCCCGGGTCAGGCTTCGCGCTCCACCACCAGGCGGGCCAGCACCGTGAGCGCCTCCCTGGCCTCGGGCGTGACCGGGGCGTGCGCCAGCCCGTCCACGGCGCGGCGGTGGGCCGCGGTGATCTCGGCCTCGGTGGCCGCCAGCGCGCCGGAGGTGGTGATGATCTCCCGCGCCTGGTCGACCGCGTCGGCGTCCAGCCCGGGGTCGCCGAGCAGGCGGGCGAGCCGCCGCGCGTCCACCTCGGAGGCGAGGGCGATCGCGTGGGCGACGAGCACGGTGAGCTTGCCCTCGCGCAGGTCGTCCCCGGCGGGTTTGCCGGTGCGGGCCTCGTCGCCGAACACCCCGAGCACGTCGTCGCGGTACTGGAACGCCCGGCCCAGCGCCGACCCGTAGCCGGCCAGCGCCGCGAGCACGTCCGGGCCGGCACCGGCGAGTGCCGCCCCGAGCTGCAGGGGCCGGACGACGGTGTACCGGGCCGTCTTGTACTCCACCACCTGGTGCACGCGGGCCATCACCGCCTCGGGGTCGGTGCGGGCACGCAGCGGTTCGGTCGACTGCGCGAGCACGTCCAGGAACTGCCCGGCCGTCACCTCGGTGCGCATCGCCTCCAGCACCGGACGGCCGCGGCCCAGCGCCGCGGCGTCGAACCCGCTGGCCGAGAACAGTTCTTCCGACCAGACCAGCAGGGCGTCCCCGAGCAGGATCGCGGCGGCTGCCCCGAACGCGTCGGCATCTCCCCGTCCGGCCCGGTCGCGGTGCGCGGCGGCGAACCGGCGGTGCGCTGCCGGCACCCCGCGGCGGGTGTCGGAGGCATCCATCACGTCGTCGTGGACCAGCGCCGAGACGTGCAGCAGGTCGAGGCTGGCCGCCGCCCGCAGCAGCGGGCCCGGGTCGTCCGGCTGCCCCGCGGCCGCGACGTACCCCCAGGCGCAGCACGCCGGACGGACCCGCTTGCCCCCGCTGGAATAGGCGTCGGCGGCATCCGCGAGGTCGGCCAGGTCGGGGCTGATCGCCTCCAGGCCCGCCCGCTGGCGGTCGAGGAAGCCGCGCACCTCCGTGCCGATCGCGGCGGCGAAACCGGCGGCGAGGGGGTCGTGCGGCGTCAGGGTGACCACAGCGGCAGCCTAATGGTCGGCGCTGTTAGGGTGGCCCGCATGCCGAACCAGGGATCCGCTGCCGCGCGTCCGGACGCCGGAACCGCGGGCGCCCGCGGCACCATCGCGGAGCTGCTGGCCGCCGGGACGCACCCGACCATGTCGTTCGAGTACTTCCCGCCCAAGGACGACGCCGGACAGGCCCAACTGCTCGATGCGATCGCCGGGCTGCACCCGCTGCGCCCCGACTTCGTCTCGGTCACCTACGGTGCCAGCGGCTCCAGCCGCGCCCGGACGGTGGACGCCACCCGCCTGATCCAGGCCAGCACCGGCGCCCTCACCATGGGGCACCTGACGTGCGTGGGCCAGTCGGTCACCGAGTTGCAGGGCGCGCTGGGCGCCTACGCCGAGGCCGGCGTGCGGCACGTCCTCGCCGTCCGCGGCGACCCCCCGGGCGGCCCGACCGCGCCCTGGCAGCCCCACCCCAAGGGCCTCGCGAACGCGACCGGGTTGGTCGAACTCGTGAAGGCCTCCGGCGACTTCTGCGTCGGTGTCGCAGCCTTCCCCGACGGCCACCCCGAGCGCCACGACCTCGACCTCGACGCGCGGATCCTGGCCGAGAAGGAGCAGGCCGGCGCCGAGTTCGCGATCACCCAGCTCTTCTTCTCCGCCGACGCCTACTTCGCCCTGGTCGAGCGGGTGCGGCGGCTCGGCTGCGAACTCCCGATCGTCGCCGGCATCATGCCGGTCACCAACCTCCGCCAGATCGAGCGGTTCGCCGGGCTGTCGGGCGCCGACCTGCCCGCGCCCATGGTCGCCGCGCTGCATGCCGTGGCCGACGACCCCGCCGCGGTGCGGTCACTCGGCCTGGACCTGGCCACCGACCTCTGTGACCGGCTGCTCGCCGGCGGCGCCCCGGGCCTTCAGTTCTTCACGCAGAACCGGTCGACGGCCACGGCAGAGATTCTCGCCAGGCTCCGCCGGATCCCGCCACGTCGAGGGTGACCAGCCGCTGCGTGGGACGGGTGAGTGCGACGTAGAGCACCCGCTCGCCGGCCGGCGACTCCGCCACGATGTCGTCGGGGGAGACGACCACCACCGCGTCGTACTCCAGCCCCTTGGCGCGTAGCGGCGTGACGAAGGAGGCCCGCTGCCCCGCCGCGGCAAGACCCGCGGCGCCGACCGTTCCCTCGCTGAGCCGCTGCTGCAACGACGGGGGGACGATCACCCCGATGGTGCCCTCCACCTGGCTCGCGAGGTCGCCGACGATCCCGTCCAGTGCCCGCGCCAGGTCGTCCCGGTCGGCGGTGAGCAGCAGCGGCTCGACCCCGGTGCGCCGGATCGCGTCGGGCAGGTCGGCTCCGGGGAAGCTGCGCCGCACGAACTCCGCCGCCAGCTCGAACACCTCCGCCGGGCTGCGGTAATTGGTCGACAGCCGGAAGCTGCGGTGCGGCGCGGAACCGATCAGGTCGGCCAGCGCCTGCTCCGACTCGGCGAGGTCGGGCCAGCTGCTCTGCGCGGGGTCGCCGACGATCGTCCAGCTGGAGTGCGCGCCGCGGCGGCGGAGCATCTTCCACTGCAGCGGGCTGAGGTCCTGGGACTCGTCGACGAGCAGGTGCGCGAAGGTGTCGTGCGGTTCGGCGTGCGGGTCGTGTTCGTGCGGACGGGCGAGGCGCTCGGCCGTGGTAACGACCTCGCTCACCTCGGTGCCGTCGGGCAGGAAGATCAGCGGCTCGTCCTCGGGATCCTCCGGCAGCGGGCCGAGCAGGGAAACGAGCTGGTCGAGCAGGGCGATGTCGGCCACCGACCAACCCGGCGCGGCGTAGCTGGCAGCCAGGGCCGCCTGTTCGGCGGGGGACAGGATGCCTTCGGCGACGCGGGTGACCACCCCGGGGTCGGCGAGCCGGCGCAGCACGTCGGTCGCGGTCAGGTCCGGCCACCACGACTGCAGGAACCCGCGGTAGCCCGACGCCGAGGTGACGAACTCGACGAACTCGTCCTCCTCGAGGTCGACGTCCTCCGACAGCCGCGCCCGGAGCGCCGCCAGCACGGCGGTCTCGGCCTGCTCCCGGCCGGCATTGGCCTTGGTGCGGGTCAGGATGTCGCGCCGGATGCGAGCCAGAGCGCGGGCGTCCAGCGTGAGCACCTCGCCCTTCACGCTCACCTGCAGGCGCGGTTCGTCCTGCCCGACGGGGTGGTTCACGAGCCGGTTCAGCAGGGGCAGCATCCGCAGGCTGCCCTTGATCGTGGCGGCCTCGGCGGGGTCGATCCGGTCGCTCCCGAACCCGAGCACGTCGGCGGCGACGTGACCGATCGAGCGCAGCGTGACCGAGTCCTCGCCCAGGGAGGGCAGCACCCGCTCGATGTAGTCCATGAAGAGCCCGCTCGGCCCGACCACGAGGATGCCGCCGCGCTCGAACCGGCGCCGGTTGGAGTACAGCAGGTACGCGGCCCGGTGCAGCGCGACCACGGTCTTGCCGGTGCCCGGCCCGCCGGAGATGACGGTGACGCCGGCCGACTCGGCCCGGATCGCCTCGTCCTGCTCGGCCTGGATCGTGGCGACGATGTCGCGCATCCGGTGCCCGCGCGCCCGCTTGAGCGCCGCCATCAGGGCGCCCTCGCCGATCACCACCAGGTCGTGCTCCACCTCGCCGTCCAGCAGGTCGTCCTCGATGCCGGTGACCCGGTCGTTGCGGCAGCGCAGCACCCGGCGCCGGACGACCCCCATGGGGTCGGTCGCCGTGGCGCGGTAGAACGGCTCCGCGGCCCGGGCCCGCCAGTCGATCACCAGCGGCTCGTACTCGGCGTCGCGGACGCCGATCCGTCCGACATAGCGGACCTCGGAGTCGGTCAGGTCGAGCCGCCCGAACACGAGCCCCTCGTGCTCGGCGTCCAGCACCGCCAGCCGGCGTGCGGCCTGGAAGGCGAACGCGTCCCGCTCGAACAGCGCGGTGCCGTCCTCCTCGCGCACGTAGGTCTCGCGGTCGGAGCGGTAGAGCCGGCGGCCCTGTCGGGCGACCTTGCGGGCCGACTTCGTCGCCTGCTCCAGGTGGGAGTAGACGAGGTCGACGTGCGCCTGTTCGATCGCGAGTTCGCGTTCCAGCGCCGTGGGGGGCGGCCCAGCAGAATCCACGTGGTGTCCTTCGTAGCTTGTGCGCGACGGACAACTCTACGCCGCTGCCGGGGTCGCCGCAGGCTCGTTCGTGGGGTCCGCGGTGGGCGGCGCCGATTTGGGGAGGTTCCCGGCTGTGGACTAAGCTTGTCCCTTGCATGACCTGTGCCTGCAGGCGCGTGCGTTCACACAACCTCAACGATTGGGAGTAATGGCGAAGAAGGAAGGAGCCCTCGAGCTCGAGGGTACCGTCGTCGAAGCCCTGCCCAACGCCATGTTCCGCGTGGAACTGGCCAATGGGCACAAGGTGCTGGCGACCATCAGCGGCAAGATGCGGCAGAACTACATCCGCATCATTCCGGCCGACCGGGTGGTCGTCGAACTGTCTCCCTACGACCTGAGCCGTGGCCGCATCGTCTTCCGGCACCGGTAGTAGCTCGCAAGAATCCACCACCAGCCCGAACCAGGGACACTCCTGCGTTCGGCCAAATCAGAAAGTTGCTCGATGAAGGTCAACCCGAGCGTCAAGAAGATGTGCGACAAGTGCAAGGTGATCCGCCGGCACGGTCGCGTGATGGTGATCTGCGACAACCCGCGCCACAAGCAGCGCCAAGGCTGACGCGGAACACCGGCCCCTGTGGGGCCAGCCACAACTGAATCACCACACAACGTGATAGCAACACCGGGGAACCTTCCCGGTGACCACCCCCGGACGAAGGCCGGGGCCCATGCCAGGCGGCAAGGGGACGCATCACGCCAGACACCTTCGCGAGTCGGTCACACCGGCTCGAATCACTGAAAGGTAACCGCCTGATGGCACGCCTCATCGGGGTCGACCTTCCGCGCGAGAAGCGGCTGGAGATCGCCCTCACCTACATTTACGGCATCGGACGCACCCGTGCTGCCGAAACCCTGGAGGCCACTGGGATCAGTGGCGACATCCGTGTCCACCAGCTCACCGACGAGCAGCTGGTCGCGCTTCGTGATCACCTCGAAGCCAACTACGAGACCGAGGGTGACCTGCGCCGCAGCGTCGCCGCGGACATCCGTCGGAAGATCGAGATCGGCTCCTACCAGGGCCGACGTCACCGCATGGGCCTTCCCGTCCGTGGTCAGCGCACCCGGACGAACGCTCGCACCCGCAAGGGCAAGAAGAAGGCCGTCGCCGGGAAGAAGAAGGCCCGCTGACGCGGACCTCCTTGATCAGCAGAACTCCAGGAGAAACGAAAACACATGGCTAGTGCAGGACGTACGGCGAGCCAGAAGGCCGCCGCCAAGACCAAGGTGCGCCGCAAGGAGAAGAAGAACGTCGTCTCCGGCCAGGCGCACATCAAGAGCACCTTCAACAACACGATCATCTCGATCACCGATCCCACCGGCGCGGTGATCGCGTGGGCCTCCGCCGGCACCGTCGGCTTCAAGGGCTCCCGCAAGTCCACCCCGTTCGCGGCGGGCATGGCCGCCGAGGCCGCCACGCCGGGCGATGGAGCACGGGATGAAGCGCGTCGACGTGTTCGTCAAGGGCCCCGGCTCGGGACGCGAGACCGCGATCCGTTCGCTCGGCGCTGTCGGGCTGGAGATCGGCCCGATCGCCGATGTCACCCCGGTGCCGCACAACGGCTGCCGTCCGCCCAAGCGTCGTCGCGTCTGAGCGGCAGGAGGAGATAGATCATGGCCCGCTACACCGGACCCATCACCAAGAAGTCCCGCCGGCTCGGCACCGACCTGGTCGGTAACGACAAGGCGTTTGAGCGTCGCGCGTACCCGCCGGGCATGCACGGCCGCGGCCGCACCAAGGAGAGCGAGTACCTGCTGCAGCTCCGCGAGAAGCAGAAGGCCCGTTTCGCCTACGGCGTGCTGGAGAAGCAGTTCCGCCGCTACTACGAGGAGGCGGTGCGGCTGTCGGGCAAGACCGGCGACAACCTGCTCATCATCCTCGAATCCCGCCTCGACAACGTGGTGTACCGCTCCGGCCTGGCCACCACCCGTCGCCAGGCCCGCCAGCTCGTCGTGCACGGCCACTTCCTGGTCAACGGGAAGAAGGTCAACGTCCCGAGCTACCGCGTCAGCGCCTACGACGTCATCGACGTCAAGCCGAAGTCGATCAACGCGACCCCGCTGGTGATCGCCCGTGAGACCCACGGCGAGCGCTCGGTGCCGGGCTGGCTCACCGTCCGTCCCAACAAGGGCCGGATCCTGGTGCACCAGCTGCCCACCCGCGAGCAGATCACCATCGACGTCTCCGAGCAGCTGATCGTCGAGCTCTACTCCAAGTAATCCAACCCGGGCCCGGGCGGTGCAACCGTCCGGGCCCAGCACGATCACCGTCAAATAGTGGGCGGTGGAGAGGAATCCAATGCTCATCGCACAGCGTCCGATCCTGACCGAAGAGGTCGTGGACGAGTTCCGTTCCCGTTTCGTCATCGAGCCGCTCGAGCCCGGCTTCGGCTACACCCTGGGCAACTCGCTGCGGCGCACGCTGTTGTCGTCCATCCCGGGCGCGGCCGTGACCAGCATCAAGATCGAGGGGAACCAGCACGAGTTCTCCACCGTGGACGGCGTCGTGGAGGACGTCACCGAGATCGTCCTCAACCTCAAGCAGCTGGTGCTCTCCAGCGAGGAGGACGAGCCGGTGGTGATGTACCTGCGCAAGTCGGGTGCCGGTGCGGTCACGGCGGCCGACATCGCGCCGCCGGCCGGCGTCGAGATCCACAACCCCGAGCTCCACATCGCCACCCTCAACGAGGTCGGCAAGCTGGAGATGGAGCTGGTCGTCGAGCGGGGCCGCGGCTACGTGTCGGCCCAGCAGAACAAGAACCCCGACGCCGAGATCGGCCGCATCCCGGTCGACTCGATCTACTCCCCGGTGATGAAGGTCACCTACAAGGTGGAGGCGACCCGCGTCGAGCAGCGCACCGACTTCGACAAGCTCATCGTCGACGTCGAGAGCAAGCCCTCGATCACCCCCCGCGACGCGATGGCCTCGGCCGGTCGCACGCTGGTGGAGCTGTTCGGCCTGGCCCGTGAGCTGAACGCCGACGCCGAGGGCATCGAGATCGGCCCGTCCCCCGTGGACGAGCAGATGGCGGCCGACCTCGCCCTGCCGGTGGAGGACCTCAAGCTCTCGATGCGGTCGTACAACTGCCTCAAGCGCGAGGGAATCCACACCGTCAGCGAGCTGGTCTCGCGCAGCGAGCAGGACCTGCTCGACATCCGCAACTTCGGTTCGAAGTCGATCGACGAGGTCAAGCTGCGGCTGCACGAGATGGGCCTGTCGCTGAAGGACAGCGCCCCGGGCTTCGACCCGCTCACCGCGCTGAACCGCTACGACGCGGCCGACGATTTCGACGATCAGTACTGATCTTCCCTAGGAGAACACGACAATGCCACAGCCAACCAAGGGCCCCCGTTTCGGCGGCAGCCCGGCCCACCAGCGGATCATCCTGGCCAACCTGGCCACGCAGCTGTTCCAGCACGGGAAGATCACGACCACCGAGGCCAAGGCCAAGCGCGTCCGGCCGCTGGCCGACCGGCTCATCAGCAAGGCCAAGCGGGGTGACCTGCACAACCGCCGCCTCGTGCTGCAGACGGTGACCGACAAGGGCGTGGTGCACACCCTGTTCACCGAGATCGCCCCCAAGCTCGCCGAGCGCGAGGGCGGGTACACCCGGATCACCAAGATCGGCCCCCGCAAGGGCGACAACGCACCGATGGCGGTCATCGAGATCGTGACCGAGACCGTCGAGGAGTCCCGCAAGGCCAAGGCGAAGGGTGCGGCCAAGAAGGCCGCCGCCCCGGCCAAGGCCGCGCCCGCCAAGGCGGCGAAGAAGGACTCCAGGAAGGGCGCCGAGGCCGTCGTCGAGGC
>Ga0073899_10004617_pt1 | contig 12042 bp, 6 predicted proteins | sample KloWWTmetaKNB5Ph_FD_88975 | JGI IMG/M metagenome (GOLD analysis project Ga0073899, IMG submission 88975) | Active sludge microbial communities from Klosterneuburg, Austria, studying microevolution and ecology of nitrifiers - Klosterneuburg... | ecosystem: Engineered > WWTP > Aerobic digester >...
GCGGAAGCGACGGGATTCGAACCCGCGGTCTCTGCCTTGACAGGGCAGCGTGTTTGGCCACTACACCACGCCTCCATTTACTCGAACGCTTTTGATTTTACCATATACCTCACCCGTATTTTTTGAAATATATGCATACAATACATGGGCACTATGCCTGCTTACGAAACAAAGCACGAAGGGATTAGCGGGATTGCTGGGATGCGTTTTTGGATGGCGTCCAGCATCACATTGGGAATCGCAATGGTCGTTGTTATTACGTTGCGCCTTCCGCCTGTTTCATATTTCTTTTTTGTCATCGTTCTGGGATTTTCGGGCGTATGTGGCCGGCGGGTTTATCTTTCGCTGCTGCCAGTATGGATCAGTTTGGCATATCTTGTGCTGAAAGTGGCTCCATCTCCGTTTTTTAACACCCAAACATCGCTGGGGTTGGGCTTTCTCACCACGTTGAGCGGTTTGCTGATGGCGGAACTTTTGAGCCGCATGGCGAGCAGGCAAAACAAACTTGTGCGATCTTTGGTAGCCAGCGAGAACTACCACCGCAATCTTTTGGACAACTTTAACGAGTCCATCGTGATTCTGGATCGCAGTGAGCACATCGTCTCGATCAATTCCCGCGCCGCCGCGGCGCTGGGTTACCCTCAAAAAGGCGGCGGCTACAAATCTTGCTATGACTATGTGCATCCTGATGAGCGGGCCAGGGCCTCGGCTTTTTTGGCGCAGGCATGGGAAACGCGCAGTTTGATCGTGGATGAGTTCAGGATCATTCGAGCAGATGGCAGGCATATCATCGGGCGCATCTCGGCCTGTGTGTCCATCAACGTGAACCAGCAGCCCGAAATGGTCATTGTCATTTACGATTTGACCCAGCGCGTTGCCTTGGAAGACATGCTGCGAAACAGCGAAAAAAAGTATATGGAGCTGCTGGGGCAAGCCACCAGAGGCGCCCGCGATCTAAAACTTTTGATTGAAGCCCAATCCGCTCTTTCAAAAGAAATGAGTTTGCCTTCCATTTTTTACACGCTGGTAGAAATTGCAGGCAAATATTTTGGTTATACGAACATCAGCTCGTATATGCTTGTGGCAGACAATCTCATCCTCCAGCATCAATTTGGGTATGAACTGGCGCGGGTGTACCACAAAATTCCTGTAGCCATGGGGGTAAGCGGCAGAGCAGTCCTCACTGGAAAGCCTCAATACATAGAAAATACTCGCGCAGAGCCAGATTTCCTCTCTGCATGCGATTTTGTGCAATCCGAAATATGCATTCCCCTCATGGACAATGACCAGGCAGTGGGAACCTTTAATTTGGAGAGCACAAAAACACTGACCAAAGCCGATTTGGATTTGATGATTGCACTGGGCAAACAAGCCAACACCGCCATAACCCGCGCCCGTTTGTACGAAGAAGCCCTGAGCGCCTCAAGGCTCCGCTCGGAATTTATCGCCACGATGAGCCACGAAATCCGCACACCCATGCACGGAATACTGGGCATGTCGGAGTTGTTGCTGGATACGCCGCTTAACACAGAGCAACGCGAATTTGCCGAGGTGGTTCACGATTCCGGGCACGCCCTCATGCACATTTTGGATGACATTCTGGACTTCTCAAAAATCGAAGCCGGGCGCATGAGCATTCACCCCGCTCCCTGCGAAATCCGCGGGTGTGTAAATGAAGCCACGCGGCTGATGTCTGCCAAGGCTCTGGCAAAAAACCTCTCGCTAAAATGCGAGACTGACCCCGCCACGCCAACGATCATCACAACCGACCCCGTCCGCCTGCGGCAAATTTTGCTCAACCTGATCGGAAATGCGGTGAAGTTTACGCAGCACGGCGGCATATCCATCCACCTGATGCCCAGCCCGAATGACCAGATTTGCATTGAGATAAAAGACACGGGCATCGGTATTTCGCCGCGATCCCAAGCAACTTTATTTCAACCCTTTACCCAGGTCGAACGCCATCAAACGGGGGCTGGCACAGGTCTTGGGCTTACCATCAGCAAGCGGCTGGTGGAATTGATGGGCGGCCAAATTGGCGTGCGCAGCGCAGAAGGCGCAGGCTCCACTTTTTGGTTTACCGTCCCAGTGCATACGCTGGCCTTCGCGCCTGCGCGAGCAGATGGGAATCTCGTGGATAATCGCAGTGTTAAACCATGAGTGACCGATCCACACAACTGCCCGCCGGGAAAGAGCAGCAACCACTGCCGCCCGACTTGTATGACGAGGAATATTTTCTCACCGCCTGCGAGGGATACGAGGAATTTTTGCAAACCGATGGGGTGAACCTTTCGCGCAGACTTAAGCAGGCGTTTGAGTTTGCCGGTGTGCAGCCAAACATGCGCGTGCTAGACCTGGGTTGCGGGCGCGGCGAGATTGTGCGCCACGTGGCCCGCCTTGGCGCCATCTCCATTGGGGTAGATTACGCCCCGGTGGCCCTGCGCCTGGCGCAAAAGACACTGCGAGACGAGCCCGGCGCGCACGCCATCGGCCAAAGCGACGCCAAACAACTGCCTTTTGCCAGCGATAGTTTTGACCGCGTTTTGATGTTTGACGTGGTGGAGCATTTGCATCCCTGGGAGCTGGATTTGTGCCTGCTTGAGGTGAAACGTGTGCTAAAAACCGGCGGGCAGATCATTATTCACACCGCGCCCAACCGCTGGTACGACACATACGCATATCCCGTTGTGCGCCAGGTGCGCCGCATCATGGGGCAGGGCGCAAAATACCCGGCCAACCCGCGCGCCCTCAATGTAGAGGCGAACACGGAAGTGCACGTGAACGAACAGGACATTTTGCGCATGAGGCAAACCCTGCGCCGCGCGGATTTTCAAAAAATAAAGGTGTGGCTAGACACGCCCCCCCAGCATCGTTCGGAAGGCAAAGTGCTGGCCGCGGCGCGTCACATTGCTTTTAACTGGGCGCCATTTGCGTGGTTTTTTGAAAGAGAAGTTTTTGCCGTTGGCGCAAAATAGCGCATTTTTGCGCCTTGTCCTCAATTGCTTCCGAGTAGAGATGCAAGATTTTGCATCTCTACAATTTGTCACAACAACGCGGTTTACCTCTAAATTCTCCCAAGCAGTGTTGATTAGCTGGCGTACATTTCGCGCATCTCGCGCGCAATCACATCCGCGGTGTGTTCGGCATAGCTGGTCCCATCCGGCAGCTTCACCGAGCGGCTGAAATAATCGCCTAGGCCCATGTGATGCATTGGGCCAACATCCACCACCCGAATTTTGCCTTTTGCCACCGCGCGATTCCATGCAGAGCGCTGGAAGAAGGGCCAGCGTCCGGGAAAGAGATATTTTCCAATGTACTGAATCCCATCTTTTGAGCCAGACAAGTGCACCAGTTTTTCCACCGATTTGATGCCGGGGTCATCGGTGAGCACGCCGCCAATGGAGAGCACGCGGATGGGTTTGCCCAGCATTTTTGCAAGATAGGGCGCCGTGCCCACGCTCACCTGGCCGCCCCCGCTAATGCACATCAGGGTGACGGAATCATCTTCGCCCACGCGGTAGCCATGCCGCAGCAACGCGCGGGTGATTTCTTTTGCGATGCCAAAGCTATACACCGGGCCGTAGCGCCGGTCGGCAGACACCGCCACCTGGGTGAGATTGCGAAACTCAACAAACCGGTTCATGGTGGAGCGCACGCGCTTGCTGCGCGAGTTCGCCACCCAGCGCCAAAACCAGCCAAACAGCCGCCGCCCGGTCAGCGGCTCGTTGGTCACAGAAAATGGAAAGACCTCGCGCACGATCAAAAACTCCGGCAAAAGCGTTTGCAGCCGGTTTAGAAAGGCTTCCTCTTTCTCTGGCCGCAGGTCGCCGCTAATGCGCCCCACCCCGCTAAGATACACGATGAAGTGTCTGGCGGCTGGGTCGCGGGGAATACTTTGCGGCTCGGTCAGCGGCTGGTCGGCCTCCTCGCGCCCATCATCCCAGCCCGCCCACCAGCTCAGCGCTTCAAACGGCGCAAACAAAGCCATGCTCACAAAGATGAGCGGCACAATGACAAGAAGGGCGATCACGCCGATGAGAATGGGTTGCGCTGTCATACCGAATTGGGCGGCAAGTTTAACTCAGAAGATGGGTTTTGTGGGGTTTTTCAATCAGGCCAACTCAAATTCTTCAAATGGCAGACAAAGCAATCAACAACAAAAACAAGACTACAATTGCATTAACAATTTAACTCACAAAATTCAATCAACATTACGTATTATGCGTTTTGAATTTCATGTTTCCCGCGCCTCGCGCGACCGCTACGCCTTCGCTCGCTCGCTCTTTCAAACAGATGGCAACGTGGTTTTTGCAAACTACACCGCCGCCCGCGAGTTTGCCGCAAAAATTAACGCGGGCCGCCCGCCAGAGAGCCATTTGCGCCCCGGCCATCTCAACGCAATGGGTTTGATTGATGAAATTCTGCACCTCATCAGTGAACAATACCGCAAACAGGTAAACCCCGCCGCGCTGCGCAACGCGCTGGCATATCTAGACAGCCGTCTGAATCAGGATGAGGTGGAAAACGCGATTGAGGCCTTTTGCCAGCAGTTCCCGCCCGCGGCCGTTTATCGCGGCGAGACCACGCTGAACGAATGGCTGGTGGATTCCACCGATGGGATGAGCAACCGCGAGCACGCCTTTGAGGAAATGGTGTTGCTTTATCTGGCCAACCACAACCCGGCGTTTGCGCCCTTCAAAGCCGAGTTGTTTGATGACACCGCGCTGGCCAAAGACACGCTTTATCTGGACATGATGAGCCGCACCCGCGAGTTCTTTGCCACCCAGCCAACATACGGCCCAGATGACCAGCCGCTGATTGAGCTGCTGGAAACACCGGCCAAAACCGCGCCGCTGTCTGCCTCCGAGCAACTGCGTTTTATCACCCAGCGCTGGAGCAATTTGATTGGCGACCTGAAGATCCGCGCTCTGAACAGCCTGGACTTTGTGAGCGAGGAAGACCGCGCCATTTGGGCCATTTACAACCCGCCACAAAATTTTGGCGGGGGCGGCCCCATCAGCGTGGTGCCTATTTTTACGGCAGAAGGCATGGCCGCCCAGGAACGCCAGCTTGGCCTGTCTCCTGCGGGCGCAGGCGCAGACGAGGCCAGCCAGCACGCCGCCATCGCCGCGATGTTTGCCGAACCGGAGGCCTTCACCCAAGACACAGATTGGATGCCCAACACGGTGATGATTGCCAAGAGCGCGTATGTCTGGCTGGATCAGCTCTCCAAAAAATATGGGCGCGAGATCAAACATCTGGATCAAATTCCCGATGAAGAGCTGGATCAATTGGCGCGATGGAACATCAACGCGCTGTGGCTTATTGGCGTGTGGGAACGCAGCAAGGCCAGCGAGCGCATCAAGAAAATCATGGGCAACCCAGAGGCGGCGGCCAGCGCCTATTCGTTGATGGCCTACCGGATTGCCGACGACTTGGGCGGCGAGGCGGCGCTGAGCAATTTGCGCGAACGCGCCAAAAAGCGCGGCATCCGTTTGGGCAGCGATATGGTGCCCAATCACATGGGCATTGACAGCGAATGGACGGCGGAGCATCCCGAATGGTTCTTGTCTTTGCCAGAATCGCCCTACCCCAATTACAAATTTAACGGCGAAAATCTTTCCAATGACAGCCGCGCGGTGGTGCAAATTGAGGATGGCTACTGGAACCGCAGCGATGCCGCAGTCGCCTTCAAACACATAGACACGCGCAACGGATCCGTGCGCTACATTTATCACGGGAACGATGGCACCGGGCTGCCCTGGAACGACACGGCTCAACTCAACTATCTTGATCCGGCTGTGCGCGAGCAGGTCATCCGCACAATTGTTGATGTGGCCAGGCGCTTCCCCATCATCCGCTTTGACGCGGCCATGACACTGGCAAAACGCCATATTGAGCGTTTGTGGTTCCCCGTGCCGGGTTCGGGCACAGGCATCCCATCTCGCGCGGGGCGCGGCCTGACCGTCGAAGAATTCAACCGCGCCATGCCAAAGGAATTTTGGCGCGAGGTGGTGGATCGCTGCGCGGCAGAAGCGCCAGACACGCTGCTTTTGGCCGAGGCGTTTTGGCTGATGGAAGGCTTCTTTGTCCGCACACTGGGCATGCACCGCGTGTATAACAGCGCGTTCATGGTCATGCTGCGCGATGAACAAAACGCGGGATATCGCAGCGTCATCAAAAACACAATTGAATTTGACACGCGCGTGATCAACCGCTACGTCAACTTCCTCAACAACCCCGATGAAAAGACCGCGGTTGACCAGTTTGGCAAAGGCGACAAATACTTTGGCGTGTGCACCATGATGGCAACCCTGCCCGGTTTGCCCATGTTTGGGCACGGGCAAATTGAGGGCTTTAGCGAAAAATATGGGATGGAGTATCGCCGCGCGTATTACAACGAAGTCCCCGATCAGGATTTGATCCGCCGCCACGAGCGCGAGATCTTCCCTCTGCTCAAAAAGCGTTACGTGTTTGCAGACAGCAAGAACTTCTTGCTCTACGATTTTTATCGCGGTGATGGCTCGGTGGACGAGAACGTATTTGCCTACTCAAACGCCTACAAAAATGAGCGCGGGCTGATGCTGTTCAACAACTCGTACACCGAGACGCAGGGCACAATCAACATGAGCGCGGCCTTCTCCACCAAGGCGCCAGATCTGGCCGACGACATGAGCGAGGAGGAGCGCGCCCGCGCGAAAGGCGCATCGCTCATGCAAAGACCGCTGGGCGAAGGGCTTGGCCTGACCTACGACGACGCGCATTACGTCATTTTCCGCGACCTTGTGCGCGACCTTGAATACATCCGCCCAAGCAAAGAAATACACGAGCGCGGGTTGTGGATAAAGTTATACGCCTACGACCGCTATGTGTTTGTGAACTTCCGCGAGGTGGTGAGCACCGCCGCCAACAACTACGCCCGCTTGTGCGCCGAACTGCACGGCGAAGGCGTGCCCAACATGGATGAGGCTCTGGCCGACTTCGCCATGCAAGACGTGATGGGGCCGTATCGCGCGTTGGTCAATGGCGATATCTTCCACCGCATGACCGAGGCGCGGATTATTGAAAATGACGGCGCGGTAGAGACAGCGCTGCTGGATGAAATTGACGGCAAATATCGGGTTTGGCTGCAAGCAGCGGCGCAAAAAGCGGGCGTTCAGGTGGATGAGGCTGAGATCAGCCGGGACATCAAGGACATCCGCCACAAAACAAATGCCGCGTTGCACCTCGGTCTTTCCGGCATCCTCGCCAACGATGAACAATTCCGCGACCAGGACTGGGCGGGGATCAACGCGTGGCTGTTTACGCATGGGCTGGGCAAAGCCACCGGTGAAACGCCCGCCAAAGCCCGCGCCCGCATTGACGAATGGCGGCTGGACAAGGTGATGAAAGCCACCTTCCGCGGGCAATACATGGATGAATACTGGGCCGATCAAAACGTTGCGCTGGTCAAAATCCTGACCACACATCAAAACTGGTGGCATCCGGTGGTGGCGGCGGGGCTGGTTTTGCAACCTTTTGAGCCGCCGCACGTGCTGGAAAAATTGCTGTCTGACCACGACGTAAAAACCTTTATCAAAATTCACACCTTTGACGGCGTGACCTACTTCAACAAGGAAAATTTTGAGCGATTACTCACCCGGCTGTTCCTCATCGCCACCTTGCAAATTGGCGCAAACGATGAGATCAAACCCGCCGAGGTGGTGCGCCGCGTGAACGCGTGCCACGCGGTGGTAGATACGCTGCGCCGCGCGGGAGAGGCCAGCAAGTTCGAGTTAGAGAAGTTGGAGAAGGCGGTGCAACCAACGGTCAAACCGCTCGCCTAGCAAAGCGGCGCGGTTTGACCGCTATTCCATGACGCTAGACATATCTTGGGCCATCATCGCCAGCTTGGCGATGTATTTGCTGCCGGGCTACGCCCTTGTGCGCCTGCTCAAAATCTCGCGGGGCGGCGCACATGCAGCTTTGGCAAACGCAGATGCGGCGCGCCCACCCGCGAGGTTTACCCGCGCCGAGGAATTTGCGTTTGCGCTGGGCGCGGGTGTCGCCCTGCCGCCGTTTTTGCTGGAACTCGTCCATTTGGTCGGCATTCAATGGTCGCCCTGGGCGATGGCTGTTTATTTGGGCGCGGCGCTGGTCATAAACCTTGCCGGTCTGCGCAAGGTTTTGCTCAGCCCCTTCCGCTGGCAGTTGGGGGCAGGTGGCTTGTTAATCGCCCTCACCGTTTTTGCGATGGGGCTGCAACTCTTGGCGGTGAAAGATTTGCCCGCCGGTCTCTGGGGCGACTCGTTGCATCACACCATGATGGCGCAATTGCTGGTGGATCATGGCGGGCTGTTCAGCTCGTGGCAGCCGTATGCGCCAATGGCGACCTTCACCTATCATTACGGCTTTCACGCCAACGCCGCGTTTTTGCACTGGCTCACCGGCATCCCAGTCATAAAAACAACAATGTTTTCCGGCCAAATTATTTTGGCGGCCAGCGCGCCATTGGCCTATTTGCTCGTCTCGCGGCTGGTGAGGCTGGGCCGCATCACCCGCCCTCAACTTCTGGTGATGAGTGGAGAAAATTTGGCGAGCGCGGCGGGTTTGTGGGCAGCGGTGTTTTTGGCGTTTTACAACACCATCCCAGCCTGGTTGATGAACTGGGGGCGTTACACCCAGCCCACCGGCCAGCTTGTGCTGGTGGTGGTTTTGGTGTGCTGGATGGAGCTTTTGGAAGCGCAGGGATGGAATCCCCGCCTGATGGCGCTCACCGCGCTGCTCACCGCCTGCCTTGCGCTCACGCATTATCTGGTGACCATTTGGGGCGTGCTGGGCGTGGGCGCGCTCGCGCTGGCATACATCATGCGCAAGCCATCTGCGCGGGTGATGGGGCGTGTGGCGGGCGTGGGCGCCATCACGGGGGCGCTGGCGGTTGGGTTGGCGTCACCCTGGCTTGCCAACATCGCCAGCGGATACCTGACAAACAACGCGCAGGGTTTTATCTCCGGCTCGGTTGGCGCGCAGCGCATCGCCGAGTATTCCGCGCTCGTCCCAATCACCCCATTTTTTATAAAAGACGCGCTGATGGCGCTGGCGATTGCCGGAGTTTTGATGGCCCTTGTGATGCGCCAGTGGCGGGGTGCGCTGCTGGCGGTTTGGGCGGGTCTGATTATTTTGACGATCACGCCACAAACATTTGGCCTGCCCGGCGCGGGCATCATTGATTCGCTCACGGGGTATGTTGGGCTGTATACGTTCATCGGGCCGCTGGCGGGGTTTGCCGCTGGCATGGCGCAGACCGCGTTTGATGCGCGCTTAGCCACGCGCGGAACGGCGGCAAGGATGGCTCCCCGCGCGGCGGGTGGGCTTGCCATGCTTGTGGCGGTCGCGGCGGCCATCGGCTGGCAACCGCAAATGGCAAACAGCAACTACCAGCTTTTGACCAACGCAGACGCAGCCGCGATGACGTGGATAAAGGCAAACACACCCAGTGACGCAAAGTTTTTTGTGAACGCATTTCCATCATACGGCGGCACACTGCTGGCGGGCAGCGATGGCGGATGGTGGCTGCAATTTCTCACCGGGCGCGTCACCAACCTGCCGCCCATCACCTATGGCAGCGAGAAGATGGAAACAGCGGAGCAAAAACGCGCCGTGAACAAGCTGGGCGTGAGCCTGCGCGGCAAACCCATGGCCGATCTGACGCCGACCGCGCTGGATTTAACCACGCCAGCGCATTTGGAGACGTTGCGCCAAAATGGATTTACGCATGTGTATATCGGGGCGCATCAAAATCCCCCCGCGTCTCAGGCCGATGCGATTGACGCCAGCGCCTTGCGCGCCAGCCGGGGTTTTCGGCAGGTCTACGCGCGGGATGGCGTGGAGATTTACGAATTAGTGGATCGCTAGCTGATGGCCGCCGCAACCCCATCTGCTAAAACTTTCCCAACGGGTCACGGCAAACTCTGCGGCAGCTCTACTTCTGAAACAAGGCCAATGCGGATGGTGGCGTTTTGCTCGGTGATGAGAGCGGTGTAGCCAAAGAGCGGCACTTGAATGCGCACGGGGCCATCGTTTTGCGCAGAGAAGCGCACCAGCCCGCCGCCATCTGTGCTGGACTGCGCGAGTGGCGCGCCGGTTTGCTCATCAGACAAGCGAACCGAAACGCCGCTAATTCCTTCGCCCAAATCAAGTACGCCATTGTGATTGGCATCGTTAAACACCTGCACATTGACCGAAACCACGCGAGGCGTGGGGATGGGCGCGGGCGTAGGCACTGGCACGTTGCGATCCACCGGGCGAACGCTCAGCGCGGTTGGCGGGCGCTGGGTGGGTATCGCCGTTGGCGTTTGCGGCGCAATCGGCACGCCTGGGCCGCTGCCTGCTGGGCCAGGTGTTGATGTGGCGCCGGGCGTGGGTGTGTTGGGCAACCCAATTTTGCACATCAGGGTGTAGTCTGTCCCGCCTGCTTCATTGGCTTTGTGCGGGTAAACTTCGCCCACCAGAACATACACAAAACCGGTGTAGGTCGCCAGCCAGGTCACACGGCTGCCAAATTTGCCCGCGTTGCGGTCTGCCAGGGAAACATCATCGTTTCCGCCAATACCAACCCGGTCGCTGTTATACACAATCATGTTTGTGTCCACGCCGGGGGCAAGTTCGCTGGATTCGCAGGTGTAGTAAATGCCCTGCTTCACCGGCAGGCGGAAGAAGTCATTGTCCACCGCGTTTACGCTGGATGGGTTGTAAGGCACAAAGTTCAAACCTTTGTAGGCAAAATCTGGCGCAATCAGCGTAGCGTCGTCAAACGAGCCATTGCCGTATGTGCCAATGCCAAGGTCAAATTTATCTGGCGTTCCGGGGAAGGGCGTGCGCGCAACCGTTGGGGTAGCTGTAACCGTGCCGTTAACTATTTCTAACAAACTAAGGCTATAAGTTTGTCCTGCCACGCGGGGCGATGGGTCGCGGTTGATCACTTTTGCCCAGTAAAATCCATCCACCCCAGCCTGAAACGTGACCTGAGAGCCAAGCTTTCCGGCCACGTAGCGGTCATTCGAGCCAATCTGAGTCGCGTTATCCCCTTGAAAAATGGTGAGCACGGTATCCACACCTGGCTGAACATTGCTGGTGGTAACTTGATATACGCTACCAGACCGCCCATAAAACTCAAACCAGTCAGCAGTATCGGGAATCGTGGCGGTCCTGTTATTAAAGTTCAACCCGGCAATGGTTTGCCCATTGCTGATGAAGCTGGCTGTGGTGCGGCCATATGTTGAAGTGCCAAGCGCTTCGAAGATGTTGTCGTTTGGCTCATACGCATCTGGCCCAAATGATGACGTGGTGGGCGTGGGTGTGCTGGTGGCAATCGGCGTGGCAGTTGGCACAGTGGTTGGGGTGGACGTGGGGGTGGCTGTTGGCGGGGTTAACGCCGAACTGCATATCGAGATGTTATACGGATATTCTTCCAATTCCCCAATGGTGTAGTTAGACGCCATCAAACTCAGGCGAACCGTTGTCACCTGCGCCACGTAGATTTTTGGAATAACCGGGTTAGTGGTATACGACGCACCGAGAAAGTTGCCGCCATTGTCATATAACGTAAAACGAATGCTGACTGGCGTGGTTGAGATGGCCTGCTGAACGGTGAACGTGTAATAAGCTGGCTGCGTAAGCTGAACCGTATAAAAATCTATGTCCTGCTGGGAGGGATCGTATTTATAGAAACTGGCATTGTTCACAACCTGATTCTGAATGGGGCATTGAACAATACCCACCGTGCTCAAGGGCGAGGCCGTTGAGACCGTGTCGTTGGGTTCGTAAACATCGGTATACACCCCGCTTGGGGCAAGTGGGTCGTTCACCACATGGCGGCCCAGCCCGCTTTGCAACACAGGGATGGCATCAAGGCCGGCATCGCTCGCACGCGCGGGCGCGGCAGTTGCGGGCGCAGGCGCACCAAAAACCATCAGCGCAAACATACATGTAGCGCTGGTGGCGCGCAGCAACAAACTTTTTTTCTTAATTACAGCCATCACGACCACTCATTGTATAACGAAC
>Ga0073899_10004618_pt1 | contig 12041 bp, 6 predicted proteins | sample KloWWTmetaKNB5Ph_FD_88975 | JGI IMG/M metagenome (GOLD analysis project Ga0073899, IMG submission 88975) | Active sludge microbial communities from Klosterneuburg, Austria, studying microevolution and ecology of nitrifiers - Klosterneuburg... | ecosystem: Engineered > WWTP > Aerobic digester >...
ACGAAGCACGCCTTCGGCACGATCCTGACCCCGAACTACAACTCGGCACATCGGAACCACTTCCACTGCGACATCGGTCAGAACGGCGATCCGACCAAGTGGACGGTGCTGTCGAGCCAGACGCACGTGGACGACGGCCCGGGCGACGAGTAGCGCGGCGGCCGGCCTTCGGGTACAAATCGAGGTTTGGGCGGCGGGCAACCGGGCCACGCCGAAAGGAACGAATCGTGATGCACCAGCTCATGCGAGTGGCCGCGTTGTTGTGTTTCTCGCTGGGCCTCGGGGCCGTGGCCTGTGCCGGCAGCGAAGAGGCCGGGGGTGACGACGGCACGGGCGGCACGGCCGGGGACGCCAGCACCGATGGCAAGGCGGGCAGCTCGGGCTCGGCCGGCGACGGCGGCATCAACCTGGACGCCTCGAGCTGCGTCCCGAAGACCTGCGCCGACCTGGGCGTCGACTGCGGCCAGCAATCCGACGGCTGCGGCTCGATCCTCGACTGCGGCAGCTGCACCGCCCCGGCGTATTGCGGCGGCGGTGGCCCCAGCCAGTGCGGCACCGACCCGTGCACCAAGAAGACCTGCTCCGAGCTCAACGCCTTCTGCGGCATGCAGGGCGACGGCTGCGGCGGGCTGATGGACTGCGGCACCTGCACCGCGCCGCAGACCTGCGGTGGCGGCGGCGTGCCCAACGTGTGCGGCGGTGCGGCGTGCACCAAGAAGACCTGTTCGGCGATGGGCTACGACTGCGGCCCCGTCGCCGACGGGTGCGGCGGCCTGGTGCAGTGCGGCACCTGCTCGAAGGCCGGACAGATCTGCGGCGGGGGCGGCAAGCCCAACGTCTGCGGGTCGAACGTCGGGCCTTGCGTGAAGAAGACCTGCACCGACTGGGGGGCGAACTGCGGGCCCGTCAGCGACGGCTGCGGCGGCATCATCCAGTGCGGTAGCTGCACCTCGCCCGAGTGCTGCGGTTGCGGTGGCGCGCCCAGCGTGTGCGGCGGAGCCCCCCCCACCTGCGTGAAGAAGACCTGCACCGATTACGGCGCGAACTGCGGGCCCGTCAGCGACGGCTGCGGCACCCTGACCGCGAGCTGCGGCACCTGCCCTGCCGGGCAGTGCTGCGGATGCGGGGGCACGCCCAACGTGTGCGCCGGAGCCAGCGCCTGCACGCCGCTCACCTGCTCGAGCTTCCCCCCCGGCACGTGCGGCCAGCAGTCCGACGGCTGCGGCGGCCTGACCGCGAGCTGCGGCAGCTGCCCGTCGGGCCAGTTCTGCGGCGGCGGCGGCCCGAACAAGTGCGGCACCGGTTCGACCTGCATCAACCTGCAGTGCAAGCAGGTCACGTGCTCGGGCAGCGGCACCACCTCGATCAGCGGCTCGGTCTTCGATCCGGCGGGCCTGCGCCCGCTGCCGAACGTGTACGTCTACGTACCGAACGGCACGCCCGCGCCCCTGGCCGCGGGGGCCACCTGCGACAAGTGCGGCTCGGCCCTGTCCGGCTTGCCGCTGGTCACCACGCTGACCGACGCCACCGGCAAGTTCAAGCTCGACAACATGCCCGTGGGCGCCGACATCCCGGTCGTCATCCAGATTGGCAAGTGGCGCCGCCAGATCAAGGTCACCACCGCGCAGTGCACCAACACCGCCGTCGCCGCTGCGCTCACGCGCCTGCCGCGCAACAAGTCCGAGGGCGACATTCCCAAGATGGCGCTCACTACCGGCGGGTACGACTCGCTCGAGTGCCTGCTGCGCAAGATCGGCATCTCGGACAGCGAGTTCACCAATCCCAGTGCAGCGGGTCGCATCAACCTGTTCAAGGGCCAGCCGGGCACCGGTTCGACCCAGGCCGTCGGCAAGTACGACGCCGCGTTCGGGGGCGCGAGTTTCCCCGCGGCCACCACGCTCTGGGGCACGCTCGCCAGTCTGCAGACCTACGACGTCACGCTGATGGCCTGCGAGGGGGACACCTACCCGAGCGACAAGCCCACGACGGCGCGCAAGGCGATGTACGACTACCTGAACGTCGGCGGGCGTGTGTTCGCGTCCCACTACCACCACTACTGGGTCAGCGCGAACACCAACGGCACCGGCACCGGCGCCTGGAGCACCCTGGCCAGCTGGATCTACCCGTCGCCCGGCCTGCTCTCGCAGACCAACCAGCTGACGGTGGGGGGGAAGATCGTCACCACCTTCCCCAAGGGTAACGCGCTCGCCACCTGGCTGCAGACCGTGGGCGCGTCGACCAGCTTCGGCAACCTGTCGATCTTCGACGCCAAGAACAGCGTGAAGAGCTTCGATCAGTCGCGCGTGACCGAGTGGATCTACGTGCAGAACACCAAGCTCTACCCGTCGCTCACGGCAGTGCCGTACGCCACGGAATACCTCACCTTCAACACGCCGGTCGGCGCGCCCACGGCGGATCAATGCGGCCGCTTCATCTTCAGCGACATTCACGTGTCGTCGGGCGACAAGGGCAACGCCTTCCCCAGCGAGTGCAAGTCGACCACGATGAGCCCGCAAGAGCTGGCGCTCGAGTACATGTTCTTCGATCTGTCGTCGTCGGTCTGCGACGAGAAGCAGCCGCCGCCGACTTGCAGCAAGCTCACCTGCGGCGATCAGGGCATCGTGTGCGGTCCGGCCCCCGATGGCTGCGGTGGGGTGATCGCCAGCTGCGGCACCTGCCCCTCGGGCCAGGTGTGCGGCACCGGCGGCAAGTGCTCGACCTCGAGCTGCACGCCCACCACCTGTGGCGTGCTGGGCAAGAACTGCGGGCTCTGGTCCGACGGCTGCGGCGGCACGCTGAGCTGCGGCACCTGCCCCTCGGGCCAGGCTTGCGGCGGCGCGGGAACCCCCGGGGTGTGCGGCGCCGGCAGCTGCACGCCCAAGACCTGCACGGCCCTGGGCTACGACTGCGGGCAGTGGGCCGACGGCTGCGGCGGCACGCTGAGCTGCGGCACCTGCCCCTCGGGCCAGACCTGCGGCGGCGGCGGCACCTTCGGCAAGTGCGGCGCCAGCAGCTGCACCAAGAAGACCTGCGCGGAGCTGGGCGTGGCGTGCGGTCAGTCGGGCGACGGCTGCGGCGGAACCATCGACTGCGGCCCCTGCGACGGCGGCGTGTCGTGCAAGCCCCTGGATTGCGGCGGCCGCTGCGGTCCGCAGGGCGACGGCTGCGGGGGCGTGCTCCAGTGCGAGGCGTGCCCCGGTGGCACCTGCGTGCCCACCACGTGCATCAAGGCTGGCGCGCAGTGCGGCTTCTACCCGGACGGCTGCGGCGGTGCGCTGGACTGCGGCGGCTGCGGCACCGGCCAGGTGTGCAGCAACAACAAGTGCCTGACCATCGGCTGAGGGCCCCCGCCCTCACGCCTCGTCTTGCAGCGGTGCGAGCAGGCTCTCGATGTCGTCGGGCAAGAGCCGCACTGTGCCCACCTCGTTGCCTAGCAGGGTGTCCGCCAGCGCGCGCTTGCGTTGCTGCAGCTCCAGCATGCGCTCTTCCACGCTGCCGGCCACCACCAGGTTGTGCACGAACACCGGCTGGGTCTGCCCGATGCGGTGCGCGCGGTCGGTGGCCTGCATCTGGGCAGCGGCGTTCCACCACGGGTCGTAGTGGATCACGGTGTCGGCGCGCGTCAGGGTCAGGCCCGTGCCGCCGGCCTTCAGGCTGATCAGGAACACGTCGACTTCACCCTCTTGGAACCGGTCGACCAGCTCGTGGCGGTTGTCCGAGGCGCCGGTGAGGGTCACGTGCTTCACCCCCCGCGCCCGAAGCTCGTCCGAGAGCAGCGCCAGCATCCGCGCGAACTGCGAGAAGACCAGCACGCGCCGGCCGCGACCGAGCTCTTCGGACAGGAAGGTGTGGAACGCTTCGGCCTTGGCGCTGGTCTTGACCTCGCGCGCCGCGTCGACCTTCACCAGGCGCGGGTCACAGCAGACCTGACGCAACTTGGTGAGCGCGTCCAAGATCATCAAGCTCGAGGCTTCGAACCCCTGCCGCCGGATGGCAGACCGCACCTCGGCATGGGCCGCCACGCGGATGCTCTCGTACAGGTCGCGCTGCTCTTGGCCCATGGTCACGTAGCGGGTCAGCTCGGTCTTCGGGGGCAGGTCCCGGGCCACGGTCTCTTTCAGGCGCCGCAGCACGAAGGGCGAGACCCGCGAGCGCAGGGCGATCAGCCGTGACTCGTTGCCCTCGCGCTCGATCGGGTGGCGGAAGCCGGTGCGGAAACGCTGCGCATTGCCCAAGAGGCCCGGCATCACGAACTCGAACAGGCTCCACAGCTCGTCCAGGTTGTTCTCGACCGGGGTGCCGGTCAGCGCCAGCCGATGCCGCGCCGAGAGCGTGCGCACCGAGTGGCTGGCCTGGCTGCGCGCGTTCTTGATGGCCTGCGCCTCGTCCAGGACCACATAGTGGTAGTCGTGCTCGCGGAAGCGCGCCAGGTCCCGCGACAGCACCGAGTAGGTGGTGAGCACCACGTCGGTGGCGGGCAGCTTGTGGAACGCTGCGTGGCGCTTGCCCCCGTGCAGCACCAGCACCCGCAGGTGGGGCGCGAACTGCGCGATCTGGCGGCGCCAGGTCTCGATCAGGCTGGTGGGCACGATCACCAAGGAAGGGTGATCCATGCGCCGCTGCTCTTTCTCGATGGCCAAGAGGGCGATGGTCTGCAGCGTCTTGCCCAGGCCCATGTCGTCGGCCAGCACGCCACCCACGCCGTGATCGCGCAGGTGACACAGCCAGGTGAGCCCGTCTTGCTGATAGGGCCGAAGCTCGGCGTGGAGCACCAGGGGGCGGTCCGCGCCCTGCGGGCCACGTACCAGCTGCTTGCCGCGCTCGACCGCGTCGACGCGACCCGACCACTCGAGCACCCGCCCCTCGCCCGCGATGGCGTCTTCCAGCCGGCCCACCGCGGCCAGGTTCGCCTCGTGCAGCTTCAGCTTGCGCCCCTGCCCGTCGTACAGCTCGGCCAGCACCGAGAGCACGGGCTCGAGGCGGTCCCAGGGGATGGCCACGTAGCGCCCCCGGGCCACCGGAAGCGCGCGGCAGCGCGCCACCTGCCGCGAGAGCGACGAGAGCCGCCCGCCCTTGGGAGCCTCTTCCAGGAGCTTGATCAAGGCCGGCACCAGATCGATGACCTCGCCGTCCACCTCGAGCCCCAGCTCGAGCTGGAACCATTCGGCCTTGTCTCGCACCTCGCCCAGGCGCGCGACCCAGCGATCCGCGTTGCCGACCACCTGGAACTGGAAGTCGGCGTCGACCTCGACACGCCAACCCAGGGCGCGCAGCTCGTCGACGGCAAGGCCCGAGAACGAACAGATGGCGTGGACGTTGTCGTCCACGTTGATCACGTAGTCGGCTTGGGCACCGACCGGGGCGACCATGCCCTGGAGGTGATCGAGCTCGACCGCGCCGTAGCGCTCGATCCGCGCCTGGACCAGCCGCTCGGCGGCAAAATTCCGGTCGATTTCCGCCTCGGCCCCCTCGGGCTCGGCGTCGAAGTCGGCATCGCGAACCGGCCCGACGCGGACCCCGCCGTAGTCGAAGCGGAGCGAGAGCACCGCGCACTCGCGCTCGCGCCAGCGGGCGTCGGCCCCCTCGACCAGCAACCGCTCCGAGAAGACTCGGAGCTCGACTTTGAATTGTTCTCCGCCCTGCCGGGGGACGGCCCCCGCCGTCTGGTCGATGTGTTGTGCTTGCACGCGGTTGGCTCGAGCGTCGTTACTACTCGGGCCTCGTCTTAGATCAAAAAAAAACTCTCTTGTCGATCCCTCGCGTGACCGCGTGTGAAAAAAAAGCTGGCGTCGATCGGCCGGCCGATCCGTACACCAAACCTACATGGACTCACGCGACCCGGATCGGACTCAAGCTCGAAGCGCACGCTCGACGTAGTCGCCGCACCGTAGCCTAGGGCGCCGGCACCTTCCCCTTCGGATCGTCCATCAGGTTCCTCACGAACCCGGCGGCCTGCGCCATCGCTGCGGGGATGTCGTAGATCACGAAGTGGCCGTCGCTGGCGTCCGCCGCCGGCCACTGCGCCAGCACGCCGCTGGCCGCGCCGCCCGCCAGGTTCCCCGAGAGACCGCCCGCTGGAACCGTGACGGCCGCGAGATCGGCCCACGCCAGCTCCTCGATGGGGTGGATCACCGGGTTCTGCGGCGGCAACCCCAGCGCCACGGCTTGGACCTCCATCCCGTGCGGCGGCGTGTAGTTGTCACCCGATCCGTCGGCGTTCACCCCTTCGGTCATCATCGTCGACTTGGGTGCGAAGCCGTCGCGCGGGCGGCGGACGATCAACGGGACGTAGTGGATCGGGTCGGTGGGATCGACGATGCTCTGGGCAAGCGACATTGCGGGGTGGAACAGGCTCAGCTCTGCGGTCTCGTCGCCGAGCAACCCCAAGAACACGACCTTGACCAGGCCGGCGATGTCGATCGGCTTGGTCTTCTCGAGCAGCGCGATGGTGATCATGCTGCCCGAGCCGCTCAGCATGCCGCCCCGCGCTTGGTCGTCCACGGCCAGGAACATCGGCCCGTTGATGCCGCCTTGCGAGTGGCCGAAGAACGCCACCTTGGAGGGATCGAAGCGGATTGCTTCGCCACCGGTCACGTCCGCGGGGATCACGATCTTGGACTGGGTGAAGAGGCGCGCCTGCTGCACCACGTCGATGGCGGACTGCGGCCCGTTCGCGCGCGCGGCCACCGGGTTCGTCACGTTGAAGAACAAGATGTCCGGCGTGCCGGCGCTGGCGCCGGGGCGATCGCCGTGGAAGATCTGGTCGATGCCCATGGTCGCCACGCAGCGCTTCGCCAGGGCCGGGCCCTCGTCCGCCGGACCGATGAAGCTCTTGTAGTTGCCGCCGGTGCCGTGGGCATAAAGCACGATCGGGTAGCCGTTGGCTGGCATCGGGCAGGCGGCGGCGTTGGGCACGGTGATGGCGAACCGCAGATCGAACTCGCTCTGCAGCTCGGGCTCGCCGCTCGCGCTGAACGCCAGGCTCCCGCCGTCGCCATACTTCACGAAGGGCAGCTTGCCCTTCTGGAAGTTCGGGGTCGGTCCGTAGCGCCCCTCGTAGGTGTCGTAGGTCGCCGTCTGGCCCGCCTTGGCCAGCGTGCCATCGATGATCTTCGGTGCGGCGTAGCTCTTCACGACGTGGTCGCGGATCTTCGCCGTCTCGCCGGTCGGGTCGTTGGTGGTGAATACCGTCAGGTGCACGATGGACGCCTTGGCGATCCCGGCCGTCTCGACCTCGGCAATGGCGTCGGCCCACGACCCCTGGCCGTCGGCGAGCAGCGCCCGCAGATCGGCCGACGGCGCGATGCGCCCGCCGCCCGCCGCCCGTGCCCGGTCCGTGACCACCAGCGCGTAGCGGGTGCTCGGCCGCAGCGGAAAGCCCAGCGCCGGCATGAACGCCAGCGTGTTCGGGGGCCAGTACACCCCCTCTTCCGCCCGGAACCGGGTCGCCACCCGTTGGCGCTTGCCACGCTCGGGCGACCCGACGTCGACATCGATCAGCTGCACGCTGGCGTCGGCTTCCAGAGATGCCAGCGGCGCGGGCAACGTGCTCTCGTCGAGCGCGACGGTGAAGCGCAGGAACCCAGATGCCGCGGGAGAGAAGCCCGTGAGCACGCCCTTCATCGACGCGATGTAATCCACCAGGATCGGTTTCTCGCGGGGGTTCGGGTAGCCCTCGAAGCGCACCGTGCCGTCAGCCTCTTTTCGCAGGTCGCTGGGCCAAGGCTGGTCGAAGAACGTCGCCTCTGCGAGCTCGCTCAGCGCTTCGGGCGTCACGAAGATGCTCTCGCCCGCCGCCGAGCCCGGCTCGTCCGTCGACGAGCCACACCCCAAGGTCAGAAATACGCCCAACGCCCACCAGCACCCGCGCATGCCGCGTGTTCTAACACGTGGAAGACTGCCGCAAGAAACCAAGCTAAGACCCGGCCCCGTGAGCTGGGTGTTGGTACTCGACCCTCCCAACGGGGATGCCGCCCGCAAGGTCGGGGGGCTGAGCGTGACCCTGCGCCTGGCCTTGGACGCCCAGGCCGGCGGCGCCAGCGCGATCGTGGCAGGCCCCGATCTGGCGCCGCTCTTGGTCGACCCTCGCCTCAGGACGCCAGTCACCGAAGCCGCACCCACGGGCCCGTTCCGCGTCCATGTGCCGGCCAGCTGGGTGCTTCACCGACAGCTCTTCAAGCTGCTCGCGCCAACGCTGGCGGCCGACCGCGATCTGACCCGCGACGCGTTCGCGGTCGACGTGCCCTTCGCCTTCGAGCCCATCGACGTGACCGACGCGGCCAGCGCGCGGCGCGCCGAGCGGGCGCTGTTCCGGGCGCTTCGCAAGCCTCAAGACGGGTGGACCAGCCGCTGGCTCAATCGCTACGTGAGCCTGGCCATCTCGCGCTTCTTGGTGAAGACCCCGCTCCGTCCCAACCAGGTCTCGGTGGGCATCCTGGCGGTCGGGCTGTTCGGGGCGTGGCTGGCCTCGCGGGGGGGCTGGGCTTCGATGGCGCTCGGGGCGTTCCTCTTCCAGATGCAGAGCATCCTGGACGGCTGCGACGGCGAGATGAGCCGCATCACCTACCGCGGCTCGCTCACCGGCGAGTGGCTCGACACCGTCGGCGACGACCTCACCAACTACAGCTTCTTCGGCGCAACCGGCTTCGGGCTGTACGCGGCCACGGGTCAGAAGCTGTACTTGATCGCCGGCATCGTGACCGTCGCTTGCGGCGTGATCACCAGCGGCATCGAATATCGGTACCTGATCCAGATCGGCTCTGGTGACTTGCTCAAGTACCCACTGAGCGCGCCGGGGTCCGAGTCGAAGGGGGGCCTGTTCGACGCAATTCAGCCGCTGTTCAAGCGCGACACCTTCGTGTTCTTGACGCTGCTGGCTGCTCTTGCCGGCTTGCTGGGGCCAATGCTGGTGATCTTCGCCCTGGGCGGGGTCGGCATCTTGCTTTCGGTGCTCGGCGCCGAGCTTCGCATGGCGCGCGAGCGCCGCTCGGCCCGGGGCTGAGCCCGATGGGCCGCGCCTCGCGCCGGGGCTTCACGGACAGCCGGCGTCGACCGGCACGGCAGACGACTGGCTGGTGCCGTTGCCGAGCTGACCGCTGGTGTTCGAGCCCCAGCACACCAGCCCACCGGGCGATCGGAGCGCGCAGGTGTGCTCGCCCCCGGCCGAGACCCGCGCCGCGTCCGTGATGCCCACCACCGTGACCGGCGCGTTCGCGTCGATCGTGGTCCCGTTCCCGAGCTGACCGAAGTAGTTCCGCCCCCAGCAGCTCACGCTGCCGGTCTGTCGGACGGCGCAGACGTGGCTCTGGCCGCCACTGATCCAGACTGCGTCGGTGAGCCCGACCACCGCCGCCGGCGCCGGCGAATGCTCGGCGTCGGTGCCGATGCCCAGCTGCCCCGAGCCGTTGTACCCCCAGCAGTAGACGGAGCCGCTGGAGGTTCGGGCGCATCCGTAGTGGTTGCCCGCGACGACCTGCACCGCGTCCGACACGCCGACCACGGTCACCGGTTTCGGGTAGGTCTTGGCATCCAGGTTGCCGATGCCCAGCGCCCCGCTGGCATTCCAGCCCCAACACCGGACGACTCCGTTCCACTGCACCGCGCACGAGAAGATGTACCCGGTGGCGACCGCGATGGAGTCTTCGAGGCCGATCACTTGCTCTTGCGTGAGGCTCGGGTCGAGCTTCCCGGTCCCGAGCTGGCCGTGACTGTTCTGACCCCAACAGGTCACGCTGCCGTTCTGATGCACGGCGCAGGCGTGCGAAGCGATCATGCCCTGCGAGACGCCGACGGCCCCGCCCGGGCCGTTCACGGGCGACGGCTGCGGCTGATCCGTGGTCGTGCCGTCGCCCAGCACGCCGAGCGGGTTGTGGCCCCAGCCCATCATGCTGCCGCTGGCGCGCACGCCCGACGAGTGGAACTCGCCGGCGCCGAGCGAGACGAAGTCGCTGGGCCCGACCACCCCCTGCGGGAAGGGCGAGTCGTTGCCGGGCTGACCGTTGCCCAGCTGACCAAACTCATTTTCGCCGAAGCAGAGCACCGCGCCGGTCGGATCGATCACGCAGGTGTGATCGCCCCCGGCGGCGACGTCGTGGTACACGCACGCCGCGGGGCCGCCGCCCGCCCCGCCGGCTCCGGCCGCGCCGCCACTGGCACCGCCCGCGCCCGCGCCGCCACCGGCACCGCCCGCGCCCGCGCCGCCGCCGCCGCCGTCGCCCGTGCCCAGGTCGAGCAGTCGCGAGCGCGAACCGCATGCGGCCAGCACCACGCCGAGCCCGAGCGTGAGGGTGCGGCGAATCATCGCGGCAGAGGATACCGGACCTTGGGCTATCCTGCCGCCCGTGCTTCCCCGCCGCCTGGCCGCCGCCGGTACGTTCGCCGCCCTGGCGCTGGTGGGCGGAAGCGTGCGCGCCGCCGGGCCGCTCGGCCCCGAGGGGTCGCCCATCACCACCAGTGACTACCGCATCGACTTGAGTCGTGGCGTGGTGCTCGCCGGCACGCGCGTGCTGGGGCTGGCCGGGGCCTATGTGGCCATCGCCGAGGGCGTCGACGGCAACTCGGCGAACCCGGTCGCCCCCGCGATGCGCTCACCGCATTCGCACGATCACTTCGACTACGACCTGGGCTTCGGGCTCACCTTCCCTTCGGCCGTGAGCGGCACCGACCTGTTCAACAGCGGGGACCGGACGTCGCTGTCGGCCTCGCAGAACGACGCGCTGTTCGTCGATCTCGCCGCGAACCTCCAGTTCGGGCGCTGGGGCACCGGCGTCTCGCTGCACTACACCACCTTCGAGGTCGCCGAGCCCGGGGGTCAGAGCCTGGGGCTGAACGCGCGCTTCGGGGGCTTGCGCGTGCAGGTCGCGCGGTCGTGGCTCGACGGGCAGTTCTTGCTCGGCCTGGGCAGCCGCGGCACCGGGCTGGTGATCGCCAACAAAGATCCCGAACCCGGCGAGCCGGCAGAGCTGTTCCACATCGAAGGCGCGGCCGCCGAAATCGGAGCGCTCTTCCGACCGAACGACGCCCCCTACCGCATCGGGGTGGCGGTGCGGTCGGCGGTGATCACCAACCAGCTGTCTTCCGAGGTCACGCCCGATGCCGACGGGGATCGGATCATCACGCGCAACGGCACCGACCTCTACCTGCCGAACGAGGTCACCTTGCCTTGGAACGTCGATGCCGGGCTGGCCGTGCAGCTCGGGCCCCGCCCGCTCAATCCGCGCTGGATCGATCCGCACCAGGCCCTGCGGCGGCTGGACCGCTACCTCGCGTGGAAGGCGGCCGAGCGCCGTCGCCGCGTGCGCAGTGAGCTCACGGGTGCTTCCCCGAGCCGGGTCGCTGCGCTCGAAGCCGAGCAGACCTCCGACCAGGCGCTGGACGAGCTCCACAGGGCCAGGGCAGAGCGCGCGGTGCAAGCCGAGCTTCGGAGGCGCGCCAAGGCCCTCGAGCGGTTCTACGTGCTGATCGCGAGCTCGCTGGAAATCACGGGTCCGGTGCGGAACAGCGTGGGCATCGAGTCATTCATCGAGCGCCGGGTCCAGCGCTCGGGCCGCAAGGCGACCTACACGCCGCGGCTGGGCATCGAGAGCGAGATGGTGCCGAACTGGCTGCGCCTGCGGGCTGGAACGTACGGCGAGCCGACCCGCTTCGAGTCGCGAGGCGCGAAGTCCCGCTTGCACGGCACCCTGGGTTTCGACCAGAAGCTCTTCCCGTGGACGGTCTTCGGGATCTTCGACGACGGCACCGAGTGGAAGCTGTCGGCGGCGCTGGATGGTGCGCGGCACTATCTGGGCTGGGGCGTCAGCGTGGGGCTCTGGCGATGAGAGCCCCGATCGTGCTCGCCGCCGTGCTCGCCCTCGCCTGCTCCAAGAAGGAGCCTGCGCCCGCCGAGCGGAAGGAGCCCTGGCTGGCCAAGCCCCCCGACGCCAGCGCCGCGCTCCGCGCGAAATACGTGCTCTCCGATCGGTGCGAGGCCAAGGTCGAGCTCAAGGCCAAAGAAGGCACTCCGCGCGGCGCGTTCCGCGTATGCCGGGGCGAGCTCGATC
>Ga0073899_10004619_pt1 | contig 12038 bp, 12 predicted proteins | sample KloWWTmetaKNB5Ph_FD_88975 | JGI IMG/M metagenome (GOLD analysis project Ga0073899, IMG submission 88975) | Active sludge microbial communities from Klosterneuburg, Austria, studying microevolution and ecology of nitrifiers - Klosterneuburg... | ecosystem: Engineered > WWTP > Aerobic digester >...
CGTGGGCGTCATTCTCGGCGTTGAGATTTCAGGTGCCACTGGTGCGGGTACGCCGACGATCACTGTGGCGTACACCAACTCGGCGAACACTGCGTCGCGCAGCGGTGTGAACAGCGTGGCGACGGTGGCGAGCAGCGCGGTCGGTACGTTCTACCCAATCGGCTTGCAGGCCGGTGACGTAGGTGTTCGCAGTGTCCAAACGCTCACGCTAAGTGCGACATGGACCAGTGGCACGATGCACCTCGTGGCGTACCGGGTGCTCGCAACGCTAGAGCTTCCTGCGGCCGGCGTCCCCAATGCAGTCGATGCGCTGACGAGTGGAATGCCGAGGCTGTATGACACGAGCGTTCCGTTCCTGATCTTCATTCCGCAGACGACGACCACAACGCTGTTGTCAGGCTCGGTCGTCTATACGCAGGGGTAACAGGTGGCCGCTTCCGGCAAGGGCAGCGCACTGACTGGCTTGCTTCTTGCTCGTCGTCGTCGTCGTCGTCGTGGCACTGTCGATCTGCTGGTCAGGTCGAAGGTCGGAGACGCTGCGCCGGCTGTTTTCGATGACCTGCTATTCAGTGCCGACCCGCGTCTCTACTACGTCGTCTACCCGAGCGCCGAGTCTGAGCCGAGCGCGGCGCAGATCAAGGCCGGCCAGCAGCAGAGCGGCGCAGCGGCGACTGCAAGCGGCAGCGAGACGGCGCGCACGACGACCGGTGAGGAAGTATTCGCCGCTGCGGCCACTGGGCTGACCGGCGGGACCAGCTACAAAACGTCGTTCGTCTGGTCGGACGGGACGAATGACTCGAACGTCAGCACCACTGTAGCGTGGGCGACGGACGCCACCGGCACGCTCTCCACCTCGATCGGCACCATCACCTTGTCGGCCGCAGGCGCGGTTGCGGTCGCGGGCACGCTGTCCTCTTCGGTAGGTGCGGTAGCGCTCACTGGGGCCGCCCAGGTGCTCGTGGCCGGCGCTCTAGCCTCTGCGGTAGGAGACGTCGGGATCAGTGGCTCTGGCGGCGTTCTGGTGACCGGCACGTTGTCCTCGAGCGTCGATGCCTTGAGCCTCACCGCATCGGGCACGGTAACCAACGACGAGATCTTCGGCATCCTGAGCGCTTCGGTCGGCGACATCACCCTCTCCTCTGCCGCGGGCACGGTGGCGGTCTCGGGCGTGCTCGATCGCGAGACCGGCCTGCTGGCCCTGTCGGGGTCGGGTTCGGCGGCCATCGCCGGCAGCCTGTCCCAGTCCGCGGGCGATGTGGTCCTGGTCGGTCAGGGAGCGGTCGAGATCAGCGGCGTGCTGTCTGGCTCGGTCGAGCCGCCGACGCTATCCGGTCAGGGCGGGTCGGCGGCTACCGGCGCCTTGTCCGCCGGCATCGGCTCTCTTGTGCTCAGTGGCGCGGGCGGGGTGACGGTAGCGGGCAGCCTGGATCTGTCGACGGGCGAGGTTTCGTTGACCGGGGTCGGCGGCGCAGCATCGACGGGCACGCTGACGGAGGCGATCGGCAGCATCTCGCTCGCGGCCACAGGCGGAGTGCTGGTGACGGGCAATCTCTCCTCGAGCGTGGGCGGCATCACGCTCGACGCCGACGGCGTGGTAGGCGACGTGCCGGTCACCGGTTCGCTCAATGCCTCGGTGGGCGATATTCTCCTCTCGGCAACCGGGACGGTCTCGTCCGACGGGACCGGCGGCGACTGGATCACGAGGCAGCGGCGAGAGAGCAACAGGTAACGAGGGGTAGGACATGGCAACTGCAGTTCGAGTACCGAAAACCGCGACAGCGCCTCGCATGACGTTGACTTTCTAGGATTCACATGTCGGCGATCTATTCGAGCACTGAACAAACGGCGGCGATGGCTGCGGGCAACGCTGCGGCCAACGGCGCGAAAGAAGCGGCGTTTCTGTCGTCGTGGCAGACCGCTATCGGGTCGAATGGCAAGGTCGTGCTCTATCGCGATGCGGTGTCGGTATGGTCGTCGACGCTCACCGGCACGGTGCCGATTTCGGGTAGCGCGTTCGTCATTACGGCCGTGTCACAGGTCAGCATCAGCGCTGCGGACATTGACACTGGCGCTTGGGAACTGCGGGTCGAGAAAGCTGCCGATGCAGCGGTGTATTTCGGATGCACGGTTGCGCGTGCGGAGACTGTCGGGACGGTTGGCGAACTGAACGGCGATCTGCCGTCGAGCGGCACTCTGACGCTCGGAACGCTGACGTTCAATGCGCCGGACATGGACACAGTGCTACCCGCTGCCGAGCAGGTCGAGACGATTGTGAGCGGGTCGAATGTCGGCTCTCTCACGCTGACGTTGACGACGCAGCCGACGGCAGCTAACAAGGTTCTGATTCCCTTCGCGTTCTATGAGGGTTTCCGTGGCAAGACCGACCCGACAAGCGTCAGCGCGACGCTGTGGATCGACCTAGAAGATCTGAGCACGCTCAAGCCCAATACCGACGGCACCGGGACGATCACCGGGGTCGATCAGGTGGTGAAGCGCATCGGCAACAAGGGCAGCGCTGGCGGCTACTTCACTAATTCGTCGGGCTGGTATCTGCGGGAAGCGACCAACGGCGCGTACTACCTGGAGATGACCGGGACAAGTGAGTTTGTCTCGAACATCGCAAGCTCGGCGATCATCAGCGTTGCTGCCGGCGAGGTTATCGCCGCGTGCCGGCCGACGACGTATTCGGACGGTGGCGATAGCTGGTATTCGCCGTCGGTGTGGCAGGCCGACGACGGGTGTGCAGGGGTGTCGCTCAAGTCGGCGACGCTTGCGGAAGTGTTCAACCTGGACACGACGGACGACTCGATCACGCCGACGCAAGTCGATGGCGCGGATCAACTGTTCACATGGCGGCACACGGGCGGGGTTCTATCCGGTGCGGTCGGCTTCAACAGCGATCCCGGAACGACGGTATCGAGCGGGAATACAAACTCGCTGGCGAACGGCTTCGCGCTTGGCGGCGTGTACCACGGGTCATTCCCAAGGCTCACTGGCCGCTTTTACGGCATCGTGGCGACCAGTACCGCACTCTCGACCACGAATCGCGACTTCGTGCAGAGGTTCCTTGACCGCAAGATGACCCCGGTGGCGACGCTTGCACCGCCTTCGTGCATCGACAACGCGAACAACGCCTATGTGGTGATCGAGTCGAAGGCGGATGCGGCGAACAAGCTGCTCTCGGGTGTTGTCGCGTGCCACAACGTCACACCGGGGTCGGGCACGTTCACTGCAACGCTGAACTTCGGCGGGTCCAAAGGCTACTACGCCGCCGCCGTTATGAGCGAGTGGTCGGAAATGGTCGGTGCCACGGCGGTCGATGTGACCGGCACGGCGACAAATGACGGCTCGGCCGGTTCGCTCGCGGTGTCAACAAGCGCTACGGCTCAAGCGGTCGAATTGGCGCTGTCCGTTCATGCGTTGTACAACGACGATGCCGACGCGAACATGGTCACGCCGAGCGGGTATACCTCTCTCGGGGTTTTGGACACGGCATCGACGGTACTGGGCTTCCGTGCCGCGTACAAGGTCGTGGAGAGCATCGGCACGCAGTCTGCTACCGGGACATGGGACGTTCACTCTGCCGGCGGTGCAGCCGCTGTTCTGGTGACGCTCAAGGCCGGCACATCGGAAGAAGAACCGCCGAGCGGTGGGTCCGGTCTGACGCTGAACGGCATGTCGAGTGACATGAACAGCAACGTCGAGCATGAGTACTACTTGCACGGCGTGCCGAGCGAGTGGGACTGGGGGCACACGAGCAAGATCGGATCAGGTGCGAATCCGCCTGGAGCGTACCCAGATCCGCATTGGGTGCCGTGGGGTATCGCTGCGACGGGGCAGGGCTACACGCCGGGTTCGCACAACTGGCGTTGCGCCATCGTCGGGATTCACTCGTTCAAGAAAGTCTCGGGACAGTGGTCATTGCAGCACACGGCAGTGACTGCGCCGGGGAACATCGACGGCGCGGAGTACACCGATTACGAGACGAACACGACGCAGGCCGCGACGATCTATACCGGCAACGGCATGGAAGAAGTGTTTCTCGACAATGATGGATCGAGCTATCACTTCTACCCGGACTCGCGCACCGCTGTGGACACTTGTGAAGAGCGGGTTGTCATCGTCACGGCTTCGTTGAAGTTGATCGACGATGGCGGCGCGGACGAACGCTCGGCGGCCGAGGTGGTCGTGATGGGCGCGGCCGACTTCTACACGACCGCAACGAGTGAGTGGCCCAATAACACCGAGTCGATCATCGGTCGGGCCACCAAGCCTGCAAGCTGGCCGACCATCAGTTATCACACTGCCCACACGATGACATCAGACGCAGCGATCAACGAGTTTATCGCTTGGGTCGAAGCCGAAGGAGTATTCGCGTAATGCCTACCCTCAAATGCACGATCACGATGAGTAACGACATTCCGTCCGTGACGGGTGTCCCGGTTTTGTTTCTGCGGAGACCGTGATGCAGCACATCAAGCACAACGAGGCTACTGGGGCGAACCGCTGGGTACGCTTTCGCTGCTTCGACGACGACTCGGCCGACGGTTATGCCCCCAAGACCGGGCTAACTTTCGCGAGCGGAGAGCTGAAGCTCGCGAAGGCAGGGAGCGCTTTCGCCAACGCAACCAACTACGCAACGGTGGTCGAAGCCGGTTTCGGCTGGTACTGGTACCAGACCAGTGCGGCGGAAGTGAACACCCTCGGCGCCGTGCTGCTCCTCCCGAACGTGACGGACGTGTACCCGGACGCTACCGAGTTTCAGGTTAGCGCGCCCGACTTCAACTCCGCCACCTCCTTCGGACTGTCGAACCTCGACGCGACAGTTTCCTCGCGCTCTTCGCACACCGTGGCGGACATCCTTGCCGGGGTGATCGAAACGGGCCTCACGCTGGCCCAGGCCATGCGCGGTCTCCTCGCGGAGGCGCTCGGCAAAATCGGTAACGTCGGTACGAACACGGTCACGGCGAGAGCGGCGATCACCGACGCGAAGGTGCGCGTCACGGCGACCCTCGACGCCCAAGGCAACCGCACCGGTGTCGCGGTGGATCTGGACTGATTCGCCCGATTTCCGAGCAGGCAATAACCTCCGGCCATGTTCAGCCATGACTTTCATCCTAGTGAGCTGTTTCCGGACGCCTTCTGGCCGAAGAGCAACTATATGACTGCTGTCGTTTCCGACGGTCTGATCCAGATCGAGTACCGCTACTCGAACGGGGATCTGTTGAGCTCCGACCCAGAGGACGCGGCGGTGGTCGACATCGACGCCCCCGGCTACGTCTCTGGCCCGCGTGAGTTTGTCGGTGGCGTACTCACGCTGCGCCCGATCGGGGTAGGTACGGCGACCGTCGAGGTGACCTATACGGACCCCGACGACGGGCTAAAAACCGTCGCCAGACCCATCACGGTGGTCCCGCAATGACGATCGACCCGAACGGCGCCACTTGGCTGGCCGCAAAAGATTTCCTCTCGAAGAGGCTGGCCTTGCTTCGAGAGAAAAACGACAAGCACCTCCCCGAGGCTGAGACAGCGAAGCTGCGCGGCCAGATCGAGGAGGTGAAGAAGCTGTTGCGTCTTCCGGAACTGATGGAAGACCCGGCAGTTGCCGACCCGCCTGTCGAATGACGCGCGGGTCCAGTCGCAGGGAGAGGGAAACGATGGAACTGAGTCAAGAGGAAAGGCAGAAGCTCTGGGACGAGGAGGTAGCCGGCGATGCGCCGCCTGTCATCGACCCGCCCAAGGAGAGCGAAGCAGAAGAGCCTGCCGCCGAGGCCGAAGAGGCCGTTGCGCAAGCGCAGGCACCGGACCCGCTCGAAGAGATCCGCGCCAAGTTGGGCGTGCTCGATCGTCTCGAGCAGCGTATCCGGAACACGGAAGGGCACATCGGTGGGCTGACGTCCGAGCTGCGCACGTTCCAGAAGGAACTCAAGACCGCCACCGCTGTGGCCGTCGAAGCGCCCGGACCGGCACCGAGCAAGCAGCAGATCGCTGCCGCCGCCACGAGCCTGGAGAAGTGGAACAGTCTCAAGGGCGACTTTCCGGAGTGGACCGAAGCCATCGAGGAGCGGATCGGCGCTATGCCGACCGCGCAGGCAGCGCAGCCCGTCGATGTCGACGCGCTGCGAGCGAAGATCACGGCAGAGGTTCATGCCGCCTTCGAGCCCCGCCTCGTGGACGTAGCGCACCGCGGCTGGAGACAGCTCGTGCGTACGGACGGGTTCAAGGGCTGGCTGGATGCGCAGCCAGACGATGTACGCAATCTCGCAGGCAGTCCGAAGGCGGACGACGCGATCGACCTTCTCGACAGGTACAAGGCAGCCAGCAATGTGCTCCCGAAGACCGCGGAAGAAATCGAAGCGGAGCGCAAAGCGCGCCTGAAGAGCGCAGCAGACTCACCGCGTGGTCAAGGCTCGTTGCCGAACCGGAAGGGTCCGGACGATATGACCGATGCGGAGTACTGGAACTACCTTCAGAGGTCGAAGAAATGATCCAGAACTTCAGTACCAACCCGTCGCGGAACAGAAGCCGATCGGCTGCTGCACCGGCGACGAAACCGATGCCGATCATCGCCTCCGCGATGACGGCTCAGATGAAACCAACGCCAGGCGCGCGCAACCGCCGTCGCCCGGTGAAGCCCATTTTCTGAAGGAATCGACATGACCATCCAGAACTACTCCACCGTTGCCTCGCGCAACCTCATCCGTGCCGAGCAGGACATGCTCAAGCACGCCGAGCCGATCATCGTTCTCGGGAACTTCGGCACGCAGAAGGAACAACCGCTGAACAAGACGGACACGATCGTCTTCCGTCGTCTGAACCCGTTCAACATGCAGGCCGGCGGCGCTCCCGGCATCACGGCCGCCAGCTTCATCCTCGCCGAGGGCGTCACGCCGAACTCGAACACCATCAGCTATACCGACGTGTCGGTCACGCTGCAGCAGTACGGTGTGCTGTTCAAGTTCAGCTCGAAGGCCGAGATGATGTACGAGGAAGACATCCCCTCGGACATGGCCAAGCTGACCGGCGAGACGATGGCCGAGGTCGCCGAGATGATCCGCTACGGTGTCCTGCGCGGCGGCACGAACGTGCTCTACGGCAACGGCTCAACCCGAGCCGGCGTAAACACGGTCGTCACCCTGGGCCTGCTGCGCAAGGCAGCCCGCACGCTGGAGAGCAACCGGGCGCGGCGCGTCACGCAGCGGTTGTCGAGCGGTCCGAACTTCGGCACCTCGCCGGTCGAGCCGGGCTACATCGTCTTCGTCCACACGGACGTCGAGTCGGACATCCGCAACCTGCCTGGCTTCACCAAGCGTGAAGAGTATGCCCAGCGCAGCGCGGTGCACGATCGCGAGATCGGCGGCACGGAGAACTTCCGCGTCGTCACCTCGCCTCTGCTGACCCCGTTCGACGAGGCTGGCTCGGGCACGCTCAACGGCACCCTCGGCACCTCGAACGTCGACGTCTATCCGATCCTCGTGATCGCGGAAGATGCGTGGGCCAACGTCGCGCTGAAGGGCATGGGAGCGGTCAAGCCGACGATCCTGTCCGCCCGCCAGAAGAACCACGCCAATCCGCTGGGCCAGTTCGGCTACGTGGGCGGCGACTTCTGGATGGCCAGCGTGCGGCTGAACGAGAACTGGATGGTTCGACTCGAAGTCGGCGCCACCAGCCTCTGATCAGGAGACAGACATGACTGTCAAGATCAACCAGGTGCTCAACGGTGCGGATTTCACCGACTCGCAGCGGCGCGCATTGCGCACCGTACTCGAGGCTATCGTCGACGACTTTACCGCGACGAACGCTTCGGTCGTCGGCATGGCTGCGAAGCTCGACGACGATGCCACGGTGACCGATACCAACTACGAGGCGTTGTGGACCCCGTCCGCCACCCTCACCGACTGAAAAAGGAAACTGACATGAGCTACAACCTCGCGGGAGCCGTCGCCGGCTCCAACATGAACTTCGCCCGGGCGGCCCTCGTTGCCGGCACCACGACCACGATCACCACGACCGTGACCGCGATGTACAGCATCAACGGCAAGATCTACACCAAGACCGCCATCACCAACGGAGCCACGCCGACCACCGACATCTCGACCGGTGCTGCCTTCGTACCGCTGCCGATTCCGACCTCGGCCGCGGATGCGAAGGGGTGTGTCTTCGTGGTCGCCCTCAACGCCGGTGGCGACGTCAAGGTGGCGCAGGGGCCGCTGGTGAACGTCGCCGATGTGACCAACGGTGACGCGATGTACGTCTTTCCGCGACTGGCCGACAGCCTGTGCCCGGTGGGCTACATCATCGTCAAGGGCTCCTCGACCCAGGTCGCGACGTGGACGTTCGGCACGAACAACCTGTCGGGCGTCACCGGCATGACCTACGTCTTCGGCGACCTGTCGTCGTTGCCGGGTCAGCCGATCTCGTCCTGATGAACCCCCTCCGGCCCGCCTTGGGGTGGGTCGGAGGGACAACCGGAGGAAAGACATGGGTGTGAAGACCATCGATACGGAAGAGGTTGGCGTTGCCCAGATGCGGGCGAAGACGCTGCCCGAGATCAGCGACCATCGACCGGAGGACATCGTCGTCGAGAACGCAACCACGACGAATGCTCTCGATCTGGAAGCGTTCATGCACGAGCTGGTCAGGGTGCGCGTGCATGGCTCGCCTGAAGAGGGGGCTCTGCCCGTCGTCAGCGTGATCGTCAACGGCACGATCCAGCCGGTCCCGCGCGATGTCGAGGTGGCGGTCAAGCGCAAGTACGTCGAGGCTCTCGCTCGAGCGAAGGCAACGAGCTACAAGCAGGTCACCAACCCGGTCGACCCGTCCGATATCCGGATGGTGCCGACGACGGTGCTGTCGTACCCGTTCACGGTGCTCGAGGATACCGAGCGCGGAAAGAACTGGCTGCGCAACCTGTTGGCGCAGCCGGTGTAAGCCATGAACTTCGCCGCCCTGGTCGAACGTCTGCGCATGGAGTGCGCTGTCTCCGGTCCGGAGATCACGACCGTGCAGGGCACCCTGCCCCGCGAGATCGGGCGGCTGAAGAAGTGGATCGTCACCGCTTGGGAAGAACTGCAACTGAAGCATGCGGACTGGGAGTTCCTCCGCATCGCTTCTTCGCACTCGATCCCCCAATACGCGAGCCTGCTCAACCCGGCCGAGTACGCGGCCGACACGGTGTCGGACTGGAAGATCGACACCTTCAGGCTCGCGGCCGCTGGCGGGGGATTCGACGAGTCGGTGCCGATCGCTTTCCTAGACTACGAAACCTGGCGCATTACCGACGGTCTCGATTCGACGCTATACGCGCGTCCGAATTCGATCACGGTGCGGATCAAGGACAAGGCGCTCTTCGTCGGCCCGAGCGCGGACGTTGCCTACGAGCTCTACTACGACTACTACCGCACCCCGCAGACGCTGTCCGCTGACGCCGACATCCCGCTCTGCCCGGCTCGCTTTCACATCGCCATTGTCTACCGGGCGATGCAGATGTACGGCCGCTACGAGGCAGCGCCGGAGGTACTGAGCGACGGCCTGCGCAATTACCGTCGCATGCTGGCCGAGATGGAGAACGACCAACTGCCTGCGGTGCAGATCCCGGGGCACAGCGATGCGAGCTGATCGCCTGCCACAGGTGAAGCTCGATCACGTTGTACCAAAGGGCGGACTCGACCTCGTCACCCCGCCGCTGCTGCTGCAGCCTGGCGCCTGCCGATCGGCGGAGAACTTCGAGGTCGATCTGGAGGGCGGCTACTCGCGCATCGGCGGCTACGAGCGGTGGGCAATGCAGCGCTCGATCACCAAGGAAGCGATTTACGAGGTAACGCTGACGCTGCACGCGGTCAGCGGTTCCGCTATCATCATGCCGAACGGGGTGCAGCTTCGCGGAGACACGAGCGGAGCCAAGGCCCGTCTGCTGTCGAAGCTCAGTGATGGAAACGTCGCGAGTATCCGCGAACTTGGCTCCGACGCTTCCGATGTCGGGCCTCTGTACGTGACCGAGCGGTTCGTCACGTTGTACGAGACCGTGGCGAAGGTCGTGCTGCTGTACGACGTTACCGGTACCTTCGTAGCCGGCGAGAATGTGTCTTTCCTGGCGGAGGACGGGAGCGCAATCCACTACGGACTCGCGCCAGAAACCTTTGCTGGTACTACCGCGGACGTGCGCGTGACCGTAGCCCCAACGGTTCTGGCTGAAGCCGATCCGGTAACCCTCGCAGAGGAACTTGACCGAGCGGCCGTGGCCTTCCGCGGCTCGGTGCTGGCACCCTGGTCGAGCGAGTCAACCTTTTCCGTGCAAACGCTAGCGATAGAGACTCTCCGCGGCATACCGCTGGTTTTCAGCCGCGCTCCGGTTAGCTCTGGAACCGCGCTGTACGCGCTTTACCCGAATGAGGCCAGCGAGTACGCACAGAGAAGCGATAGCTTCGGCGCCGAAGGTTATGGCTGGTCGCGCGCTGGCTACGACACCTACACGGGCTGGGGCGGCACCACTATCGGCGGTGATCCGGAATACCTGGAGTGCGTGCGCTACAACTTCTCCGGTGCTGCGGATGGGGAGCGTCTCTACTTCACAACCGGAAACACTGCCGCCTTCTCTTTCCACTTCATCGGCGAGTCGCTTGCCTACGAAGGCTGGAGAGGGAACTTCAATACCATCCCGACAGGCATGGCCGTCGACACACCGACGCACGTTGCTGCGCACAAGCATCGACTGTTCTTGTCCTTCGGCTCGAGCCTGCAATTCTCGACCGCAGGAGATCCGGAGGATTGGTCGCCTGTGACCGGCGCTGGCGAGCTGGCGGTCGGAGAGGACATCACGAAGCTTCAGTCGGTGATAGGCGGCGACACCTCGGTGCTGCTCATCTACACCACGACGCGGATCTACGGTCTGTATGGTGACTCATCGAGTAACTTCAGCCTCGTTCTGCTTGCCTCTGATCTGCGCGTCGATCCGAAGTCGATCCAGATGTTCGGCCAACCGATCTTCCTCGCCGACAACGGGGTCGTATTCCTGTCGGCGACGAGCGCGTTCGGCAACTTCAAGATGAAGACGATCAGCAACCAGGTCTCGCCCATGCTCAAACGCTTGGCGGGAAAGCTGGTTAGCTCGATCGTCATACCCGAGAAGAACCAGTACCGATTGTTCTTCAGCAACGGCGAAGGCCTGTACTTCACCTTCAGCGGGGACAAGCTCGTTGGCATCATGCCCGTCCGTCACGACCGGCCGCCCGAGATCGTCCACCTGTTCCACAACGATGCGACGGGCGAGAACGAGTTCCTGTTCGCCTGCGCCGCATCGCGGCGCGTCTATCGCAGCGACATCGGTCCTTCCTTCGATTGCAGGCCGATCGACGCTCACCTGTTCCTCGCCTTCAACGCGAGCAGGAGCGCGAGAATCAACAAGGCTTACCGTCGCGCCTCGCTGGAGATCCAGGCCGAGGAGGGCTATGTGACCTTCAAGGCAATGTTCGACACCGATTATGCGTCCATGAGCACCGCACCGTCTCCGCAGCAGGATGTAGACGGCACGTTGGTCAATGCTTATTCGGCCTTCGACGACGCGCTGTGGGACGAGTTCTACTGGGATGGTTATCGGGTCAGCCCGCAGGATCTGCCGATCGATGGCTCCGGCGAGAACCTGTCGTTGGGCCTGTCCGCCACTTCGTACTTGGTGTGGCCGTTCACGGTGTCCGGAGTCACCACGCAGTACATCGTCAGAAGGGTGAAACGATAATGGCCAACAACTACTACACCGCAACCGGCAACCCGCTCACGCGCGCGTTGTCGAACTCGGCCTACCTTCGGGCCGAGTTCACCGCTTTGGTGGGGGCCTTCGATCGACTGCCGGACCCGCTTGTTGGCGTGAAAGGCTTCGACGGTGGGACGTTCTCGGGGTCTACCCTGCAGCTCCCGACTATCACGAACCCTACCCTCACCGATGGGACCGTGACCGCGACGAAGCTCGGGCTGGGCGCTTCGGCCACGACATATGCCACGCCCAGCGCTGCACTCGGCACGAGCGGAGTGTTCAGCTTCTA
>Ga0073899_10004620_pt1 | contig 12038 bp, 6 predicted proteins | sample KloWWTmetaKNB5Ph_FD_88975 | JGI IMG/M metagenome (GOLD analysis project Ga0073899, IMG submission 88975) | Active sludge microbial communities from Klosterneuburg, Austria, studying microevolution and ecology of nitrifiers - Klosterneuburg... | ecosystem: Engineered > WWTP > Aerobic digester >...
CTCGAGCAGAACGAGCTCGAGGACCTGGACTTCTTCAAGCGCATCGACGAGAGGCTGTTCAGGGCCGGTAAGCCGCACATCGCGGACATCCTGCAGTTCGACAAGATCGCTGACCTTCAGCACCCGGAGCTCTCGCCCATGCAGGCGCTGCTGACCGCGCTCGGCGCCCAGATCGGTAAGGACTGGGGGATCCAGCCGCAGGAGATCGTCGGCAGCGTGCGCGGGCTGCTCGACGTGGCCCGGCGCCTCGGCGAGCAGCTCGGCGGCGGCCTCGCGGGGGGCGGCTCGACGATGCAGCGGTTGATGTCCCTGCTCAACGGCAAGAGCGGCGGGTCGGAGCAGTAGTCGCCATGGACGTCCTCGCTCAGACTGCCGCGGACCCCGAGCGCTTCGGCGCCGGGGGGCGGTATCGGGTCCTGGCGCCGCTCGGCGCCGGGGCCTTCGGCGTCGTGCATCGCGTGTACGACGAGCGGTGGGGGCAGGAGCTCGCGCTGAAGACCATCCAGGACGTCTCCCCGGAGCTGCGCCAGTGGCTCAAGGCCGAGTATCGCAGCCTGCGGGACATCGTGCATCCGAACCTGGTGCGCCTGCACGAGCTGCACGTCGACGGCGAGCACTGCTTCTTCACGATGGACATCGTGACGGCCGGCGAGCCCTTCACGCAGCGGCTCGCCTATGACCGCCATGGCCCGGAGGCGGAGCAGCAGGCGGCGATCCGGAGGATCTGCCGGGCCGCGCTGCAGCTGGCCGACGCGCTGCAGACGGTGCATCGCTTCGGCAAGTGTCACCGCGACATCAAGCCCAACAACGTGCTCGTGACCCCGAGCGACCAGGTCGTGCTCCTCGACTTCGGTCTGGCCGGCGCGATGGACCGCGACAGGTCGCTCGACACCGCCCGGGGTGCGGTGATGGGCACGCTGCCGTACCTCGCGCCGGAGCAGTACCTCGAGCCGCGGGCGCTGCCGGCGTCGGACTGGTACAGCGTGGGGCTCGTCCTTTACGAGGCGCTCGTCGGTGAGCTGCCCTTCAGCGGCGACGCGACCGGGGAGCTGCGCGCCAAGCAGCGGCCGCCGCGGCCGCCGTCCACGATCGTCCCGGCGATCCCGAAGGCGCTCGACGATCTGCTGGTCGGGCTGCTCGACCCCGACTTCCGGCGGCGCCCGTCCCCCGCGGAGCTGATCGCGGCGCTCAAGGAATACAGCGACGAGTCCGAGCCGCTCACCGCGTGGCGACAGGTCGACAGCGAGCAGCTGTTCGTCGCGCGGGAGGACGAGCTCGCCACCCTGTTCGCCGCCAACGCGGCGGCCGAGGCCGGTCGCTTCGTCGCCGTCGAGGTCATCGGGTCCTCGGGCATGGGCAAGACGGCGCTCATCCGGGAGTTCCTCGGGCGGCTCGCGGCGCGGAGCGACGCGGCTCCGCTGGTGCTCGAGGCGCGCTGTAACCCGCACGAGTCGATCCCCTACAAAGCGTTCGACGCGGCGATCGACGACCTGACGCGATACTGGGTCGGGCTCGATCCGGAGGCCGCGCTGGCGCTGTGCCCGGACGAGGGCGTCGAGGCGCTCACCCTGCTGTTCCCCGAGTTGCGGCGGGTGCCGGTGCTGGCCGCCCGGTCCGGGGACTCGGCGCCGCGCGGCGATCCGCGCACGCTGCGTAACTCCGGGTTCCAGGCGTTGCAGCGGGTGCTGGCCCGCCTCGGCGCGCGTCAATCGGTGGTCCTGTGGATCGACGACCTGCAGTGGGCGGACGCCGACAGCGTCGCGCTCGTCGAGGGGGTGTTCGGGGGCGGTGAGGTGCCGCCATTGCACATGGTGCTGTCGCGGCGCCCCGACGACGCGGCCACGGATCCCGCGCTGCTCGCGGCCATCGCTCGGGCGCAGCGGCAGGGCCTGGCCTTTCGCGTCGATCTCGCGCCGCTCGCCGAGGACGCCGCGCTCGCGCTCGCTCGCGGGATCACCATGCGTAGCGGCGTCGACGTCGCGTCGATCGTGGCGGAGGCCGCGGGTGTGCCGTACCTCGTCGCGGAGCTGGCCCACTTCGCGACCGGGCGCGGCGACCAGCACGGCGAGCCGCAGGTCGGCACGACCGCGGGATCCTTGATGAACGAGCGCTTGCGCGGGCTCGCGCCCGAGGACCGCGTGCTGGTCGAGCTCGCGGCGCTGTGCGGCGCGGCCCAGTCTCCGACGATCTTGCTCGAGGCGGCCCACAGCCGGGACCGCAGCCGCTTGCGCGACCTCTGTGTGCTCCGCCTGCTGCGCTGGGCCGGCGCCGGAGACGGCGAGGCGCTCCAGATCTATCACGATCGCCTGCGCGAGTTCGTGGTCGGCGCGCTGAGCCCGGAGGCGGCCATACGACACCACCAGGCGCTCGTCGTGGCGATGGAGGCCACGAGCACCAGCGACGCCGAGCAGATGACCGCGCACGCGCTCGCGGCGGGCGATCGACCGCGCACGCGGCGGCACGCGATCACGGCCGCCCGCCGCGCCGAGGCGGCGCTGGCCTTCGACCTGGCCGCGCGCCTCTATCGCACCGCGATCGAGCATAACGAGGTCGACGCGCCGCGCGCCGAGCTGCACGCGCTTTGTGCAGAGGCGCTGGCCAACGCCGGTCAGAGCACCGGCGCGGCGCCGGAGTTCGAGCGGGCCGCCGCGGCGATCGCCGCCGAGTCGCCCGCCGAGCTCGATCGCCGCGGCTTCCTGCGCCGGCGGGCCGGCGAGCAGTATCTCAAGGCCGGTCACTTCGAAGACGGGCTCCGCCTGATGGAGGCCTTCCTCGCGGACGCCGACGTCAGGCTGCCGCGCTCCGGGACCGGGGCGCTGGCGGTGTCGGCGATGCGGAGGGTGCGGCTGTACCTCGGCGGATTCGAGTTTCAGCAGCGGCCGCCCGCGGCCATCTCGTCGCGGGTGCGCGGTCGTCTGGAGGACCTGTGGGCGGCGACGACGGCGCTGTCGATGATGGACCCGGTGCGCGCCGACGGGGTCGGGTTGTTGCACTTCCTGGAGTCGTTGCGGGCGGGGGACGCGGCCCACGTCGCGCGTTCGCTGGGCTACGAGGCGGCGTTCGCGGCCTTGATCGGCGGGCCGATGCTCCGCGGCAAGGCGCGCGAGCTCTTGCGCAGGAACATGGAGGCGCTGGCGGGTCCGCACGCGACGCCGTACGAGCACGCATTTTATCAGCTGGGTGCGGGGTCGTCGGCGTTCTTCCACAGTGAGTGGGACGAGGCGGCGCGGCTGTGCGACGCGGCGGCGCGTGGTTTTCGTACGGAGTGTCGCGGGGCCGAGTACGAGGCGGCGGTCGCGGTGGTCTTCGGGCTGCAGGCGCGCGGTCAGGCGGGGCAGGTCGCCGAGCTGGTCGCGCGCATCCCCGCGGCGATCCGCGACGCGGACGCGCGCGGCGACCTGTTCGCGGCCAACAATTATCGCGGAGGCTTCCACAGCCTCGCCCGCATCGCCGCCGGGCAGATCGCCGAGGTCCAGGCCGACCTGCGCAAGGTCGTGGAGACCTGGAAGCCCGGGTTCTATCAGATGCACGCATATCACCGCGTCTTCACCGGCGTCGCGGTCGACCTCTACACCGGCGACCCGCGGTCCGCCGTCGCCCGCATCGAGCAGGACTGGCCCGAGCTCAAGGCCGGCCTGTTCCTGCGCATGGAGCTGCCCGCGATGGAGCTGCGCTGGACGCGAGCCCGCGCCGCGCTGGCCCTCGCCGCCCAGCAGACCGGGCGCGCCCGACAGGCGCTGCTCGGCCAGGTCCGCGCCCTGATGCGCTCCATCGCGCGGGCCACCACGGCCGCCGCCGGTTCACACGCGGCGCTGCTCGCCGCGGGCCTGGACGTGGTCGAGGGCCGACGCGGAATGGTCACCGTGCGGCTCCGGGCGGCGCTGAGCGGCTATACGGCCGCGAACATGGCGATGCACCGCGAGGTGGTCCGCTGGTGCCTCGCGCAGCGCCTCGACGGCGAGGAGGCGCGGGTGATGCACGCGGAGGTCGACGCATGGATGCGCAGGGAGGGCGTCCCGGCGATGGCGCCGCTGGCGGACGCGCTGGCGCCCGGGCTCGGGGAGGGTGTGAGCCCGAGATGACCGTATATGACGTCATCATCGCGGGAGCGGGACCCGCCGGCAGCGCGCTGGCCATCGAGCTCGCGGGGGCCGGTTATTCGGTGCTCTTGATGGACGGGGCCCGCTTCCCGCGCGACAAGGTGTGCGGGGATTATGTCAGTCCTCGCGGCCTCGCGCGCCTCGAGGCGCTCGGCTGCGGCGACGCGGTGCGCGCGCTCGCGTGCACGCCGATCCGCAGCTCGCGCCTGTATCTCAACAGCGAGCGGCTGGTGAGCGGCAGCTTGCCGCGGGTGGCGGGGCTGCCGGCTTACGGGCTGGCCATCCCGCGGCGGGACCTCGACGAGCTGCTGTTTCGGCGGGCGCTGGCGGCGGGGGCCGAAGGACGCGAGGCCTGCCGCGTCTCCGGCTTCGAGGTCACGGGTGCGGGCGTCGAGGTCGCCGCGGTGCGCGAGGGCAAGCCGCACCGGGCGCTCGGAAGATTGCTCGTCGGAGCGGACGGGGCGACCTCGGTCGTCGCACGGACCGCGGGGATGGGCATGAACGACTCGCGCTATACTCTGGCGTCGATCCGCGCGTACGCCCACGACCTGACGATCGATCACACGATCATGTACTTCGACGAGAAGTACTTCCCCGGTTATGGCTGGGTGTTCCCGGTCCGGCCCGGGCTGTGCAACATCGGCGTGGGCATGGTCAGCGAGCCGCTGGTGCGGGGCGGCCTCAAGCTGCCGGAGTTCTACGCGAAGTTTCAGCGGTTCGTGATGCACCTGGGCCGGGCCCACGGCGTCGAGCCGCGCCTCGGCCCGCAGCGAGGCTGGCCGATCCGCAGCTACGGCGGCGCGCACCGGAACTACTTCGAGCGCGGCCTCCTCATCGGCGAGGCCGGCTGCTTCGTCGACCCGATCAACGGTGAGGGTATTCCACTCGCGCTGGAGACCGCGAGGATCGCCGCGAGCACCATCCGCGCCGCGTTTCGGCAGGGCCGCTTCGGAGCCGCGGTGCTCTCACAATATGAGCTCGATTTCCGCGCGGCCCTCGATCCCGATCTGGCGATCTCCGACCTCGCGGTGGCGATGATCCGCAATCGCCATCTGCTCCCCCTGTGGTTGACCTCATTTCGCGGGATGTGCCACACCGCGCGCAGCGACCCTCACTACGCGCAGATCACCGGTGGCATCCTCGGCGGCGTCATACCGGCCAGAGCGGCGCTCACCCCCGAGATGTTCGCCCGCACCCTCCGCCACGTCCCCGGCTTCCTGCGCGAGATGTTCTCCCCGGGCGATCCGAGGCGCGCGGCCGACCGGCTCGCCGAGGGCCTGAAGCTCCTGCGCTGGCAATACGACCTGGCCCGCGCCGTCGTGCGCGACGGGCCGTGGTTTCGCGCGTGGCTGGGCGAGGTCGAGTCGAAGCAGCGGCGACTCGCCGCGCAGGCCGTGCGGTCCGCCGTCGCTGGCGCCACATAGCGCCGACCTCGACGGTCGCGCCTGGCCGCCGATCAGTCCTGGGTCAGCGACTTGTTGTACAGGTCCTCGCCGGTCTGGGGGTCGATGAAGCGGACGTTGACGGCGTCGGCCTGGGGATCGAAGGTGAGGATGACGGCGCGCGGCTTGTGGACGCCGTAGTCGAACTGCGGGGGGTCCAGGAGGGTGAGGAACTCGGGGATCGGGTTGGTGTTGCCGCTCGTGACCGCGATCTCGCGGGTGCGGCGCGAGAGCTGGTCGCCGGTGGGCTCCAGGCGCGAGACGAAGCAGACGTGGAAGTCGCCGGACAGGAACCACACGTTCTTGATGTCGTGCTCGTCGATGTGGTCGAGCAGGGCCTGGCGCTGCCCGGGGTAGCCCTCCCAGCGGTCGTTGGCGGCGACGTCCCAGGGGAGCGGCATGTTGGTGATCGGGACCGAGTTCATGATGATCTTGAAGTGGCAGGGGCTGTTGAGCAGCCGCTCCTGCAGGAAGGCCATCTGCTCGGGGCTGATATACTGCTTGAGCGAGGGGCGCCGCTCGTAGCGACAGTCGAGCACGATGATCTCGGCGGTGAGGCCCCAACGAAAGCTGCGCCACAGCCGATAGTTCGGGCCCTGGGCGTCGATCGGGAGGGTCTCGAAGTAGGCGTCGAGGGCGTTGGCACGCTTCGCCAGCTGCTGCGGATCCATGGTCTCGCGGTCGAAGTTGCTGTTGTCGTCGATCTCGTGGTCGTCCCAGGTGGCGTAGAGGCCGGCGCGGGCGAACGCGAGCTTGTAGCCGTCCGCGCCGAGGTACTTGCGCCAGCTGGCCCTGAACTCGGCGAGGGAGGTCGCGCCGTCGTTGTAGGCCATGTCACCGAGGTGGATGAACATATCGTAGTACTCGTCGGCGGTGACCGACATCGACGGCCAGTCGAGCGAGGCGCCGTTGCAGGAGGCGAGGGCGAGGGTGAGCGGCTCCAGGACCTCGTCGCCGATCGCGGTGCGAAGCTCGCCGATCAGGCTGCGCGCGGTGAAGGCGTCGGGCTCGCCGGCGAAGACGCTGTAGTAGTACCAGGTGCCCGGGCAGAGGCCGTCGACGCTGATCTTCATGTAGCCGTCGGCGCTCGGCGTGACGGTGGATTCGTGGATGAGGTCGACCTCGCCGTCGGCGCGGCCGCTCCGCCAGATGCGCAGGGTCTTGGCGGCCGCGTCGGCGATGAAGACGGCGAACATCGCCGAGTCGGGCTTCATCTCGCCGGCCATCACGGCGTTCGGGAAGAGGGCTGGATCGAGGGGGACGGCCCAGGGATCGAAGTCGATCAGCTCGCCCTCACAGGCCTCGGCGCTGCCGGTGGTGGTGTCGTCGGCGGTGGTGGTGCCGTCGTCGGTGGTGGTGCCGTCGCCGGTGGTGGTGCCGTCGCCGGTGGTGGTGCCGTCGCTGGTGCTGGTGCTGGTGGTGCTGCTGGGATCCGTGCTGGCGCCGCTGGTGGTCGGCTGCGCGTCGCTCGTGGGCCCGCCCTCGCTCTCGCCGGTGGTGGTCGAGCCCTCGCTGGCGCCGCCGACCGGGTCGTCGCCGCAGCCGACGAGCAGGGCGGCGCTGCCGAGGCCGAGCCGTAAGAATTCGCGGCGATCGAGCGTGGCGGCGGCGGGGGTGGTGGAGCGGGGAGCCTTCGGGTCGGTCATCTTCGCGCAGGGTACCCGAAGCACTTTTCCGAGCTGTATCGGCTCTGAAACTTGTGACGCATGCCCCGCATTCGCGGACCGTGAAGCTGCTCGCGGCGCGGGGCCGAAGCTCGCGGATGGGCCATCAGACCGCGTGTAGGGGCAGCAGGGCTATTCTTTCATTTTCGCGCTTGGCGGCGCGAAGACGCGCGGGCATGCTCCCGACTTCTTTGCGGAGGTCCTGCTGATGCGCGTTCATGTCCTGTCTCTCTCCCTGTGTTTGACCGCGCTCGCCTGCGGCGGCGACGGCAAGGCCGATTCCGACCCTGGCACCGGCGGTGCGACCGACAGCGCCGCCGACTCGAGCGGGACCACGGCCGATCCCGGTGCGACCACGAGCGTGGACCCGAGCACCGACCCGAGCACCGACCCGAGCACCGACCCGACCGCCGATCCGACCGAGGCCCCGGCGAACTGCGGGGACGGCACGGTCGACGCCGATGAGGAGTGCGACGCCGGGGCCGCCAACGCGGACGACGGCGCGTGCACGAGCGCCTGCAAGGACGCGATCTGCGGCGACGGTCTGGTGCAGACGGGGGTCGAGGAGTGCGACGACGACAACCTCGACTACGGCGACGCCTGCGTCGCCAGCTGCAAGCTCGCCGAGTGCGGCGACGGCTTCCTCCGTCAGGGTGAGGGCTGCGACGACGGGAACGACGTCGACGACGACGGCTGCACCAACGCGTGCGCCCTCCCCACCTGCGGCGACGGGAAGGTCGATCTCGGCGAGGAGTGCGACGACGACGATGCCGACGACAGCGACGACTGCCTGAGCACCTGCCAGGCGGCGAGCTGCGGCGACTCGATCGTGCAGGCCGGGGTCGAGGAGTGCGACGACGGCAACGACGACGAGCAAGACGGCTGCACCAGCGACTGCAAGGGCGACGGCGGCGACCCGGGCTGCGGCGACGGGATCAAGAACGGCGATGAGAGCGACGTCGACTGCGGCGGCTCGTGCAACGCCTGCGCGGACGGCGAGGGCTGCGGGTCCGGCGAGGACTGCCAGAGCGGCGAATGCAGCGGGGGTGTGTGCGGCGGCGGCGGCGGTGTGACGCTGATGCCGGTGGACTGCGCCCCGGCGATGGTCGGCGTCGACGCGGCGTTCGCCGGGGCGATCATGGGCAACTGCGGGTGCCACGGCGGCGGCGCGGGCGGCCTGACCTTCAGCGACGCGGCCAGCTTCAAGGCCGCGACCGTCAACATCGACGCGAGCACCGCCGACATGAAGCGCATCACCCCCGGGAAGATCGACGAGAGCTACGTGCTCTACAAGCTGCACGGCCAGCAGGCGAAGGTCCCGGGCGGCGGCGGCGGTCTGATGCCGCAGGGCGGCGCCCAGCTCGGCGACGAAAAGCTGTGCCTGATGATCAACTGGGTGAACAGCATCAAGTAGACCAGCCGCTCAGCGCTCGCCGACGAGGCGCAAGAACCACTGCTCGGTGATGTGGTCGATGCGCCGGCCGCTCTCGCGCTTGGCCGCGGCGGCGAGCAGCTTCTGGCCGCCCGCGTCGCCGGCGGCCCACAGGCTCGACGTGCCGACGATCAGCAGGTCGGTGCGGGCGTTGAAGGTGGCCTGGACGCTGGCGCCGGCCTTGCGGGCGAGCGCGGCCGCCTTCTCGCGGGGGATGCCGAGGCGGCCGGTGAACACGACGTTGCGGCCCGAGAGGGTCCGCGGGCGCGAGGGGCGGGCGGGCGCGACCTCCCGCGCCGCGCCCTTGAGCGCGTCGGCCATCGCGCGGGCGCAGTCGAAGCGGCTCGAGCGGGCGCCGATGGCCCGGGCGATGACCGCCCTGGTGACCGTCGAGCAGCGCAGGGTCCGCACGTCGGCGACGCGGATGGGCTCGACCTTGCCGGTCAGGAGCACGGCGAGCACCTGCGCCGCCTGCCAGAGGTCCTCGCGCACGTCCCAGCGGGCGCGCAGCTCCTCGCGGATCGCCCGGTCCACGAACCAGGGCGTGAACGCGTCGGCGGCGACGCCCTTCCTGGGCCCGTGGGTGGTCAGGCCGAAGTCCCCGAGCTTGAGCACGGTCGGCTCGCCGCAGGCGAAGACGTTGAAGGGGGTGATGTCGCGGTGGAGCGCCCCGGAGGCGTGGAGCCTGTCGATCGCGCCGAGCAGCTTGCCGACCTCGGAGATGGCGCGCGCCTCGGGCCAGGCGCCGTCGCGCTCGACGACGTCGGCGACGGTGCCGCGGTCAGCGAGCTCCATGACCACGGCATAGGCGACGTGGGCCCCGTCGAGCACGGGGAAGGTCTCGTGGACCTTGACGACCCGGGGATGGTCGCCGAGCAGATGGGCCATGTAGGCCTCGCGATGCCAGCTCTCCTGGTCGCGCGTGAGCTTGAGGCACAGCGGGCCGGCCAGCCTCGCGGTCGTGCACCGCCAGACCGAGCCGAAGCCGCCCTTGCCGAGGAGCTCACCGAGCTTGTAGTGCGCCCTGGTCTCGGGGCTCTTGATCGTGCGCGCTGGGGTCCTGGTCGTCATGGCCGGGGCCGAGGTTAGCGTGAAGCGACGGCGATCGGGATCCCGGGGTTGCCGAGCGGACGTAGGCCTGCCACATTCCGCGCCATGAAGACTATCGCACTCCTTGGCCTGATCTCCTCGCTCCTCGTCCCGGCCTGCGGCGACAGCGGCGGCCCCGCGACGGACTCCGGCGCGGCCAGTGACACGTCGACGAGCGGGACCACCACCGCCGAGCCCACCGGCACCACCGGGACGACCGGGCTGACCGGCACGACCGGCACGACCGGCACGACCGGCGGCAGCGCCGGCGAGTCCACCGGCGCGACGGCGAGCAGCACGACCGACGCGGGCAGCACGACCGACGCGGGCAGCACGACCGACGCGAGCACCGCGGGCGCGACAGAACCTGGCACTTCGGACAGCTCGACCGGGGCCCCGATCGGCGAGCCGCTGACGATCGCGCTCAAGGAGGTGTACGTCTACGCCAACTGCCAGCCGATCGTCGACCCCGACAACATCATCGGCTTCTGGACCGTCGTGTACGACAACAGCCAGGGCCTGGCGGACGGCGCGGCCGAGCTGACCAGCGCGACCCTGCACCTGTCCCTCGACGACAATCCCAGCGAACACGAGATCGCGGTCACGCCGACCGCGAGCGGCCCGGTGCCCGCGGGCATGAGCGTCGAGCAGGAGCAGACCAAGCAGAAGGGCCCGCCGACCCCCGGCTGCGGCATCTGTGACACGCCCTACCGGCTCGACCTCGTGTTCACGAGCGGCGGCGTGGAGGTCCCGGTGTCGCACGAGGCCATCCTGGGCTGCGTGTATTGAGGCTGTCCCTCGGGACAGGTACGTTGCGCGAGCGGGCGCGAGCGGGCAAGCTCGCCGGGCCATGACGGTCGCCGCTCCCGCTCGCTTCCAGTTCGACAACAGCTACGCCCGCGACCTGGAGGGCTTTTATGTGTCCTGGCAGCCGGCCACGGTCCCGGCGCCGCGCCTGTTGAAGTTGAACCGGGGGCTGGCCGAGGAGCTCGGCCTCGACGTCGAGGCGCTGGCGGGCGCGGCCGGGGCGGCGATCTTCGCCGGCAATCTCGTGCCGGAGGGGGCGGCGCCGCTGGCCCAGGCCTATGCGGGCCACCAATTCGGCGGCTTCTCACCGCGGCTCGGCGACGGGCGCGCGCTGCTGCTGGGCGAGGTGATCGACCGCCATGGCCGGCGGCGCGACATCGGCTTCAAGGGCTCGGGCCGCACGCCGTTCTCGCGGGGGGGCGACGGCAAGGCCGCGCTCGGGCCGGTGCTGCGCGAGTACCTGCTCGGCGAGGCGATGGCCGGGCTGGGTGTGCCGACGACGCGCGCGCTCGCGGTCGTCGCCACCGGCGAGTCGGTGTACCGCGAGCGGGCGCTGCCCGGGGCGGTGCTGACGCGGGTGGCGGCCAGCCATGTGCGGGTGGGCACCTTCCAGTGCTTCGCGGCGCGCGGCGAGCACGAGCGGGTGCGCCAGCTGGCCGACTATGTCATCGCTCGCCACGACCCGGCGCTGGTCGGCCAGGACGACCGCTATCTCGGCCTGCTGCGGGCGGTGGGCGCCCGCCAGGCGGCATTGATCGCGCGCTGGATGAACGTGGGATTCATCCACGGGGTGATGAACACCGATAATATGACCATCTCGGGCGAGACCATCGATTATGGCCCCTGCGCATTCATGGAGCGTTATGACCCGGGCGCGGTGTTCAGCTCGATCGATCACGGGGGGCGCTACGCCTACGCCAACCAGCCGGGGATCGCGCGCTGGAACCTGGCCCGCTTCGCCGAGACCCTGCTGCCGCTGCTCTCCGGCGAGCACGAGCGGGCGGTCGCGCTGGCCATCGAGGTGATCGATGCATTTCCGGCGCTGTTCGCCGCGGCGCTGCTCGGCGGTCAGCGGGCCAAGCTCGGCCTGGTCCAGGAGCAGGCCGACGACGCGGCGCTGGTCGAGGACTGGCTGGCGCTGCTGGAGGCGCAGCAGGTCGACTTCACGCTGGCCTGGCGGCGCCTGGCCGGGGCCGCCGGCGGCGACGCGGGGCCGCTGCGCGCGCTGTTCGGGGAGGCGCAGGGGATCGACGCCTGGCTGGCGCGCTGGCGGCTCCGCTGCGCGGCGGAGGGGGGCGACGGCGAGGCGCGGGCGCGGGCGATGCGGGGCGTCAACCCGATCGTCATCGCCCGCAATCATCGCGTCGAGGAGGCCCTCGCGGCGGCGGTCGAGCACGACGACCTCGGGCCCTTCGAGGGCCTGCTGGCGGCGCTCGAGCGGCCCTTCGTCGAGGGCCCCGACGCGGCGTATTACGCCGAGCCGGCGCCCGCGGCGGTGACGGCC
>Ga0073899_10004621_pt1 | contig 12038 bp, 9 predicted proteins | sample KloWWTmetaKNB5Ph_FD_88975 | JGI IMG/M metagenome (GOLD analysis project Ga0073899, IMG submission 88975) | Active sludge microbial communities from Klosterneuburg, Austria, studying microevolution and ecology of nitrifiers - Klosterneuburg... | ecosystem: Engineered > WWTP > Aerobic digester >...
CATTCCAGGTCTTCGTCGAGCAGGGCCTGCAGGTTGCGCAGGTAGGCCGCCATGTCGCCGTCGGGCGGGTTGATGACCACCGTCGAGCCCTGCATCACGTGGTCGCCGGTGAAGAGCAGCTTCTCCTCCTCCAGCAGCCAGCACAGGTGGTTGGAGGCATGGCCGGGCGTGTGGATGGCGCGCAGCGTGGCACCGGCGCCCAGCGCCAGGCGCTCGCCATGGGCCGGCTCGCGCGCGGGCGCAAAGCTCGCATCCTGGCCTTGCGCGAAGGCCGGCCGCCGGCCCAGCACCTCGGCGCCGAAGGCCGCTGCCGCGGCCACGCAGCCGGGGCTGTGGTCGATGTGCGTGTGCGTGGCCAGCACCCAGCGCACGGGCCCCGGCGCCGCAGCCTGCAGCGCCGCCAGATGCCCGGGGTCGACCGGGCCGGGGTCGATCAAGGCCCAGGCGTTGGCCTGCGCATCGCCGACGAAATAGCTGTTGGTGCCGGGCCCGGTCATCATGCCCGGGTTGGGCGCGGTCACGCGCACGATGCGCGCCGACAGCCGCACCGCGCGCGCCGGCACCAGCTCGCACCAGGCGTCGTGCACCAGGCCATCGGGGTCGAGCTTGCAGACCTCGGCATAGGCCAGGTCGTCGGGCAGCACCACGGTCGGGCCCTTGCGGCCCAGGCAGCGCCGCGGCATCGTGCGCGGGATTGGCGAACCCTGCGCGGCGGCGGCGGCCATCGCCTCGGCCGTGCTGGCGAAGACCGACAGGTCGCGCAGCGTGCGCCGCGTCACCGGCAGCAGCTTGAGCTCGCGCGCCGGGTCCAGCGCCTGCGCCGGGGTCAGCCACATCAGCTCCTGCGCCTCGCCGAGGTCGGCCTCGGCCACCTGGCCGGCCGGCGCCGGCGCCATGAAGAAGCGGGTGTCGAAGCGCCTGGGCACACCCGGCGGCGTCAGCCAATGGCTCCAGCAGGCCAGCCGGCGCAGGTCCAGCCGCAGGTCCAGTGCGCGGCACATCTGCGCCAGCGTGGCGTCTCCGCGCTGCAGCCGGCCCCGCCAGTCGGCCCATGCCGCCTGCGGCTCGGCCGCGCGGCCGATGTCGTCGCAGGCCAGCAGCAGGCCGACCTCCTCGAAGGTCTCGCGCACCGCCGCCACCGCATAGTCGAGCAGACCGCGGCGCAGACCGTAACGCGCGCTCAGCGCGGCATCGGTGGCCCCGACCACGAAGCCATGCGCCTCGCGGTCGCCGGCCTCGAGCACACCACCGGGGAAGACGGCGGCGCGGCTGTGCTGGTCATGGTCGCGCTCGGGGCGCAGCAGCATCAGCACCTCCGGCCCGGCGGCGCCGTCGCGCAACAGCAGCAGCGACGCCGCCGTGCGCGCCCCCGGCGGCGGGGCGTAGTCCTCGCTCATGCGCCCTCCCTGGCCTGCAAGGCGGCACCGTCGGCCAGCAGCGCATCGATGGCGGTTGCCGCCAGCCCGGCCTCGGCCAGCACGCTGCGCGTGTGCTCGCCCACGCGGGGTGCGGCGCGCGGCGGCGCGGGCACGCTGCGGTCGAAGCGCGGCGCCGGCGCCGGCTGCGCCACGCCATCGACATCGACGAAGCCGCCGCGCGCCTGCGCATGGCGATGCCGCGGCGCCTCGTCGAAATCGAGCACCGGCGCGAAGCAGGCGTCGCTGCCCTCCAGCAGCGCGCACCAGTCGTCGCGCGTGCGGCCCATGAAGAGCGTGCCGATGGCCTGGCGCATCGCCGGCCATTCGCGGCGGTCGTACTGGCGCTGCACGAAGCGTTCGTCGAGGCCGGCGCAGCGCGCGAATTCGGCAAAGAATTTGGGCTCCAGCGGGGCCAGGCTGACCCAGCGGCCATCGGCGGTCTCGTAGGTGTCGTAGAAGGGCGCGCCGCCGTCCAGCAGGTTGTCGCCGCGCGGCCGGTCCCAGGCGCCGCTGGCGTGCAGGCCGTAGAAGATCGAGGCCAGCGAAGCGGCGCCGTCGACCATGGCGGCGTCCACCACCTGCCCGCGGCCCGAGCGCTGGCGCTCGTAGAGTGCCGCCAGCAGCCCGAACGCGAGGTAGAGCGCGCCGCCGCCATAGTCGCCCACCAGGTTCAGCGGCGGCACCGGCTTGCCGCCGTGCGCGCCGATGGCATGCAGCGCACCGGTGAGCGCGATGTAGTTGAGGTCGTGCCCGGCGGCATCGGCCAGCGGGCCGCTCTGGCCGAAGCCGGTCATGCGGCCGTAGACCAGTCGTGGGTTGCGCGCCTGGCAGTCGGCCGGGCCGAGGCCGAGCTTTTCGGTCACCCCGGGGCGAAAGCCCTCGATCAGCACGTCGGCGCCCGCGATCAGCGTCAGCACCGCCTCGCGGCCCGCGGGCGACTTCAGGTCCAGCGCCACCGAGCGCCGGTTGCGGCCGTTGACGTCGTGCTTCCTGGCCATCGGCACGCCCAGGCCGCTGGGTTCGGTGCGGTCCACGCGCACCACGTCGGCGCCCAGGTCGGCCAGCAGCATGGCGCACAACGGCCCGGGGCCGATGCTCGCCAGTTCGATCACTTTCAATCCGTGCAGCGGTCCCATGGTCGGTGCTCGTCTCCCGTCGGCTGCGCCCCGATCGGCCGGGGCGATGCCGTGAGTGTGCCGCAGGCCAGAATCGGGCCATGAATGCCGCCTGGATGATGGTCACCGCGTCGCTGCTGTTTGCGACCATGAGCGTGTGCGTCAAGCTGGCCACCACGCAGTACGGGGCCGGCGAGGTGGTGTTCTACCGCGGCCTCGTCGGCGCGCTGGCCATCGTGCTGCTGCAGCGCTCGCGCGGGGGTACGCTGCGCACGCCGGTGCCCGGCATGCAGATCGGTCGCAGTGCGGCCGGCGTGGCGGCGATGTGCCTGTGGTTCCATGCCCTGGGCGGCCTGCCGCTGGCCACGGCGACGACGCTGAACTACATGTCCTCGGTGTGGATGGCGCTGTTCCTGATCGGCGGCTCGATCATGTTCGGCGCGCGGCGGGTCAGCGGCCTGCTGGTGGCCGCCGTGCTGCTGGGCTTTGCCGGCGTGGCGCTGGTGCTGCGGCCTTCGCTCGACCCCACGCAGTTCTGGCATGCGCTGGCCGGGCTGCTGTCGGGCGTGCTGGCGGCGCTGGCCTACCTGCAGATCACGGCGCTGGGCCGCGCCGGCGAGCCCGAGGAACGCACGGTCTTCTACTTCAACCTCGGCAGCGTGTTGATCGGCGGCGCGCTCATGGCCTGGCAGGGCCCGGGCACGCACAGCCTGCGCGGCGCGCTGCTGCTGCTGGCCATCGGCGTGCTGGCGGTGGTGGCGCAGATGCTGATGACGCGTGCCTACACCGTGGGCAGCACGCTGGCCAATGCGGTGCTGCAATACCTGGGCATCCTGTTTGCCTATGTCTACGGCGTGCTGCTGTTCGGCGAGGCCATCACCGCCACGGCGGCCCTGGGCATCGGCCTCATCATCGCCGCCGGGCTGATGGCCAGCCGCGTGCGCGCGCGCGCCCCCGAACCCGAGGACACGCGCGGCCGCCATCCGGGCGATGGTTGACCAGGTGGCACCGTCCGGGAGCCGCGTCAGGTCGTATGCTCCGTACCGGACCCTGATCCGAGCGGCCGTGGGTGGCCGCCTGTGCCTCGACCGCCGGCGCGCGCCGGCATGACCCTCGAAGGAGACACCATGTACAAGCGCATCCTCGTGCCCACCGACGGCTCCGAGATCACCGCCAAGGCCGTGCAGACGGCGATCTCGCTGGCCCGGCTGTGCGGCGCCGAACTGGCGGCCATCGGCGTCAAGGAGCCGTTTCCCTACAGTGCGATCTCCGAGATGCAGCCGGTGCCGCCGCAGGAGTTCTACGACGCGCAGGAGCGCATCGCTGCCTGCAACGTGAAGGCCGTGACCGATGCCGCCACGGCCGCGGGCGTCAAGGCCACCGGCCATACGGTGGAGGCGCTGCACCCGTGGGAGGCGATCCTCGACCACGCCAGGAACCAGGGTTGCGACCTGGTGGTGATGGCCTCGCACGGCCGCCGCGGTGTGTCGGCGCTGCTGCTGGGCAGCGAGACGCAGAAGGTGCTGACGCACAGCGAGCTGCCGGTGCTGGTGGTGCGCTGACAGCGCCGCGCTGCGCCGCCGGCGGCGTGCGCTGGCAGCCTCTTCAGTGGCCGTGTCCCAGGTGCCCCATCTGGGATACGACCACCACCACCACCAGCCCGGCCGCCATCCAGGCCAGCTGGCTGGCGGTGTCACGCCACGGCAGGCGCCGCTGCAGCTGCGGCATCAGGTCGGCCACCGCCACATAGATGAAGCTGCTGGCCGCCACCACCAGCAGGTAGGGAAACAGCGCCTTCCAGGGCCCGACGACGAAGTAGCCCAGCACGCCGCCGGCCACCGCCGCCAGGCCCGACAGCGCGTTGTAGGCCAGTGCGCGCGCGCGGCTGAGGCCGGCGTTGAGCAGCACGATGTAGTCGCCGACCTCCTGCGGGATTTCGTGCGCCACCACCGCGGCCGCTGTCGCGATGCCCAGGTGCGTGTCCACCAGGAAGGCGGCGGCGATGATCACGCCGTCGCAGAAATTGTGGATGCTGTCGCCCAGCAGCACGCTCCAGCCGCCGCGGCCGGCCTGTTCGGCGTCGAAGCCATGGTGGTGGTGGTGGTGCGGGTCGTCGCCCTCGTGGTGGTGGCCGTGGCGATAGAGCTCGGCCTTCTCCAGCAGGAAGAAGGCCAGCAGGCCGCCAAGCAGCGTGGCAAACAGCGCCTGCGGCTCGGCGCCGCCCTCGAAGGCCTCGGGCAGCACCTGCAGCAGCGCGGTACCGAGCAGGATGCCGGTGGACAGGCTGACCAGGTTGCGCACCAGCCGCGCCAGCACCACCACGTTCACGGCAGCCGCGATGGCCACCGAAAGCAGCCCGCCGGCCAGGGTGGCAAGAACGATGTAGAGCAGGGTCATGCTGCAAGCGCGAGCGCCCCGCGAGGGGGCGCTGCGAAGGATCGGCGCAGGGGCCACCAGGGCCCGACGCTTTCAGCCTAGCAGAGTTGTCAAGCGCGCCCCCGATGCGCCGTTCAAGTCAGGATGGCCGCCCGCTCTCGGCCAGGTGGCGCCCGAACCAGGCCAGGCAGCGCTTCCAGCCGTCCTCGGCCGCCTCCCTGCGGTAGCTCGGCCGGTAGTCGGCGTGGAAGGCATGCGGCATGTCGGGATAGAGGACGATCTCCGAAGCGGTATTGCCGGCGGCCGCGAGCGCCTTGCGCATCGTGTCGACGGTGTCGTTCGGGATGCCGGTGTCGGCGCCGCCGTACAGGCCCAGCACCGGCGCCTTGATGGCCGCCGCCAGGTCGACCGGGTGGCGGGGCTGCAGCGGGTTCGAGGCCCCCACCAGGCGCCCGTACCAGGCCACGCCGGCCTTCACCGCCGGGTTGTGCGCCGCATACAGCCAGGTGATGCGCCCGCCCCAGCAGAAGCCGGTGACGCCCAGCTTGTCGGCCGCGGCGCCCTGCCCTCTGGCCCAGGCGACCGTGGCGTCGAGGTCCTTCATCACCTGCTCGTCGGGCACCTTGCTGATCACGTCGGCCATCAGCCTGGCGATCTCGCCGTAGCTGCCGGCGTCGCCCTGGCGCACGAAGAGCTCGGGCGCGATCGCAAAATAACCGGCCTTGGCGAAGCGGCGCGCCACGTCGGCGATGTGCTCGTGCACGCCGAAGATCTCGCTGATCACCAGCACCACCGGCGCGTTGGCCTTGCCCGCCGGTGCGGCACGGTAGGCGGGCAGCTTGAAGTCGCCCACGGGGATGGTCACCTCACCGGCCACCAGGCCGTCGGTGCCGGTCTTGAGGGTGGTCTGCGCCACCACCGGCAGCACGGCGGCGGCAAAACCGCTGCCGACCGAGGTGCGCACGAAGGCACGGCGCGAGAAGTCGCGGCCGGGAACGAGGCTGTCGAGTTCGGGCTGGATCAAGCGTTGTCTCCTGGGGGTCGATGAAGGGCGCGAATTGTAGGAAGGCCGCCACGGTGGCGTCGGAGCACCCGGCACAATGCCCGCATGCCCGATATGTCCATGGTCCCGGTCACCCTTGCTGCGGTGGACCTGGGCTCCAACAGCTTCCGCCTCGAGCTGGCCACGCTGCAGCACGGGCGCTACCGCCGCATCGATTACCTCAAGGAGACGGTGCGACTGGGCGGCGGGCTCGATGCCGACGGCCTGCTGACCGAGGAGGCGGTCGAGCGCGGCCTGACCTGCCTGCGCCGCTTCGCCGCCCGCCTGGGCGGCCTGCCACCGGCCCAGGTGCGCGCGGTGGCGACGCAGACGCTGCGCGAGGCGCGCAACCGCAACGACTTCCTGCTGCGCGCGGAGGCCGCGCTGGGCTACCCGATCGAGGTCATCAGCGGGCGCGAGGAGGCGCGGCTGATCTATGCCGGCGTGGCGCAGCTGCAACCGTCGGACGAAGCGCGGCTGGTGGTCGACATCGGCGGGCGTTCGACCGAGCTCATCCTCGGCCAGGGCCGCACGCCGCAGGTGGCCGAGTCGTTCGCGGTCGGCTCGGTCGGGCTGTCGATGCGCTTCTTCGGCGACGGCCGCTTCACGCCGGCGGCCTTCCGCGCCGCACAGGTGGCGGCCGGCGCCGAATTCGAGGAGGGCCTGCAGACCTTCAGGCGCGAGCGCTGGCAGCAGGCGCTGGGCTCCAGCGGCACCGTCGGCGCGGTGGCCTCGCTGCTGCGCGACAGCGGCCGCGGCGACGGCCGCATCAGCGCGGACAACCTGCGCTGGTGCATCGAACGCTGTCTGGAGGCAGGCCGCGCCGACCGGCTGGAGCTGCCGGGGCTGAGGGCCGACCGTCGTCCGGTGATCGGCGGTGGTCTGTGCATCCTCTATACGCTGGCCGCGCAGTTCGGCATCGACGTGCTGATGCCCGCCAAGGGCGCGCTGCGCCAGGGCGTGATCGTCGACCTGCAGCAACGCCGCCTGTCGCAGCGCAAGCCCAGCGCCGGCGACCTGCGCGATGCCTCGGTGGCCGAGCTGCAGCGCCGCTTCGCGGTCGACACGGCGCACGCCGAGCGCGTGGCCGCGGTGGCGGCGGCGCTTTACCAGCAGGCCTGCCCCGACGCCGATGCGGTGGCACGCCGCGAGTTGCGCTGGGCCTGCGCGCTGCACGAAATGGGGCAGACGGTGTCCCACCACGACCACCACCGCCACAGCGCCTACCTGATGGCGCATGTCGACGCGCCGGGCTTCTCGCAGAGCCAGCAGCGCCGCATCGGCGAGCTGGTGCTGGGCCAGCGCGGCGGGCTGCGCAAGATCGAGCAGCCGCTGGCGCAGACGGGCTTCGCGTGGCAGGTGCTGTGCCTGCGGCTGGCTGTCATCGCCTGCCACGCCCGCCTGGCGGTGTCGCCGCACGAGCTGCGCCTGCATCCCGACGGCAACCAGGCACGTCTGGGCTGGAAGGCCGCCTGGGCCGCGCAGCACGAGCGCACGGTCTTCCTGCTGCAGGAAGAGGCGCTGGCCTGGCAGCGGCACGGCCCGCTGCGTCTGCTGCTGCCGGCCTGATGCGGCGCCGGGGTCAGGCCACGCGTCAGGCCACGGTTCGGCGCCCCGCGCGCCACAGCGCAAAGGCCAGTTCGTCGGCGCGCTCGTCGTCGACCTGGGCGCGCGTGCTGCCCAGGCCATGGCCGGCATCGAAATTCACGCGCAGCAGAACCGGGTGGCGCGAGCGGTTGGCGCGCTGCAGGTGGGCCACCATCTTCGCGCCCTGCCAGGCCTCGACGCGCGGGTCGGTCATGCCGATGGTCAGCAGCACCGCGGGGTAGCGCGTGCCGGCTCGCACATGCTGGGTGGCGTCCATCGCCAGCAGGCCGCGCAAGCCGTCCTCGTCCTGCACGCTGCCGAATTCGTCGATATTGGGCGGGCCGTTCTGGCCGAATTCGGCGCGCAGCGCATTCGACACGCCGACATTGCTGATGACGCCGGCAAAGAGGTCGGGCCGTTCGGTCAGGGCCATGCCCACGGTGATGCCGCCGGCCGAGCCGCCCTGGATGGTGATCGTCGAGCGCGAGGCCCAGCGTGTGCGCACCAGGTGCTCGCAGCAGTCGATGAGGTCGCGCCAGGTGTTGGGCTTGTTGAGCTTCTGGCCGGCCTTCCACCAGCGGCGGCCATATTCGCCGCCACCGCGCACATGCGCCACCGCGAAGACGCCGCCACGCTCCAGGAAGGCCAGCGTGCGCGGGCTGAAGGAGGGGTTGGTCGAGATCTGGTACGAGCCGTAGGCCTGCACCAGCGTCGGGTTGCGACCGTCGCGCTTCAGGCCCTTGCGGGCCACCACCGACAGCGGCACCTTCGTGCCGTCGCGTGCCGTCACCGTCAGGCGCAGGGCCTCGTAGGCGCCCAGGTCGAGCGTCGAAGGCGGTGCCAGCCCCGCCGGCTCGGTGCGGCCGCGGGCGGGGTCGTGGCGGAAGGTGGTGTAGGGCAGCAGCCAGCCGGAGCCGTCCAGCCAGGCGCCGTCCTCGGCGGGGTTGGTCGACACGCTGTCGATCGCGCCTTCCCAGGGCAGCGGCACGGCGGCCAGCCGGCCCTGGCGGTCGAGCTTGCGCAGCGCGTGGTAGCCGCCGTCCAGGTCCTTCAGGTAGAGGCCGTCGCGCGCCATCGCGATCGATTCGACCACCAGCGGCCCGGCGGCCACCACCTCCTGCGCGCCGCCGAAGGACGCTGCCGCCAGCGGCGTGCGCAGCACACGGCCGTTGTCGGCGCCGCGCGTGCTCAGCAGGTAGAGGTGGGTGTCGTCGAAGGCGAAGTCGACCACCTGGTCGTCGATCGTGCACACCGGCTTCCAGGCCGCACGCCCGGCCAGCACATCGGCCAGCGGCGCGACATAGAGCGGGTTTTCGCGCCGCACACCGCCCTGCACCTGCAGCACGGCATGGTCGCCGCGTCGCGGGGCGTAGACGATCGGAAATTCCTTCTCGTCGACGGGCACCGCCGGGTCCAGCCCGCGCACCATCACCACGCGGTCGTCCTTCGGATCGCTGCCCAGGCGGTGCAGCAGCCGCGGCCCGTCGAGGTAGTAGGCGACGCTGCCGATCTTCGCCGGGTCGGCCACGCGGCTGTAGAAGAAGCCGCTGGCGTCGGGCAGCCACGACGGCGACGCGTACTGCGTGCCGGCGATGCGCAGCGGCAGCACGCGCTGCGTGGCCACCTCCATCACGTGCAGCACCGAGTTTTCGCTGCCCGCCGGCGACAGGCCGTAGACCACCCGCGCGCCGTCGGGCGATGCCGACCACCAGTCCAGCGACACATGCACGCCGCCCTCGCCCTTCATCGCCGTCGGGTCGACGAGGATCCGTTCGGCGCCGGCCAGCCCGTCGCGCACCGCGAGCAGAAAACTGGCGGCCCCGGCCGGCCGCACCTGGTAGAAGACGCGGCCACCGGCGGACTGCACGCCGTAGACGACGGCAGTGCCACCGGAGAGTTCGCCGATGCGGGCCTCGAGCGCATCGCGGCCGGGGATCGCACCCAGCACGCGGCGCGCATGGGCGTCCTGGCCGCGCATGAAGGGCTCCCAGTCCGGGTCCTTGGGGTTTTCCATCCAGCGGTAGGGGTCGGTGACGCGGCGGCCGAAGAAGGTCTCGGTCACCGGCTCGATGCGCGCCACCGGCGGGCCGCGGCGCGCGGGCGCGGCCGCGGCCAGCGCCGGCAGACCCGCCGCGGCGGCTGCGGCGGCCGCGGCCAGCACCCGCAGCACCTGGCGGCGGGGCCCGGCCTGCAGGTGGGTGGATGGCTTTATGCGGATCTCCCTGGGGTCAGGGGCGAGAGCGTAGCGCAGCACGGGCGGCGGCCCCTGGCGCCCGCTGGGGCATCATCGCCGCCGTGAAACATCGTCCCGTCGTCGACACCGAGGCCGTGCAGTGGGCGCGCAGCGACGACGGCTGGCGGCTGCTGCTGCAAGGCGACTGGCGTGGCCGCACGCTGCCCTTGCCGCCGCCACCCGCCCCCGGCCCGGCGGCCGGTGAGCGTGTGGCCGTCGATGCCGTTGCGCTCGCCGGCTGGGACCGGCACGCCGCGCCGCGCCTGTGGGCGCTGCTGGCGCCGCTGGGCCGCAACGGCGCGGCCCTGGACCTGGCGCTGCTGCCCGATGCCTTGCGTTCACCGCTGGAGCTGGCCCTGCCCGCCCCCGGCACGGCCAGCGACGACCTGCCGCGCAAGCCCGCGGCCACCGGCGTGCTGGCCGGCCTGCGCCGCTGGTGGCAGGACGCGCTGACCACCGCCGCCTTCATCGGCGAGGTCACGCTGGCCATCGGCCGGCTGCTGCGCGGCCGCACGGTGATGCGCGGTTCGGACTATCTGCGCCAGCTCGACCAGGCCGGGCCGCTGTCGTTGCCCATCGTGTCGCTGACCTGCTTCCTGATCGGGCTGATGCTGGCCTACATGGGCGGCGCGCAGCTGCAGCGCATCGGCGCGCAGAGCTTCATCGCCGATGTGGTGACGGTGGGCGTGGTGCGCGAACTGGCCGGACTGATGACGGGCGTCATCCTCGCCGGCCGCATCGGCGCGGCCTTCGCGGCGCAGATCGGCACCATGGTCGCCAACGAGGAGGTCGACGCGCTGCGCGCACTCGGCATCGACCCCATCGAATACCTGGTGCTGCCGCGCCTGCTGGCCATGCTGACGATGGCGCCGCTGCTGATCGCCTATGCCGCCACCGTCGGCGTGCTGGCCGGGCTGCCGCCGGTGGTGGGCATCTACGGCGTACCGGCCTGGGAATACCTGCACAAATGCGTCGATGCCCTCAACTGGACACACCTGTGGATCGGCCTCTTCAAGGGCACGATGTATATCGGCCTGGTGGCGCTGGCCGGCTGCCGCGAAGGCCTGCACGCCGGGCGCGATGCGCAGGCGGTGGGTGCCGCCACCACCACCGCGGTGGTGAAGGCGCTGCTGTGGATCGTGGTCGCCGCGTCGGCCAGCACCGTGCTCTTCCAGAGCCTGGGCCTGTGAGCGCGCAGGGCCGCCCCAAAGCGCTCGGCCCGGAGCGCGCAGCGCGGAGGGCAGCCTGATGCACGAGGCCGCCGACCCCCTGGTGCGCGTGGTCGGTCTGACCATGGCCTTCGGCGACGAGGTGGTGCAGCGCGACCTCGCCTTCGACATCCGCCGCGGTGAGGTGCTGGCCATCGTCGGCGCCAGCGGCTGCGGCAAGAGCACGCTGCTGCGCCACCTGATCGGCCTGCAGACACCCGCCGCCGGCCAGGTGCTGTACGGCGACCAGGACCTGCACCAGGCCGAGGACGAGACCCTGGCCGTGCTGCGGCGGCGCTTCGGCGTCATGTTCCAGGCCGGCGCGCTGTGGAGCTCGATGACGGTGGGCGAGAACGTGATGCTGCCGCTGCGCCTGTTCACCGACACCCCGGCGGACGAGCGCGAACGGCTGGCACGCTGGAAGCTGGCGCTGGTGGGCCTGGACGACGCCTTCGAGCTCGAACCCGCCGAATTGAGCGGCGGCATGCGCAAGCGCGCCGCCATCGCGCGCGCGCTGGCGCTGGACCCCGAACTGCTCTACCTGGATGAACCCTCATCGGGGCTGGACCCGTTCAGCGCCGCGCGCCTCGACGGGCTCATACTCAACCTCCGACGCCACCTGGGCACCACGGTCGTGATGGTCAGCCATTCGATCGACAGCGTCTTTGCCGTGGCCGACCGACTGCTGTACCTCGATCATGTGGAGAAGACGATGACCGCGCTCGACGCGCCGCGCCTGCTGGCCGAATCAGGGCCCGACCGGGTGCGTGCCTTCCTGCAGCGCAGGGGCCGCCCGTGAAGCGAAAGGCCCACCCCACGCGCATCGGCCTGTTCATGCTGGGCGCGCTGGCGCTGCTGGTGGCGGCGGTCGTCATCGTCACCGGCGGCGGGCTGTTTGCCAGCCGCGAGCGCGCGCTGGCCTATTTCGACGGTTCGGTCTACGGCCTGCAGATCGGCGCGCCGGTGGTCTTTCGCGGCGTGCGCCTGGGCAGCGTGGTCGGCATCGGCGTTGTCTACCAGGGCCGGCCGGGGCAATATGCGATCCCGGTCGAGCTGGAG
>Ga0073899_10004622_pt1 | contig 12036 bp, 12 predicted proteins | sample KloWWTmetaKNB5Ph_FD_88975 | JGI IMG/M metagenome (GOLD analysis project Ga0073899, IMG submission 88975) | Active sludge microbial communities from Klosterneuburg, Austria, studying microevolution and ecology of nitrifiers - Klosterneuburg... | ecosystem: Engineered > WWTP > Aerobic digester >...
GGAGTTTTTTGAAAACTCCGGCACCCGCAGCAACCCACCCCTTCCCTTCCCTGCGCCCGCGCCTAAACTCGGGACCATGCCCTACGAATGGCTTCCCTCAGACGACGGCACCCGCCGCCTGCATCTCTGGCCTCACCGCTCGCTCACCCCGCGCGGCTTCGTCACCTTCATCAGTGCGACAGCCCTTCTTCTTGCCCTGCCGCTCCTCGCGACCCTCGGCCAGGCCGCGCTCTGGTTCATCCTCGCGCCAGCCAGCCTCGTCATCTGGGGTACCTGGGTGGCAATCACCCGAAACACCCGCGACGGCGCGAAGGGCGAGGTTCTGACCCTCTCCCATGACCGGCTCACGCTGGTCCATGGGCTGAAGTCCCCGCCGCTCACATGGCAGACCAACCCCTACTGGGTCCGTGTCCATATCCACCCGACCGGTGGACCGGTGCCCGACTACCTCACCCTCTCGGGCGAGGGGCGCGAAGTGGAACTCGGCGCCTTCCTGACAGCAGAGGAACGCAGAACATTGGCGGAGGAGCTGCGCAGCCATCTCGCCACCCTCCGACAGACGCATTGACGGGGCGCGGGGCCGAGCCGCCCTGAACCTGCCCTTGGCGCAAATCTTCAAGACCCTCCTGCCCCGCCACGCCAGACTGGCGGCCGGACAACAGAGAGGTTCCCATGATCTTCCGCTACACCATCCTTTACGTCGAAGACGTCCCCGCCACGCTGGCCTTCTACGAACAAGCCTTTGGCCTGACCCGCAGCTTCCTGCACGACACAGGCGACTTCGGCGAACTGGCCACCGGCGAGACGAAGCTCGCTTTCTGCTCGGTCGCGCTTCTGCGGCAGATGGGCAAGACCGTGTCGGCCAAAGCCCCCGACATCCCCTCAAGCGAGATCGCCTTTGAAACCACCGATGTGGCGGGTGCCCTTGCCCGCGCGGTCGCGGCGGGTGCGGAACTTGTGCAGGACGTCGAACACATGCCCTGGGGCCAGACCACGGCCTATGTCCGCGCGTCCGAAGGCACATTCATCGAAATCTGCACCGCTGTCGCCCCTCAGACGGCGTAGCCGCGCAACAAAAGCGCCCCAAGGTCCGCGCGCCCAGCGCGGACTGCACCGGGGGTCAATCCGAACCAGGACCGGAATTCGCGGGTCATATGGGCCTGATCGGCAAAACCTTGGTCCGCTGCCGCCTCGGCCGGGGCAAGGCCCGCAGTCAGGTCCGCCGCCGCCCGCCTGACCCGCGCCAGCCGGATCCAGAAGCCAGGGCCATGGCCGGTCGTCCTGCGGATCAGCCGTTCCGCGGTGCGCCGGGCAAACCGCGCCTCGGCCAGCGCCAGATCAACCCGCCCCAGATCGGGGTCCGCGAGCGCGGCCAGCAAATCCGTCAGATCGCCGGGCGCCGCCATCGCCGCCATCAGCCGCTCCAGCCCCCCTTCGGGGTCGTCTGGCAGGTCGGCCAGCAGCGTCCGATCGGCCAGCGCCACGCCGGGACGCATCCGCCAACCAAGATAGCGCTGCCCGACAAGGCTTTCGACCCGTCGCACCGAACGGTCGATCCTCTCGGTGTAGATCCAGCCCGGACGCTTGCCTGGCACATGGGTCCAGATCACATCGCGGCAGCCATCGGGATAGATATCGACCGCAGCCGCATGCGTCGTCTCTGCCCGCCACTGTTCAAGGACCAGTCCGCTCATCATGCCCACCGTAGGGCCCATCCGTCCCGACAGATGCCATACACTTGCCAGACGCAAAACAGACGCCTGCCAGACGCGCCTTTCACCCGAGTCGCGCCTTGATCAAGGCCCCCGCCGCGCCGAAATCCATCTGCCCGGTGTGGCGCGCCTTCAGGACGGTCATCACCTTGCCCATGTCGCGGATACTGGTCGCGCCCGCCTCCGCAATCGCCGCTGCGATGGCGGCTTCGACCTCGGCCTGCGACAGCGCGCGGGGCAGGAATTCCTCGATCACCACGATCTCCGCCCGCTCCTTCTCGGCCAGTTCGGCGCGGCCGCCTTCATCATAGACCCGTGCGGATTCCTGGCGTTGCTTGACCATCTTGCCCATCAGCGCCAGCACCTCAGCCTCGGTCATCTCCTGCGCCGTGGTGCGCAGGGCGATCTCGCGGTCCTTCACCCCCGCCAGGATCATCCGCACGGTCGACAGGCGCGCGCTGTCGCGCGCCTTCATCGCCTCTTTCTGTGCTGCCTGAATTCGGCCCAAAAGGTCCATCCGCTTACCCCATCCGATCATTTTCCGCGCCAGACTACCGCGCCGGACGGCGCGCGGCAACTCCGGCTAACCAATTGTCAAAGCTCTATTATTTTCTGATCCACTAATTCGCTTGACCCTGCCCGCGCCCCCCACTAGGTTCCGGCGAATTTTGCACATCGGGAGTCGCACATGACCGGGGAAGCCGCGCCCAAGCCCACCGCCTGTCTCGTCCTGGCCGATGGCACAATCTTTTACGGCAAAGGGTTCGGCGCCACCGGCGAAACGGTGGCGGAGCTTGTCTTCAACACCGCGATGACCGGCTATCAGGAAATCATGACCGACCCGTCCTATGCGGGGCAGGTCGTGACCTTCACCTTCCCCCATATCGGCAATGTGGGCGTGACGCCCGAAGATGACGAAACCGCCGATCCGGTCGCGGCTGGCATGGTCGTGAAATGGGATCCGACCGAACCGTCGAACTGGCGCGCCACCGAACATCTGGTCGGCTGGCTGGCAAAGACCGGCCGCATCGGCATCGGGGGCCTCGACACCCGCCGCCTGACCCGCGCCATCCGCCAGCAGGGCGCACCGCATGTCACGTTGGCTCATGATCCGGCAGGGAAATTCGACATTGCCGCGCTGGTCAAAAAGGCCCGCGACTGGTCGGGACTGGTCGGGCTTGACCTGGCCAAGGACGTGACCTGCGCGCAAAGCTACCGCTGGAATGAAACCCGCTGGGCCTGGCCAGAGGGCTATGGCGAACGCACAGGTAACGGCTTCAAGGTTGTTGCGATTGATTATGGCGCCAAGCGGAACATCCTGCGCTGCCTCGCCTCGGTCGGCTGCGACGTGACGGTCCTGCCCGCAACCGCAACGGCGGAGGAGGTTATGGCCCACGGGCCCGATGGCGTGTTCTTGTCGAACGGACCGGGCGATCCGGCGGCGACCGGCACCTATGCCGTTCCGATGATTCAGGGCGTGCTGAAGCACGATCTGCCGCTCTTCGGCATCTGCCTTGGCCATCAAATGCTGGCGCTGGCGCTTGGCGCCAAGACGATCAAGATGAACCACGGCCATCACGGCGCGAACCACCCGGTCAAGGATCTGGAAAGCGGCAAGGTGGAGATCACCTCGATGAACCACGGCTTTGCCGTCGACAGCCAGACCCTGCCCGCCGACGTGCTCGAAACCCATGTCAGCCTCTTTGACGGGTCGAACTGCGGCATTCGCCTGAAAGACCGCCCGGTCTTTTCCGTGCAATACCACCCCGAGGCCAGCCCCGGCCCACAAGACAGCTTCTATCTGTTCGAACGGTTCGCCGCCGCGATGCGCGCCCGCAAGGCCGCCTGACCCCGGCCCCAAAGCCGCAAACCTATGCGGAACTTAACGGACCATTAACCATGCGTGCGCGAGGGTGGGCGGGCCACTCCTCGCCCTAGGTTCGCATGTCGCCTTCCGCCGCCCACCTTCGCCTCGTGACGCCGGACTTCGTGCCGGTCTCGGGCTTGCGCAACCCGCTGCCGCGCCCAGTGCCGCAGCGCGAACGGACGACCCGCAAGCCGCTTGGCCAGATCCTGATGGATATGAAGGCGGTCGATCCCGGCAACATGCTTAAGGCGCTGGCCCTGCGCGAACGGCAAGATGTGCGACTGGGTGACATCCTTCTGACCCATGGCTGGGTCAGCGAGGCCGATCTGATGGCCGCGCTGGCCAATCAATGGGGCGCGCGGATCCTCGATCTGGCCAGCGATCCGCCCGATGCCCGCCTGACCGACCGGCTGGGCGCCGACCTCTGCCTGAAGGAAGGGGTCGTGCCCTGGCGGCAGATCGGCGCGGCGATGGTGATCGCCACCGCGCGGCCAGCCGAATTTGCCCGGCTGAGGGAAAGGTTGCCCGCGGGGCTTGGCCCGGTGGTGATGGCGCTGGCCCCGGAACGCGCCATTCACTCCGCCATCCTCGCCCAGCGCCAGACCGCCCTGATCCGCCGCGCTGAAACCCGCGTCGCGGCTGCGGAAAGCTGCCGGACGCTCGACGCCCAACTCGCCGGTCGGCTGGCGCTTGGCGGGATCGCGGGGCTTTTGCTGCTTGCGGCCCTGTCGCCGGCACTGGCCTTCTTGCCGCTTTTCCTTTGGGCGGTGTTCACGCTTTGCCTCTGCGCGGGGTTGAAGGCGCTGGCCTTCGTCTCTGAACTCCGCAGCCAGTGGCAGGGGCCGCCGCCGCCGTCGCCCATGACGCTGGCCCAGCTTCCGATCGTCTCGGTCATGGTGCCGCTCTTTCACGAAGATGACATCGCCCCCCGCCTGATTGCCCGGCTCGGGCGGCTCGACTATCCCAAGGAACTGCTCGACATCCTTCTGGTGGTCGAGGAGGACGACCAGAAAACCCGCGCGGCGCTGGCCGGGCGCCGTCTGCCGCGCTGGATGCGGGTCGTGACAGTGCCTGACGGCCCGATCCGCACCAAACCCCGCGCGCTGAACTATGCGCTCGACTTTTGCCGGGGCAGCGTGATCGGCGTCTATGATGCCGAGGATGCGCCCGACCCCGGCCAGTTGCGCACGGTAGTGCAGCGTTTTGCCGAACGCGGGCCGGATGTTGCTTGCCTTCAGGGCATTCTCGATTTCTACAACGCCCGCCACAACTGGCTGACGCGCTGTTTCACCATCGAATATGCCGCCTGGTTCAGGGTGATGCTGCCCGGCCTCGCCCGGCTGGGCTATGTCGTGCCACTGGGTGGAACCACTCTCTTCTTCCGCCGCGCCGCGTTGGAGGATCTGGGCGGCTGGGACGCGCATAATGTCACTGAAGACGCCGATCTGGGCCTGCGTCTGGCCCGCCACGGCTACCGCACCGAACTGATCGCCACCGTGACGGAGGAGGAGCCGAATGGCCGCCCTCTGCCCTGGATCAAGCAAAGATCACGCTGGCTGAAGGGCTATGCGATGACCTGGGCCGTGCATATGCGCGATCCGGTCCAGTTGTGGCGCCAGCTTGGAACCAAGCGGTTCATCGGTGTGCAGATCCTGTTTTTCGGCACTTTGTCGCAATATGTGCTGGCGCCGGTCCTGTGGTCACTCTGGGGGATGGCACTGGGGTTTGGACATCCGCTGACCGGGCTGATACCGGCCTGGGGGCTGGCGGTCCTGGCTGCGCTTTTCGTTCTGTCGGAACTGCTCAATGTCATTGTCGGCATCTGGGCGGTTCGCGACGAAAAGCACCGCCATCTCATACCCTGGGTTTTGACGCTGCATGTCTATTTCCCGCTTGGCGCGCTGGCCTCCTACAAGGCGCTGTGGGAAGCGGTGCGCCAGCCCTTCTATTGGGACAAGACCTGCCACGGGGTGCTGGATCACGGTCCAGCCGAGGCGGCGGACGATCTGTCTGCACCCCTGATCCTGCTCAACCCGATCCTTCCTGAGCCGATGCCCAAGCCCGCCCCGTCCAAATCGCGTGGCCCGCTTCTATGGCAACATCCCGCGCCGGAATTTCTGACCCCGCCGCCCCCCGCCCGGTCACTTTTCGCGGCGGAGCGTCCCGGAATCGAGTTTCAGCCTTGTTTCGAAGGCTTTTGAAATATGCGACCGCAGCGCTTCCTGCGCACGTTCGCCCTCGCCCGCCTCGATCGAACGCACGATGGCGTCATGTTCGGCCAGCGCGGCCTCGCTCCGCCCGACCGCGGCAAGCGAGGTGGTGGCCAGAAGCGCCATGGACCGATGCACCAGATCCAGTTGCTGCACCAGAAAGCGGTTGTGCGACGCAAGGTGAATCTGCCGGTGAAAGCGCTTGTTGGCGCGTGACATCGCGTCCGGGTCGGCCAGATGGGCGCGGTCTTCGTCGATCATGTCGCGCAAGACGCGGATCTCTTCGGGCGTTGCATGTTTGGCCGCCAGCCGCGCCGCCAGCCCCTCCAGCTCGGCCCTGACCACGTAAAGTTCCGCCAACTGGTTATGATCGAGCGACGCCACGATCAGAGACCGCCCGTCGCGCGCCAGCATCGACTGGGTTTCCAGCCGCTGCAACGCCTCGCGCACCGGGGTGCGGGACACGCCGAACCGATCGGCAAGCTCTGATTCCACCAGCCGGTCGCCGGGCCGGTAATCGCCCTGCTCGATCGCCTCAAGGATCAGCGTATATGCGTCTTTCTGCATCGCGCCCTTCCGCCTGGCCGCATTCCAAGCGGCGCGCGGACCCTAGGGCGCATTGCCGGACCCTGCAAGTGTCTGACCGTTGCCTTAGCGGCGGGCTCATGGGAAAAGCAGATCGGAAGGATGCCGCGAACCCATGCCCAAAAACCAGTTTTCCCATGTCACGACCTGGGTCTTCGACCTCGACAATACGCTTTACCCGCCGTCGGTACGGCTCTTTGACCAGATCGAAGTCAGGATGACCGACTGGGTGATGCGCAGCCTTGGCGTCGGGCGGGCCGAAGCCGACCGCCTGCGCGCCCATTACTGGTCCGTCCATGGCACCACGCTGGCCGGGCTGATGCGCGAACATGGGATCGACCCCGGCCCCTATCTGACGGACGTCCATGAGATCGACTTCTCGGTTCTGGCCCCCGACCCAACGCTCCGCGCGGCCATAGATGCCCTGCCGGGCCGCAAGATCGTCTATACCAACGGCTCAGCCCCCTATGCCCGGCAAGTCATCGCCGCGCTTGGCCTTTCGGGCTTGTTCGATGCGATCTACGGGATCGAAGAGGCCGATTTTCACCCCAAACCCGACCGGGCCGCCTTTGACCGGGTCTTTGGCCGGGATGGCATGGAACCGGCCAGCGCCGCAATGTTCGAGGATGACCCGCGCAATCTGGCCGTTCCCCACGCCCTTGGCATGCGCACCGTCCTTGTGGCCCCGCGTCCCGCCCCGGCAGCGCATATCCACCACCATACCGACGATCTGGCTGGTTTCCTTGCGCGCCTGACGGGCTGAGACTGTGCCAATCCGCCGCACGGGACGACCTGCCGCATGGAAGCTGCGCATGGCCGGGTATAGGACGCGCCTGCGAACAGGAGAAACGTCATGACCACCCTTGCCTCGGCGCACCCGCGCCATTGGTTCTATGCTGTCCCGATCCTTGGCTGGATCGCCCGCGATGTCGCCCACGGCTCCGATGATACGATCTGGTATGCGCTCATCATCGCGCTGACCGCTCTGGTCCTTGCCGTCAAGACCTGGGGTCTTGTTGCGCTTGGGCTGGCGGCGCTGGCCTCTGTCCCCCTCGTCTTTCTCGCGCTCATCCTGATCACGATTGGCAAATAGGCCGGGCGGCAAATAGGCCGGGCAGCACATAGGACAGGATGCCGCTTGGACCTTCATCGTCCGGCCCGCTATGCTGGCAGGGACGAAGGAGAAGACCATGCAGCGCGAGGCGACAGATATCCTGATTTCCGGCGGCGGCGTTGCCGGCCTGACGGCGGCAGCGGCCTTTGGCGCGGCTGGCTTTTCGGTGATCTGCGTCGATCCCGCACCCCCGGTGACGGATGGCGAAGACGCGCGTGCTGACCAGCGCACCACCGCCTTCCTGCAACCAGCCCGGTCCTTGCTGGAGGAAGCGGGCCTCTGGTCGCGCCTTGCCCCCCATGCGGCCCCCCTCGACATCATGCGCATCGTCGACGCGGGCGGGCCGGACCCGGAACCGCGGGTCATCAAGGATTTTGTGGCCGCCGAGATTTCGGATGAACCTTTCGGCTGGAATCTGCCCAACTGGCTTCTCAGGCGCGAGATGGTGGCACGCCTTGCCGATCTGCCGAACGTCAGCTTCCGCCCCGGCATCGGCACGACATCGGTCCTGACCCGCGACAGTGCCGCCCTTGTCACCCTCTCAGACGGCAGCCGCATTTCCGCGCTCCTTCTCATCGCCGCTGATGGCCGCGACAGCCCGGTTCGCCGGGCGTTGAATATCCCGGTCCACACCACCCGTTACGGGCAAAAGGCGCTGGCCTTCGCCGTCACCCACGATGATCCGCATGGCAGTATCTCGACCGAGGTGCATCGTTCAGGCGGCCCCTTCACCCTTGTCCCTCTGCCTGACCGCGATGGCCGGCCCTCCTCCGCGATCGTCTGGATGGAGTCAGGACCGGAAATCGCCCGCCTCGCCGCCCTGCCCGTGCCGGAGTTCGAGGCGGAAATGACCGCGCGCAGCGCCGGCCTCTATGGCCCCTTGCGGCTCGCGACCCGCCGCTCGGTCTGGCCGATCATCAGCCAGATCGCCGAACGGTTCGACGGCGAACGCACGGCACTTCTGGCCGAAGCCGCCCATGTAGTGCCGCCGATCGGTGCGCAGGGGCTAAACATGTCGCTTGGCGATCTGCGCTGCCTGCTCGATCTGGCCCGCGCCAATCCCGCCGATCTTGGCGGGCGGGCGATGCTGACCGCCTATCACCGCCGCCGCTGGCCCGAGGTGAAGGCGCGCGTCACCGGGATCGACCTTCTGAACCGCACTTCGATGCTGGGCGCACCCGGCCTGCGCGACCTGCGCGCCAGCGCACTCAACGCGCTTTACGCGTTGAAGCCTGTCCGCCAGACGCTGATGAAAGCGGGGCTTGGCATGAGCTCTGCCCGCAAGGCCGGTTAAAGCGCGGCGTCAAGTGCTGCCTTCACCCGCGCAACCGTGCCCGGCACGTCATAAAGTTTGTCCAGCCCGAAAAGGCCAAGCCGGAAGGTGCGGAACTCCGCCCCCTCGCCCACCTGCAGGGGCACACCGGCGGCGATCTGCACGCCTTTAGCCAGGAATTTCTTGCCATTCTGGACGTCGGGATCGTCGGTGAAGCTGACCACCACCCCGGGCGCCGCGAAGCCATCAGCCGCGACCGACCGTATACCGCGCGCGGCCAGTTCGGCTCGCACGGCGGTCCCGAGCTTCCACTGCGCCTCGCGCAGCCGCCCAAACCCATGGTCACGGGTTTCCACCATTGTATCGCGGAAGGCCCGCAGCGCGTCGGTCGGCATGGTCAGATGATAGGCATGGCCGCCATTCTCATAGGCCGCCATGATCGCCCGCCATTTCTTCAGATCAAGCGCAAAGGAATTGGAGCTTGTCTCCTCCAGCCGCTTCGCCGCCGCGTCCGAGAACATCACAAGGCCGGCCGAAGGCGACGCCGACCAGCCCTTTTGCGGGGCGGAGATCAGCACATCGACACCCACGGCTTTCATATCGACCCAGATGCACCCCGAAGCGATACAGTCCAGAACGAAAAGCGCCCCCACCTCGTGGGCCGCATCGGCCAGCGCCTTCAGGTAATCGTCGGGCAAGATCATGCCCGCCGCCGTTTCCACGTGCGGGGCGAAGACCATGTCGGGGCGGGTCTTGCGGATCGCCTCCGTCACCTCGGCAATCGGCGCGGGCGCGAAGGCCGACGTGGCGCTGTTGCCCCCCTGCCGCGCCATAGCGACCGTCACCTCGCCCGCAAAACCGCCCTGATCGAAAATCTGGCTCCAGCGGAAGGAAAACCAGCCGTTCCGAACCACCAGCGCCCGCTTGCCGGTGGTGAACTGCCGCGCCACCGCTTCCATCGCGCAGGTGCCGCCGCCCGGCACCAGAGCCACCGCATCGGCGTGATAAACCTCGCGCAGCAGGGCAGAGATGTCGCGCATCACGCCCTGAAACTGTTGGCTCATATGGTTGAGCGACCGGTCGGTGAACACGACCGAGAATTCCTCAAGTCCATCGGGATCGACATCAGGCAGCAGGGCAGGCATCGGCATTCTCCATTTTCACCATTCCAGCTAGCCCCATCCCGCAAGAAACGCAAAGCCATCTGCGTCGGATCGCAGCAAAATGGCGACGCGGGATGTGCCTGTCGGCAGGGCTGATGACCACTACCCGTTTCTGGTCGATTGGATATCCGCGGGTCGTCCATTGATGCGCCGTTGGTCCGATAATCAATGGACGACGGGGCAGCGCCCCCGCCCTATCCCAGGGGGCCGGGGCGGCGCTCCTCAGACAAAAGCACGTTCGCCTCGACATTGCCGACCCCCGGCAGCGTCATCACCCGCCGCCGCAACACCCGTTCGAAATCGGCCAGGTCACGCGCCGTGACCCGCAGGCGGTAATCGTAAAGCCCCAGCACATGCTGCACGGTCTGAACTTCGGGAATGGCGGTTGCCGCGCGCTCGAAATCCTCAAGGCTCACCCGCCCCTTGGTCGCGAGTTTCACCCCCAGAAAGACCGTGACGCCGAAGCCCAGCGCCTCGGGGTTCAGCGACAGCCGCTCACCCCGGATCACGCCCGCCTCTTTCAGCCGCCGAATGCGCCGCCATGTCGCGGGTTGCGACAGGCCCAGCATCCGCCCGATGGCGCCCGCGCTTTGCGTGGCGTCCGCCACCAGCGCCCGCAAGATCGCCCGGTCCTGATCATCAAGCGCGATCACAGCGGCAATCCCCCATCATCCTTGATCGTCGAGACGAGCATCAACGCCTCGATATCGGCGATATGCGGCAGGGTCAGAATCCGGTCGCGGTAAATCGCCTGATAATGGCTCATATCGCGGGCGATGACATTCAGCCGCACATCGACCCGGCCGAGAAAGGTCTGGATCTCGATCACTTCTGGCACCGCGCGCGATGCGTCAAGAAATTCGTCAAAGGCGCGCGGGTTGGTCTTGTCGAGCGTGAAGCGCAGGCTGACTTCCACCGCCCAACCCAGCGCCCGCCAGTCGATCACCGCATGACGGCCCCGGATCACACCCGCCGCGCCCAACCGCTCCAGCCGCCGCCAAGCGGTTGCCGCCGTCACGCCAGCCCGCTCCGCCAGATCGGCGGTGGGCAGATCGGGCTCGGCCACCAGATGGCGCAAGATCCTGCGGTCCGTATCATCGATCTGCATGAATACTTCACAATTTTCCATTGCACGAATTATTATTCGCACATGACGCGAATGCAGTCAATTTTTGCACGGTCTTTTGGTCTGAAATCCCTATACTCCGCCCATCAAGCAAAGGAGAACGCCATGCGCGTCTATTATGATCGTGACTGCGACATCAACCTGATCAAGGACAAGAAGGTCGCCATCCTCGGCTACGGCTCCCAAGGCCACGCCCATGCGCTGAACCTGCGCGATTCGGGCGCCAAGAACCTTGTCGTGGCGCTGCGCCCCGGCTCGCCCTCGGCCAAGAAAGCCGAAGGCGAAGGGCTGAAGGTCATGGACATCGCCGAGGCCGCCAAGTGGTGCGACCTGATCATGTTCACCATGCCCGACGAACTTCAGGCCGAAACTTACAAGAAATACGTCCATGACAACCTGCGCGAAGGCTCGGCCATCGCCTTTGCCCATGGCCTGAACGTTCACTTCGGCCTGATCGAGCCGAAAAAGGGCGTGGACGTCATCATGATGGCCCCGAAAGGTCCGGGCCATACCGTGCGCGGCGAGTATACCAAATGCGGCGGCGTGCCCTGCCTCGTAGCTGTCCACCAGGACGCGACCGGCAAGGCAATGGAAATCGGCCTGTCCTATTGCTCGGCCATCGGCGGCGGGCGATCGGGGATCATCGAGACCAACTTCCGCCAGGAATGCGAAACCGACCTCTTCGGCGAGCAGGCCGTGCTTTGCGGCGGTCTCGTTGAACTGATCCGCATGGGCTTCGAGACGCTGGTGGAAGCCGGCTACGAGCCCGAGATGGCCTATTTCGAATGTCTCCATGAAGTGAAGCTGATCGTGGATCTGATCTACGAAGGCGGCATCGCGAACATGAACTACTCGATCTCGAACACCGCCGAGTATGGCGAGTATGTCTCCGGCCCGCGCATCCTGCCTTACGCCGAAACCAAGGCCCGGATGAAAGAGGTCCTGACCGACATCCAGACCGGCAAGTTCGTGCGTGACTTCATGCA
>Ga0073899_10004623_pt1 | contig 12033 bp, 10 predicted proteins | sample KloWWTmetaKNB5Ph_FD_88975 | JGI IMG/M metagenome (GOLD analysis project Ga0073899, IMG submission 88975) | Active sludge microbial communities from Klosterneuburg, Austria, studying microevolution and ecology of nitrifiers - Klosterneuburg... | ecosystem: Engineered > WWTP > Aerobic digester >...
GCCGCGCGCCTCGTGCACCGGGATGCCGGCGCCGATCGCGGCCGCCATCGGCTCCTCGATCAGATAGACCTCGCGGGCGCTCGCCGCCAGCGCCGAGGTGTTGTGCAGATCCAGTTCGGCGAGATTGCTGCTCGGGCGGGCGTCCTGCGACGCGGGAGCCGGATCGGGCTGGAGCGACCGCAGGCGTTTGACTTCCTGGTGCAGCGCACCGTATTGCTGCAGCAGCCTGCGCACGAAGAACGTAGTGTCGTAGACCGGCGCGTGCGCAGCGCACGCAGGACAGGCCACCTCCGTCCCCGGCAGGGTGTCGAGCACTTCGCCCGTGTGGCCACATTGATTACAGCGCTGGATGGGCATTACAAAGCTCCGCGGCTTCCTTTCGACGACTGCGGATTATATCGGTGCAGTCAAGGCCTCCGCTGCCAACAATGACATGAAGCTGCGCCGATCGCGGCTGTGCCCGTGATACGTGCGTTTCGTTATGCGCCCATTCAATTCACGCATGCGCCGGGCGCATTTTTGGGCACAATACGAGCGCGTTTCGGCTTCACCCAAACACCTTCCCTGATCACCCCGGAGATCCAGAGCATGAAGAGAACCGTCGTCGCAGTCGCCCTGATGAGCATCGGCCTCAGTGCCGCCCAAGCGCAGGAAGTGGTCGTCAAGCTGGGCGGGGCCGCCCCGCTCACCGGTAACCAGTCGCACCTTGGCAAGGATCTCGAGAACGGCACCCGCCTCGCCATCGAGGAGGCCAACGCCAAGGGCGTGACGATCGGCGGCAAGAAGGTCAAGTTCGAGCTGGTCGGCGAGGACGACCAGGCCGACCCGCGCACCGGCACCACGGTGGCGCAACGCCTGGTCGATGCCGGGGTGAAGGGGGTGATCGGGCATCTGAACTCGGGCACCTCGATTCCGGCCTCGCGCATCTACGACCAGGCGGGCATTCCGCAGGTGTCGCCGGCCTCGACCAACCCGAAGCTGACGCTGCAGAACTTCAGCGGCGTGTTCCGCACCATCGCCAACGACGTGCAGCAAGGTACCGGGCTCGGCAAGTACGCCACCGGCGCGCTCGGCGCCAAGCGCGTCGCGATCATCGACGACCGCACCGCCTACGGCCAGGGCCTGGCCGACGAGACCGCGAAGGCGGTGAAGGAGTCCGGCGGCGAGGTCGTCGCGCGCGAATTCACCACCGACAAGGCCACCGACTTCAACGCCATCCTCACCAAGATCCGCGCCACCAACCCCGAGGTCGTCTTCTACGGCGGCATGGACGCCCAGGCCGGCCCGATGGTGCGGCAGATGAAGCAGCTCGGCATCACCGCCAAGTTCCTCACCGGCGACGGCGGCTGCAGCCCCGAGATGATCAAGCTCGCCGGCGACGGCATGTCGTCCAGCGCCTACTGCTCGATGCCGGGCCTGCCGCTGGAGAAGATGCCGGGCGGCGCCGACTTCCGCGAGCGTTACAAGAAGCGCTTCAACGCCGACGTGCAGGTGTATGCCCCCTACGCCTACGACGCCGCGATGGCCATCATCACCGCGATGCAGAAAGCCGACTCGGTCGAGCCGTCCAAGTACCTGCCCGAGCTCAAGAAGAGCAACTTCCCGGGCGTGATCGGCAACGTCTCCTTCGACGCCAACGGCGACATCAAGGAAGGCGCGGTGACGATCTACAACTTCAAGGACGGCGCCTGGGTGCCGCTGTAAGCGCCTGAACCGCCGCCGGCGCACCCGCTTGCGGCGCGCCGGCGGCTCGCGACATCCCCGTTCCGATTTGTCCGCCGCGGAGACCCCTGCGCGTCCGCCGGGGCGTGGCGCGCGACTTCACAGACTCAGGAAGGCAGCATGGAAACCCTGATCCAGCAATTCATCAACGGGCTGGTGATCGGCAGCGTCTACGCGCTGATCGCGCTCGGCTACACCATGGTGTACGGCATCCTGGGCCTGATCAATTTCGCCCACGGCGACGTGCTGATGGTGGGCGCGCTGGTCGCGCTGCAGACCATGCTGTTCCTGATGGGCATGGCACCCGGCATGTCGCCGCTGGTGATGCTGGCGATCGCGCTCGCGGTGGCGATGGTGATCTGCATGCTGCTCGGCTTCACCATGGAGCGGCTCGCCTACCGGCGATTGCGCAACGCGCCGCGCCTGGCGCCGCTGATCACCGCGATCGGCGTGTCCTTCCTGCTGCAGACCCTGGCGATGATCATCTGGGGCCGCAACTACCACACCTTCCCGCAACTCATCTCGACCACGCCGCTGCAGCCGATCCCCGGCGTGTTCGTCACCCCGGTGCAGATCGCCATCGTGGTGGTGTCGGCGCTGCTGATGGTCGGCCTGCTGCTGCTCGTCAATCGCACCCGCATCGGCCGCGCGATGCGCGCGACCGCCGAGAACCACCGCGTCGCCAGCCTGATGGGGGTCGACACCAACGCGGTGATCGCGCTCACCTTCGTCATCGGTGCCGCGCTCGCCGCCGTGGCCGGGGTGATGTTCGCCAGCAACTACGGCATCGCCCACTACGGCATGGGCTTCATGCCGGGCCTCAAGGCCTTCACCGCCGCGGTGCTGGGCGGCATCGGCAACCTTGGTGGCGCGATGCTCGGCGGCGTCGTGCTCGGGCTGGTGGAGTCCTTCGGCGCGGGCTACATCGAGCACCTCACCTTCGGCTTCCTCAACTCGTCCTACCAGGACATCTTCGCCTTCATCATCCTCGGCCTGGTGCTGATCTTCCGGCCCACCGGACTGCTCGGCGAACGCGTGTCGGACCGGGCCTGAGCGAGCACGCACCATGAACGAACTCGTCGCCGCCGTCCCCTGGCTGGGCAAGCGCAACCCCACCGCCGCGCGCTGGCTGATCATCCTCGTCGCCATCGCGGCGCCCTTCATCGCCTGGCAGTTCGGCCGCAGCTGGGTGCGCATCCTCGACTTCGCGCTGCTGTACATGATGCTGGCGCTCGGCCTCAACCTGGTGGTCGGCTTCGCCGGCCTGCTCGACCTCGGCTACATCGCGTTCTATGCGGTGGGCGCCTACACTTTCGCCTTCCTGGCCTCGCCGCACTTCGACGTGCATCTGCCGTTCTGGGTCATCCTGCCGCTGGGCGCCGCCTTCGCCGCGCTCGCCGGCGTAATGCTCGGCTTTCCGGTGTTGCGATTACGCGGGGATTACCTCGCCATCGTCACCCTCGGTTTCGGCGAGATCGTGCGCATCTTCATGCTCAACCTCAACTACCCGGTCAACATCACCAACGGCCCGCAGGGCATCAACATGATCGACCCGATCAACCTGTTCGGCTGGGACCTGTCGCGCAACATCCGCATCGGCGAGGACTTCACCATCCACTCGCTGTTCCTCTACTACTACTTCTTCCTCGCCGCGGTGGTCGCCTCGATCATCTTCATCCAGCGCCTGCAGATCTCGCGCATCGGCCGCGCGTGGGCGGCGATGCGCGACGACGAGCTCGCCGCCAAGGCGATCGGCATCAACACCCGCGACATGAAGCTGCTCGCCTTCGCCCTCGGCGCCACCTTCGGCGGCGTGGCGGGTGCGCTGTTCGGCGCCTTCCAGGGCTTCGTCAGCCCGGAGAGCTTCAGCCTGATGGAGTCGATCGCGGTGCTGACCATGGTGGTGTTCGGCGGCATGGGCAACCTCGCCGGCGCGGTGGTCGGCGCCTTCGTGCTCGCGCTGCTGCCCGAAATCCTGCGCGACGTCGCCGTGCCGCTGCAGCAGACCCTGTTCGGCCACGTGCTGCTCGACCCCGAGGTGCTGCGCATGCTGCTGCTGTCGCTGGCGATGATCCTGATGATGCTGCTGCGCCCGGCCGGCATGATTCCGGCGCGTGCGCGCTACTGCCACGATCACCACCTGAGCCATCACCTGAACAACACGCCGAAGCGGGAGGCCGCAAAGTGATCACGCTGCTCGAAGCCCGCAACATCGGCAAGCGCTTCGGCGGCCTGCAGGCCTTGTCCGACGTGTCGCTGACCATCCGCAAGGGCGAGGTCTACGGTCTGATCGGCCCCAACGGCGCCGGCAAGACCACCTTCTTCAACGTCCTCACCGGTGCCTACACCCCCGACGGCGGCGAGTTCGTCTTCAACGGCAGCGAGCTGCCCAGCGGCAAGCCGCACAAGGTGGTCGGCCGCGGCATCGCCCGCACCTTCCAGAACATCCGCCTGTTCCGCGACCTCACCGCGCTCGAGAACGTCATGGCCGGCCACCACATCCGCACCCGGGCGGGCATATGGGGCGTGCTGACGCAGAACCGCTTCACCCGCGAGGAGGAACGCCTGACCACCGAGCGCGCCTACGAGCTGCTGCGCTACGTCGGCATCGAGCGCTTCGCAGACGTGGTGTCGAAGAACCTCTCCTACGGCGACCAGCGCCGCCTGGAGATCGCGCGCGCGCTCGCCACCGAGCCGCAGCTGCTCGCGCTCGACGAACCGGCGGCGGGCATGAACGCCACCGAAACCGGCCAGCTCAAGCAACTGATCCAGCAGATCCGCAACGACGGCATCACCGTGATGCTGATCGAGCACGACGTGAAGCTGGTGATGGGCCTGTGCGACCGCGTCGCGGTGCTCGACTTCGGCAGCAAGATCGCCGAGGACGTGCCCGCAGTGGTGCAGAAGGACGAAGCGGTGATCGCCGCCTATCTGGGCGGAGGCAAGCATGCAAACTGATCCCCGGCTCGAGCCGAGCACGCCGCTGCTGCGCCTGCAGGAGCTGAAGATCGCCTATGGTGGCATCCAGGCGGTCAAGGGCATCGCGCTCGAGCTCCATGCCGGCGAGACCGTGTGCCTGATCGGCGCCAATGGCGCCGGGAAGACGACCACGCTCAACGCCATCGCCGGCGTACTGCCGATCGCCGGCGGCGACATCCACTACAAGGGCGAGCGCATCAACGCCCTGCCCGCCCACCGCCGCCTGCGCGCAGGCATCGCGCTGGTTCCCGAGGGGCGCGGCATCTTCACCCGCCTGACGGTGGAGGAGAACCTGCGCATGGGCGCGTACACGCGCAAGGACGCGGCCGCCATCGAGGCCGACCTCGAGCGCGTCTACACCATGCTGCCGCGCGTCAAGGAACGCCTGGCCCAGGTCGCCGGCACGCTGTCGGGCGGCGAGCAGCAGATGGTGGCGATCGGCCGCGCCCTGCTGTCGCGCCCGCGCCTGCTGCTGCTCGACGAGCCGTCCATGGGCCTGGCACCGCTGATCGTGGAGAAGATCTTCGAGGTCGTGCAGTCGGTGGCGCGCGAGGGTGTCACCATCCTGCTCGTCGAGCAGAACGCCAACCTCGCGCTCGAGTTCGCGCAGCGCGGCTACGTGATGGAGTCGGGGCGGATCACCCTCACCGGCAGTGGCAGCGCCTTGTTGCAGGATCCGAAGGTGCGCGCGGCGTACCTGGGCGAGGAGGCCTAGGACGAGGCGCGTCGCGATTCCGGCCTCTCCGGAGGCGCCGGCGCGACTCGACCGTCCGATCGCGACTGGCGTCGCTCCTGGGGCACGGCTCCGGAGGCCATGTCGGTTCGCTCGCCCGAGCGCAAGTCGGCGGAGCACGAGCCGGCCACCGCACTCCGCAGCGGGGAGGGAAAGCGCTAACATTGCGCACCTTTTTTCGCTCCCTCCCCCAATGCAGAATCTGAAGTACTTCACCTGGTCGATCGGCTTCACCGTCTTCGGGCTCGTCGGCGGCTATCTGCTCGGCGGCTGGCCGGCCGCCTTCATCGTCGCCGTGCTGGCGGTGCTGGAGACCTCGTTGTCCTTCGACAACGCGGTGGTCAACGCCACCGTGCTGCGCCACATGGACGAGAAGTGGCGCCAGCGCTTCCTGCTGTGGGGCATCCTGATCGCGGTGTTCGGCATGCGCATCGTGTTCCCGCTCGCCATCGTCGGCGTGGTCGCCAGCCTGGGGCCGGTCGAGGTGGTCGATCTCGCGCTCTTCAACCCCGACGAATACGCCCGCCTGCTCACCTCGGCGCATCACGAGATCGCGGCCTTCGGCGGCGCCTTCCTGATGATGGTCTTCCTGAAGTTCTTCATCGACGAGAACAAGGACACCCACTGGCTGGCGCCGATCGAGAGCCCGCTGACCAAGCTCGGCCGCCTGGAGGCCGCGCAGATCCTGCTGACCCTGCTCGCCATCCTCGCCACCTCGGCGTGGATCGACGGTGCGGACAAGCGCATGGAGTTCATCGTCGCCGGGGTGTGGGGGCTGATCGTCTATATCGCCGCCGACGGCCTGGGCGCGATCATGGGCGGCGAGGAGGGCGAAGGCGGCAAGATGGTCGCCAAGACCGGCTTCGCCGGCTTCATGTACCTGGAGCTGCTGGACGCGTCCTTCAGCTTCGACGGCGTCATCGGCGCCTTCGCGCTCACCACCAGCCTGCCGATCATCGCCATCGGCCTGGGCGTGGGGGCGATGTTCGTGCGCTCGTTCACGCTGATGCTGGTGTATCGCGGCACGCTCGAGGCCTACCGCTATCTGGAGCACGGCGCCTTCTGGGCCATCGGTGCGCTGGCGGCGATCATGTTCGTGGGAGTGCACATGCACATCCCGGAGACCTTCACCGGCCTGATCGGCGCGGTGCTGATCGGCGCGGCGTTCTGGAGCTCGCTGCGGCACAACCGGCTGAGCGTCGGCGGGGGCTGAAGCGCAGAATCGCGACTCGCGTCGCTCCCACAAGACCATCGCGGCTCCGCGGCGGTGGAAGCACCGCATCCCCGATCCGGAGCGAACCACCTCGCCCGGGTCGCATGTGGGAGCGACGCAAGTCGCGATTGCGGCTGCGCCTGCAAACGATTGCGGCGACACCTGCGCACGATGGCGGCCGGTCGGACGGTCTGCGCGCAGCCTCCTGTAACACCCCGGTCACGCCGTGCTCATAGATTCGGGGGCCTTTGCCCACCGCCCCCCGACACCATGAGCCACCGCCTGCGCCACGCCCTCGAGACCTTCTCCCTCAGCCTCCTCGCCGCCGCCACGCTGGCTGCGTGCACCGGCGACGACACTCCACCGCCGCCGCCTGCAACCGAAACCGCCCCGGCCCCGCAGGCCCCCGCTCCCGAGCGCACCCCGATCTCGCTGCGCCTGGAGCGCATCGGCGGCTACGCGACCAATCTCTTCGGCAAGAGCGCCGCGGAGATCCCCGCCTACGACCCCGCCAGCAAGCGCGCCTTCGTGGTCAACGCGGATGCGGGCGCGGTCGACGTGCTCGACCTCGCCAACCCCGCAACGCCGACCTCCGTCGGCCGGCTCGACTCGCAGGCCCTGCTCGCCGGCTCCGAGATCAACAGCGTCGCCGTGCGCGATGGCGTGGTCGCGGTCGCGATCCAGGCCAGCCCCAAGACCGACAAGGGCCGGGTCGCGCTCTACCGCGCGGCCGACCTTGCGCTGCTGGGCAGCGTCGAGGTCGGCGCCCTGCCCGACATGCTCACCTTTACCCCCGACGGCAAGACCGTGCTGGTCGCCAACGAAGGCGAGCCGAACGACGACTACTCGATCGACCCCGAGGGCTCGATCAGCGTGATCGACGTCTCCACCCCCACGGCCCCGGTCGCCCGCAGCGCCGCCTTCACCGGCTTCAACGGCCAGGAGAAGGCGTTGCGCGCCCAGGGCGTGCGCATCTACGGCCCCGGCGCGAGCGCCGCGCAGGACCTCGAGCCCGAGTACATCGCCGTCTCGGCCGACGGCGCCACCGCGTGGGCCACGCTGCAGGAGAACAACGCGCTCGCCCGCATCGACGTGGCCAAGGCCACGGTGGAGGCGATCCTGCCGCTCGGCGACAAGGACCACGGTGTGGATGCGAACGCGTTCGATCCCTCCGACACCGACAAGAAGGCCGTCATCCAGGCCTGGCCGGGCGTGCGCGGCCTCTACCTGCCCGACGCGATCGCCTCATACACCCACCAGGGCCGCACCCTGCTGGTCACCGCCAACGAGGGCGACGCCCGTACCTGGGGCGAAGGCGACGACGCCTACTGGGACGGCGACGCCAGCAAGGGCTTCGTCGAGGAGTTCCGCGTCAAGCACCTCACCAACACCAGGGGCTGGACTGGCCGCAAGGCGACGACCTGCCGCCGCAGCTCGACGCGCTCGCCGACGGCGGCCTGCTCGACCCGACGGTCTTCGCCTACTGCGGCGCGGTCGCTGGCAACCCGGGCAAGTGCCGCGACGACGACCAGCTCGGCCGCCTCAACATCACCTGGACGATGGGCTATCGCCAGGACGCCGACGGCAGGCCGATCCTCTTCGATGCCGCCGGCAACGAGAACCCGGCGGGCACCCGCCTGATGTACGACACGCTCTATGCCTTTGGCGGGCGCTCGTTCTCGATCCGCGACGAGGACGGCAAGCTGGTGTGGGACTCGGGCGCCGAGATCGAGCGCTTCCTCGCCAGCGCCGAGTGCAAGCTCGGCACCGCACGGGACATCCCGTGCGCGACCTGGTTCAACGCCAACCACGAGGAAGGCGACACGCTCGACAACCGCAGCGACAACAAGGGCCCCGAGCCCGAAGGCGTCGCGCTCGGACGCATCGGCGACAAGACCTTCGCCTTCGTCGGCCTCGAGCGCATGGGCGGCGTGCTGGTGTATGACATCACCGACCCGCAGGCGCCGACGCGCGTGGACTACCTGAACCCGCGCGAGGACTGGACCACCGAAGACCCCGCGACCGTGCTCGCGAGCGTCGGCGACCTCGGCCCCGAAGGCCTGCACTTCATCCCCGCCAAGGACTCGCCCAACGCCAAGCCGCTGCTGCTGGTCGGCAACGAGGTCAGCGGCACCACGGCGGTCTACCAGCTCAACCTGAGCTACTGAGCGGCTCGATCTCGCACAGCCCCGAGCGCAGGGGCTGCGAGCCGGCGACGGGATCGACGCGGCGGTCGGAGACGAGGCGACTGTAGTTCGCCCCTTCCTCCGAGCGCGCGTCGTAACCGTCCGCGGCGCCCGCCGTACCCGGCTGCCACCAGCCGTACTCCACCCACACCACGCGCGCATCGAGCGCCGCATCGAAGCGCGCATGCATGCGGAGGGCACCGTTGGCGGTGCGCACCCGCACCGGGTCGCCCTCGGCGATGCCGCGCGCACGCGCCGCGTCCGGGTGCAGATGCACCGAGGGCGCGGGCGAGTGCCGGCGCAGCGAGGGCGCCTGGCGGTCCTGGCCGTGACGAAAGTGGCGCAGCTTGGCGGTGGTCATCACCAGCGGAAACGCCGCAGAAGCTGCGCCGAACGGCGAGTCGGCCGGCTCATCGAAGCGCGGCAGCGGCGGCTCACCGTGCTCGAGCAGGGTCTCGGAATACAGCTCGATCCTGCCGCTCGGCGTGCGGAAGCCCTCCTCCACCTGCTTGCGATAGCGGGTAGGCGCGGGTAGCGCGAGCCCGCCCGGGTGCGCGCGCAGCGTCTCGAGCGTGAGCCCGGTGGGCGCGAGCACATGAGCCAGCCCGGCCTCCAGGTCGCCACCCCAGAAGTGCTCGCCCAAGCCCAGCCGCTGTGCGAGCTCGAACACCACCCAGGCATCCGCGCGGCTGTCGCCGAGCGGCGCGATCGCCGCCGGGCGCAGCTGCACCCAGGACTCCGCCGCCTGGCTGCCCTCGAAGCCCACGCGCAGGGCCTCGCGCTCCCACGGCGTGCAGATCGGCAGCACGATGTCGGCCAGCGCCGCGGTGGGCGTCAGCGTGAGGTCGGCGTAGACGCAGAACTCGAGCGCGGCCAGCGCCTCGGCGGCGCGTTCGGCATCCGCATGGTTGAGCAGGAAGTCGCGGCCAAAGCCGACCAGGGCGCGGATCGGGTACGGCCGCTCCTCCAGGATCGCGTCCCACAGCGCGTCCGAGCCGATGAGGCCGAGCCTGGCCGGGCCGAGCCGCGAACGCTCGAGCCCGATGCAGCGCGCGCGCTGCGCGGCACCGAGCAAGTCCTTGCCGCTGGCGTCGTGCGCCGGCGCGGGCGTGAACGCGACGTTGCCGCCCGGCGCATCGAAGCTGCCGGTGAGCGCCATCAGCGTGGCGATGGCGCGGTCGGTCTGGGTGGCGTTGGTGTGCTGGCACACGCCTGCCCAGCAGTAATACGACACCGCCGGCCCGGCCTCGTGGAGCAGGCGGGCGAGCGCCTCCACCTGCGCGGGTTCGATCCAGCACAGCGCGGCGACGCGCTCGGGCGTGTAGTCGGCACAGGCCTGCTCGAAGCGCGCGAACACGGTCTCGCAGCGCACCACCCGCCCGTCGGCCAGATGCGCATCCACACAGCCCGCCAGCACGGGCTCCGCCCCGCTGCCCGGCGACCCGCGCACCCCTCGGCCGCAGGCGATCCAGCGGCCATCCGCCGCGAGCACGACGAAGTCGTCCGCCGCCGCCCCCGCCGGTGGCGCGGCAAGCTCGCCCGCGCGCAGCAGGCGCCCGTCATCGTCGCGCACCAGCAGCGGCGCGTTGCTGAAATCGCGCACGAAGGCTGCGTCGAACCAGCCCCGCGCCAGCATCACCCGCGCCACCCCGAGCGCAAGCGCGCCGTCCGAACCGGGCCGCACCCGCAGCCACAGGTCGGAATCGGCCGCGAAGCCCGCCTTGCGCGGATCGACCACCACCACCTTCGCCCCCGCCTTGCGCGCCGCGCGGATCGCCAGCGAGTTGGCCAGCCAGGTGTCGCGCGGGTTGTGGCCCCACAGCACGATGCAGCGGCTGTGCGCGAAGTCCGGCGTGGCGATGCCGCGGCCGAAGGTGAGCTGGTGGGTGAAGTCCTTGTGCCAGTTGCAGATCTCGGTGCCGTTGGCCACGTTGGGGCTGCCGAAGGCGTTGGCCAGGCGCTCGATCCAGCGGATGTCGTCGGCGATCGACGTGCCGCTCGGCGTCGCGATCGCGAACGCCACCGCCTCCGGCCCCGACTCCGCACGCACCCGCAAGAGCGCCTGCGCCACCCGGTCGAGCGCCTCATCCCACGAGATCTCGCGCCAGCCCGGATCGGCGTCGCCCTTGGGCCGCGTGCGCAAGAGCGGGCGCAGCACGCGCTGCGGGTCGTAGACCAGCTCCGGCGCCGCCCGCCCCTTCACGCACTGCGCGCGCCCGGTGGGATGCGCCGGGTCGGGCAGCTGCGCCACCAGCCGGCCGTCCTCCACCACCATGCGCGAGCCGCAGCGCGACTTGCACAGGCCGCAGAAGCCGGGGATGGAACGGCGCGAGGCGGAGGATTCCGTCGTGGAATCGTCGGGCATGGTGGGCGGCATGACGTTGTGGTCCAATCGAGGGCAAGGCGCTTGCTGGCGGGCTCTTCCATGCTAGCAGCCCAGCGCCGCGCGCCAACCCGGAGATTTCCATGGAACGTCTTTTCGTCTACGGCACGCTCGGCCCCGGACGCCCAAACGAGCACGTGATGCAGAAGATCGGCGGTAGCTGGCAACCCGCCAGCGTGCGCGGCCGCCTTGTCCGCGCCGGCTGGGGATTCGAGCGCTCCGGCTTCCCCGCCCTGGTCCTCGACGAGCACGGCGACGAGATCGCCGGACACGTCTTCGTGTCGCCGAACGTCGCCGCCCACTGGCCCGCGCTGGACGCCTTCGAGGGCGAGGACTACGTGCGCGAGCCGACGAGGGCGATCCTGGCCGACGGCACGGAGGTGGAGGCCTGCGTGTATGCGCTGGCCGAGGCGAAGCGGCCTCGGGCCACGGAGCACTCACTCGGCGGGCCGAGCCGAACAACGTGACCCCGCCCCCAAACGCTGGATCGAGGTCACCGGCGCCATCGGCATCCGCTCCAAGGCGGACCGAGCCGGTAGCACCTCCACTTACAAGGACATTGCCTGCGAGCTCGGATCCCGGGGCTCGATCGAGTTCAAGCGCTGCCACACGTCGAGGACAATCGCACGATGAGCCGCGACTCCAAGAAGATTGGCGGCCGCGGCTGGGTGAGGAGGTCTGCCGGGCGGGTCGGGGCCATCAGCGGACGCAGGGAGGACTTTCCGCAACCGGCCGTTCGATGCGGCACCGATGGCCTTCGCGCAGGGGTAGTGAATCCGCCAGGATTGACTTGCGCTGCCCTACCTCTCACTAGTGA
>Ga0073899_10004625_pt1 | contig 12032 bp, 10 predicted proteins | sample KloWWTmetaKNB5Ph_FD_88975 | JGI IMG/M metagenome (GOLD analysis project Ga0073899, IMG submission 88975) | Active sludge microbial communities from Klosterneuburg, Austria, studying microevolution and ecology of nitrifiers - Klosterneuburg... | ecosystem: Engineered > WWTP > Aerobic digester >...
AGTCGCGGGTGGCCCAGGCGCGGAACGGCGCCTCGTCGGCGACCGAGGTCCACAGCCCCAGCATCACCAGCGGCATCGTCGTGGTCAGCAGCCACACCACCATCTCGGCGCGGTAGGCGATTGCCTCGACCATGCCGACCCGGATCAGCGTCGGCAGCGCGCGCGCCGCGCGCATCATGGCGGCGGCTCGGCGGGCGGCGCCGCCGGCGCGGCCGCCCGCTTGTCCTTGAACAGCTTGCGCATGACGTCCTCGAGCGGCGGATCCTCGACCGCGAGGTCGGCGCCGGCGCGATCGAGCACGTGGCTGACCACCTCGCGCAGCCGGGCCTCGGGCACCCGCACCGTGGTCCGCCCGCCCTCGGCCTTGACCACCTCGCCCAGCCGCGCGACCTCCTCGGCCGGCACGCCGCCGGTGAACGACACCAGCTTGTCGGGCAGCATCGTCTTGACCAGCGCGCGCAGGTCGCCGTCGTGGATCAGCCGCCCGCCGTCGATCACGATCACCCGCGGGCACAGCGCGACGACGTCGTCCATGTAGTGCGAGGTCAGGAGCACGGTGGCGTCGTGGCGCTGGTTGTAGTCGCGGATGAAGTCGCGGATCGTCACCTGCATCGCGACGTCGAGGCCGATGGTCGGCTCATCGAGGAACAGCGTCGTCGGCCGGTGCAGCAGCGCCGCCGCCAGCTCGCACTTCATCCGCTCGCCCAGCGACAGCTGCCGGGTCGGCTTGTCGGTCAGGCCGGCCAGCCCGAGCAGCTCGGTCAGCTCGGCGATGGTCTGGCGGGCCTGGGCCGGGTCGACGCCGAACACCGCGCGGTTGAGCGCGTAGGTCTCGCTGGGCGGCAGGTCCCACAAGAGCTGCTGCTTCTGGCCCATCACCAGCGTGATCCGGCGCAGGAAGTCGGGCTCGCGACGGAACGGCTGGTGGCCCTCGACCCGCACCGCGCCGGCGGTCGGGTGCAAGAGCCCCGACAGCACCTTCATCGTCGTGGTCTTGCCGGCGCCGTTGGGGCCGAGGAACCCGACCCGCTCGCCGCGGGCGATCGTGAAGCTGACGTCGTCGACCGCCTTGACCGTGTCGTAGCGGCGGCGCCACAGCGACCGCACCGCGGCCGCCAGCCCGGGCGGGCGGCGGTGGACCCGGAAGTGCTTCGACAGCCCGGCGACCTCGATCGTCATCCGCGGCCCGGCTTGCCGGCGTCGCCGACGGTGCGCGCCAGCTCGCCGACCGTCTTGATCGGCAGCGCGTCGACCGACTCGCCCGACAGGATCGCCTCGATCAGGTGGGCGCCGACCCGGGCCAGCTGGGTCAGCCCGGCCACCCGCCCGGCGATGCCGACCCGGCGCGGGCTGCGATCGCTCGAGCCGGCGGCCAGCGCGGCGTCGGCGGCGGCGAACTGCTCGAGCGCGTCCTGGATCCAGCGCAGCTCGCGCTCGCGCAGCACCCGCGACACCATCTTCCAGATGCTGGTCTCGGCCTCGTAGAAGTCGCGGCGCTCGCCCGGCACCCACGCCTTCTTGATGACGCCCCACTGGCCCAGCTCGGCCAGCAGCATCGAGATCGCGCCCGACGACAGGCTCAGGCGCTCGCCGAGATCGGCGGCCGACAGCGGCGCTTGCTCGAGGTAGAGCACCGCCCACACCCGGCCCATGTTGCGCTTGAAGCCCCAGTGCTCGATCAGCGCGCCGACCGCGTCGGCGATCTTCATCACCGCCGCTTCGTCGGTGGGGTCGAGCGCGGCCACGGTCATTCCCCGCGCGGCTTGATCGGCGGCAGCTCGCGGGTCGGCACCCGGGTCAGGCCGCCGCCGTCGATCGGCCGGGTGGCCGCCGCCGCGGTCTCCTCCTCGCGCCGGCGCGAGATGATCTCGACGATCTCGCGCTGGGTCAGGCCGCCCGACGGCCGCAGCGTGACGCCGGCCTCCTTGCCGGTCGACAGCTCGCGGGCGGTGACGTTCATGATCGACTCGACGTCGACGGTGAGGTTGAGCTCGACCCGGATGCTGCCGGCCGGGCCCGGCGGCAGGCCGTCGAGGGTGACCTGGCCCAGCCGGCGGTTCTTGCGCACGTCGGCGTGCTCGCCCTGGTACAGCTCGATCGACACGAACTTCTGATCGGCGCTGGTGGTGGCGAACAGCTTGCGCGCGCGCACCGGCAGCATCGAGTTGCGGGCGATCAGCACCGAGAAGCCGGTCTCGCCGACCTTGATGCCGATGTCGTGCGGGGTGACGTCGAGCAGCGCCGCGCCGTCGTCGTCGCCGCCGACGATGCCGGCGTAGGCGGCGGCGCCCATCGCGACCACCTCGTCGGGGTTGGCGCCCTTCGACGGCTTCTTGCCGAAGATGCGCTCGACGGTGGCCTGCACCGCCGGCCACCGGGTCATGCCGCCGACCAGCAGCACCTCCTCGAGGTCGGCCGGCGTCACCCGGGCGTCGGCCAGCGTCCGCCGGCACGGCGCGTCGACCCGGGCCAGCTCGGCGGCGGTCCACGCCTCGACCTCGTCGCGGGTCAGCTTGCGCTCGAGGTTGAACGGCTGACCGTCCTGATCCTGGGCCAGGAACGGGAGCCGCATCCAGGTCTCGCGCTCCGACGACAGCGCCTTCTTGGCCGCCTCGCAGGCCTCGCGCAGCCGGCCCAGCGCCACCGGGTTCTGCATCAGATCGATGAGGGTCTTGTCGAAGATCTCGTCGGCCATGCGCTCGACCATGCGCCGGTCCCAGTCCTCGCCGCCCAGCGCGCTGTCGCCGCCGGTGGCCAGCACCTCGAAGATGCCGTTCTCGACCGACATGATCGAGATGTCGAAGGTGCCGCCGCCGAGATCGAACACGCCGATCAGCCGCCGCCGCTCGCTGACCCGGTGGGCGCCGTAGGCCAGCGCCGCCGCGGTCGGCTCGTTGAGGATGCGCACCACGTCGAGGCCGGCGATCGTGCCGGCGTCGCGGGTGGCCTGGCGCTGGTGCTCGTCGAAGTACGCCGGCACCGTGACGATGGCCCGGGTCACCGGCTCGCCCAGCGCGGCCTCGGCGATCGCCCGCAGCCGGCGCAGCACGTGCGAGGCGATCTCCTGCGGCGAGCGGTTGACGGTGCCGATCCGCACCCAGGCGTCGCCGTTGGCCGCCGCGACGATGCGGTACGGCGCGGTGCGCGCGGCCAGCGCCACGTCGTCGTTGTTGACCTTGCGGCCGACCAGGCGCTTGGTGCCGAAGACGGTGTGCGCGGCGTTGGACACCGCCTGCCGTCGGGCCGGGGTGCCGACGAGGACGTCGCCGCCGGCGGCCGGCCAGGCCACCACCGACGGCGTCGTGCGCTCGCCCTCGGGCGAGGCCAGCACGGTGACGGTGCCGCGATCGTCGATCACCGCCACGCACGAGTTGGTGGTGCCGAGATCGATGCCCAGGATGCGCGAGGCCATGCGCTACTCCTTCTTCCCCATCAGGCGCGACAGGAGCCCGCGCCGCTCGTTGGTGGCCATGCGCCGCATCTCGGCCAGCTCGCGCGCGGCGCGCTCGTTGGTCGGATCGATCTCGAGCACCGCCTCGAAGCGCTGCGCGGCCTCGAGGCGATCGCGCTGGGCCAGCGCGCGCAGGCCCTCGGCCAGCTCGATGCCGGCGCGGGCGGTGCGATCGCCCGGGTTCTTGCGGGTGTAGATCTTGAAGACCGCGAGCGCCTCGTCGTACCGGCCAGCCTCGAGCAGGCCGTCGGCGCTGCGGAAGTCGACCTTGGGATCCTCGCCGAGGCTGGGCGGCGCGACCTGCATCGGCCGGCGCTCGGTGTCGGGGGCCTTCGCCGACGGCGGCGGGTCGGCGGTCGCGGCGCGGGGTGGCGCGATCACCGGCGGCGGCGGCGAGCCGGCCGGCATCCGCGGCGGCGGCGCCGGCGGCGCGGCCTTGGCGCCCGCGATGGGCGGCGGCGGGATCGACGGCCCGGGGCGCAGCGTCGGCACCTTGACCACCGGCCGCGCGCCGGCGGCCTGCAGCGCCTTGGCCCGCGAGGCCTCGTCGCCCAGCCGGCGGTAGGCGTCGCGGATCAGGATGAAGATCTCGGCGGCCAGGCCGCGCAGCTCCTGCGAGGTGTAGCGGGTGAAGCGATCGGGGTGGTAGCGCTTGGTCAGCCCGGCGAACGCCGCGCGGATCTCGGCGTCGCCGGCCTCGTAGCCGACGCCGAGCACCTGGAACGGGTTGAGCCTGCGCAGCGAGTCGAGCTCGGAGGTCAGCGCGGCCAGGAGCTCGTCCTCGGCGGCGGCGACGTCCTGGCCGTCGTCGACGGCGGCCTCGTTCGTCACCGGGATCGCGCCGGTCTGCTTGGCCGCCGAGGCCAGCGCGGTCTCGATCAGCCACAGCGCGCTCTCGGGGATGGTGTTGAGCTTGATGTCGATGCCGGGGCCGCGGCCGCCCAGCCCGCCCTCGGGGACGTGCTCGGCGACGACGCCGGCCAGCACGATCATCGACTCGGTCGGCAGCGTCAGATCGATCCGCACCGGCGTGCCGAGCGGCGGCAGCTGCGACGCCTTCAAGAAGATCGCGTGCCGCGACAGGTCGCGGCGATGGATGTTCGCCAGCTGCTGCCACGACGTGCAGCGCAGCTTGATGTTGAGAGGCGTCTGCGACACCGAAGCCGCTAGTATAGGAACCCCCGCGATCGCCAGCAACCCCGCAGATCCACAGTAATCGCGTCCCGGTGCGGGCGCGCTGGCGCTCGGCTACCGCTCGCGCTCGCGCTCGATCTCCGCCAGCAAGAGCCGGTACTGGCCCAGCACCCGCTCGTGGCGGGTCTTGATGCGCTGCAGGTACCCGTGATCGCGGGTGCGGGCCATCGCCGCCGAGGCCTCGGTCTGGACCCGGCCGATGAACGCCTTGATGTCGTCGAACGGCTTGAGCACGAAGCCGACGACGCCGAGATCGGCCGCGCGCGCGGTGAGGTTGGGATCGCTGTAGCCGGTGATCAGGAACGCGGCCAGGGTCGGCCGCTCCTTGCGCAGCCGGCGCACCACCTCGAGCCCGTCGATGCCGGGCAGGCCGATGTCGACCAGCACCAGGTCGAGAGCGGCGCCGCGCTGGCTCATCCGCTCGGCGTGGAGCACCGCCTCCTCGCCGGTGACGAACGCGAACGTCGTCAGGCCGGCCTCCTCGAGGTGGTCGACCAGGTGGTCGGCGACCTCGCGATCGTCCTCGACCACCATCACCACCGGGGCGCGCTCACCGTCGACGTCCGACGCCAGATCGGTCTTGCGCCCGTGCTTGGCGGCGAGCTGCTTCTCGAGATCGATCGACCGCCGCTCGGTCTTGACCAGATCCTTGAGCATGTCCTCGATCATCTCGCGCAGCTGGCCGACCGCGCGGCGCTGGGCGCCGGTGTCGCCGCGCCGGGCCGAGGCCAGCGCCAGCGCCCTGGCGGTGATCTCGAACGACTCGGAGCCGAGATCGACGAAGTCGACCGCGCCGGCCCGCTGGCACGCGATCACCAGCCCGACCGACGGCCGCTGCGCGACCGCCACCGGCGCGGCGTCGGGCACCTGGCGCGCCACCTCGGCGATCCGCGACGCGGCCTCGTCGATCGAGATCGCGCCGCGGGCGGCGTCCTCGACGTCGATCATCACGACCGCGCCCTCGTCGTCGATCAGCGCCTTGGCCGCCTCCTGGGCGTCGGCGACCATCGCGGTCTCGGTGCCGCTGCGCACCAGCCGCTCGACCAGCGTGCGCAGCGCGGCGGCGGTGCCGCCGGCCCAACCGCGGGCGGCGATGACGATGACGGTCTCGGGGATGGCGGCGGTCATGGCGGAACCCGACGGCGAGGAGCTGGCGGCCGCGACCACGCGCGCGACCTGGTTCGACGATACACCGAGCGGCGGGCGCGGTGATCGCTCCCGGCCATCGGGCCGCATGGGCCGGCGCTGGTGTGGCGCCGGGGCGACGGCGATGTAGGATGCGCGCGATGTCGCAACACGCCCCGGCGGTCGATCACCTGTTCCTGCGCGCCTGCCGACGCGAGCCCGTCGAGCGGACCCCGTGCTGGATGATGCGCCAGGCCGGGCGCTACCTGCCGGCCTACCGCGCGGTCCGCGCCCGGGCGTCGTTCCTCGACCTGTGCCACACGCCGAGCCTGGCCACCGAGGTGACGCTGCAGCCGATCGACGAGTTCGGCTTCGACGCGGCGATCCTGTTCTCCGACATCTTGATCACGCTGCCGCCGATGGGCCTCGAGGTGGCGTTCCCCGAGAAGGGCCCGGTGATCGCCAACCCGGTGCGGACCCGCGCCGACATCGACCGGCTGGTGGTGCCCGATCCGGTGGCCACGATGCCGTTCGTGATGGCGGCGGTGCGCGAGATCCGCGCCGCGCTGGCCGGCCGGGTGCCGCTGATCGGCTTCGCCGGCGCGCCGTTCACGCTGGTGACCTACGCCGTCGAGGGCGGCGGCTCCAAGGAGTACGCCAAGACCAAGGCGCTGCTGTTCGGCGACGCGCCGGCGGCCCACGCGCTGCTCGGCAAGATGGCGGCGCTGGTGGCCGACTACCTGATCGCGCAGATCGAGGCCGGCGCCCAGGCGGTGCAGCTGTTCGACAGCTGGGCCGGGGTGCTGTCGCCGGCCGACTTCGACGAGTACGCGCTGCGCTGGGCGCGCGAGGTGATCGCGCGGGTCAAGGCCCACCCGGCGGCCGCCGGCGTGCCGGTGATCTACTTCGCCAACGGCTGCGCGCCGTACCTGGCGACCTACGCGTCGAGCGGCGCCGACGTGCTGGGCGTCGACTGGCGCGTCGACCTGGCGACGGTGCGGGCCGCGGTCGGCGACGGCGTCGCGCTGCAGGGCAACCTCGATCCCGGCGCGCTGTACGCGCCGCCCGACGAGATCCGCCGCCGGGTCGGCAAGGTGCTGGCCCAGGCCGGCCCGGTCGGCCACGTCTTCAACCTCGGCCACGGCGTGACGCCGGCCACCGACCCCGAGCACGTGCGGGCGATGGTCGAGGCGGTGCGCGAGCTGTCGGCGCGGAGCCCGGCGTGACGATCGCGCTCGGGCCGCCGGCGGGGCGCGGATGATCCGCGGCGCGGCGATCGCCGGACCGGCGGTGGCGGTGGCGGTGGCGATGACGATCGGGTGCGGCGGCAAGCGCGCGCCGACGCCGGTGGGCGGTGGCCACGACGCCGGCGACGCCGGGCTGGCGATCGACGCCGCCGCACCGCCGGCGTTAGCGGTCGACGCCGCGGTGGCCGCGGGCACCGCGCCCGACTACCGGGTGATCGACGTCAGCCACGCCGGCAGCGCGAAGGTGACGGTGAGCTGGCCCGACGCCAGCGCGGCGATGCGGCGCTCGCCGGGGCGCACCGCGTGCGGGACCGAGCGCCCGCCGCGGGCCCGCATCGGGACCCTGCACGGCGTGGCCGACGCGGTGGTGATGATCGCGCTGACCGCGGGCAAGGCCCCGCCGCCGGCGGCGCCGCTGCGGGTGATCGCCCGCGACTGCGCGTTCACGCCGCGGGTCGCGGTGGCGCCGGGGCTGGGCGGCGCGCTCGAGCTCCAGAGCGGCGACGAGGCGGCGCAGACGATCGTCGCCACCGGGCTTGGCCAGCCGTGGGGCGCGGCGCCGGCCGAGCGGCCGCTGGCGCGCGCGCACCTGCCGATGCTCGGCCACACCGTCGCGCTGACGCTCGACGCGCCGGGCGCGATCGCGCTCGGCGGCGTCGGCGACGATCCCGCGCTGATCGTCGCGCCGCCGACGCCGTACGTGGCGGTCACCGATGAGGTCGGCGTGGCGCGGTTCGACGCGGTGCCGGCCGGCAGCTACCCGGTGATGGCGTGGCTGCCGCCGGCCGCCGGGCAGCCGGCGCTCCTCGCGACGGGCACGGTGACCGTCGCCGCCGACGCCGAGGCGGCGCTGACGTTGACGCTGACGCCATGACGCGGGTCGCGCGCACCCCGGCGGTGATCGAGGACGCGCTGCACGCGGCCGCGCGCGCGCAGCTGCCGGCGGCGCTGGTGGGCGGCGCGGCGCTGACCGCCGCGGTGATCGATCGCTCGCGGCGCTACACCAGCGAGCGCGACCGGCTGCGCGCGACCGGCGGCGCGGCCGCGGCCGATCTGGCGGCGCGGGCGCTGTTCTTCACCGTCGCCGACGCCGGCAAGCTGCCGCTGGTCCTGGCCGAGCTGACCCCGGCCCGGGCGCCGGCCGGGTGGCTGGCCGGCGCCACGCTCCGCGTGCTCGACGTCGGCGCCGGCTGCGGCGCGATGACGCTGGGGTTGCTGGTCGAGCTGGCGGCGCGCGGCTGGCGCGGCCAGGTGATCGCGACGTTGCTCGATCGCGACGCCGCCGCGCTGGCGATCGCGCGGGCGGCGATCGCGACGGTCGCGGCCGCGCTGGCGATCCCGTGCGCGGTGACCACCCACGCCGCCGACGTGACCGCGGCGCCGGGCGGGCCGTTCGACCTGGTGGTCGCGGGCACCGTCGTCAACGAGCTGGCCGACGGCGGCGCGCTGGTGCGGCAGATGATCGCCGCGCTGGCGCCCGACGGCGTCGCGGTGGTGATCGAGCCGGCGCTGCGCGACACCGCGCGCGGGCTGCACGCGATCCGCGACGCGGTGATCGCCGACGGCGCGGCCGCGGTGCTGGCGCCGTGCACCCGCCGCGCGGCGCCCTGCCCGGCGCTGGCCGACGAGCGCGACTGGTGCCACGACCACTACCCGGCCGAGCTGCCGCCGCGGGCGCGGCAGCTGGCGGCGGTGACCGGGCTGCGCGACGGCGACGCCAAGTTCGCGTTCCTGGCGCTGGCCCGCGCCGCCGCCGCGCCGCCGCCGCTGGCGGCCTGGCGCGTGATCGACGATCCCCAGGCGCCCAAGGGCAAGGTCGAGCTCACCGCGTGCGGCGCGCCCGGCTGGGTGCCGGTGCGCCTCTTGCGGCGCCACCGCGGCGCCGGCAACCGCGCCGTCGAGCGCGCGCACCGCGGCGACCTGCTCGCGCTCGACGCCGCGATCGTCGACGGCCGGATCGAGCTCGGCCCCGATGACGTCGTCACGCCGATCGCGTGAGCGGCGTCAGCGCGGGCGCCGGGCCAGCGCCGCGTCGAGCGCGTCGGTCAGCGGGTGGCGCGCGACGGCGTCGCCGCCGGTGGCGGGGATCGCGTAGGCGCCGACCCGGCCGTCGGCGAAGCCGAGGATCACCTGGTCGCGGGTGCGCGGCACGATCGCGGTGACGTCGACGCCGACGCCGGGATCGAGCACGCGACAGGTGGCCGTGCAGTCGACGACGCGGGCGCCGAGCGCGCCCCACGCGTGCAGCGTGCCGTCGGTGGCGACCGCCATCGGCCGGGTCGCAGCGGGGATCGTCACCGCGCCGGCCGGCGTGACCAGGATCGCCACGTCGCCGCCGACCTCGACCACCGCGGCGCCGCCGGCCTGCCAGCTCCCGCTGGCGATCGCGGTGTCGCGCCCGGGCGCGGGCACGCCGTCATCGCCGTGGACGCCGGCCGCGGCGCCGACCACGCTCCACCCAGTGCCGGGGCGCGGACGCTGCTGCGGCGGCGGCCGCACCGGCGTGGGACCGCGCGGATCGACGCCCGCGGGCAGCGGCAGCGGCGGCGGCAGCCACGCCGCGAGCAACTGATCGCCGCGGCGGGCCAGCAGCAGATCCGGCCCCCCCGGCACCGCGCTCACCGCGTCGAGCGGCGTGCACGTCGCTGGCCGCAGCACCGCGCGCGGCGACAGCGCCGGCAGGGTCGGCGGGATCCAGTCGTTGATCTGCTCGTCCTCCCAGCCGAGCGGGCTGCGCACGTAGGCGCCGCACGCGCGGTCGACGACCGCCTCGCCGGCGACGACGAGGTCGCCGGCGCCGAGCACCGCCGCGGCGCGATCGCGCTGGGCCTGGTACGGGCGCGGGCCGCCGCGATCGCGGCGGGCGTAGCCCAGCGTGCTGCCGCCGGCGCCGAAGCCGATCGTCGCGCCGAGCAACACGGCGGCGCGCTCGGACGGCGGGGCCGCGGTGGTGAGGCCACGCACGTGGACCGTCGGGCTGGCGTGGGCGATGCGCTCGCCGGCGCCCAGCGTGCGCACCGGCGACGGCCGCGCCGCGCTCGCCGGCCACACCAGGTAGCGCGCGAAGGCGTAGTCGAGACCGATCACCAGATCGCCGCGATCGGTGAACGCCAGATCGTACGAGCCGATCATCTCGGTCGGCGGGATCGCGATCACCTCGGGCGCGCCGCCCTCGCGGTAGCGCACCGCCTTGCCGCGGCACGCGCCGGCGACGCGGTCGCCGTGGGCGCTCCACTCGGCCTGCTGACAGCCCAGCGCCGCGGTCAGCTGTGCGACCGCCGGCGGGTTGGCCTGACGCTCGGCGGCGTTGCAGCTGGCAAAGCAGTAGGCCGGGCCGCCGACGCGGCCGATCGTGATGCGACCGCCCATCAGGCCGTCGCGCTCGGTGATCGTGCCGGCGTCGCCGGTCAGGAGCCGGAAGCCGCCGTAGACGAACGTGCCGCCGTCGCCGGCCACCAGGTAGCAGCGATCCTCGGGGTGGGTCGGCAGCTCGCGCACCGCCTCGCGACCGTCGGGCGCGACGGTCCACAGCGTCTGCGCCCGCGCCGCCTCGACGCCGACGACGACGCCGCCGTCGGCGAGCCGGGTCCGCACCTGCTGGGTGCGCGCGGTGGTCGCTGGCGCCGCCAGGTACAGCGCGCCGGCGTGGGCGCCGACGCAGCCGCCGGGCCCGGCGCCGCGCGCGGCCAGCACGTCCTGGGTGAGCACGCCGTCGCGCACCACCAGATCGTGGCCGCGGTCGTTCATCGCCGCATAGATCCGCGCGCCGTCGCTGGCCTCGCTGTGGGCGTACTGCAGCACCTCGTCGGCGCCGCCCAGCCAGCGCACCGCGCCCGCGCCGCTCGCCGCGCCGGGCACGACGTCGATCACCGGCAGCCCATCGGCGTCGCGCACCACCGGCGCGGCAGCGCCCAGCGGCGCGAACGGTGGCGCCGGCGGGCGCGCGACGCTCGCGAGCCCCGCGTCGACCACCGCGGGCGGTGGCGGCGGCGCGCCCACCGGCGGCGGCGGCGCGTCGTGGGCCCGCGAGCCACAGCCGCCGATCACGCCGGCGATCCCTCCGACGATCAGCGCGCAGCCACGGTGACGACTCATGCCGCGGAAGATACGCCGCCGCCCCGCCACGCGCCGGTCACATCACCGCGCCGGCTGCAGGACGCCGACGCCGCAGCCGAGCGGATCGGTGAAGATCGCCAGGCGCCCGACGCCAGGCACGTCGTTGCACGGCTGCTTGACGTCGGCGCCCAGCCGCTGCGCGCGGGCCACGGTCTGGTCGGCGTCGTCGACCTGCACGTACGGCATCCACAGCTGCGGGATGCCGGGCATCGGCGCCTTCATCACGCCGGCCCGGCCCTGCCCCGCGCTCTCGAGCACGTGGTAGGTGCCCATCGGGCCCATGTCCATCGGCGCGTCGGTGAAGCCGGCGCTCGCCTGGTAGAACGCGAGCGACCGCGCGACGTCCTCGGTCATCAGCTCGTTCCAGCAGAACGTGCCGGCCACGCCCTTGTACTCGCCGGCCTCCGCCTTGGCCGGCTGCCACAGCGCGAACGCGCCGCCCAGCGGATCGGCCATGACCGCGTAGGTGCCCATCGCGCCCATCGCCACGGGCGCCTTGAGCACCTTGCCGCCGGCCGCGGTGACCGCCGCCGCGGTGGCCGCCGCGCTCTCGACCTGCAGATGTGCCAGCCAGTGCGCGTGCGGCGGCGCGCCGGCCGGGGTCTCGAGGTAGCCGCCCAGCATGTGCTCGCCGGCGGCGATCATCGTGTAGGCGCCGCCGGGCAGCCCCGGCGCCGGCATGGTCTGGGTCTTCCAGTTGAAGACCTCGCCGAAGAAGGCCTGGGCCCGCGCCAGATCGCCGGCCACGTACTCGAACCACACGAAACGTCCGCTCGGAAAGCTCATCGTCGTTCTCCCTTGGGGTTGATGCCCACGGGTCGAACGGCGCGCGCGCGGATCGACAGCGCGGTGATGATTCTCGCAAGCAGGCGAGATCGCGGGGACGGAGACGGAGACGG
>Ga0073899_10004627_pt1 | contig 12031 bp, 6 predicted proteins | sample KloWWTmetaKNB5Ph_FD_88975 | JGI IMG/M metagenome (GOLD analysis project Ga0073899, IMG submission 88975) | Active sludge microbial communities from Klosterneuburg, Austria, studying microevolution and ecology of nitrifiers - Klosterneuburg... | ecosystem: Engineered > WWTP > Aerobic digester >...
CTCATCTCATGGGTTCTGACCGGGTCTCTGGAAGGCTTGGTTCCGGTAGCGGCCGGCGGGTCAGCACTCGTACTTATCTGACCTGCAAGGTCTGGCGGCAGACTGTGCGCCCGTCGGTCGTGAGGAGATGGTGACCGCTGCTGGGATGACGTGCCCCGGATGATTCGGTGAGCACTTGGGCCATGAGATCGCTGGGCATCTCCTCCGCGCTGCTGTTCTGTCAGGGCGATGCGTCAGGAGGCGAAGCCGATGCTGTTCGTAGGAGATGACTGGGCCGAGGACCACCACGACGTCGAGTTGGTCGACGAGACCGGGGCGATCTTGGCCCGGCGAAGACTGCCGGAGGGGCAGGTGGGCGTCACGCGCCTGCACGCCTTGATCGCAGAGTTCCTTCCGGACCCTCGAGATGGCCTTGATCCCGCACCCCAGGCCGTGATCGGGATCGAGACAGAGCGGGGGCCTTGGGTGGCTGCGCTGGTCGCTGCCGGGTACACGGTGTACGCGATCAACCCCCTGTCGGTGGCGCGGTACCGGGAGCGGCACTCCACCTCGGGGGCGAAGTCCGACTCGGCCGATGCGCACCTGCTGGCTGAGATCGTGCGGCTGGACCGCACCCACCACCGGACGGTGGCCGGTGACAGCGCCCTGGCCGAGGGCATCAAGCTCGCCGCTCGCACGCACCAGAACCTGGTGTGGGAACGGACCCGGCACGTGCTGCGACTGCGCTCGACGCTGCGGGACTTCTTTCCCGCTGCGCTGCAGGCGTTTTCGGAGCTCGACGCCGGCGACACATTGGCGGTTTTGGCCGCCGCCCCGGACCCTGACACTGCGGCTCGGTTGACCCGACGCAAGATCCTCACCGCCCTGACGCGGGCGCACCGGCGCAGCCCAGAGGCGCGCGCCGACCAGATCGTGGAGGCCTTGCGCGCCCCCGAGTTGCGTCAACCGCCGCCGATCCAGGCCGCCTACGCGGCCACGGTCAGCGCCCAGGTCGCCCTGATCGCCACCCTCAACACCCAAGTCGATGCCCTCGAGCAGGTGGTGGCCGAGCATTTTGGCCGGCACCCGGCGGCTGAGATCCTCACCAGCTTGCCGGGGGTCGGCATCACCTTGGGCGCCCGACTGCTGGGCGAGTTCGGCGACGACCCCGACCGTTACGTCGACGCCAAAGCCCGCAAGGCCTACGCCGGCACCGCGCCGCTGACCAAGGCCTCGGGAACCAAGAAGATCGTGATGGCCCGCTACGCCCGCAACAAGCGTCTTGGCGACGCCGCCCAGCACTGGGCGTTCTCCTCGATGCGAGGCTCCGCCGGCGCCAAGACCTACTACCAGCAGCTCCGTGCCCGCGGCACCGGCCACCAAGCCGCCCTACGCCAGCTCGCGAACCGGTGGGTGGGCATCCTGCACGGTTGCCTCAAGCACGGCACTACATACGACGAACACACCGCCTGGAGCCACATCCTCAACACCGCCGCTTGACAACACTAGAACCTGGGATGTCTGCCGCGATCCGGGCCGGGCTTTCTGGAGCCGCTCCGGTCCAGTCGATTGGCGAGGCGCACGTACTTCTTGTGGAATCCGCTGCTGATAGCGGCCTCCTCGAGTGCGCCGGTCGGCGCGAAAGGATGAGTCAGGTCCAGCGTCCGGTCGCGTGCATCAGCGAGCATCGCCCGAATACCTTCGACCGCTGCGATGAGCTCAGCGCCCGTGTCGAACGAAGACCAGCCTGGATCGACCTCGGTTGACCGGAGTAGCTGCAGGTCCTCAGCACACGTTCCCGAATATCCCGCACGTTCGTCACCCGTGCAGAGTGGGCGCTGGATTCGCGCACTCATGCCCCTTAGTCGCCGGTCCACCATTCCGGTGTCGCTGCACTCTGGTCCGGGCTCAGTCCTCGAACAACGCCGAGAACCCATCGGGCCACGTCAAGGTGACGCCATTGGCGGAGCAGATGTCCACCCAATCGGGGCGACCCGGTGGGCGCTCGACTGCGAGGACTCCCCGGATGTCGGTGACGCACTTCCAATGCTCCATCCTGGTCCGGTGTAAGTAGCTGAGCAACTGGCCGAGTCCAAGCCGCAGTTGTGACTCCTCGTTGTCGTCGGTGAGGCTCTTGACCTCGCAAACGTGGAGCGTGTCTCTGGTGATCCACGCGATGTCGAACTGCTGGTCGTCGACGTCAGGCGAGATCGGCTCCAGCCCGTGTTCGGTGATGCTGCGAGCCAGTGCGTCCTGAGTGTCCTTGTGCGCCGTGGTTCCGCGGTCGATCAGGTCGGGGTTCCGCAGGTAGATCGCGGACTCGTCCTCGGTCTTCCCCTCCGCACGGACGGGAGGGGCGTATGGGACGCCGCCTCGTCGACGGATCGCACGTCCGGGGCGGGTGAAGCCCGAGGGATAAGCCGCCCCTAGGACAGAGCCCCGGACGCTCAGGGCGACTCCGTAGGCGCCGGCCAGCACCGACAAAAGGTCTCTCGGTGCGCCCGACTCATCCAGCAGGTGCAGAGTGACCGCCGCCTGCTCGCCAGTGGTGGTACGAGGCAGACCGCCCGCCGCCTCGTTGTTGAACGCCTGGCGAGGAAGCACACCAGACGCAACCGCCTGCAGTGCAGCCTTCGCCGCTGGCGAGTCGTATCGGGATGCGGTGGGCATCGTGTCGGCGGCATGCCAGTTGTGATGCGTGATCGCCGCAGCGAGCGCCATCGCTGTCGCGTCGGCACCTGCTCGTGCCCATCGGCGCAGCCCGGCCGCCGCCTTGATCACACCCTCGAACTCCGTGGCGGGTCGGTCGTTAGTTGCCGTCATGTCCGTAATCCTCCCGGTGAACTGTGCCGACCATATAGCGGGCGGCCGACAGTTCGACGTGGGCCGAGAACTGGTGATCGGTGCGGTGCAGGAATGGGTCAGAGGGTGAGGCGATGACGGAGGCCGGAGGCTCGGGCGGTGCGGTGCGCGACGGCGCCGCGGATGGCGGCCTCCGAGCCGACGACGGTGACACGCTCCTGTGCTCGCGTGATCGCCGTGTAGAGCAATTCGCGGGTGAGCAGTCGGGAGTCGACCTCGGGCAGGAGCACGGTAACGTGTCGGGCCTGGCTGCCTTGGCTCTTGTGGATCGTCATCGCGTGGGCGGTGTCGGCCACTGCAGCGGCGCTCACGCTGTGCAGGACCGGATCGTCGGGCTCACCGAAGGCGGCCGCGAGCCGTCCATGCGCGCCGAGCACGACGAGGCCGGTGTCGCCGTTATGCAGGCCGAGGCGATAGTCGTTGGCGGTCACGAGCAGAGGCTCGCCGGCGGTGTGCCGACCGTAGTGACCGACGCTCTCGCTGAGCCACCGCTGGACCCGTCCGTTCCACGTGGCGGCGCCCCATGGCCCGTCGCGGTGCGCGCAGAGTAAGCGTTCCTGACCGAGCGCTCTCAGGGCTCCAGCGACGTCGCCGGAGAGCGCGAGCTGGCGCAGACCGAGCGCGCCTTCCAAGAGTCGGGGGCGCAGGCGCTCCTCAGCAGCAGCGACGTCGCCGACCTCGACGAACTCAAGTTCTGTGGCCTCGCCGTCGCGGAGGGCGGCGACGACTTCGTCGGCGCTGCCGCTACGGACCGCGTCGGCGAGGCGGCCAATCTGCTCCCCGAACCGATGCGACGTCCGGAGCCGGACGATGGGGCCGTCCGCCGCATCGCCGTACCCGGCAACGAGATCCGCGAGCACGGCGCCAGCCTCGACGGACGCGAGCTGATCCGGGTCCCCGACGAGCACCAGCCGGGTGCCGGGACGCAGCGCGTCGAGGAGGCGCGCGGTCATCGTCAGGGACAGCATCGACGCCTCGTCGACGACGACGATGTCGGCCGGCAGTGGGTTGGTCCGGTTGTGTCGGAAGCGGGTGCTGCTGTCTGCTCGCCAGCCGAGCAGGCGGTGGAGGGTCATCGCGTCGACGCGTCCGAGCCGCTCCCGGTCCGCGGCGGGCATTTGTGCCAGCGACTCCGCGACGGATTCCTTCAGCCGGGCCGCGGCCTTGCCTGTCGGCGCGGCGAGCGCGATGCGAGGGGGCCGGCCCGTGGTCTCGGCCTGCTCGAGTAGGAGCGCGAGCAGCCCAGCGACTGTTGACGTCTTGCCGGTCCCGGGACCGCCGACGAGCACCGTGGTCGACTTGTACGCCGCTGCTCGCACGGCGAGACGCTGCTCGGCCCACGACGCTCCGGGAAAGACGCGCTCGAGCCCTGCCTCCAACGCGGCCCCGTCCAGGGCCGGTGCGGCCGAGCCGCCCCGCGCGAGCAGGTCCGCCGCGACCTGGGTCTCCTCCCGGTGGTAGCGGTCTAGGTAGAGCAGCCCGAACTCGACGTGGACGACGCCCGCCGCCGACAACTCGCTGCCGACGACGGCGGCTAGCCAGGCCGCGGGATCGGCGGGCAACCAGGAGGGCGGCCCCGACCCCGCGGCGGACAAGTCGGCGTGCACGGCGGCGAGGTCTAGACAGCTTGAGCCCTCCCTCACAGCACGGACGTTGAGGGCCACGGACGCGAGGACGGACTCGTCGGATTCCCCGACGAGCCCACCGAGGCGGGCCGCCACGTGGACGTCTGCGGCCTCGATCCAGCCGTCGGCGTTGAGCCGGTCCAGCGCCGAGTCGGGGACGTGGAGGGCGAGTCTCCGGTCGCGGCGAGACTCGGGCTCGAACGGTGCGAAGGTCATCGGGCCACCCCGTCGAGCAGATCTGACACGGCAAGGACGAGGGCAACCGGCGGCTGCCACGAGAACACGCCACTCGGGTGACCGTCGACGACGGGCGCGTCCGGCCCTGCCATACCGCGGACGTAGAGGTAGAGCACACCCCCGAGGTGAGTCGCCGGGTCGTACGCCGGGACCCGCCACCGGAGGAACCGGTGGAGCACGACGGCGTACAGCAGCGCCTGAAGCGGGTAGGTCGAATGACCCATGGCTTCGCGGAGCGACTCGGGGCCGTATTGGTCGGTAGTGAGGGGCTCGTCGACCGGGCCGAGCCAGTTCGTCTTGTAGTCGACAACGACGAATCGGTTGCCAACACGGTGGACGACGTCGATCGAGCCGGTCAGGTAGCCGCGCAGGGCCTGCTCGCCGACGGCGGGTTCGGCCAAAGAGTCGGCGAGGCCGCGCACCGGGTCGTGCTGCGGCAGATGGGCCCGCAGGATCGGCGCGAGATCGCCGAGCCGGGCACCGTCGTCCCGACCCGCGCCGTCACCCCCGGCGAGCGGGAGCTCGAAGTCCATCTCGCACAGGCGATCTCGCCGACCGATGGACCGGAGCGTCGAGCCCGGGAGCAACGGTCCAAGGGGTGTGTCGAGGACGGCCACGAGGGCCGTCGCGAGGAGGTCCGTGTCGAGGTCGAGAAACCCCCAGCCGGACCGATGCTCGACGACGAGGGCGCGCAGCTCGGCGTGCAGGTCCGCCGCCCCAGGGTCCGCGAGTTCCAAAACCTCGTGGACGAGACTGCCGAAGTTGGCTCCGACGGGCAGGTCGGCCATTGGCGAGGGAAGGCCCGCGGACGATGCGGGCGACGCGCCGACCGGGGCGATGACCTCCTCGTCGGTCTCCCGGGGAGTGGCCTCCGGCTCGCTCGCGACGAGCTCCCCGGGCCCGACGCCGCGCGGTCCGGTGTCGAGGGGTCGGGTCAGTCGGCTGTACGAGGTTCGGATCCACTCGTCGTCAACTACGCGGGTCCACGCTCGTACGGAAAGCTGCGGTGCAGGCTGTACAGGCGGCGCGGGGGGCGCAGCCGAAGGCCGGACGACCTCGAGAACGAAGGCACCGACGGACGCCCACTGCTGGAGCCGCTCCCTGACGGAGTGATCGGGCGGGACGGGCACCACGTCGGGAACCGGCCCGCCGCCGGGGGGACGACCGAACAGGATCCGGTGCAGGGCGGAGGCCGGAGTGTTGCGGGTCGCCGGGAACCACCACGCGATGACCTGACTCTGGGCCCGGGTCAGCGCAACGTAGAGGAGCCGGAGGGACTCCCCGTCCTCCTCGGCACGATGCCGTCGCTCGCGGTCCAGCCGATGCGTGTCACGGACCCCGATGTCGAGGCAGCGCCGCCCGTCGTCGCGGTGGAAGTGCAGTGGGCGCCCGTGCAGATCCGGTTGCCAGCGGTCGGCGACGAAGGGCAGGAGGACGACGGGGTACTGCAGGCCCTTGCTCGCGTGGATCGTGGCGAGGTGCACAGCGTCGGCGTCGCTGTCGAGCCGGCGGGTCCGCTCCTCCTGCCGGGCCGCCCGCATTCGCTCGCGCAGCCACGTAGTCAGCGAGGCGAGGCCGTCGCCCTCGACGACGACCCGCTGGTGGAGCACCTCGGCGACGTGTCGCAGGTCGGTCAGTCGCCGCTCACCCCCGACGAGCCCGAGGACTCGCGCGTCGAGCCCGGCGGACATCGCCGCGTTGAGAATGGCCGCGACCCCGCGCCGGCCCAACAACTCGGACCACGTGCGCAGAGTGCGCGCAATCTCTTCAACGAGCTGGTCGCCACCCGAGTCCAGGTCGGCGGCGGTCAACCCGATGAAGTCGGTAAGGGCAACCGACCGCACCCGATCGGTTCGATGCGACTGGGCCATGGCCTCAAGCAGGGTCAGCCAGTCGGCGGCTGCCGGCGTCGTGAAGATCGAGTCGGAGGAGACGATGACCGAGCGAACGTCAATCGCGGACAGGGCCGCGCGCACGTGGTCGAGTTGGGTTCGGGTGTGGGCGAGTACAGCGACGTCGCCGGCTCGGAGGGGCTGGTTCTCGAAGGTCAGCCCGCTCGTGAGGAGTCTGGCGATCTCGGCGGCGCAATCGGCGGCGACGACGGACCGCACCCGGCCGATCGGGACGTTGCCGTCGTCGGCGCCGGCGCCGGCGACCTCGGCCCGCGGCACGACCCGCAGCCGCACCGGGGCGAGCAGCTCCTCGGGCAGGTCCGCCGGTCCGGCGAGACGGGTGCCCTCCAGGGCCGACTCCACCTCGTGAACGACGATCTCCGGCGACCCGAGCTCGGCGCCGCGTAGGAGCGCGGCGAGCCCCTCGACGAGCGAGGCGTCGGAGCGGTGGTTGTGCACCAGGGTCTGTCGGAGGTCGGCGCTCCGGGCGGCGACGAGGTAGGTGTCGACGTCGCCGCCGCGGAAGCCGTAGATCGCCTGCTTCGGGTCGCCGATGAGGACGACCGTCGAGTGACCGACGAAAGCCCGGTCGATGATCTGCCACTGGACCGGGTCGGTGTCCTGGAACTCGTCGACCAGGACGAGCCGCCACCGCTCCCGCATCCGGGTCGCGGCGAGGCCGTCGGACCGATCGGCGAGGGTAGTCGCGAGCTCTTGGAGGAGATCGTCGAAGCCGAGCACCCCGAGGCGCCTCTTGCGGCGGGCAAGCTCGCGGCGGACGCCGTGGGCGAACCGGAGCCGGCGCGCGTCCGGTCCGCTGCCCGGCAGGTCGGACGGCTCGAGATTGGCGTGTGGGTTCTCGGTGACCGCGCGGGCGATCATGCCTGCCTCCTCGCGCGAGAAGGCCGGCTCCGCGTCGTGGCCGGCGAAGCCGCGCAGATAAAGATCGTCGACGACCTCGTCGCGCAGGTCGCTCAGGTCCTCGACGAGCCGCGCCCGGAGGTCGGTGTCGCCGGCGATCCCGAGGCCGCGCAAGACAAGTTGGCAGAACTGGTGGGTCGTCGCGATCGTTGCCGAGTCGAAGTGGGTCAGGGCGTCCCGCAGTCGTCGGGCCCGCTCGGCGACCTCGCCGACCGACCCGGCGCGGAGGACCTCGACGACCGGGTCCTCGCTCGGTTGGGTCGGGTCGGAAAGGAGACCGTGCACGCGGCGCAGGTGTCCGCGGACGCGTTCGCGCAGTTCCTGGCTCGCAGCGCGTCCGAAGGTGATGACGAGCATCTGCTCCAGCGGCATACCGCCGGCGACGTGACGGCAGACGAGCGACCCAATCGTCCACGTCTTGCCTGTGCCGGCGCTCGCTTCGAGGAGCACGGTCGAGCCCACTGCAGGCAGTGCCGCTCGTGGGTCGAAGTTGGTGAGCGCGGTCATGACAGGTCCCGGCGGTGGTCGAGCAATGGGGTCCAGAGGCGAGGGGCGAGGTCCGCTAGGCCGGTACCGTCACCGGCGACGGGGCGCAGAAGGTGCTCGAACGGGGCGTCGGGGTGGACCCGCTGCCACCAGCGATCCGCCCGCTCGCCCGGAAAGGCGCCCCCGATCCACTCCTGGGCGGCGCGTCCCTCCGCGAGGGTCCGGTGCGTCGCCGATGTTAGGTCGCCGGCCCCGTGCAGGGTCCGGGCCCACTCCCGCCCCGTCTTCGCCGGGAGGGGCAGAGGCGCCGAGGTGCCGAGGTCGAGCAGGGCGACGAGGTCAAGCAGCAGCGTATGGGCGAGGTCGGACTCGAGCGGCCCGAGGAGGGCCCCGGAAACGCCACGATTAGAGGTGCCGGCGACCGTTGCCGTCCAGCCGGCGGCGTCGGGAGGGGCCGCACTGACGGTAAGGGCGAGCAGCCGCACCCATGCGCCGAGTTCATGCTTGGCCCCCACGCGGCTGTAGGTCGCGCTGAGAACGGTCGCACCGTGCACGCCGTCGATCGCCCCGGTGAGACGGCGTCCTCCGGGAAGCGGAACCACGACGTCGACCGTCGACGCGCCGGCACCCCTTGTGCGTCGCTCGACCCACGTGACAAGGTCCTCGACCCGCGTCGCGACCGGCCGCAGGGTGTGCTGGGCGAGGCTGCCGGGGGGCAGGTCTCCGCGCAGCAACTCGGCGCGCCACACGTCGGCCGCGGGTCGCCCGGCTCGCCGCGCGTGGAGGCCGCGGTCGCCGATGGTCCACAGTTCCAGTGGGTCGGGCGCCACCGGCATCCGGTCGTGGATCTCCTCGTCCTCCCAGCTGATGGCCACGCCGAGGCGGTCCCGGAGGAAGGTTCGGGCCGGGTTCTCGCAGAATGCGACGAGATCGCTGAGCGACACATCCTCGGCCAGATGGACCGGCAGGGAGGCGACGATGCCGCGTACGTCGGGACGACGTACGCCGATAGCGGCACGGGCGCCTGCGAGAGCCGCCCGGTCGAAGCTGAACACTCGCCCGCCCGCGGCACTCGCGGCCTCTGCCACGAAGTTCCGGGAGTCGAAGGGCTGGAGCGGGTGCTGGGTGACCGCGAGGACGCTCTCGTCCGCCGCTGGGGAGACGGACTCCCCGGCCGCGTCGATCAGTTCGACGAGCGGGACCGCAGGTGGGCGTCGCTCGCCGGAACGCTCGTCGGCACCCGTGTAGGTGACGACGAGGTGCTCGCCGGCCGCGAGTACGGCGTCGAGGAGGAGTTGCCGGTCTTCGCTGCGCGGGTCGCGCTCGCCGGTCAGCGGGCGACGGGCAAGGACGTCGTCACCATCCACACCAGGCTGCCGCGGGAAGCTGTCGTCGTCGAGGCCGACGAGGCAGATAACGCGGTGCGGCACCGAGCGCATCGGCACCATCGTGCACACGGTGAGGGCGCCAGTGCGAAAGCTCGCGCGACCGGGCCGTCCGGCCAGGCGATCGCTGAGCAGGACCCGCACGTCGTCGACAAGCAACGGCACGTCGGTCGAGAGCCGCGTCGCCTCCTCCAGAGTGCGGTCCAGGTCGCCGACCTGCCAAGCGTCGGTGCGTGCGACGTCGGTCAGGTTGAGGACGGCCTCGCGCAGCGCCGTCGTCCACTCCCGCGCACAGGAAGCCACCGCGAGGTCCGCGACCCCGGAGCCGAGCCGGTCGAGGGCCTCGGCGAGCCGGCCGACGAGGTCGATCGAGCCGCTGCCGACGTCGTCGAGGGGCAGCGTGAGACCGACGCTCAGGGGTCCGTCAGCTGACACGGCGACCCCGGCGAGCAGCCGGTCCAGACCGAAGCGCCACGTGTTCTGCTCCTCGTGACCGAGGGCGAAGGGCGTCCGACCGGTCGCGTCGAGGCCCCAGCGGACGCCGGCGCTTGCCGCCCACCCGGTCAGGGTCTCCAGATTGTCGTCGGTGAGGCGGAACCGGGCCCGGACTGGGGCAGCCGCGAGGAGGTCGAGCACCTCGCTCGCCGTCGCGCGCCCGCCGACAAGGCCCAAGAGGCGCTCGGCGACGGCGAGGAGTGGGTTCGTCGCGCGGGCCGCACGGTCGGCGACGCTCACGCGAAGCCGGTGCGCTGGGTGGGCGTCTACGCCGTCTGCGTCGGTGCCGTGGTCGCCGAGCCCGAAGGCCGCCCCGATGAGCGGGGCGTAGACCTCAACGTCCGGGCACATGATGAGGACGTCGCGGGGCTCAAGGGTTGGATCGTCCTCGAGGAGCCCGACGAGCACCTCGCGGAGCACGTCGACCTGTCGGCTCGGACCGTGGCACGCGTGCACCGACAGGCTCCGGTCCGCAGGCGCGGGCACCCGCCCCTCGCGGTCAGCGAGGCTCGGGCGGTGGTTGGCCGAGAGGTCGGCTTGCAGCCATCCGAGAACGGTCGTCGGCGCAGCCACCGGGGCGGCGACGTGGCCCTCGTCGAGAACGCCGTCAGGGCCGACGACCCGCGCCAGCTCACGGCTATCCCGCCCGAGCGAGGCAAGCAGAGGATGCTCAATGAGGAGCCGGGCATCGTCCTCCTCACGCGAGACGATGCCGCCGAGCGGGCGCACCGCGTCCCACGCAGCGGGGGAGGGCTGCGGCAACCAGAGGTGAACCTCTCGATGCGCGCCCAGCGCCCGGAGCAGGTCCATCTCAGTCCGCGCGAGGCGTGTATGGCCGAACAGGGAGAGCCGAGCGGGCAGGTCAAGGGTGGGATCGCCGGCGCGGAGCCGGTCGAGCGTCGTCGCGTGCCGGACGTCAGGAGGCGGCTCGGAAACGGATGCGATTAGGCGCCGGTAGAGCTCGGCCTGCCACCGCAGGTCGAGCGCGAGCGGCGCTCCAGTGCCGTCCTCGTCGCGGCCCTCGCGCCACGCCGTGAGGACCGCGGGACGCTGCTCGCCATACCGCTGCACCAACCGTGCGAGGCGCAGGGCGACCGAGTAGCGACGTCCGGCGCGGACATCGTCCGGGTCCTCGCCGCCGTCGGCCCCAAGGTGGCGGGTCAGGGCAGCGCACCACGGCTCGCCGAGACTCGCGTCGATCACCGCCAGGAGGTGCCAGGCGAGGTGAGCCGCGAGCCACGGGTCGTCATGCTCCCGGCCGGTGAGCATCGTCACGAGGGAGGCTGGGCGAACGAATCGCACCCCAGCGCAGACGCCGCCACCACCGGAGTCTGGTGCCCCGAGGCGGTTCGAGAGCCGCTGCGCCAGCCACCGCTCAACGCCGTGCTCGGGCACCACGATGACCTCCTCGAGGAACGGGTCCTCGAGGGCCTCGGCCAGCAGTCCGCCGAGGGCGTCGGCGAGCTCGGCCGTGCGGACCGCTCGGTGCAGGTGGACTGCCACACACCGAAACCTAGCGACCCGCCGTGACATCTGAGGGCTCGCCGTCGGTGCGGGCCACCATTTGTGCCCCGTGCATCGGCAGCAGTCCGGAAACTAGGCGACGAGTCGTCCGGTGCTTGAGATCGAGCTTCTCGAGCTGTACTTCGCCATGAAGCAACCGCCGTTGTCGGACACGCCCGACGGTCAACGAGACCAGCGGGCCACACTCCAGCTGCGTCGCCGCGATACTGTGCGAATCGTGAGCACGCAGCACATTGGAGCCGCTGGTGAACTTCTTGTTCAGTACCGGCTCCTAAAGCTTGGAATCGACAGTGCGCGAATGACCACAGATGCTGGAATCGATCTCGTCGTCTACGCACCGGGCGACCGGTCAGCAACGACGATCCAAGTGAAGGCCAACCTCGCGCCGAAGCCAGCAGGTGGCCGTGGCCCTATGTCTCGGGGCTGGTACTTCCCACACGACTGCCCCGCCCAAGTCATCGCGCTCGTTGCGCTGGACGTCGACACCGCTGGCTGCTCTCCCTCGATGAGGCCAAGCAGCACGCCCAGCAGCACTCGGCGAAGGGCATCCGGCAGATCTACTGGCGAATCGACCCTCCCGCCCCTAGGAGCGCCCTCAAACACGAGAGGCAGATGAGCCCGTACC
>Ga0073899_10004633_pt1 | contig 12025 bp, 10 predicted proteins | sample KloWWTmetaKNB5Ph_FD_88975 | JGI IMG/M metagenome (GOLD analysis project Ga0073899, IMG submission 88975) | Active sludge microbial communities from Klosterneuburg, Austria, studying microevolution and ecology of nitrifiers - Klosterneuburg... | ecosystem: Engineered > WWTP > Aerobic digester >...
CTGAGGCTCCGGCTCCGGCTCCGGCTCCGGCTCGGGCTCGGGCTCCGGCTGAGGTTCCGGCTCCGGCTCCGGCTCCGGCTCCGGCTCCGGCTCCGGCTCGGGCTCGGGCTCCGGCTGAGGTTCCGGCTCCGGCTCCGGCTCCGGCTGAGGATCCGGCTCCGGCACCCGCTCAGGCTCCGGTTCGGCTGCCGGCTGCACGTCGCTCGCGACCGACGTGGTGACGCCGACCGGAGGCGAGGCAACGCTCGCCTCGCCCGGCTCGGGCGCCGACGGCAGCACGAGACGGGCGCTCGGCGAGGCGTCGAGCTGGATCGCGGAGGCCAGCACGCAGCCCACGATGAGCGGCAGCTGGAGCAGGGAGTCCTGGTCGACGGCCTCCATGTCGACCCGGACGAGGGTCACGTCGCCCAGGCCGACCTCACGCCACGTCTGGACGCCCTGCCCGTCGGCGACCACGGCACCGGTGCGGGGGTCGGTGACGGTGAGTCCCCGAACGAGCGAGTGCATGCCGTCGGCGGCCCAGAAGAACGCGGCGAAGCTGGGCATGCCGTCGATGCGGAAGGAGGCGAGGGTCTGAGCCAGTTGCTGAACCGAGGCGGCAGACACCACGTCGTCCCAGAGCGCGTTGAGCAGTCCGCTCATGCTCGGCGGAGCAGGGCGCATGATCACCAGCGACGCGGGGCCCGACAGCACGACCCACCGCCCGGGTGTGTACGTGGCGCGCCACATCGAGATCGACTCCATCACTGGCCCCCTCCTGCCGTAGGCGCAATTCTTACGCCACTACGGGAGCGCCCGGCGTGGAACGTCAAGGTTGGTGGGACGGCGAGGCTCAGCGACCCCAGACGGCCGTGGCGCCGGAGTGGCCCGTGAGGGTCACCACCACGAGGCACGCGACGGACACCACGACGGCGAGCGCCGTGAAGGCGAGCCTCGGCCCCCGGCCGCGCAGGAAGGGCCGGTCGGCCCACGACAGGGGCTGCTCCGTGACGCTCGCCCACCACAGCACCACGGACGGCGCGAAGGCGATGGCCAGCCGGATCGCCCACTGGCCCCACTCGGTGTGGGTGTGCACTGCCGGCAGCTGAACCGGGAGGGTCTGTTGCAGCGCTTCGCCCGTCACGCCGGACCCCATCGCGAGCAGGGCGGCCGCGATCGCACCCACGGGGAGGAGCCAGTCGAGGCGCTTCCTGAGCCCGCCCCACACCACCGACACCAGCACGGCAGCCGGCAGGAGGGTGAGCAGCACGACGGTGAAGTGCACGATCAGCGGGTGGGCAGGCAGGTTCCCGATCATGGTGCCATCATGTCATTGATCCTTCAACCAATCCAGTGGTCCGCACCCTGTGAAACGCCGACGGCCCGGCCCCGTGGGGGCCGGGCCGTCGGGCGACCTCTACTTGTTCTTCAGCGCCGCGCGGGCCGCCGCGAGGCGGGCGATCGGCACACGGAACGGCGAGCAGGACACGTAGTTGAGCCCTGCGCGGTGGAAGAAGTCGATCGACTCCGGATCGCCGCCGTGCTCGCCGCAGACACCGGTCTTGAGCGCGGGCTTGGTGACCCGGCCCTTCTCGACACCGATCTTCACCAGGCCGCCGACGCCGTCCTGGTCGATGGACTCGAACGGGTTCGACGGGATCACCTCGGAGTCGACGTAGTAGCCGAGGAACCCGGCTTCGGCGTCGTCACGCGAGATGCCGATGCCGGTCTGGGTGAGGTCGTTGGTGCCGAACGAGAAGAAGTCGGCCTCCTCGGCGATCTGGTCGGCGACCAGGGCCGCGCGCGGCAGCTCGATCATCGTGCCGATCGTGTAGTCGAGGCGCTTGCCGGCCTTCTCGAACTCCTCCTCCACAGCCTTCGCCACGATGGCGCGCTGGGTGGCGAGCTCGGAACGGTAGGCCACGAGCGGGATCATGATCTCGACGCCGACCGTCTCGCCCTCCTTCTCCTGCACGGCGAGGGCCGCCTTGATGATGGCCCGGGCCTGCATGTCGGGGATCGACGGGTAGAGCATCGCCAGCCGGCAGCCGCGCGTGCCGAGCATCGGGTTCTGCTCGTGCAGCTTGTGCACCTGCGCCAGCGTGGCGCGCTCGGCCTCGAGCTCGTCGGCATCGCCGTTGGTCAGCTCGAGCCGCTGCACCAGCAGCGCCTGCTCGACCAGGTTGGGGAGGAACTCGTGCAGCGGCGGGTCGAGCAGCCGGACCGTCACCGGCAGGCCCTTCATCGCCGTGAAGATCTCCTCGAAGTCGGCCTGCTGCATCGGCAGGATCTCGGCCAGCGCCGCGGCCCGCTCGTCCTCGGTCTCGGCCAGGATCATCTTGCGCACGGCCGGGAGCCGGTCCTGCGCCATGAACATGTGCTCGGTCCGAGCCAGGCCGATGCCCTCGGCGCCGAGCTCGCGCGCCTTGGACGCGTCCTCGAAGTTCTCGGCGTTGGCGCGCACGCCGAGCGTGCGCACCTCGTCGGCCCACTCGACGACCTGCTCGAAGTCCTCGTTGATCGACGGCGGCACCAGGGTCAGGGCGCCCTCGAACACCTCGCCGGTGGAGCCGTTGAGGGTGAGGGTGTCACCCGTGCCGTAGGTGGTGCCGTTGATGGTGACGGACCCGCCCTTGGCGTCGATCTGGATGCCGGGCGCGCCGGCCACGCAGGTGATGCCCATGCCGCGGGCGACGACCGCCGCGTGCGACGTCATGCCGCCGTGAGCGGTGAGAACGCCCTGCGACACCATCACGCCGTGGATGTCGTCGGGGGTGGTCTCGTAGCGCACCAGGATGACCTTCTCGCCCTTGCCGCCACGCTCGGCCGCGTCGTCGGCGTTGAACGAGAGGGCGCCGACGGCCGCACCCGGCGACGCCGGGAGGCCCTTGACGATGGGCTTCTCGGTGTTGTTCGGGTCGATGGCGGGGTGGAGCAGCGCGTCGAGCTGCGACGGCTCGATGCGAAGCAGGGCCTGCTCCTTGGTGATGAGGCCCTCCTCCACCATGTCGACGGCCGTCTTCACGGCGGCGGCGGCGGTGCGCTTGCCGTTGCGGGTCTGCAGCATGTAGAGCTTGCGATCCTCGATCGTGAACTCCATGTCCTGCATGTCCTTGTTGTGCTGCTCGAGCTTCTCCATGGTGGCGAGCAGCTCGTGGAACGCCTCGGGGAGCTCCTGCTCCATCTCGGCGAGCGGCCGGGGGGTACGGATGCCGGCGACGACGTCCTCGCCCTGGGCGTTGGTCAGGAACTCGCCGTAGAGCTCGCGCCCGCCGGTGGACGGGTTGCGCGAGAAGCACACGCCGGTGGCCGACGTCTCGCCGCGGTTACCGAACACCATCTGCTGCACGTTGACGGCGGTGCCGAGGTTGCGGGAGATGCCGTGGGCCTTGCGGTAGACCTCGGCGCGGGGGTTGAGCCACGACTGGAACACCGCGTTGACGGCCCGGTTCAGCTGCTCGCGCGGGTCGGACGTCCACGCACCGCCCAGGGCCTCGTTCGCGAGCGCCTTGAAGTGCTCGGTGAGCTCCTTGAGGTCGGCGGCGGTGAGGTCGGTGTCGAGTTGCACGCCCTTCTCACGCTTCATCTCGGTCAGCGCGTCCTCGAAGACGTGGTCGGGGATGCCCTCGACGACCTCGCCGTACATCTGGATGAAGCGGCGGTAGCAGTCGTAGGCGAAGCGCTCGCTGCCGAACTCCTCGATGATGCTCGGCACCGACTCGTCGGAGATGCCGAGGTTGAGGATCGTGTCCATCATGCCGGGCATCGACTGAACGGCGCCCGAGCGCACCGACACCAGCAGGGGACGATCGGCGGCACCGAGCTTGCGTCCGGTGCGCTCCTCCAGACGGGCCAGTCCGGCCTGAACCTGCTCGGCGAGTCCGTCCGGCCACTGCCCGCCGTTGTTCATGGCGTCGACGCACGACTGCGTCGTCACCGTGAAGGCGTCGGGAACCGGGACGCCGATCTTCTTCATGTCGGCGAGGCCTGCGCCCTTGCCGCCGAGGAGCGGCTTCATGGACATGTCGCCCTCGGACAGGTCGTAGACGTACTTCGTCTGGTCAGTCATTGCGAGCAGTTTCTCCTTCGATGTGCTCCGTCGCGGTGCCGCGCACTGGACATCGGGGTCCCGTCGGGCGTGGAGCATCGCGTGGTTGGGTCGTCGGTCAGCCTACCGGTCCCGACCGGCTGCTTCGGTCGCGGGGGTCCGGGCGGTGGCCCCTCCGGCGGGCGCGCCTCACCCCGGGGTGCGCGCGAGGCGCGGCGACGTGTCCGGCCGGGTTACGATGCCCTGAGCCAACGCGTTCACCGACTGCCTGGGGGGAGGCATCTACAACGTGGAGGACCACCCCCGTCCCTCGTCCCGGGGCCGGATCAGGCAGCTGCTGCGCCGCATCCGTGCCGTCGACGTGGTGATCGTCGTGGCCTCCCTGGTGCTCTCGGAACTGCTGCGCTTCGGTTCGCTCACCTCGTTGACGGGTGAGCCACGACCCGACGTGGGGTTCTCCTACCTCTGGGTGACGCTCGTGCTCGCCGTCGTGTGGCCGGTGATGCTGCGCCTCGCCGGCGCCTACGACGGGCGCTTCCTCGGCTTCGGAGCGCAGGAGTACACGGCGGTGGCCAAGGGCACCCTGTGGACGTTCGGCGGCGTGGCCGTCGTCACCTACGCGGCGGGCCTGCCCATCTCGCGCGGCTACGTGCTGGTGGCGCTGCCGGTGGGCATGGGCCTGCTCCTCGTCGGCCACTGGCTGTGGCGGAGTCGCATGGCGGCGCTGCGTCGCAACGACCGCCTGCTGCTCGACGTGCTCGTCGTCGGCGAGGTCGGTCGCGTCAACCAGCTCATCCGCACCTTCGGCAAGGTGAAGGCGGCGGGTTTCCGCGTGGTCGCGGCGTGTACGTCCGACCGGGGCCACATCGCCGGCGACGTCCCGGTGGTGGGAACGGAGGCCGACGCCGCCGAGATGGCCCAGTCGCTGGGGGTCGACGCGGTCGCGATCACGTCGTCGACGGTGATGTCGAGCGTGGCGGCCCGCCGGCTGGCGTGGGCGCTGGAGGGCACGGGGATCGACCTGATCGTCGTGCCGGGCATCCACGACGTGGCGGCCCCGCGCCTGATCACGCGACCCGTCGACGGCGTGATGCTGATGTACGTCGACCCGCCCACCTTCCACGGCTGGAAGCTGCTCGTGAAGACGGCGATGGACATCGTGCTGTCGGCGGTCGCCCTCGTCGTGCTCGCCGTACCGCTGCTCGTCATCGGGCTGCTGATCAGGCTCGGCGACGGCGGTCCGGCGCTGTTCACCCAGCAGCGCGTGGGCCGCGAGGGCCGCCTCTTCACCATGTACAAGTTCCGCACCATGGTGTCGAACGCCGAGGAGCTGCGCGCCGAGCTCGAACGACAGGCCGCGTCGTCCGACGAGCCCGACCGTGGTCCCCTGTTCAAGCTCAAGGACGACCCCCGCATCACGAAGGTGGGCCGGGTGCTGCGGCGCACGAGCATGGACGAGCTGCCGCAGCTCTGGAACATCCTCCGGGGCGACATGAGCATCGTCGGACCCCGCCCGCCTCTGCCGAGGGAGGTGGCCGCGTACGACACGGACGCCATGCGCCGGCTGCTGGTGAAGCCCGGCCTGACGGGACTGTGGCAGGTCAGCGGGCGGTCGAACCTCACGTGGGAGGAGTCGATCCGCCACGATCTCTACTACGTGGAGAACTGGTCGGTGATGGGTGATCTGATCATCATGTTCCGTACCGTGCGTGCCGTGGCGACCAGCCACGGGGCGTACTGAGCGAGGGAGGGTCATGCGCCGGGTCGTGATCGCGCCACACCAGGACGACGAGTCGATGGGCTGCGGCGGGCTGCTCGCCAAGTACCCCGGCGAGTGCCTCGTCGTCACGGTGACCGACTCGGGGCCCGTCCGCGCGGCCGAGCACGAGCGCGCCCTCGCCGCCCTCGGCCACCCCGCCGCCGTCAACCTCGGCTTCCCCGACGGCGGCACTCCGCAGCTCATGACCGACCTGGTCGCCGCGCTCGACCGCGTGCTGGCCGAGCACCGGCCCGACGAGGTGTACCTGCCGTTCCCGTCGCTGCACCAGGACCACATCGCCACCTACGAGGCGGGCATGCGCTCGGGGCGGGTCTCGATGTCGACCGACCACCACTTCCCCCCGACCGTGCTGGTCTACGACATCGCGGTCTACGACGTGAGCCTCTATCCCAGCGATCTCAGGTGGAACGTGTTCGAGCAGCTCGACGAGGCCCACGTCGACGCGAAGGCCCGGGCCTGCGCCTCCTACGTCTCCGAGATCCCGGCCGCGGTGCACCCCATCAACTCCGTCTGGGAGATCGCCGCGTCCGTCGGTCACATGCGGCTGCTCCCCTACGCCGAGCAGTACGCCCTCGTCCGGCAGGTACGCCGGTGAGGGTCGCGATCCACCAGCCCGACCTGCTGCCGTGGTCGGGATTCTGGTTCAAGATGGCGAACGTCGACCTGTTCGTCCTGGCCGTCCACGATCAGCTGCAGAAGCACTGGGTGCAGCGCCGGGTGACCATGCGCGACACCTGGGTGACGCTGCCCCTGGTGGGCAAGCCCCACCTCGTCCCCATCAACAGCGTGGAGGTCAAGCCCGGCTGGGCCGACCATCTCGACTCGTCGATCCGCGGCCGCTACGCCCGGGCGCGGCACTGGCGCGATCGCGGCCCCGACGTGCTCGAACGCATCCACGCGGCCGGTCACCTGACCAACCTCGCCGAGATCAACACCACGCTGATCAGGTCGTTCGCCGAGGTGCTGGGCATCACCACGGAGCTGGTCGTGACCGACCCACCGCGGGAGAAGGGGCTGGAGCGGGTCTTGGAGGTGCTGCAGCAGGTCGGCGCCACGTCGTACCTGTCCGGCACCGGTGCCCGCGACTACATTCGCGACGAGGGCGAGCGCAGGTTCCGCGAGCTCGGCATCGACCTGGTGTGGTCCGACCACGAGAAGACCACCGGCGACTCCATCGTGACCCTGCTCATGGACGAAGACGACCCCATGGAGATCGTAAGGAAGCGGCACCAGTGAACGGCCCCAGTTTCGGCAACTTCCTTCGCCGGGCCGAGGGTCGGATCTCGAACACCTGGCCGGCCGCCAGCCACATCCAGAGACGCGTTCGGCGAGGGATGAGTTTCACCTCGCTGCCACGTGCTCCACGCCAGCCGGGGTCCCTCTGGGCGGTCGGGCTCATGAAGAACGAAGAGGACGTCGCACGTCCCACGATCGAGCACCTCTTGCGCCAAGGCGTGGCCGGCGTGATCGTTGCCGACAACAACTCCACGGACGGCACGTTCGCCATCCTCGAAGGGCTCGCTCAACAGCACTCTCGGGTCTTCGTAGGCCGAGACCACGAGCCAGCGTTCTATCAAGGCGACAAGACTTCCTGGCTCGCCGAGCTCGCACGCCGCGCCGGAGCCGACTGGGTGCTCCCTTTCGACGCCGACGAGCTTTGTTTCGCGGAAGGGGTGTCCCTTGGTGAGTTCTTCAGGCGGACCGATGCTTCTGTCGTCTGGGCCGGCCTTCACGAGGTACTACCCACGGTCGAAAGCCCCCGCATACTCATGGGCTCTGGACTGCGGGTGCAGATCGAGTCCCAGGCAACCGAGTTGCCCAAGGTGATCTTCCGCTCACGCGGGTGGGTCTGGGTGGGGGAAGGCAACCATACTATCCGGGGATACAAGGGCGAACGATCGCCTGTGCTTCACACGCTCCACTACCAGTACAGATCTCGCGAGCACCTCATTGAGAAGGCGCGCCGCGGCGTCGCGGGTCTTGACGCGGCGATCGAGTTGAGCCGAGGCGTTGGCTCACATTGGCGCGGTCACGCGACCTTGGGGGAGGAAGAGCAAGACGCCCTGTGGCGGGCGCTCCTGGCCGGGACATCCGAGGATCACGGTGGCTCGCGCCTGCGCGCCCCAAGGGTCGTGGTGTCCGACCCGACGGCGTGGAGAACCTGGGATCCGTTGGGCCTCCTCAGGTAACCCTCAATACGTCACCTGGATTGGCAGGCTGACACAGCTATCGGTAGTACTCGAAGCTGGGCATGAGATCGGAAGACTGCACAACGTGCGTGAGGTACTTGAGTTGAAGTGGCTGGAAGACGTCGCCACCCAGTTCACTCCAAGCGACTGGATACCGAGGATCGTCTCCCCAGATGCCGCCCGGGTGATCTGCCAACTCTAGAGAGTGGTAATCCAACCGTCGGTGGACCTCTCTCAGCCACTCAGCAGTGAAGGGAGTCCCTGGACGGCAGATAAAGGCTCCGCATCCTACAATTGCGCTGAACCGGCGCTGTAGGTCACGACGCACTTTGGCGTCCTGAGACCCCACGTAGTCCGGCCCGAGTTCCGGATAACCGACGACCCAGATCGAGTTGGATCCCTCGATCGTCTCGAACGCTGCCCTCCAGCTGTGCTGATAGTCCTTGATGTCGGCGTAACCGCCCCCTCGGTGATGCATCAGATAAGCACGGAGATAGTCCGAACGGTGATTCAACGAAAGGTGGTCGTACATCGGGTGAAGAGGCGAGCCCGGCTCGATAAACTCCGAGAGATTCTCTGGGCCGATGAGCGCCACCGGCGTTTCGGGGTTCGCATGCTTGAGCGACTCGAGGCCCCTGATCCGATTGGCCGTCAGGGGGTTGTCTCCCGTCCACAGCGCGAGAATGATCCGAGGTACGGCTTTGTCCTCTCGCACGGAAGTCGGGGCTTGTCTGTGGAGGAAGTACATTCCCGGCAGAGCCCCGACCTCGTTGCGGTGTCGGTCGGGGTCAAATCGGTACGGAACGAGCCGATGAAAGGATTCCAGCAGAGTTTTCGTCACGGGCATCAACTTTCTTCGAGCCCGACTACGGCTGACCATCGCACGGTGCTTCAGCCGCTTAGCGCTCTCAAGCCATCCCATGGGTCCACGTTAGCGTGCCTCACCGGTCCGAATTGCGGCTCGCCCGGGAGCATGAACCGCCACCAACGCTGCTCCCAGGGCTGCCGGCTGCCACGCATGACCCCTCACGCTGCTGGTCCGATCCTCCGCCGCGCCTTCCGCAGCAGGGGGAGCAAGGGACCAACGCGTCGCTTGAGTGCGCGCTTCCAGGATGTCGCCCGCTCAAGCTCCTGGCGCAGGTCATCTGCGCACTCCCAACCAGCCTTCACGAGTTCCGGAAGGTCCTCCGAGCAAGTCTCGAGGATGCGGTTCCGCGTCGTAGTGGTTGCGTCGCCGCCGTCGTCAACGCGTTCGGATCGTCGTCCGGGAGCGATTCGGTAACGCAGCAGCGCGCCTGCGGCCTTCTTGGCGAATCCCTCGCGAAGAAGGAGCCGGATCCAAAAGTCGTAGTCTTCAACTCCGTGGCGTAGTTGTTCGTCATAGCCGCCCACTCTCTCCCATTCCCTGCGGTCGTACAGGGCCGTGGAAGCTGCGCGATTCGTGGCGAAGATGTCATGGAGTCGAAGTTCCGGGTCGCCCACGAAGAGTTGATTCACCCCTCCGAAGCGCTCGACATCAGAATACACGAAACGAGGTCTTGGATTGGTCTCGATCATCGTGCAGACAGCTGCGCTCACGAATTCGGTGTTGATGATGTCATCGGAATCCAAGGGCAGGATGAAGTCGACGGACGACGCACGAATACCCGCGTTTCGTGCTGAAGCGGGCCCTCCATTCTCTTGGCGGATGATCCTCAGTCCGTCTTCTTGCAGGGACTTGAGGGCCCGAAGGGTGTCGGGCCTGCTTGAGCCGTCATCCACGATCACTAGTTCAGAATTCGCGTAAGTCTGAGTTCGGGCGCTGCGCACCGACTCAGCGAGGTTGGAGGGATCCTCGTCGAAGCACGGCATCACGATCGCAACACTGGGCATCGTCATGTTGTCTCCCTCGCTCGGCCACCTGGGATTAGCATGTCGCACCGTCGTGGCCGATGCGCTACTCCGCCATCAGCGCCGAACGGGCCGGTGGGCCGACTCCCCATGCGTCGTCACCCCTCCACGTACGCTTACCCCGGCGGATCCTCCTCGCCCCGTAGGAGCCACTCGGGCTGCCAGCCCCCGGGCAGGTCGTCGACGAAGCTCCAGCCCTGGTCGTACTCGTAGCACCGGCCGGGCGCGTAGGTGCTCATGAAGAAGGCCGGGGCCCAGATCTTCGCGAGGTTGTCCCCGTACAGGGCAGTGGAGACGAAGGCCGCCCACATCGAGAAGGTGGAGTTCGTCATGACGAGACGTCGAGCCGAGCAGAGGTCCCGGAAGCTCGATGCAGGGGTGGCGTCCGGGGACTGATGAGTGAGCCGCCCGTAGGACTCGAGCCAGCTGAGGTGGTCCACGCACCAGCCGATGTCGTCCGAGACGAGGTGGAGGCGTTCCACGGGACCGTCGTGCTCGATGGACCGCGGGACCGCCTCGCGAAGGTAGGCGACGATGTCCATCGCGTGGCGGGGCCGGTGGAAGGGGTCGGAGTAGTAGTCCCCACGCCGCACGTTGACCACGATCACGTCGTCGTTCGCATACGGGGTGTCGCGGACGCCCTGCAGCAGCGGGGACGGGAGCAGCACCTCGGTCACGAACGCATCCCGGGACTCCTGCGTGAACCCGCGGGGGTCGCCGGTGTACTTCTCGTTCTCCGCCCAGTAGTGGCCGCGGCGGTCGAGAAACGACACGTCTCCGCGCTCGACGATTCGATCTCGGGTGAATTCGGGCACGTATTGCGCCCAGTACCGCATCTTCTCGGTCATCAGCACCACCCGGTGCTGCCGATCCGCGGGACCCGAGTGAGCCCAGCACCAGAGGTAGAGATGGTTGCCGAAGCCCATGAACTCGGGCGTCCAGTTGACGTTGCGGCGTCCGACGGCTGCCCGCAGACCCTCCAGCGGCGCGGCGATCGCGGCTCGCCCCACGGCCTTCGCTCGTTCAGCCGCGCGCATCGACGGCCCCCTGGAGTCGTCGCTTCAGCCGGCCCGCGACGGTGCGGGCGGCCACGTAGGCCTCCCAGCCGCGGCCCGGCCGGGGGCCGTACTGCTCGAAGTGGTCGACGGTCACCGGCGCGGTGAGCACCGACGGCGACCCGGGAGCCGTGATCGCCCGGAACGCCGTGACGAGGGCCGCGGCCATGACGTCGTGCCCATACCGCGACACGATCAAGTCACGGCCCGCCGAGGTGGCACGGTCGTAGGACGCGCGGTCGTCGGTGAACAGCCTGGCGAGGCGGATCGTCTCGTCCTTCATGCGCACGACGTCGGACTCGGGGATGACGGTGGACACCTCCGGCAGCAGGTACTCCTTGGCGCCATGTCCGGTGAAACCGACCACGTAGGCACCGGCAGCCATCGCCTCGGCTCCCGGCAGCCCGACCCCCTCGCGCTCGGCGCCGAAGAGGAAGATCGCCGACCGGCCCAACGCCGCGGCCACCTGCGGCGCGGTCATGCCGTCGATGATCTCCAGCTCCCACTCGTCGAGAAGCCCGGAGGCACGGATCAGCTGGACGGCGGCGAGCAGGTCCTCGCGGCGACGGCGAGGCATCAAGGCGATCCGCTTCTCCTTCGCCAGCGGCCGGAACAGGTGGGTGTCGATCTCGACCGGTACGTGGTGGATCTCGAACCCGGGGTCGCAGGCGGCGCGCAGGAATGCGACGATGCTGTCGGAGACGCCGACGACCGCGGTCGCGTTCGGCCAGCCGGGGTACGGGCCGGGCAGGGCGGTGGTGAAGTCGGTGTTGGCGAACACGAAGTCGGTGCCCTGGCACAGCATGACGGTCGGCGCGCCGCGGGTGAGGAACTGCCATTTCTGCCCGCCGGTCTCGGGCATCACCAGCACGTCGCCGGCGTCGAGCCTCAAACGCCGGCCGTAGACGGTGGGGGCCGTCGCGTCCGGGTACTGCGCGCGGGTCGTGCCATGCCACACCCGCGCCGGAAGGCCGTTCTCTGTCAGCGCCCGCACATAGGCGTCGATGACCTTGAGACCGCCCGAGAACGTGGCGAGGTCCGGGGCCATGAACGTGATCACGCGGTGCTCCCTCCTCGTCGGGGC
>Ga0073899_10004635_pt1 | contig 12024 bp, 6 predicted proteins | sample KloWWTmetaKNB5Ph_FD_88975 | JGI IMG/M metagenome (GOLD analysis project Ga0073899, IMG submission 88975) | Active sludge microbial communities from Klosterneuburg, Austria, studying microevolution and ecology of nitrifiers - Klosterneuburg... | ecosystem: Engineered > WWTP > Aerobic digester >...
CACGCCGATCAACCGTTTCGACAAGAACACTTTTTACGCTTTCGGAGCTGACGAAGACGCCAAGGGCTATATGAGCCGCTATGGCTTCGAGGAGTCCATTCGCGATGGGGCAACGCTAAAGTTGCACTTCGAGCCGCGGCTGTTGGAATTGCACATCGACAAGGCCGCCATCGACGCCGCGTTCAAGGAAATGACTGGCGGCCTCTCCGACCTGGACAAGGACAACCTCGGCAAAACTGCCGCCAAGATGGCGGTGCTGGTCAAGACGCCGGAACGCATCCGGCACGTCTGCGCCGATATTGTTCAGCACTTCCAGAGCAAGGTCGAGCCGAACGGTTTCAAGGGACAGATTGTCACCTTCGACCGCGAATCCTGCCTGCTCTATAAGACCGAACTGGACAAGTTGCTGCCGCCGGAAGCCTCCGAAGTTGTCATGACGGTGAATGCCAACGAGCCACAGTACAAACCCTTTGCCCGTGGCCGGGATGAGGAGGAGCGGTTGCTTGATCGCTTCCGTGACCCCAACGATCCGCTGAAGCTGATCATCGTTACATCAAAGCTGCTGACCGGCTTCGATGCGCCGATTCTGCAGGCGATGTACCTCGATAAGCCATTGCGTGACCACACCTTATTGCAGGCCATTTGCCGGGTGAACCGGACGTATTCCGAGCAGAAGACCCACGGACTGATTGTGGACTACCTCGGCATTTTCGACGACGTGGCCAAGGCGCTGGAGTTCGACGAAAAGGGCATTACAGCCGTGGTGTCGAATATCCAGGAACTGAAGGACAGGCTGCCAGAGTCGATGCAGAAGTGTCTGGCCTTCTTTGTTGGCGTGGATCGAACCGTCGAGGGCTACGAAGGCCTGATTGCCGCGCAGCAATGCCTGCCCAACAACCAGGTGCGCGACAACTTTGCCGAAGCGTACAGCCTGCTCAACAAGCTGTGGGAGGCTATTTCACCCGACACCATCCTCGGCCAGTACGAGAAGGATTACAAGTGGCTATCGCAGGTGTATCAGTCGGTGCAGCCTTCCAGCGGCCACGGCAAACTGATCTGGCATTCGCTCGGGGCGAAGACCATCGACCTGATTCACCAGAACGTCCACGTCGACGCCGTGCGTGACGACCTCGATACGCTGGTGCTGGATGCCGATCTGCTGGAGGCGGTGCTCTCCAATCCTGACCCGAAGAAGGCGAAAGAGATCGAGATCAAGGTGGCGCGACGGCTGCGCAAGCATCTCGGCAATCCGAAATTCAAGGCCTTGTCGGAACGGCTCGATGCGCTGCGTGATCGATTTGAGTCTGGCGTACTGAACAGTGTTGAGTTCCTCAAGCAACTGTTGCAACTGGCCAAGGAAGTGCTCCAGGCCGAAAAGGAAATCCCACCCGAGGAAGACGAGGATCGCGGCAAGGCCGCGCTGACTGAATTGTTCGCCGAAGTAAAAACCGCCGAGACGCCGATCATGGTCGAGCGTGTGGTGACGGACATCGATGAGATCGTGCGCCTGGTGCGCTTTCCCGGCTGGCAGGACACACTGGCTGGCGAACGGGAAATCAAGAAAGCGCTACGCAAAGCGCTTTTCAAATACAAGCTGCATGCGGACGAAGAATTGTTCGAGAAGGCCTACAACTACATCCGGCAATACTACTGAGACGAGAGATGACTGAACTCGACCCAACTCCACACATGTCACCACTAGCGCAATCCGTCACTTGCGATGGCAAGACGGTTCGCATCGATATCTACGAAAACGGCGAAGGTGGCTGGATACTGGAAGTGGTCGATGAATACGGCAACTCCACGGTTTGGGATGATGCATTTGCGAGCGACCGCGAAGCGCTCGACGAAACGCTGAAAACGATTGATGCAGAGGGAATTGACTCGCTGATAGGTGCGCCTCTCATCAGACGCGAGGCAACGGGGCTGAATCAACCACTTTCGGAAGACGAACTCAACAAACTGGATGATTTTCTTGCCGACGAATCCATCGAAGATACGTCGATGGATGTCTCGACACTGGAAGGCTTTCTGACCGCGATTGCCATTGGTCCGCGCACTGTGATGCCATCGGAATGGCTGCCGTGGGTGTGGGATAGGGAAGACGGTGAGGCCGAGGCGGAATTCGAGAGTGCGGAACAGGCCAACCGAATCATGTCGCTCGTCATGCGGCACTACAACGCCGTGGTGCATATGTTCATGGATGATCCGGCGTTGTTCGAACCGGTGTTCTGGTTTGGTGAGCAATGGGGTACCGCCGAATGGTGCGAGGGCTTCCTGCTCGGTTTTCAGTTCAGTGACGAGGCATGGAGTTTGTTGGCTGTCGGCCAGCCCACCTGGTTTACGCCCTTCCTGCGCTTGGGCACCGACGATGGCGTCGAGATCACCAGGAAGGCTGGCGATGCCGAGAAGTGGATGAATGAAATTGAACTGTCGCTGGTAAAAATGCATGCTTTCTGGAAAGACCAGCGCGCAAGCCAGCCGGGCGGATTGGTGGGCGATGATTTTCGCCTTGGCGGGCACAAGGATGTCGCGCAGTCCGTTCGTGGCGGGCCGAAAATCGGCCGCAACGATCCGTGCCCCTGCGGCAGTGGCAAGAAATTCAAAAAGTGCTGCGCGGCGAACGATGCGCCGGCCACGTTACATTGAGGAGCCTGCGATGAAAACACTGCGTCAGTTCGCCACGGGCCAAGCCGCAATACCGCCCGGCACGGCGTGGTATCTCTCCGACCTTGGCGAGTTTCGCGGCAAGCAGGAACTCTACACGCGCCAGTCACCACAACGTCTGAAGGCTTTGCGCGAGCACGCGATGATTGAAAGCGCCGTGTCGTCGAACCGCATCGAGGGCGTGTCGATCGACCCTGCAAGGGTGCGCGATATCCTTGTTTCGCCGAAGCCCCTGTTCCGCGACCGCGACGAAGAGGAGGTGCGTGGCTATCGCGACGCGCTGGCATGGATTCACGCCGAGGCGACGAACATTCCGTCCGACGAGCAAACAATCAAGCGGTTGCACGCACTGACTCGCGGGCAAATTTGGGATGCCGGACAGTACAAGGAAAAGGATGGCGATATCATCGAGCGCTATCCAGATGGTAGTGAGCGGGTGCGCTTCCGCACCATGCCGGCCGCAGAGACTTCGGCGCGAATGGCTGACCTGACGCTTGACTGGCGGCGCTGCCAGAACGAGGGATGGGTGCCACCTCTGATCGCGCTGGCCGCGTTCAATCTCGACTTTTTGTGCATACACCCGTTCCGCGATGGTAATGGTCGGGTCTCGCGTCTGATTTGGCTGTTGCAGAGCTATCAGCTTGGCTTCGAGGTCGGTCGGTATATCAGCCTCGAACGGCTGGTCGAGCAGAACAAGTATCGCTATTACGAAACGCTGGAAAAAAGTTCGCAAGGCTGGCACGAGGGCAAACATGATCCGTGGCACTACATCAACTATGTGTTGTTTATTCTGAAAACTGCCTACAAAGAATTTGCCGAGCGGGTGGGTGAGACTAAGGCGCCGCGCGGTGCGAAAACCGATCAGGTGATCTCGGCCATCGAGCAGGTTGTCGGGGAATTCTCCGTCGCACAGCTGGAAATGCGCTGCCCCGGGGTGAGCCGCGACATGGTGCGCCGAGTACTGCGGGAACAGCAGGCTGCTGGCAAGGTCGAGTGCCAAGGGCGCGGGCCGGCAGCCAAATGGCGGAAGAAAGGGTAATTACCCTTTAGTAAGGGTAGTAGAGAGGGTAATACCCCTTGACCATCGGCTAGTTGCACTCCGGAGCCGAGATAGTGTAACTACAGTTTCACTATCTGGCATGCTTAGTGAAACCAGTAGCAATTCTGGGCTGTGTCCGCCCAAAATGACATTCTGCGGGCATTGAACATCTGAATGCATGGCAATATCCGGCCCGGCAAGGAACGGGCGACTGTATGGCACCCAGCAAAGCCAAGCGAATCTCAATGGCCGTATCCGCTGATGAGCTGACGCACTCTGACGGTAACGCAGGTTGCCCCCCGAACCACCCGCAAGCTGCAGCAACCCGCGCCAGTGCTCATTAACCCCAATAGCGAGTGGTTCGGTTGTAAACTACTGACCACCACCTATCTTATAAAGCCCAACCCTCATCGGCTGGGCTTTATGTCATAACGAGCACAACCCGCAAGCATCTGGCCCCAGACCACGTCACCGGATGGGCGCTTCATTTCATCTTCCATATTGTTATTTTTGTCATATGAACTCGAATATCACCATCCACCCGCGACGCTCTGCCGCAGAGCTATCTGCCATACCGAACCTTCATTCAGCGATTTCACAGCCGCAACCGGCGATTGTTGGCCAACGTGTCGAGCTGCAATTGCTGACGACTTTGCGCTGCAATCTCAAATGCACCTATTGTTCGATCGCCGAGGGCGACGTGCTTGGCTCGCAGGGCAACGTCAGTTACTCGCTGGAGATACTGGAAGCGTTCATCGACCGACATCTGCGCGAACTCGAAACCTATGTGACTTTCTATGGCGGTGAGCCGACTCTCAACCAGCCCTTCATGCGCGAGGTGATGGAGCGCTACCCGCACTTCCGCTTCCAGTTGCAGACCAACGGTACGCTGCTCGATAACCTGCCAGACAGCGTGCTATCGCGGTTGTCGAATATTCTGGTGTCGATCGATGGCGGCGAGAAGACCACCGACGGCTATCGCGGCCGTGGCATCTACCGCCAGGTGATCAAGAATCTCGGCAAGGTGCGTGATCGCATCGGCGGCACGGTAACCGCGCGAGTCACCTGGAGCAATGACGAAATCAGCTTCGAGGAACTCGACGAACTGGCGCACACTTTTGATTACCTGTACTTCCAGTTTGTCGCCGGCGAAGCCTATACGTCGGTCGGCATGGAAAAGCGCAAGGCCGTTCTGTCGCGTTTGATCGAGCGTTTCTTCGCCTCGACAGAACAGATCTACCCGATCATTCCGCTGATGGGTGCAGTACGCAACAAGGTGCTGCCATCGCGTGTCATCGAGCGCTACGCCGGCAAGACGCAATGCCGCGCATCGACGCACATCCTCAACATCATGCCCGACGGCAAGGTGTATCCATGCCCGGACATGATGCACCTGCCGGAAATGCTGCAAGGGGATATCGTCGCCAACTGGCTCAAACCAAGTCCGCTGCAACCGCATCCGGACATGCCCTGCAACGATTGCGCAGCATATGCCTGGTGTCGCGGCAACTGCATGAAAAATCTCTACCTGGCTTACGTCAAGAATGACGAAAAATACCGCCAGCATGTCACCGATCCGATCTGCGATCTGGTGCGCTTTATGGGTGAGGAAATCGATCGCCACCAGCCGCAGCAGTGGTTTGCAAAATTGCCGCTGGCAGCGCGCACGCAGCTCACCGAGTGCGAGGTTTACGATTACGTTGAAATCATGCCGTAGGGATAGCCTTTAATCCCGTCATTCCTGTAAAGGCGGGAATGACAAACCAGGATTGGATCAGGGTTTGACGAGCATATCCAGCGCCAGCGCTTCGGCAACTTCAATGCCGTCGACCGCTGCCGAGAAAATTCCTCCGGCATAACCGGCGCCTTCGCCGGCGGGATACAGACCGCGCGTATTGAGACTCTGGCATTGCGCGTTGCGCGTGATGCGCAGCGGTGACGAAGTGCGCGTTTCGACGCCGGTCAGCAGGGCGTCATCCATGGCAAAACCACTGATCTGCCGGTCGAAGGCGGGCAAGGCCTCGCGTAGCGCAGCGACCACGTAATCAGGCAGACAACTCGCCAGATCGGTCAGGTGAATGCCCGGGGTATATGACGGCAGCACCGAACCCAATGCCGTCGATGGCCGACCGGCGAGGAAGTCGCCAACACGCTGCGCCGGTGCCGCGTAGCTGCCACCGCCGGCGACAAAGGCGCGGCCTTCCCACTCACGCTGGAAGGCGATTCCCGCCAATGGATCATTGCACGCGCCGTTGGGATTCCCAGGAAAATCCGTCGGCGTCACGCCGACGACGATGGCGCTGTTGGCATTGCGCTCGTTGCGTGAATACTGGCTCATCCCATTGGTGACGACGCGCCCCGCCTCCGAGGTAGCTGCAACCACTGTGCCGCCGGGGCACATGCAAAAGCTGTAGACCGAGCGTCCGTTGGTACAGTGATGGACGAGTTTGTAGTCGGCAGCGCCGAGTAGCGGATGGCCGGCGAACTTGCCGAAGCGCGCACGATCGATCAGCGATTGTGGATGCTCGATGCGCACACCAATGGAGAATGGTTTTGCCTCGACATGCACGCCGCGTTGGTGAAGCATGGCGAACGTATCACGCGCGCTGTGGCCGACCGCCAACACGACATGTTCGGTAGCGATGCACTCGCCGCTCGCCAGCATCACACCACGCACCTGTCCGTGCATTTGGCCATCAAGGTCGGTCTGGCGTTCGACCAGCAGATCGTCGACACGACTCTGGAAACGGATCTCGCCACCGAGTGTCTCGATATTTGCACGCATGTTCTCGATCATCGTCACCAGCCGGAAGGTGCCGATGTGCGGCTTGCTGACATAAAGAATCTCCTCCGGCGCACCGGCCTTGACGAATTCCGTCAACACCTTGCGGCCGCGATGCCGCGAGTCCTTGATCTGGCTGTAGAGCTTGCCGTCGGAGAAGGTGCCGGCACCGCCCTCGCCGAACTGGACATTCGATTCCGGATCCAGTTCTCCTTTGCGCCACAGCCCCCAGGTATCTTTGGTGCGCTCGCGTACCGCCTTGCCGCGTTCCAGGATGATCGGCCGAAAACCCATCTGCGCAAGAATCAGGCCGGCGAACAAACCGCACGGACCGGTACCGATGACCACCGGACGTTGCGGCAGGTCAATAGGTGCACGGGCGACGAAGCGGTAGGTTGTGTCCGGTGTGGGCGCCACATGCCGGTCGACACCACGCACCTTGAGCGCTCGCAGCACACCCGCTTCGTCAGCAAGCTCGACATCCAGCGAGTACACTAGATGGATCGCCGATTTCTTGCGTGCATCATAAGCCCGGCGGCTCACCACATACCCACGCAATTCCCCGGCGGCGATGCCGAGACGCTGAAGAATAGCGGCGCGCAGAGCTTCCTCTGGATGATCGAGCGGGAGTTTGATTTCGGTCAGGCGCAGCATGAATTTATTCCAGTGGCAATTTAGTGCCGCAGTAGTGGAACTACGCAAATCTCTGCCGTTATTCCCGCGAAGGCGGGAATCCATGAAATAACCGCGGGGAGAAGAGTAGAGCAGATCCGTGTACTGTCGTTCAGCGCAATGAATGCCATTCTAGCAAGCCGACGTTCGTTATAATTCGCGTTCAGGTTCACCCTCTCCGCCTTGCCTCGCGGCATACCAAATGCCGCATCGTCACTGCTGAAAAGATGCCCAAAAAACTATATATCCGCACCTTCGGCTGCCAGATGAACGAATACGATTCGGCGAAGATGGCCGACTTGCTGGCGCAGCATGCCGGTACCGAAGGCTGCGTGTCGACCGATACGCCGGAAGATGCCGACATCATCATCTTCAACACCTGCTCGGTACGCGAAAATGCGCAGGAGAAAGTGTTTCACGACTTGGGCCGGGTGCGTCGCCTGAAGCAGAAAAATCCCGATCTACTGATCGGCGTTGGCGGCTGCGTAGCCAGCCAGGAGGGGGCGGCGATCATTCGTCGTGCACCGTTCGTCGATGTCGTGTTCGGCCCACAGACGCTGCATCGTCTGCCGCAACTGCTCGATGCGCGGCGCAGCAGCGGACGCGCGCAAGTCGATATCTCGTTTCCAGAGATCGAGAAATTCGATCATCTGCCACCCGCGCGCGTCGAGGGCGTCACGGCTTTCGTCTCGATCATGGAGGGCTGCTCGAAATTCTGCAGCTTCTGTATTGTTCCCTACACGCGCGGCGAGGAAGTCTCGCGCCCTCTCGCCGACGTGCTCGCCGAGGTTGCTGGACTGGCTGCGCAGGGCGTCAGGGAAATCACCCTGCTCGGGCAGAACGTCAATGCCTATCGCGGCCAACTTGATGATGGCGACAACAGCGATGATGCCAGTGCAGACTTGGCCTTTCTCATCGAGGCTATCGCCGACATGCCCGGCATCGTGCGCATCCGCTACACAACTTCGCATCCGCGCGAAATGACGCAGCGCCTGATCGAGACCTATGCGAACGTACCGAAACTTGTCTCGCATCTGCATCTACCTGTGCAATCAGGTTCCGACCGCGTACTGGCGGCAATGAAACGCGGCTATACCGCGCTCGAATACAAGAGTCTGGTGCGCAAGCTACGCGCGGCGCGACCCGATCTGTCGCTGTCATCGGATTTCATCGTGGGCTTCCCGGGCGAAACGGATGCCGATTTTGCGGCGACGCTGAAGCTGATCGAGGATGTCGGCTTCGACGATAGTTTCAGCTTTCTTTACAGCGCACGCCCCGGCACACCGGCCGCCGAGCTGCCCGATGAGACATCGCTGGAGATCAAATCTGCGCGGTTGCAGCAGTTGCAGCAACTGATCCATCAACAGGCCGACGAGATTAGCCAGACGATGATCGGCAGTGTGCAGCGCGTGCTTGTCGAAGGGCGCGCTCGCAAGGCCGCCACCGAACTGGCCGGCCGCACTGACAATAACCGCGTGGTCAATTTCGCCGCTCCGCAACCCGCCGACCGGCTTATCGGCGAATTCCTCGAAGTGCGCATCACCGAAGCACGGCCACACTCATTGCGTGGCGAAGCTTTGATGCGCTGATTTACGGGCCAAGCACCAGCCTCTGGTTGTCGTCGAAAATCCAGGTGCGCGTAACATCGAGCGAATCATAATTGCGCCTGAGACCAAGTGGGAACACAGCAAAGGGCTGACTTATTTCGACGATATGTCTTACAGCATTGTCGATGTCGATGCTGCCGCTGCTCCTGATGATACGTACGCCGGCGACTGTGCCGTTACTGTTGATGGTGACGCTGACCAGCAGCGGTTCATAGCTGCGATTCTTCGACAAACGCGGCAAATTCTGGTTGCCGATCCGGACGACTTTCTGCTCGAAACTATTGCCATAGAAATCCAGATCGACATCGCTGGGATTCCTACCGAGAATGCTCGCCCGGCGCAGCGGCTTCATTAAATCGGGGAGTTTGATCGGTAATCCGGAAAGGCCACCTTTCGCCATGTTCACAGCCCGACTGGCCAGGTCTGCGCCACGAACACCCTGTTTCCCGACACCACCTTGCTTGCCACTATCGTTGCGGCTGGCCACAGCAAGTGCGACCGCCTGTGCCTGTGCGGCGGCTTCGGCCTGTGCAGCTCTCGCTTGAGCCACCTGCTGTACCCGGGCTTGTGCCGCCAGCTCTTCCCTGCGCACATCCTCGGCAGCCTTTGCCTGTGCCGCCTGCTCGATTCTTGTTTTCTCTTCCACAGCCGCCTGTGCCAGTGCTTCCGCCTTCTTGATCTCCTGCGCTTCCTCGGCAGCACGAGAGAGCGCCAACTGTTCCTGCCGGCGTTTTTCTTCAACTACCCGAGCTTGCGCTAGTGCTTCAATACGCTGACGTTCCTGCGCTTCCTCGGCGGTCTTCAGAATGGCCTGTTCTTCCTTGCGCTTCTCTTCGGCAACCTTTGCCAACGCCTCGAGTCTTTGATGTTCACGGAGTTCTTCGGCCGCCTTGGCCTGTACCACCTGCGCTGCCTGTGCTGCCTGATCGGCTTTTCTTTTCTCTTCCGCAGCCACCTGCACCAGCGCTTCCGCTTTCCTGCGTTCCTGCGCTTCCTCAGCAACCTTGATCAGTGCGGCCTGCGCCTGCTTGCGTTTTTCTTCGGCAGCCAGCGCTTCGGCCTTTTTGTGCACCTCGGCTTCCGCGGCCTGCACGAGCGCCTGTTCTTCAGCCTTCTTTCGCGCTTCCTTCTTTTTCAGTTCGATCTCTGCTGCGATATCCCTGTCTGGCTCAGAAGGTTTCTTTTCATGGTGCGTTTCGATAACCGGCGGCACATCCTTGTTCGGAGTGACATCCTTCTGCACCAGTTGCCCGGCGCGGACACGCCAGGGCGTTTGCTTTGGTGTGCTCAATACAGCCACGGCAGGCCTGGCGGGAGGGCTGGCCATTTCTCGCAAAACGGGCTTCGTTTTCGCCGGTTTTTTTATTAACTTTTTTGCCGGAGGGTTAACTACCTTGATCGGCGGCCTCTCAAAGTTCGCAGCGAAACTTTTCGGCACGACAGGTGGCGATTTCGGGGCGGGTGGCCGAAGAGGTTCCACAATCGGATTGACAATGGCAACGATCGGCGGCGGAACGATCGGCAGAGGGGGCGCAAGCAGCATAGCCTGAATTCTTGGAAGGGTAGCGCGCGGCACACTCGATGACATCCGCAACCATGGCAAGCCTCTGCCGGGCACGTCGAATTGCAGCGAAAGAACCGCCGCATGAAACGCCAGGCTTACGAAAAGAGCCTTACCAAGATTATTATTTTTGCGAATCATCAGTGAAGCGGCGCGGGCTAACTCCTGTGTATGGCAACTGCCTTGCACTGTACTGCGAAGAACGCTTACCTGCTGCGGATAAAAATGAAAAGGGTCTGTATTTCTACAGACCCTTAATAATACTGGTGGTGATGGGTGGACTTGAACCACCGACCCCCGGATTATGAATCGGGCCAACCCATTGATTGACAACAACTTGCAATTGCCAACAGCAGTCGCAGCAAGCGATTCCAGCCATCGCCCTGTTTTGCTTCGTTGAGCATTATTGCAGTTTTCTGGCCCGCAGTGTGCCGCCGGTGTGCCGCCAGAAACGCCCTATCCGTACAACATAAGACTTATCTCCACTTGACCGGCTTGGTTATGGCCGTCCCTGGAATCGGGTCTGGCAATTGCGATGCGGCAAGGTCGGCAGTTGCAAAAGCGCCGTCCCGCCAGCGCCGACTTTTATTTCCAGCACTCCACGACCAGCGTCCACTTGCGCGCCTCGTCCGCCAAATCAGCAGTGCTCTTGCTGCCGAACGAGAACATCCCGCCGCTGCGATACTCAACCTTGTGGGTATCGAGGAAGGTCTTCAGCGTCTGGCCACTGACGGCGAAATTGACGTTCTGACCCACCTGGCCAGTTGCCTTCGCCATCTTAGAGTCCGACAGTTTCATTGCCACCACGCCAACCACCTCGCCCTTTTTGTTAATGACCGGACTGCCGCTCGACCCCGGCTGAATCGGCGCAGTAATCTGAATCTGATTGGTATTGTTGCCCAGGCCGGTTACCGCACTGACGACGCCTGGCGTCAGGTTTCCACCGGACGACAGCACGGCATTGAGGGGGAAACCGAATACGACGATGTCCTCACCCTGCCGCAGTTTCGCCGGATCGCTGGCAATAGTCGCCTGTGAATTTATCGCACCGGGAATCTGCAACTGTGCCAAGTCATTCACAACGTCGGACGTGACCACCTTCACCACACCATCGCGGCCCTCGGCTCGCACTTCGGTGCAGCCCTCGACAACATGGTGGTTCGTAATCGCATGGCCTGCCGCATTCACGATAAACGCGGTGCCCGTGCCTTTCTTGGCCAGGCCACCTGGCGTGGCGGCCTGTTTGCCGCCACCGACCGAACCGCTTTCACGGGCCAGCAGCATGCCTACTTTCCAGCCGGACGACAAACGTTGCGCTTCGGAAATTTCGGCTGGAGTCATCCAGCGCGCAGCAATATCCCGGTTATTCCCTGCCCCATTTTTTCCTTGGCCACCCGACAAATTCGACCATGCATAGGCCAGCACGTTGTCTGTTGCAACACCTTCCCCACGCAGGTAAGCCACACCAAGATTTTGTTGCGCAGAGGCTTGGCCCGACGACGCCGCTTTTTGAAACCACTCAACCGCCTTGGCATCATCCTTCGGCGTACCCTCACCAAGACTGCACATTACGCCGAGAATCGCCTGCGCGTCATGCCATGCATCAGGAATGAAGCCGGTCTTCTTTTCAAACTGCTTCGCCACAGCCTCATACAAAGCGAATGCTCTGGACGAATCCTTTGGCACTCCTTCACCG
>Ga0073899_10004636_pt1 | contig 12022 bp, 9 predicted proteins | sample KloWWTmetaKNB5Ph_FD_88975 | JGI IMG/M metagenome (GOLD analysis project Ga0073899, IMG submission 88975) | Active sludge microbial communities from Klosterneuburg, Austria, studying microevolution and ecology of nitrifiers - Klosterneuburg... | ecosystem: Engineered > WWTP > Aerobic digester >...
CAAGCGGAGCTTGAAGCCTCAGCCGGGTCATAACCGGCGAGCGGAGCGAGCAACGGTTTCTTTGAAGCCTCCCCCTTCATGGATAGCGCGCGAAGCACGCAATCCATGGATCCCCCCCCCGAACACAGCTTCTCTCCCGGACCTGCGCAGCCCTCATCTTCGCGGCATGCGCGTCACCTTCCTCGGCACCGGTACCAGCCAGGGCGTTCCGCTGATCGGCTGCACGTGCGCCGTATGCGCCAGCACCGACCCGCGCGACCACCGCCTGCGCGTGTCCGTACTGGTGGAAACGCACGGGCGCACGCTGCTGATCGACGCTGGACCCGATCTGCGCCAGCAATTGCTCCGAGCGGGCGTGAAGGACCTGGATGCGGTGCTGCTGACCCACGAGCACACGGACCACATGCTCGGCATGGACGATCTGCGGCCCATCAGCTTCGCCCACCAGCCGCCCAAGCCGGTGCCCATCTATGCCGATGAGCCCACTTTGCGCGCGGTGCGCCGCGTATACGCCTACGCCTTCGATGAGCGGAAATATCCCGGCGTCCCGGAATTCGACCTGCGTCCCATTTCGCGCGCGCCCTTCGAAGTGGGCGGAATAAACGTGGTACCGGTGGAAGTGATGCATATGCGCATGCCCGTACTCGGCTTCCGCATCGGCGCCTTCGCCTACATCACCGATGCCAAAACGATCGCCCCCGCCGAACTGGACAAATTACGGGGCGTGGATACCCTGGTGGTGAACGCCCTGCGCGTGGCGCCGCATTACTCGCACATGAACATCGCGGAGGCCCTCGCCGTGGTGGACGAGGTACGGCCACGCCAGGCCTGGTTCACCCACGTGAGCCACCTGATGGGCCTTCACGCTGTCGTGAACGCCAAGCTGCCTCCGCACGCACGATTGGCCCACGACCAACTGGTGATCGAGGTCACGGGCTCATGAACGGATGAGCACACGGGCGCATGAGCACATGCTTCCTCATGCCCCACCTTTGCGCCCCGATGTCCATCACCACCGCCCACTCGCTCTGGCTGGCCCCGCTCTGTGCGGCGCTGGGCGTTCTGGGGGCGTGGCTGCTGTACCGCGGCACAACGGAGAAGCAGGGTTGGCCACGCTGGATGCCGTGGCTCCTGGGCGCCGCGCGGGCCTTGGTCATCGCGCTGCTGGCCTTCTTCCTGCTGGAGCCCATGGTGCGCATCCTGGTGCGCGAAGTGCGCAAGCCTGTGATCGTGCTCGCCCACGATGGATCCTCGTCGTTGCTGGCTGCGGGTGATACGGCGGCCTTGCGTACGGGCTATCGCGATGCGTTGAACGCGCTCTCCGCCCGGCTGGGCGAGACCTATGAAGTGCGGCCCTTCACCTATGGTACCGAAGTGGAAGAGGGCGTGGGCTTCGCGCAGGATGACGGCCGTACAGACATCGACCAGCTCTTCCGCGAGGTGTACGACCGCTTTGCCGGGCCCGATCTGGGTGCGGTGATCATCGACGGGGACGGTATCTACAACACGGGCCGCGACCCGCGCCTCGCGGCCGAGCGCCTCGGTGTGCCCGTCTTCACCATCGCGCTGGGCGATACCACCGTACGGCCCGATCTGGTGCTGCGCGACGTGGACCACAACCGCATCACCTATCTCGGCAATGAATTCCCGGTCACGGCGCGCGTGGAAGCACGCCACTTCGCCGGCCGAAGCACGCGCGTGTCCGTCCTCCGCGATGGAAAAGAACTCGCCGGCAAGGATCTTCCGGTGAACGGCGACCCGATGATCGTGGACGTGCCTTTCATGCTGAAGGCGGACGCGCCGGGCACCATGCGCCTCACCGTGCGTGTGGCCGTGCGCGATGGGGAGGCCAACGCCGCGAACAACGAGCGCACGGTCCATATCGACGTGCTGGACGGGCGGCAGCGTATCCTGCTTCTGGCCCTGGCCGCGCATCCCGACGTGTCCGCGCTGCGGCAGAGCCTCGATGGGCTCGAAGGCTACCGTACCGAAGTGGCCTATGCAGCCGACCTCAAGGAGCCACCGGACCAGTACAACCTCATCATCCTGCACCAGCTTCCGTCCACTCGCGCGGCCATCCAACCCGTGCTCCAGCGTATCGCTGAAAGGCGCATCCCCACGTGGACGATCATCGGCCAGAACACTGACCTGGGCCAGGTGGACGCGCTGGAGAGCGGCCTTTCCATCACCAACGGCCAGCGCATGATGAACGATGCCCAGGCCGCCGTGAACACCGACTTCGCGCTCTTCACGCTGGAGCCCGATGAGGCCCGCGCGCTGGAGCGTTTCCCGCCGCTGCAAGTGCCCATCGGCACATACGCCCCGGGGCGCGGGGCCGAAGCGCTCCTCTATCAGAAAGTGGGCGTGGTGCGTACCAACTACCCGCTCATGGTGATCGCCGCGCGCGGTGAACGCCCGGCCGCCGTCACCTGCGGCGAGGGGTTGTGGCGCTGGCGCCTGGCCGATCAGCAGTTGTACGGCGGAACGGAACGCTTCGACCGGCTGGTGCGGAAAACGGCCGCCCTGCTCGCCCTCAAAGAGGACAAGGGCCGGTTCCGTGTGCGGCATGCGCCCGAATTCACCAGCAGCGACAAGGTGGTGCTGCAGGCCGAATTGTACAACGCGAGCTATGAGCCCGTGAATACGCCCGAGGCGTCCATCATCTTCACCGACGAGGCTGGAAAGGACTATGCGTACGCCTTCAGCCGCAAGGGCACGGGCTATGCCCTGGAAGTGGGGTCGCTGCCGCCCGGCCGCTACACCTGGAAGGCGGCCGCCACGCTGGACAAGGAACGCCTTGCCGCCACCGGGGCCTTCGTGGTGAACGAACTGGTGGCGGAGCGCCTGAGCACCGTTGCCGACCACGCCCTGTTGGCCTCCATCGCCGCGCGCACCCAAGGGCTCATGGTACATGCGGCCGACGTGGACCGCATCGCCGATACCATCGCCGTGGCGCGCGCCATCGTACCGCGATCTTACAGCCACGCCGGGTTCAGCGACCTCATCGGCCTGCGCTGGATCTTCTTCGCGCTGCTGGCCTTGCTCACCCTGGAGTGGGCGCTTCGGCGGCGGAGCGGGACGTACTGAATGCCCGCGAACGGGTAGTTGATCCAAAGGGCAGCGTCAGGGCCGTTTGATGCGCGGATGCTGCGCTGCGGCCTTCGGGAAGACCAGAGGCTCGCGGTCGTATCCCGTGGCCGAATGCGGAGGTAGTACCCTTGTCCGTGCTTGTGCCGACTGGCGTCGCACGGGGCCTCGTGATGAGGTTCGTTCGCGCGGCCGTGTTCGGCTGTGACCGGCTGGTGCGGCTGCCACCAGGAGCCTGTTCCGCGCGCCCTACGGGACCTTTCCGTATCATCGCTCCGCATGCGCTTTGAAGTGACCACCCTCGGCACCGGCGCCGCGCTCCCCGCGCGCGGCCGCTACCCCAGCGCGCAGCTCGTCAATATCAGTGAACGCATGCACCTGGTCGACTGTGGTGAGGGCACCCAGGAGCGGCTGCGGCAGGCCGGCGTGAACTTCAACCGCATCGTCACGGTCTTCATCAGCCACATGCACGGGGACCATTACCTCGGGCTCATGGGTCTGCTCAGCACCATGCACCTCAACGGCCGCCTGAACGAACTGCGCGTATTCGGCCCGCCGGAGTTGCGCGAAGTGATCGACGTGCAATTGCGCGCTTCGCGCACATACCTGCGCTTTCCACTGAGCGTGCAGGAGGTGTCCCACGTGAGCGGCGCGCTGCTGTACGAGGACCCGTACACACAAGTGACCACGCTCGCCCTGGACCATCGCGTTCCGACCACCGGCTTCCTTTTCCGCGAGAAGCGACAGCCCCGGCGCCTGCGCAGGGAGCGGCTGGCCGACATTCCGCACTACGAGCGCAATGCCGTGAAGGAAGGGGAGGACCTGCGTCTGCCGGACGGAACCGTGATCGCCAACGCCGAACTCACGGTCGATCCGCCGCCGCCGCGCAGCTACGCCTATTGCTCGGATACCGCCTACGCGCCCCAACTCGTGGATCACCTCCGAGGCGTGGACCTGCTTTACCACAAGGCCACCTTCACCGAGGCCATGGCCGATCGTGCCAAAGAGACCCGCCACAGCACGGCGAAACAGGCGGCCATGCTCGCCAAGGAAGCGGGTGTGGGCCGCTTGCTGCTCGGTCACTTCAGTTCGCGTTACAAGAACAGTATGGTCCTGCTGGAGGAAGCCCTGCCGATCTTCCCGGACACCCTGCTGTCCAATGAAGGAGAGATATTTACGGTAGGCCAACGCACACCGATCGAGATAACCTGACTTGCGGGTGACGGTTCCGCAGGTACATTCGCGGCGTTTAGAACCGTTCTAAACGAAGCGATGCCCGTCAGACTCCTCTTCGCCGACCAGAGTGAACTCGCCCTCATCGGGTTGCGCAGTATCTTTTCCGAGGTACCGCGTGTGGAACTGGTGGGCGAGGCGCAGGACCCCATCGAACTGATGGCCCAATTGGTGCGTGTGAAGCCGGACGTTGTGCTGGTCGACCATACGGCCAAGGGCTTCGGCCCCGACGCCATCCGTGAGGGGCTGCAGCGCAGCAAGCGTTCCCGTTTCGTGGCCATCACGCCAGACCCCTCCAAGATGGCCCTGATTAACGCGCTGCGGGGTGGCGTCCACAGCTACATCAAGAAGGACTGCGATGTCCAGGAGATCATCGATGCCGTGCTCCGGACGGCCGATGGTGAGCGTTTCTTCTGCGGCCAGATCATCGAGGCCATCGAGCGAGCCTCGCTCGATCTGAAGAAAGTGACGGACCAGCCGCTCACGTGTGATCCGGTGGTCATTACCCGGCGCGAGGCGGAGATCATCGCGCTCATCGCCGAGGGGGATTCCTATACCAAGATCGCCACGCGGCTGCATCTGAGCGCGCACACCGTGAAGACGCACCGCAAGAAGATCATGCAGAAGCTCGGCGTGAACAGCACGGCCGGCCTGGTGCTCTATGCCGTGAAGAACGGCATGGTGAGCCCGAACCACTTCCTCTTCAACGCTTGAAGGACCACCCGGCTACCTTTCGCCCATGGCGATGGTGGTAGCGGATATCGGTGGCACGTCCTCGCGCTGGGGTGTGCTGCGCGCAGGTGCGGATTCCGTGATCATCGACGGGTTGCCGGGCTTCAATCCGGCCACCGGTGCGCCGGAACCCTTCGTGGAAGCGGTGCGCGCCCGGGCCAAGGCGGAGGACCTGTCGCCGGAGGGCCTGTACGTGTACGCTGCTGGCTGCGGATCGCCGGAGCGCGCTGCCCGCATGGCTCAAGCCCTGCGGGCCGTGTGGCCCGGTGTGGAAGCGGACGTGCATACGGACCTGCTGGGTGCGGCACGCGGTCTGCTGGGCGATGCGCCCGGTCTTGTATTGATCCTTGGAACGGGCATGAATTTTGGCCGCTACGACGGGTGTGTGGTGCACCAGACCGTGCCTTCCGTGGGCTGGATCCTCGGCGATGAGGGCAGCGGTGCCGACATCGGCAAGCGCCTGCTGCGCGATGCCCTGCGCGGCAACGTCCCGATGGACGTCATGCACGCGGTCTTCCCTGAAGGGCTGGAACTGTCGGCCATGATCGAGCGGCTCTATCGGGGTGAGCGGCCGCAGGCCTGGCTGGCCGCCTTCACCGGAAGGCTTGCGCCCCTGGCTGACCATCCGTGGGTGAGGGGACTGGTGGGCGGCCGTTTTCGGGAACTGGCCGGGGTGTTGGCCGCTTCGTCCGGGGAATACCCGGAACGCGGCATACAAGCCACGGGATCGGTGGCGTACGGGTTCGGGGATCTCCTGCGTGAAGTGCTCGTGCAGGAGGGGTTCGACCTCATTGCCGTTCAGGCATCGCCGCTCCCGGGACTCCTGCGCTACCATGCGGCCCGCCTTCCGCGCTGACCAGCGGCCGCACGCCCAGCACGAGTTCGCGCAGGCGTGCGAAGGCCGCCCTGTTGTCCGGTGATCGTACCGTGTTCAGCACCTGCTTCTGCTCTACGGCGGTCAGGTGCCAGCTCAGGCTGATCTCGTCCTCGTCCTCGTGCCGCAGCGACAGGTCGATCATGTCCACCGGGAAGCCGCACCAGGCCTCGGCCTGCTTCACCATCAGGTCGTAGTCCTGGTCCTGGCTCCGCACGAGGTTGCCATACACGTTGCCCACAGGGTCCGACAAACGGGAGAGCAGCGAGCCGTTTATGGGTTTCACCTCCAGTTCGCGCTGCTTGTCGCGCAGGGTGAGGATCACCACACCGCTGGTGTTGGCCGCTATCCACTCGCGGAAAGTGAGCAGGAACATCCCTGATGTTCGGTAGCCGTAGTTGTCGCGCAGCCCGGCGTCCATCACGCGCATCTTCGGTTCGCTGGGCAGGGTGACCACGGGGGTGATGTACGGGAAGCTGGCGTTCATGCGCAGCGCGGTCAACAGCTTGATGCGCATGGCGTCCTGTGCGGCGAAGAGCCTGCCGTACTCGATGCTCTCCGGTTCGTTGGCGCTGTGTACCGTGCCGGTGGGGGCGATGCACGTGAGGAAGGACGCCGGTTGGGCGCACATCACCAGGCGGCGCCCGTCGTTCAGGCTGGCCGGGGCGATCACCAGCAGGGGTATTTCGGCGTTGCGCTCGGCGGCGGCCAGGTCGGCCATGCGGGTGTCCAACAGGCCGCCGGTGAGTTCGTTCAGTCGCTGGTCGAAGGCGTGGCCGCGGTCCAGGGTGTAGCTGCGGGTGCCGTCGTGCACGCGGCGGTAGCGCAGGAACATGTCGTTGGTGACGAAGCTGAAACCGAGGGGGTTCAGGATGTCGCTGCCCAATGCGTTCAAGTGGGAGGGGGCCTGGGTGCGCTGCGGGCCGCCCTTGCGTTCGGCGGCTTCCACCTGCCGGTAGTAGGTGGCGCCGATGAGCCCGCCGCTGCTACCGGTGATCAGCGCGGTGCGCCGCATGAGGTCGCCGCCCAGCAGGCTGTCAGCCACTTGCAGGCAGCGGAAGGTCCACACCATGGCCCGCGAGCCACCACCACTGGTGTTCACCAGGATCAATTTGGGTTTCGCGCCCGCATTGGGCAACTCGCGGTTGTGGGCCAGCCAGCGATCCAGCGTACCGGTGAAATGCTCCGCGTCGGCGCGCGCGGTGGTGGTGTCCGTGGCCAGTGCGTGGATCGTTTCCCGGTCATAGTGCGCGGGCCCTCCGCCATAATCGAGCCCGTGCGCTTGCGAATCGGCCAGGAAGGCGTCCGTGTGCATACTCAGCGCGTTCAGCAGCAGCACGATGCCCAGCATCACCGCGATGGTCCAGCCTTTCAGCCAGCTGTGCAGGGCGCTCAGCAGCATGAGGGCGATGGTGAAGAGCATGAACACGCTGGCGCCCGCCGGGATGGCGAAGAGCGGTGCCTGGCTGAAGGCGCCCATGGCGATGAAGGCGATCACCAGCACCACGCTGAATATGCTCCCGTTGATGTGGTTCTGCCAGAGCACCGAGCGGAGCAGTTCCTTGTCATAGTGCGCGCTGCTGCGGGCCAGGGCCAGGCGCCAGGGCGTTACCAGGTAGGTCTCCACGGCCCACTTCTTCGTGCGCTGTTCGCGGCGCAGCCAGCGGGTGGCCTTGCGCAATTCCTGCCGCTGGCGCGGTACCGGGCGCATGGGCATGATGTCCTCCATGGGCCGTATGGTGCCCTGCTGCTCCATGTCGGGCCCCAGCAGCTTGTACAGGTCCAGGTTGGTGCGGAAGAAATAGAGCAGGGCGATGGCCATGAAGAGGCCGATGCCCGACAGGAAGCCCATCAGGTTGAGGACCACTTCGGGCGCCGGGATCAGTTCCTTGCTGTACTGCAGCCGGGCCGAGAAGAACAGGAAGGCCAGCGTGAACAGCGCGGGCAGCAGCGCGTTGTTGATGCTGAACTTGAGGAAGGGCCGCGAAATGGTGGCGATGAAGGGGAAGCGGTAGGCGTGCGTGGTGTAGCTGTACAGGTTGAAGGCCGTGAAGAAGCCGCCCGCCGCGAAGCCCAGGATGCCGAAGCTCCAGAAGCTGGTGCGGCCGAAATACTCGGGGACGAGGAAGAGGTAGGGCACACCGTACTTCACGCCCATCAGCTGCGCGATGTACCCGAAGAGTACCAGCCACACCAGCAGCAGCAGGTGGTTCTTCTTGAGGTGCAGCACAAAAAGCTGGAACGGGAAGAAGTAGATGAACCTCCTCCAACGCTGCCGGAACGTGGCCTTCTGCGTCATCGCGCACAATGTATACGCGCGCGGGCATGCGTGTGTTCGGCAGCTATCGACCGGCGTAACGCTTCAGCGCCCGTTGATGCATGTGGCGGACGCGGTGGATCACGATCGTGCCGTTGGCCACCGCGTACACCAGGAAGTACCGGAGCCGCCGCGTGCGCGCGAAGCGGATAAGGCGGGCGGCGCAGCCGGTAGACGGTGGGCTGTTCCCGGATGTACGCTATCGCCTGGTCCAGTTCCTTCTCGAAGCGGGCTTCCGACCCGTCACCTTTTTCCCGGTTCCGGGCCATGATGCTCCGGATGTCCGTGTACGCCTTCTCCTTGAGAACGACCGGCATCATGGTTCCGGTCCCTGCGAAGCTGCTCCTTGACCTCCTCCCATGTGTATCCGCGCCCTTCTCCACGCAGGTGGGCCGCATGATCGGCCTCCAGTTCGGCCCAGTCCTCCGGGCGCAGGTCCAGATCGCGCTCCCGCGCTTCGTCCAGTAGCGCGCGCACCTCCTGCGCAGTGTACAGGCGGTCCTCCAGATCCCCGTACGGGGTGGTTCCCTCCTTGACCACGCTCAGGTTCTCGTTGGGGATACCATAACCACGCGGCGCGTCCAGCAAGCGTTTCAGTGCGAGCAGGCGCTCCTCGTCATCGAGCAGGGCGATACGCTCCAGCAATTCCAGCTTCAGGCTTTTCAGGTCCATGGGGCGATGGTCTGTTCCAAAGGTACACCGGACGGGGATGAACCGGACGGGCGCCCGTTACACCTTCGCCAGTGTCAGCGCCATCACCTCGGCCTCCGCGCGTTCGGCCTCGGCCTTCAGCTTTTCGGCCTTGGCCAGTACGTCCTTCTTCCAGGCCTCGTCGTCCAGGCCGGCGCAATTGATGCGCACGTTCAGGTAGGCGCCGAGGGCCCCGGTGCGGGCGCAGAGGGCGCCCACGCCCGCGTCGCTCACGCTGGCCTTCAGGCCGGTCTCGGCCATCGCTTTCATCACGGACATGCTCTCCGTGCAGAGTTCCAGCGTGTGCAATGGCACGAGGATGGCGCCTTTGGTCGCCTCGCGGATGGCGTCCTTGCGGGCGGCCTTCTGCGCGTCGCTCTCCTTGGGCAGTTGCATGGCGGCCAGGATGCGGTCGTAGGCGCGCGTGTCCTCGTCCACTAAGCGCAGCAGTTCGCGGCGGAAGGCCTCGCCCTTCACAGCCCAGGCACTGAACTCCTCCCAGCGCTCGTCCCATCCGCGCTTGTGGGCGCTGAGGTTGCCCACCATGGTGCCCAGCGCGGCGCCCAAGGCACCCACGTACGCCGCAACGCTGCCACCGCCCGGGGCCGGGCTCTCGGCGGCCGTCTCTTCGCTGAATCGCCCGAGGTCCATCCGCACGAGGCGTTCGTCCTTAGCGTCGGTCAGCAGGTACTCGATCACACGTTTTTCGGGATCGAAGGGCGCCAGGTCGTCCAGCCCGAGGGACTTCACCGCGATCTTCACCTTCTCGCGCTCGCTGATGCCGAGGCTGCGCTCCTGTCGCTTCAGGAAGAAGTCGGCCGCATCGAGCAGGGCCTGCTTGGGCACCAGGCCCACGAGTTCGCTGCCGGTGACGCGGATGCCACGCTCCTGCGCGCTCTTGCATGCCTCGTCGAAGGCGATGTGCATGGGCGTCACATCGATGTCCGTCAGGTTCAGCGAGAGCTGCGCGACGCCGTACTCCTCGATGAACCAGCCGATGCCCTTCACGCTCTTCAGTTTGCCGGGGATCTTTTTCGGTTCGCCGTTCTCATCGAGGATGGGCTTGCCGGTGAGCGGGTCGCCTTCGCGCAGCACACGGCCGGCCTCGCGGATGTCGAAAGCGATGGCGTTGGCACGGCGGGTGCTCGTGGTATTGAGGTTCACGTTGTAGGCCACCAGCAGCTTGCGCGCGCCCACGGCGATGGCACCACTGCGGGCCACGCTGTCATTGAAGTCCGCCGGGCCGAAGTCGGGCTTCCAGGCGGGGTCGGCGAGCTTCTTCTTCAGGCCCTCGTACTCGCCCGCGCGGTTGTTGGCCAGGTTGCGGCGTTTCTCCTCGCTGGCGGCGTACTCGTAATTGTACACGGGGATGCCCAGCTCCTTGCCGATGCGCTCGCCGAGCTTCCTGGCGTACGGTACCAATTCGTCCATGGTGATGCCGCTGATGGGCACCAGCGGGCACACGTCGGTGGCGCCGAAGCGCGGGTGCTCACCGGTGTGCTGGCGCATGTCGATGAGTTCCTGCGCCTTCTTCACCAGCAGGAAGGCGGCTTCGCACACGGCCTCGGGCCCACCGGTGAAGGTGATCACCGTGCGGTTGGTGGCCTTGCCGGGGTCCACGTCCAGCAGGCGCACGCCCTCAACGGTCTCCACCACGGCGGCGATGGCGTCGATCTTGGCGCGGTCGCGGCCTTCGCTGATGTTGGGCACGCATTCGATGAGTCGGGTCATGGTAGTTGGGGCAGCGCGAGGCTGACGGCGTTGTTGAGGAAGTGGAGGAGGACAGAGGTCCAGATGGAACCGGTATTGGCACGGGCGTAGCCGAGCAGCACGGCCAGGGGCAGGATGTACAGCGCCAGGAGATACCACGGGTACTGGACGTGGATCATGGTGAAGACGCCCGAAGCGATAGCGATGGCGGTATGCTTATCCAGTGCGTGGCGCAAGGATCCGTACAGCAGGCCGCGTAGCAAGAACTCCTCGAAGAGCGCGGGCATGAGGGCCGCTCCGAGGAAGAGCAGGGGCTTGTTGCGCGCGCTGGCCAGCACGTTCTCCATGAACGAGTTGTCGAATTCGGGCAGCAGCAGCGCGATGAGTTCGATGGCGGTGATGACCAGGACGAAGAGCCCGATCCACGCGGCCAGCGGTTTCAGCGCGGGCGGGCGAAGGCCGAGGAAGTTGACCATGCCCTTGCGTTTCCACCACCAGCAGAAGGCGAGAAGCAAGGCCAGGCCGAGCAGGCCCGACCACAGGGAGACCCAACTCACGGTATCACCGTCGTCCGTGAGGTCCGTGAGGCGTTCCTGGAACGCGGGATCGTTCAGCAGTTCCATTGACAGGCCGCGCCCAGCGAATTCGGGCGTTGCATCGGCGGTATGCTGCACAAGGAAGAAGGACTGCGCCCCCATGAACACCAGGAGGACAAGCAGAAAGATGCCGACCCCGTTGAGGAGTTCGGCCAGCGGCGGGCGGAGGGAGGGTTCAGGCGAGGGCGTCCCCGCGCCGTTCGGGCTTTCCATCGATGATGACGGTGTCGATATGGTCGCTGCCGAAACCGTAGGGCAGGTAGGCCAGCGAAGGTACCGGCCGGGTGATGATGAAGCTGGCGCGCTTGCCCACAGCGATGCTGCCGAGTTCATTGGCGAGCCCCATGGCGGCGGCGGCGTTGAGCGTGGCGGCGTTGACGGCCTCTTCGGGCAGCAGGTGCTGCTGGATGCAGGCCAGCGAGACCACCAGGTTCATGTTGCCGCTGGGCGTGGTGCCCGGGTTGAGGTCCGTGGCCAAGGCTACCGCGCAGCCGTGATCGATGAGCGTGCGCGCCGGGGCGTAGGGGATGCGCAGGAAGAACGAGCAGGAGGGGAGCAGTGTCGGTATCGTGGGGGAGCCCTCCAATGCGGCGATGTCAGCCTCTTCCATCACTTCAAGGTGGTCCACGGACAATGCGCCGAGCTTCACCGCTGCTTGAATACCGCCGATGCTGGTGAACTGGTTCACGTGTACCTTTCCGCGAAGCCCGTACCGCGCGCCGGCTTCGAGCACGCGTTCCATTTCGGCCACGGTGAAGTAGTTCGTTTCGCAGAACACGTCGA
>Ga0073899_10004641_pt1 | contig 12016 bp, 9 predicted proteins | sample KloWWTmetaKNB5Ph_FD_88975 | JGI IMG/M metagenome (GOLD analysis project Ga0073899, IMG submission 88975) | Active sludge microbial communities from Klosterneuburg, Austria, studying microevolution and ecology of nitrifiers - Klosterneuburg... | ecosystem: Engineered > WWTP > Aerobic digester >...
CGCCCGCGAACCTGGCGCGAACCCGGCTTCGCGCAGAACGCGCAGCATCCGGTGGTCTGCGTCACCCACGAGGACGCGCGCGCCTATGCGCGCTGGTTGTCGCAGCAGACCGGTCGTCGCTATCGGTTGCCGAGCGCGGCGGAGTGGCGCGCCGCTGCCGCCGGCGTCGACGCATCGGCGTCCGCATGCACGCTTGGCAACGTCTATGGCCGTGACGGTCGCGACCTGAATCTGCGCGAGCGCCATGACTGCACCGACGGCGCCGAGGACACGCGTGCGGTGGCGGCCCATGCCGCGAGCCGCGACGGCTTGTTCGATCTGGTCGGCAACGTTGCCGAGTGGGTCGGGGATTGCGCGCAGGCTGGCAACTGCGGTGAGCGCGAAGTGATGGGCAGCTCCTATCGCGACGGTCGCAACGTCGCGCCGCTCGGCGTGCGCGAGCGCCTGGCCAGTGACCGTGCCGCGCTCGACATCGGCTTTCGCGTAGTGCGGGAACTGTGACCGGCGTGGTGGACGTGGTCGCAGAGCGGACGGCGCGTTGTGTGCTCCCTGCCACATTCCGTTGCGAAGCTGGTCGCGCGGAGGCTCCCATCTGCGGCTGCGGCGCCTACAATGACCGCAACGAAGGAGGCGCGCCATGAGCGAATTGCATCAGCGGCTGGCAAATGGATTTCCGGAACGCGCTACCTTGTCGCGGGGTTCGATCCCGTCCGATGCCAGGGGCATCACGCAGTGGGTTGCAGCGTTGCCGCTGGCCAATGCGCTCTCGGCGTCGCGGGTGTTGCTGCAGGGCATGCGCGAGCTCAATACCTTGCGCATGGATGCGGCGGCGCGCATGCATGCGCTCGAGCTGATGCGCTCGCCGGCGGCGCAGTTGGTGGCGCAGGCGGATCGGCAGGTGATCGGCTCCTCGTTCCCGTTGCCGCAGGCCAAGCAGCAGTTGGGCACGCAGTCACGCGAGTTCCATGAACTGCTGGCGATCGGCTATCGCATGGTGCTGCACGATCTGTGCGTGCCGGGCGGCAAGCTGCCCTTCCTCAAGGGTGGTGCGGCGGCGCTCGCGGCTTCGCGCGCAATCAGTCACGTCGCCGAATCGCTGCTGCGCGGCTACTTGCTGTATCTGGTGCCGGCGCCCGGCATGTGGCAGGCCGCGCATGATGTCTTCCGTTTTGCCGATGCCATCGGCGTCGTCGACAAGACCGCGGCCGATCCACTGCTCGGCAAGGCGGCGATCAGCCCGAAGCAGTGCTACGCGCACCTGCTGCTGGCCGCGATCAGCAACCCGTATCGACTTTCGCAGAAGGAAATGGCCGACGCGCACGAGGTCATGCGCGCCTGGGCCGCATACTGTGATCTTTCGACTGCGGGTGGCGCCAGTGATTTCGATGTGGCCCAGGACGAGGATCGCGGCCCCGGTTACACCCCCGACGAACGCAATGCCGCTGGTGCGCAGCGTGTCGCGTTCTCGCCGGCGCGTGCGCACGAATATCTGGAGCGCGAACTGGCGCTGACCGGGACGATGGGCGGGTCGCTCAGTTTCGGCCTCAAGGGCGGCACCAAGGCGTCGATTTCCCAGGATCTGATCCGGCGCCTGCTATCGGCTTGGCGACCACAGTTCGACCGCAACCACTCGCGGCTGTCGGCTGGACACGAATTGGAAACGCTGATCGGCTTGCACGCCATCCACTTCCATCTCAGCGGCCAGCTCGACTTCGAGAACTTCGTGCGCGAGTTGCGCGGCCCTGGCATCAGCTTGAGCGAGCGCGACAAGACCGCCTCGTGGGCGCAGGGCGGTGGCAATGAGTCGGCACGCGCGCTGCCGACGCGCGCACGCGTGCTCGACCAAGGGCTCGGAGGTTACCGGCTGCAACGGAGTGCGGAGAGCGGCGCCAAGGCGCGTATCGGCGAACTGGTCGGTCTGGCCGTGCCCGACGAAGAGGATGCGGCAGAGCGCGAATGGATGATCGGCGTGATCCGCTGGTTGCGCTTCGGCCACGATGGCCAGGTCGACGCCGGGGTCGAGTTGCTCGCCCGCCAGGCTGAGCCGGCGGCCTTGCGCATCTCGGAGGGTGGCACCAGCTTCAAGACCCCGGTACGCGCGATCGAGCTCGAACCGCTGCACCCAGGTAATGGCGGGGGCAGTTTCCTGGCGCCGAGCATCGGCGAGCGCAATTTTGCGCGCATCGAGGTCTCGATGCGGCCGGAGCGCTATGCCGAAACCCGCGAACCGCGCGTGCAGGTGATCGCCGACATCGACCTGCTGGAAAACACCGGCGCCTACCTGCGGGTCGCGGCCAAGGCGAAAACCGTCGAAAATAGCGTCGCATGAGCGACTCCATTCCCTTCTCCGCGCCGATCACGCGTCGGCGCTCGATCCCCGTGTCCGTCGCCGGTGTCGTCCTCGGTGGTGATGCGCCGGTGCTGGTGCAGTCGATGACCAACACCGATACCGCCGACATCAACGCAACCACGCAGCAGATCGGCGAGCTGTGGCGCGCGGGTTCGGAACTGGTGCGCGTCACCGTCAACAACGCCGAGGCCGCGGCGGCGGTGCCGCGCATCCGCGATCGCTTGGCGATGATGGGCCTCACTGTGCCGATCGTCGGCGACTTCCACTACAACGGCCACCAGTTGCTTCGCGACGAACCGGCCTGCGCCGAGGCGCTGGCGAAGTACCGCATCAACCCCGGCAATGTCGGCTTCGGGCGCAAGCGCGACGCCCAGTTCGCCGAGATCGTCGAACTCGCCGCGCGGCTCGACAAGCCGGTGCGCATCGGCGTCAACTGGGGTTCGCTCGACCAGGGCGTGCTGGCGCGGATGATGGACGCCAACGCCGCGCGCAGTGAGCCCTGGGACGCGACCACGGTGATGCGCGAGGCGCTGATCGTGTCGGCGCTCGAATCCGCGGCGCAGGCCGAAGCGATCGGTCTGGGTCGCGACCACATCGTCCTCAGCTGCAAGGTCAGCGGCGTGCAGGACCTGATCGCGGTCTATCGGTCGCTCGCGGCGCGCTGCGATTACGCGCTGCACCTCGGCCTGACCGAAGCCGGCATCGGCTCCAAGGGCATCGTCGCCTCGACTGCGGCACTTGCCGTGCTGCTGCAGCAAGGCATCGGCGACACCATCCGCATCTCGCTGACGCCGGAGCCGGGCGAATCGCGCACGCGCGAAGTCATCGTTGCGCAGGAGCTGCTGCAGACCATGGGCCTGCGCGCATTCACGCCACTGGTCACCGCCTGCCCAGGTTGCGGCCGCACCACCAGCAGCTTCTTCCAGGAACTGGCCAAGACCGTGCAGGACCACGTGCGCGCGCGGATGCCGGAATGGAAGCTGCGCCATCCCGGCGTCGAGAACCTGACGCTGGCGGTGATGGGTTGCATCGTCAACGGCCCGGGCGAATCCAAGCATGCGCACATCGGTATCTCGCTGCCCGGTACCGGCGAAGCCCCGACCGCGCCGGTATTCATCGACGGCGAAAAGGCCCACACCCTGCGCGGCGAACGCATCGCCGAGGACTTTGTCGCGATCATCGAAGACTACGTCGCGACGCGGTTTCGTTCCGCGAATGCGTAGATTCAGCGCGCGTACTTCCTTGCGTCCTTCAGCAGCAGCAGAAGTTGCTGCTCGCGCAGCGGTGACGCGATGAATCCGAAGCGGGTGTAGAAGCGCTCCGCTTTTTCGTCGATGGGATGGGTCAGCAGTGCCCGAATGCCGGCCTGCTCGGCGATCAGCAAGGTGCGCCGGATCGCGTCCCGCAGCATTCCAAAGCCGATGCCGTGCGCCTGATCCTGACGCGACACCGCGAGCCTCGCCAGAATCACCACCGGTACGGGATATTGCCCCATGCCCTTGCGCAGGCGCTCCGGCGCCTCCAGCGTGTCGACCTGGCCGACGGTCAGACTGAAGTAGCCGGCCACGCGCTCATTATCGGCGACGACGAAGGTCTTGGCCGAGCCGCTGGTCTGGGCCTGACGGGCGTGACGCAACAGCCAATCATTCAGCGCGGCGTTGCCGCAGTCGAATGCCTCCAGTTGATGTTGCGCCGCCAGGGGTTGCGGTTCGTGCAGATTCACTTCGCGTCCCATGGCGCCTTGCGGGAGAACAGGTCGGCCAGACCCGCGTTGGCCTGTTCCGGCCGTTCCAGCAAGTCCATCAACGCTTGGTACTGGCTACCCGAGGCCATGAACAGGCGCTGGTCCAGCAAGGTCTGCTCGGCGGCCAGGCAGGCGCTATCCAGGATGAAGTCGGTCAGTGACTTGTGCGCCACTTCGGCGGCACGGCGCAGCACCAACTCTTGGTCCGGCGTGGCGCGCAGCCCGAGGCGGGCAGACCGGGCCGAAGGTGAAGGGGCAATGGCGGACATGGCGGCACCTCTTTGGTTCGACCGGTTGCCGTCACGTTAGTACAAGCGACGCACGTCATCCAGCTCCGGAAGACGACCGCTCACCTCGGGTCATTTAGAGATAGATCTCGCAACGCATTGAAAATAGACGCCAATCAATCGCGTGGTCGTTGACTCCAGGCGCCGCCGCCGTCACTCGAAGCCATTGCGGAACAGCGGCCCCGAGCATTCGAAGACCTGGCGTGGCGAATACATCACGTTGAACTGGGTGCCGTCGGGGATGCCGGCTGGCGAGTAGACGCTCCATTGGCCGCTCGGGTGCTGGTAAATGTCGTAGTTGCGGTTGTCGCTGCTCCCGGTCCAGGGCGTGACCAGGACGATGGCGCAGGCGACATTGATGGCGGTCGCGTCGATGAACATCGAGGTGCCACCGAAGATGCTGGCGCCGCTGGCGTAGGCTCGAAATACCGACGGACTCTGTTCCTGGGCATAGACGTTGAAGGCTGCGCCGTTCGGCATCGAGAAGCCGTCGCCGCTCTGCACATACCAGTTGTTGTCGGCGTAGGTGTACACACCGGTCGGATGATTGTTGTAGATGCCGGCGCCGCCCGCCGGATTCCAGTTGTGGGTGACAAACACCATGGCGTTGGGCTTGCCATTGACGCTTCCGTCGTTCAGTTGGCTGGAAGAGGTGCTGCTCGACAGGGTGTGCAGGAAGCGGCCACTGCCGTTGGCTGGCTCGAACAGATTGAATCCAGCGTTGGCCGGCATCGGCGTGAGCGGGTTTTCGGCATACACCGACCAAGTCGCCGGAGCACCCGACTGATAGACCCCGAACGGTGCGAGCAGCGAACCGCTGGCGATCGAATTGTTGGCGGTGGCTTGCAGTCGCGCACCGCCGACGCCGTTGACAGATGGGTGGTTCAGGTCGAACCAGTTGTTGCCGCTCGGAATGGCGGGTGCCGCAGCGCGGAACCAGGCGTCGCCGTACTCGTAGGCGCCGATGTCGACTGCAGTTTCCTTCACGCGGCGGAAGCCATCGGCGTCAAGAAACGGAAGTGCCACGCCGGGGGCGAAGATCAGCGCGAAGCCGTCGCCCGCATTGCGCGCCGGTGAATCGCTGGCGAGGTAGGGTCGCTCGCGCGAGATCAGCTTCGGATCAGCGGTGATCGTGGAGGCGCCGGCCGGAGTGAAGCCGGTACCGAAGCCGGCATTGCCGTGCAGCAGGTTGAAGCCATTGCTGATGGCGCTAGCCAACGCCTGTTGATGCACCGCCTGCAGGCCGTAGCCGATCAGGTTGTTGAACACATAGCCGCTGAGCGCTTGTGTGGTCAGCGGCGCCGCGAAGGGGCGCACGCCGAGATAGGCGCCGACCGAGAGATCGGTCAGCGTGTTGTTGACCAGATAGGCGGACATCACGCCTTCGCCACCGAATGCGCAGATGCCGGTGCCGACACGATGTGCCGAGGGTGTGACGATGTTGCTGAAGGCACGCATCGTCAGCACGGAAGTCGCCGTGGCTCCAGAACCGATCACGCCGCACAGCGCGCCGTAGGTAAACGAGCCGTACACGCGGTTGCCGACGAGGTCGAGGTCGAGCTTGGCGGACTGGGTTACCGCACCGACGACGCCGTAGGCCGAGCTGCTGTCATCGGGCACCTCGAAGTGGTTGAAGCGCACATCCGCCTCCAGTGTGCCGACGGAACTGGCGATGTAGAGCGGGTTGGCGGTGCCGCCGCGGCGGCGGTAGTGGTTGTCCTCGAAGCGCAGGCTGTAGCTGCCACCACCCGCTTGCTGGAACTCGAAGTTGGCATTGCCGCTGGTGTCTTCAATATCGACCCGGCGCACATCGACGTTGATGGCTTCCGCCGTGACCGAGTGCAGCGTCACGCCGCCATTGCGCAGGCGGATGCCCTGTATGACGATGTTGGTGGCGCTGGCCATCACGCTCTGGATGCCGACCCCGCTCGGAAAGCTGGGGTGATAGCCGCTCGCGGCAACCAGCGTGATCGAGCGGGGCAGGTAGAGGTCGCCGCCGCTGCCATTGCCCCCAATGTTGTTGGGGTTGTTGCTCGCGATCTCGACCGTGAAGTTCGCCGGTTGCGCATCGACGCAGGCCTGCAGCGAGCCATTGCAGGGCGCGCTGGCTGCGGGCCAGAGCACGCCTTGGGCGTTGCAGGACAGAGCGACGACGAGGCCAAGCAGGAAGACCAGGACGCGCATGGCACACCTCGCAAGATTGTGAGCGAATGATACGCGCAGTCGCGTAGCGCCGCTCAGGTCGCCGGTTCCACCGACTTGAGCAGCTCGCGCGTGGCGTGCATTCGTGCGAGTTGTGCTTCGCGGTGGGCGATGTAAGCGCTCGAAACGAGGATGATTGCAGCACCAATCAGGGTCCAGCGATCGACACGTTCATCGAACAGCAGCCAGCCGGCGATCGCGACCACCGGCAACTGCGTGAAGCTGATCGGGGTCAGCGCGGAGACGTCGCCGAGTTTCAGTGCACGTGTCCACAGCATGTGCCCGCCGGTGCCGAAAAAACCGGCGGCAACTACCCACAACCAGGCAATGCCCACCGGCCATTGCCATACCCACAGCGCCGGCAGCAGCGACATCGGAACCCAGATCAGGGTGGTGAAGAAAACGATGCGGTCCGCCGGTTCGAGCGCCGAGAGCTGCTTGATCTGGATCGACACCAGGCCGGTCATGAACGCGGAGGCCACCGCGATCAGCATGCCGATGCTGAAGTCGGCCGAGCCCGGTCGTGATCACCAGCACGCCGACGAAACCGATCGCGACCGCGCTCCAGCGCCGCGCATGCACGCGTTCGCCGAGGAACAGCGCTGCGGCGATGACGACGAAGATCGGTGACGAATACGAGAGCGCCACTGCCTGCGCCAGCGGCAGGTGCCCGATCGCCCAGAAGCCGCAGAACATTCCGATTACGCCGATCAGGCAGCGCACCAGGTAGCGCGGCAGGTGCTGGGTGCGCAGCAAGTCCGGACCGTGCCGGTACAGCAGCGGCAGCGTTGCGACCAGGCCGAAGAAATTGCGGAAGAACGCCACCTCGAAGGTGTGCAGCGTGTGCGAGGCGAGGCGGATCGCGACCGCCATCAGCGCGAACAACACGGCGCTGCAGAACATCAGCAGGGCGGCGGTCAGGTGCGGATTGCGGCGCGGTGGGGGCGACATGGACGGCCCAGTCTATCGGCACCACGCGGCGCGGCCGCATCAAAGCGGGCATGCCCGGGATTTGCCCGCTGCCCGGTTACGGCGCCATTCAACTGTGCGACGCTTCGCGTCATGACGATCGCGAAGAAGACACAAGGCCTGTTGCTCCTGTTCCTGTTGTTCGGTGGCGGCTGCGCGCGTGCACCGGACGAACAGAAGCTGCGCGACACCATCGCAGCGATGGAGTCGGCACTCGAATCCGGCGAAGCGGGCGGATTCATGGAACACGTCGCCGACGATTTCAGCGGCCAGCAAGCTGGCGTCGATCAGCGCCAGCTGCGCGCATTGCTGGTTGCACAAACCCTGCGTCACGAGCACATCTCGGTACTGCCTGGTCCGCTGGAAGTGAAGCTGTTCAAGGACCGCGCCACGGTGAAACTGCGCGTGCTCGCCGCCGGCGGGGGCTGGCTGCCGGAGAGCGGCCGCCAGTTCGACATCGAATCGCACTGGCGCATCGAAGACGGCGAATGGATCTGCTTCCGCGCCGATTGGCAATGAAGCCGCCCTGTAGGAGGGCCACTCGTGGCCCGAATGCTCTTAGGGGGGTACCAGGGGCCAAGAGAAATCACCCCCCCGCCTTGCCCCCGCCGCGCGTATACGCCAGCCACATCCACTCGATCAGCGCGACCGTGGCGACCATCAGCAATGCGACGCCATACGCGAACAACAACGCATGCCACTTGGCCGAGGCCACCATCGGTGCGGCGCCGTTGCGCCAGGCGTAGCGCACCAGTTCGCGTGGCGTAGTTTCGGTGCGCGGTCCCTTGCTTGCGAGCCAGTCGCGCAACAGGTCGGGCGTGTTCGTCCAGTACTGGTCGGCGCGTTTCCAGAGCGCATTGCCCGCGACCGTGTCGCGGCTGCGCTTGACCAGTTCCGGTGCCCACTGCGCGAGCAGGCGCTCGGCGTCGGCGAGCGATAGTTTCTGGTCGGGTGAGGCGATGCCGAGCGGCTTGCCGACTTCGAGCGCAGCGGCCAGCACCAGCTCCTGCGAACCTTCCTCGACCGCGCGCGCCAGCGCGTGGATGGTTCCGGTCTGCAAGCCGGTGACCAGTACCGCGACCAGCAGCACGACGAAGCCGCAGACGCGAAACAGCGCGGCCAGCCAGCGTGGCCCGCGCTCGCCATGCGCATTCCAGCCGAGCACGCGACCGAGCCGATACAGCAACCAGGTACCGAGCAAGACCGCGCCAGCGCCGATCAGCGCATGCCAGGAGAAGGTCGCGCCGTAGCGCAGTACGAGGTCGAGCATCTGCTCTCAGTCCTTGATCGAAACGGATTCAACGTACATCAATTCGCAGGCACCGCTGCCGCCATCTTCCCGGCTGAGCGAACTGCGCCAGTGCCAGCCGTCGTCGCGCGTTGCTTCGACCAGCACACCCTTCGCCGCCACGATCTGTCCCGGGCGCAGCGCTGCGATCTGGCGTTCGACGACGCTGTTCGCCGGGATCACATGGATGTTCGACGCCGAGCGCGTGATTTCCGCTTCGGGGATCGGCGGCGCATCCTGCCAGCGCCAGGTCAGGAAACGCACCGACTGGCGCAGACCGAGCTGCTCGATCACCGCGCTGTCCGACATCCGCCCCCAGCCGATGCCGAGATCCAGCGGTGACAGCGCCGATTCCTCATCGAAGCGATAGCGCGACACCAGCAGCACTCGCGCCTCGAACTCGAACGAGGCCAGTGGCGTCAACGTGAAGGCGTCGCGTACCAGCGGCTGCGCGCCGGTCAACTCGCGCTGCCCCGGTTCGCTCGCCACCAGCACCCCCGCCGGTCGTGGCAATGGCCGGTGCGTCCACGCATCCCATCCCTGGACCAGCGCCAACACCCCGATGGCCACCCACAGCATGCGTCGCGACATGCCCGCGATTCTGCCAGACCCTCCACACAAAGAAAGGCCGCCTCGCGGCGGCCTCTTGTCTTGCGTTACGTGCGGGGGAACGTGACTTACGCGGCTTTCGCGAGTTGCCGCAGGACGTAGTGGAGCAGGCCGCCGTGGCGGTAGAACTCGACTTCCTTGGGCGTGAGCAGCAGCACCTTGACGCGGAACTGCTTGTCGGCGCCGTCGCCGCGGGCGATGACGCCGATCTCCTTGGCAGCGCCGTCGTGCAGGCCGGCGATCTCGAAGGTTTCCTTGCCGCTGAGGCCGATGCTCTGCGCGTTCTGGCCGTCGATGAACTGCAGCGGCAGCACGCCCATGCCGACCAGGTTCGAGCGGTGGATGCGCTCGAAGCTCTCGGCGATGACGGCCTTGACGCCAAGCAGCATGGTGCCCTTGGCGGCCCAGTCGCGCGAGGAACCGGTGCCGTATTCCTTGCCGGCGATGACGATCAGCGAAGTGCCATCCTGCTTGTAGCGCATGGCGGCGTCGTAGATCGACAGCTTGTCGCCGCTCGGCACATGGATGGTGTTGCCGCCTTCTTCGCCGCCGAGCATCAGGTTCTTGATGCGGATGTTGGCGAAGGTGCCGCGCACCATCACGTCGTCATTGCCGCGGCGTGCGCCATAGGAGTTGAAGTCGGCCTTGACCACGCCACGGCTCTGCAGGAACGCACCGGCCGGGGAGCTGGCCTTGATGTCGCCGGCGGGCGAGATGTGGTCGGTGGTGATCGAGTCGCCGAACACGCCGAGCACGCGCGCGCCGTGGATGTCGTGGATCTTGCCGACATTCATGGTCATGCCCTCGAAGTAGGGCGGGTGCTTGATGTAGGTTGACTCGTCCCAGACGTAGCGATCGCCCTCCGGGCTCTGCACCGCGTTCCAGCGGCTGTCGCCCTTGAACACGTCGGCGTAGTTCTTGTGGAACATGTCCGGACCAATGGTGGCGAGGATCGCGTCCGAGATCTCCTTGTTGCTCGGCCAGATATCGCGCAGGTAGACCGGTTGGCCGTTCTGGTCGGTGCCGAGTGCATCCTTGCTGAGGTCGATGTCGACGGTGCCGGCGATCGCGTAGGCGACGACCAGCGGCGGCGAGGCGAGGTAGTTCATCTTCACTTCGGAATGCACGCGGCCTTCGAAGTTGCGATTGCCCGAAAGCACCGAAGCGACCACCAGGTCACCATCGACGATGCCCTTGCTGACTTCCGGCGGCAGTGGCCCCGAGTTGCCGATACAAGTCGTGCAGCCGTAGCCGACGACGTTGAACTTGAGTGCTTCCAGCGCCTCGATCACGCCGGCCTTCTGCAGATAGTCGGTCACCACCAGCGAGCCGGGGCCGAGCGACGGCTTCACCCACGGCTTCACCTTCAGGCCCTTGGCCACCGCCTTCTGCGCGAGCAGGCCGGCGCCAAGCATCACTGCCGGGTTCGAGGTATTCGTACACGAGGTGATCGCCGCGATCACGACCGCGCCGTCCTTGAGTTCGTACGCTCCATTCACCGATGCCGAACCTGGCGTCGCCGCCTTGGACTTGCCGACGCGGGCATCCGCCATCGGCTTGAGGTTGTCGACGTAGTTCTGCTGAACGCCTTCGAGCAGCACGCGATCCTGCGGACGCTTCGGACCCGCGAGCGACGGCTTCACGGTCGCCATGTCGAGTTCGAGCACGGCGCTGTATTCGGCGTCCGGTGCACCGGCATCGCGCCACAGGCCCTGGGCCTTGGCATAGGCCTCGACCAGCGCAATCTGTGATTCCGGGCGACCGGACAAGCGCAGGTAGTTCAGCGCCTCGTCATCGACCGGGAAGATGCCGCAGGTGGCGCCGTATTCCGGCGCCATGTTCGCGATCGTCGCGCGATCGGCGAGCGCAAGGTGATCGAGGCCCGGGCCGAAGAACTCGACGAACTTGCCGACCACGCCGTGCTTGCGCAGCATCTGGGTGACGGTCAGCACCAGGTCGGTCGCGGTCGCGCCTTCCGGCAGTTTGCCGTTGAGCTTGAAGCCGACCACCTGCGGAACCAGCATCGACGACGGTTGGCCAAGCATCGCCGCTTCCGCCTCGATGCCGCCGACGCCCCAGCCGAGCACGCCGATGCCGTTGATCATCGTCGTGTGCGAATCGGTGCCGTACACGGTGTCCGGGAACGCGAAGGTCTCGCCGTGTTCTTCCTTGGTCATGACCACGCGCGCCAGGTGCTCCAGGTTCACCTGATGAACGATGCCGGTGCGCGGCGGCACCACCTTGAAGTTGCGGAAGGCCTTCTGGCCCCAGCGCAGGAAGGAATAGCGTTCTCCGTTGCGGCCGAACTCGATCTCGACGTTTTCATCGACCGCGGTCTTGGTGCCGAACTTGTCGACCTGCACCGAATGGTCGATGACCAGTTCGGACGGGATCAGCGGGTTGATCTGTTCGGGTTTGCCGCCGAGCTTGGTCACCGCATCGCGCATTGCGGCCAGGTCGACGACGCAGGGCACGCCGGTGAAATCCTGCAGCACCACACGCGCCGGCATGAAGCTGATCTCGGTGTCCGGTTCCGCCTTCGCGTCCCAGTTCGCGACCGCCTCGAC
>Ga0073899_10004642_pt1 | contig 12012 bp, 6 predicted proteins | sample KloWWTmetaKNB5Ph_FD_88975 | JGI IMG/M metagenome (GOLD analysis project Ga0073899, IMG submission 88975) | Active sludge microbial communities from Klosterneuburg, Austria, studying microevolution and ecology of nitrifiers - Klosterneuburg... | ecosystem: Engineered > WWTP > Aerobic digester >...
ATGCCGACGATCAGGTTGTTCAGCAGCGTGCTCTTGCCCGAGCCGGGCATGCCCAGCATCAGCGCGTTGTTGCTGCCGCTCTTGGCGCCCATGCGCCACAGCACCGGCTCGCGGCCATCGAGCGTGGTGCCCACCGGCACCTGCAGGAAGTCCTGCTCGGGCTCGCGGGCCTCTTCGGCGGCGGCTTGTTCGCGCAGGCTAGCCAGCAGCGGGGCCAGGGGTTCGTTGGGCAAGCTCAGGGTCGCCCGGTGGCGCTGCAGCAGCGCGGCAAGGCCGGCGGTGCCCGGGCCGCCCAGAAGCGCCAGGCCGGCCGGAGCATCCGGCGTGGCCGGTGGCAGCACCTGCAGTTGCGGGTACAGCTCGGCCAGCACGCTGGTGGAGGGTGCTGGTGGGTGCAAACTGCCCGCAGCGTTGGGGCTGACGTGCGGCGCCGGCGCCGCACCGCCGAAGGCCAGCACATAGATGCCGGCGGCAGGTGCCTCGCGCAGCACGGTGGCCAGGCGCTGGCTGCTGGCGGCGTCGTGCGGGAAGTCGTCCACATTCAACAGCAGCACCTGCCAGGGTTCGGGCTGGGGCGCTTGCCGGTTGTAGTCGGCCAGGGTGGGCGTGGCCTCGTCCAGCAACTGGTGGTGGCGGTGGCGGGCCAGGCGCTCCAGTTCGGCCAGGCCGCGCGCGGCTTCCGGCGCATCGGGCCACAGGCGGTACAGGCCCAGCGGCTGCAACTGGGCCAGCGTGGCAAAGCGCTTGCGGATGCCGAAGTCGAACACCTGCACCTGAGCCTGGCGCCAGGGCAGGGCGCGCAGCAACTGCAGTGCGGCAGCTTCTGCGGCGTGGGCGGTGGCGGCCTCGGCGCCGGGGGCGGCCCGCAGCCACAGGCCGCCGGGGGCGGTGGGCCAGGCCAGGGGCAACACGGCCGCAGCGGCGTGGCCCTGACACTGACCCAGGGGCAGGGCCCATGGCCAGCCGGTGGGGGTGAAGTCGAAATCTGTGCTCATCGGGGCGTGGTGGGAATGGCGGTCAATGCGATGAAGCTGGGCGATGCGAGCGCCAGTCAAATTCCGGCCGGCTGGGGGCTTCGCCCCCAGACCCCCAGATGCAATGGGCTCGTCTGCTCCGCGCTGGCAAAGGGTAAGAGGGTAAAAGGGCCAAAGGCTAAAAGGTCCTGGCAAGACGGAAGCCGATGACGTAGATGCGGTAGACCGGCGCGTTCCAGCCGCGGCTGGCCGAGCGCAGGTTCTGGGGGTCGTTGAACCAGGACCCGCCGCGCACCACCCGGCGCGATTCCGCGCAGCCCGTCTCCCACGCTGCCGCCGTCGTCGGCGCACCCGCGTAGCTGCCGTGCCAGCAGTCCTGTACCCACTCATAGACATTGCCATGCACGTTGTACAGGCCCCAGGCGTTGGCCACAAAGGCGTCCGCCTTCACCGTCCTTTGCCTATATTCGCCCTTCTCGCCACCGCCGGCATAAACATAGTTGCCGTCGTAGTTCGCCTGCTTTGGGCTGATGCCACTGCCCCACCAGAACGGCGTCTTCGTACCCGCACGCGCTGCGTACTCCCACTCCGCTTCCGTAAGCAGCCGGTACGCCTTGTCCCCGCTCAGCCCCAGCTTCGCATTCAGCCTCGCCAAGAAGCCATTCGGGCCCGTGATGTCGTCCCAGCTCACGGTCTCCACGGGGCACGCATCGCCGCAGTTGTTGAAATAGCTCGGGTTGCTGCCCGTCACCGCCTTCCACTGCCCTTGCGTCACTTCCGTTCGGCCTACCTCGAAGCGCGCCACCTTCAGCTTCAGCCGCATCGGGCCTTCGTCCGCTCGCCGTTGGGGCTCATCACCCGGGGTGTCCGGCGAGCCCATGTCGAATTCACCCGCTTCGATCGCGCTGAGCTGCCCGCAGGCCTCGCACCCCGGCACCTGCAGCAAACCCTCCATCGCGCGGTAGCGGCTCGCAGGCGGCGCTGTGACAGCCTTCTGCGCCGCCGGTACCGGTGCCGACGCGGGCGGCTCTCGCGATTGGCGCAATTGCTCGCGCAGCCGCGCGAGTTCCTCGTCCTTAAGCTTGACGGCTTGCGTCGCGCGCGCGGCTTCCGCTTCAGCGGCGATGCGCCTTTGCTCTTCTGCGCGCCGCTTGCGCTCTTCCTCGGCCGCCTTGCGCACAGCCAGGTCGGTTGGCGTCAGGTCGCGTTGCGCCTGCGTGGGCGCGGCCGGCAGGATCAGGCACAGCGTGGCCACTAGAGCCAACACCCAACCGGTTAGGTGAGTGCAATGTGCGCCGGGCGTACCAGTTCGCCGCACGCCGCCGCCCACGGTTTGCTTGCCTCCCAGGCAGACCTCGAACTTGTTCTTGCTCATATGGGCCCCGGCGCGCCGCGCCGTTCCTCCGGCACATCCATTCTAGGGGTGCCGTCGCCCATCGCCCACCCCTGGATGCAGGCGGCATGGCCCGCCACCCGACGCGGTGCGCACGGGTTCACGGTGCACGCCAGCCTTCGCGGCTCAGGGCACCGAGCAGCGGCCCCAGTACCGCGGTGGCGGTCGACGTTGTGGGGCGGCCGCGCGAATGCTTCGACGCTGCACCGGCCGGACGCTCGGCCGGCGGGTTGACGAGCACGCCGACCAGCCAGCGCGGCTCTTCGGCTGGCAGCATCGCAATGGCCACTTCCACGGGCAGGGTGCGGCCGGAATCGGGCCTTGCCGGCACGTCTGCCGCATCCCCGGAGGCTGGTGCAGGCGTGCTGACCCGCACGGCGATGCCGGCCACCGGCACGCCACCGGCCTGGAGGCCGGCCAGCGTGCCACCGGGCTGGGTGGCCTGGGCCAGCATCTCGCGCACCGAGCGCGCGGTGCGGCGATCCCACACCACCTCGCCCGGGCAGTCCGCCGGACCGTGTTCGACGGGGCAAGGCACGTCGTCGTCCGAACGCACCAGATGCAGCCCGCGCATCTGCCCGTCGCCGGCCAGCGGCTGGTACTGCTGCAACACCTGCATCAGGGTGGCCTGCAGGCCTTGGTGCCAGACAGGGCGCTGCGGCCCGGTCCAGGTCTCGGGCGCGATCTCGGCTGGCCGCGGACCGGGCTCCAGTCCCAGTCGGTCCGGCAGGTCGTGCCAGGCCAGGCGCTTGAAGTGCCGGGTCCAGTCTTCGGTCGACCACTGGTCGTGCAGCCGGGCCAGGGCCTCGGGTGGGGCCTGCGCCACCAGATCCTGCAGGAACGTCACTGGCGCCTCCGGCCCGGCGGAGGGCAGCAACTGCAGCGGGCTGAAATCGTGCTCTTCCATCGCCCAGGCCGCGGTGAGCGGGGCCACGAGTTCCGCCACTGCGAAGGGCTGGGACACGGCGTGGTTGAACAGCCGGTCGGGCCGGTATGGGTTGCGGAAGCTCCGCGCCTGGTTGGGGTCGAAGTCGGGCAGGCTGACCAGGGCGCGCACGGCGCCGCTGCGCGCGTCGATCACCACCGCCGCGGCCGATTCGGCCCGGTGGCCTTGCACCGCGGCGCGCAGGATGTCGCGCGTGAGGACCTGGGTCTGCCGGTCCAGCGTGGTGCGCAGCACCCGGCCGTATGCCGGTGCAGGGACTTCGCCGCTTCGCATCGTGGCCGCAGGCGGCTTCAGTGCGGACTGCAGGATGCGCTCGGCGCCTTCCAGCCCCGCGCCTTGCGAGCCGCGCTGCACCACACCCACCGCGTGCGCAAACAACTCGGCCTGGGGATAAACGCGGCGGCGGCTGGGCTCGACCCGCACGTCGCTGTCGGCGAGGCGGTCGCGGGCGTACGCGTCCAGGCCGACCACACCCAGCGCGATGGCGACGCGCGGAGAACGCGCGTCGAAGCGGGCATTCGGGTCCAGCGCGCGGGCGACCTGGTCGTGGGCCTCGGGGTCGACGGCCAGGAGCTGCAGCAGGCGATCGACTCGCTTCTGGTGCTGAGGCCTCAGGGCGCAGGCGTTCGCTTCGCAGGGCTCCAGAAAGCGGCGCGGCTTGATCCACAGGTCCACCGCTGGCACGTCGTGCGCCAGCATCAGGCCTTGGCGGTCTTGCAGCGCTGCGCGGGGCACCGCTTCGGGACTCTTCGAGGGCGGCGGCTCCGGCAGGCGCAGCAGGCCCAAGGCCGCCAGCGCAAGCAGGCTGACGGTCATCCTGAGCGGTATCGCCGTGCGCCAGCGCAGGGCCGCCAAGCGCAGCCGCGGGTGGCGCCAGGGCCGTGTCAACGCGGCCCACAGCACCAACACGGCCGAGCCCATCACCCACCAGGCAGCGTGGGTGGTGGCCGGTGGCAGGCCCGGTCCCACGGGGCGGGGCAGCCAGCCGCCGATCCAAGCCAGGAAGGCCGTGGCTGCCAGAGCCTGCATCGCCATCAGGGCCGTGGCCAGGCGCCACGGCCAGGTGCTGCCATCTTGCGCGCCATGACGGGCGCGTCGCCCGATAGCCAGCGTTGCCCACCACCACAGGGTCGCACCCACGGCCAGCAAGGCCAGCACGGGCAAGCGGCCGGCCGACGCCATCCAGCGCACGGGCCAGGGCGGCATGCTGGCGCCCGTCATCGCCTTCAGGGCCAACAGTCCGCTGCCCAGCCAGGGCAGTTGCGGCATCCAGGCCTTCAGCCGCGTGAGCTCGATGGCTTCGCGGCGGCTTGCGCTGTCCTCCAGCAGGAGCAGGCAGACAAGCGCGGCGACGGCCAGCGCCAGGGCTCCGCCGCGGCGTGTGCCCAGGCGCAGCACGGCGGTGGCGCAGGCGGCCAGCAAGCCGACCAGGCCGCCGACACCAAGGCCGAACCACAGGCCCCAGGTGGCCAGCCAGATCAGTGCACCTACGCCCGCGGCTAGGCGACGCCGCCCGGGCTTGAAGAGATCGGGTGCGGGCTGCGCCTGCGCGTGGGCCCAGGCGGCCAGCGCCAGTGCGGTGACGACGGACAAGCCGTTGACGAACTGGTGCGCCATCAGCCAGATCGCGTTGTGCGGGTCGGGGGTCGCGCGGGCCCAGGCCAGCAGGGCGACCTGCGGCAGCCAGAACATGGCGGGCCGGCCTAGCGACTGGAGGCGGGGGATCAGGGGCTGCATGCGGTACTCCTTGGGGGTGGTGGGGCCGGAATCAGGGGTGGGCGCCGCGGGGGTGATGGCGCGGGCGCTGCGAAGGGTGGCCGCGGCGCGGCGCCGCTGAAGTGGCCGCCCCCGTGGGCGGCGCCTCGGCCAGGCGTTCGGCGACCGTGACGGGCAGCGTCAGTTCGTTGCGGCCACGGCGCAGCGAGCGCAGTAGCGGGTTCCAGCCGCGCAGCTGCAACGGGGTGACGCCCAGGCGCGCCGACAAGCTGGCCCAGGTGTCCTTGCGCAGCACCTGCACAGCCCTGCGCACCATGGCTGGCACGGTGGCTAGCGTGGCGGCCTGGGCCTGCGAGGCGGTGATGTCGGGCGCGGTCTCGGCGCGCGGGACGACCACGGTGCTGCCGGCGCCCACCAGGTGGCCGGGCGGAATCTGGTTCGCTTCACGCAGCGCCTGAGGCTCGATGCCATGGCGCTGGGCCAATGCGTCCACGCTGGTACGGCGCGGCACGGTGGCTGCGCCCCAGCTCGCCAGCGGCCCGCGGTAGTTCAGCATGGCTTCGACGAAGCGGGCTTCGCGCTCCACCGGCACCAGCACCTCGGCAGTGGCGGCGGCCACGATCACCGGCCGCTTGTGCTGGGGGTTCAGGGCGCGGAACTCGGTCAGGCTCAGACCGGCCAGTTCGGCAGCGCGCGCGACGTCGATGTCGCGCTGGATCGGCACCGCGACGAAGTAGGCTGCGTTGGCCATCGCCGGCAGGCCGGCGCTGGCCAGGTCGCCGCTGTCCACGGCCTGGGCCACCACGCGCACCAGGCCCAGCAGCCGGGGCACATAGGCCGCGGTCTCGGGGTTGAGCTTCAGGTCCTCGAAACGGCCGGGCAGGCCCCGGGCACGTGCGCGTTGCACGGCCTGGTCGATGCAGCCCTCTCCGCAGTTGTAGGCGGCCAGCGCGAGCAGATAGTCGCCGGCGTAACGGCGCTGCAGTTCGTCGAGGTAGCGCAGCGCGGCCTGGGTAGCGGCGCGCACCGCACGGCGGTCATCCTGGAACAGGTGCAGCTTCAGATCGAAGCGCCGTGCGGTGGGCGCGATGAACTGCCAGAGACCCTCGGCCGCGGCCTGCGAGCGCGCTTCGGGCATGAAGGCGCTCTCCACCGCCGGCAGCAGGGCGATTTCCAGGGGCATGCCCTGGCGTTCCACCGCTTCGACGATGTCGAACAGGTACAGCCGGGCCCGGGTGAAGGTGCGGGTCATGTGCGCCGCGTGGCTGCGGTACCAGCGCTCGTGCTGATCGGTCAACACCCGCGCGGCGCCGCCGGGCTCGGCCAACTGCATGCCGCGTCGAAGCCGGCTCCACAGGTCGGCAGGGGGCGGCGGCACCACCGGCATGGCCTGAGCCAAGCCGGTGGAACCCGGTTCCTGCGGCGACACGGCATCCCAGAGCAAGGGCGCGCTGGCCGGGGCCGCTGCCGGCGGCGGCGTCTTGCCCGGTGCGTCAACCCCGGTCGGACCCGGCCCCTGCACCGGCAGCTGCTGGCAGGCCGCCAGCAAGGCCATCGCCACGGCGGCCGTGATACGGGCGCAACGGGTGAAGTGCCTGCCGGGCGCTGGCCCGTGGAAGAGGGGGGTCGTGCTGCGCATGGGGGAGCTCCTGCGATCGGGGAGGTGGGTGGGATCTGCATCCGTGCACTGCCGGGGCTTTTCAGACGCCACCGGCCGTGCAGACACCAGCTGCGGCGGCGGGCCAACGCCGTTTTCCGGCCCCCGGCAGACCTGGTAGGCGCAGCCGGCCGGCGCGCTTGTCCCCGCAACCCAGACCGAGGAGATGATTCATGCAAGACGCACTTTCAAGCCGCGAGAGCGACAGCACGACCCGCGCGCTGGCACCCGTTCCCGATGCCGGCAGTGCCTGGTACCAGGCCCCGGATTGCTTGCTGCAGGCCCAGGAGGCCATGGAGCGCGCGCACTCGGTGGCCTCTCTGGACGCCGCGCGCGACATCGCCGCGCTGGCCGCCGGTGGCTCGAAGGGCTCGCCCTGAGCTGCCACCGCCGATCGCATCCGCTTCGCCCACCAAGGAGACCCCCGTGAACGACACCATCCACCCTGCTGTACCCGAGCCTGGCGAAGACGATTCGCCGCCGAAGGCGCTGGACGAGCGTGAACTCGTCGCCGTGCTCAAGCGCGTGGCCGCACGCGACCACGGGGCCGATGGCCTCGTCAGCCTGCGCCACTTCCACGAGGCGCTGCGCTATGTGGAGCCGATCAACGACGAGGTCGCGCGCATCCTCAAGCGCGCCATCAAGTCCTGGCCGACCGACATCCAGCCCGATGCGCGCGAGATCCGGCGCCTGCTGGCCGAGCCCGAACCGGCCGGTGCGATCCGCCTGGACGACGAAGTGAGCGCATTGCTGCGGGCCGTGGGCCGCCGTTCCACCCAGGGCCTGGTGCGGTTGCGCGCGCATCCGCTGGGCCTGCGGCAACGGGCTGCCTGGTTCCACACCATTGCTGACGCCGTCGCCGCAGCAGTGCCGGGTCAGGCCGGCGCCGGCCGCGAACTGGCCCGCCACCTGGCACTGCAGTTGGCCGATGCCACGCGGACCAGCGCCGTGCACGCCCTGCTCAGTGGGCCGCTGGGCTCGGGCACGCGCCAGGTGGCGCGCGCGGTGGCCCAGGCGCTGGCGCCGGCGGGCTACCGGCTGCTGGAGATCGAGATGTCGCAGATCCGCTGCGAGGAAGAAGCTGCCGAGATCGACGGCAGCCAACCCTACTGGAAGGGCGCACGGCCCGGCAAGCTGACTTCCGCCGTGCACGGCCACGCCAGGACCGTGGTGGTGCTGCACGACTTCGACCGCGCCCTGCCGGCGGCGCAGGCCAGTGTGCTGCCGGCTCTGCGCGACGGCGTGCTGCTGGACAACCATGGCCTGGGCGAGCTGACCGACCAGCAGCGCCGCGAAGGCGCGGGGCGGCAGCCCACGCGGGTGGATATGCACCAGGCCGTCGTGCTGGTGACGACGACCACCGGCCACGACATCTGGCTGCACCCCGACATGGCCGAACTGCTGGACGGCCGCAGTGCCGACCAGCGCGACGCCCGCCAATCGCTGATGCAGGCCATGCGTCAAGGCGAACGCACGCATCGCGGCCGCACCGTGGCGGTCTTCGATCTGGGCACCTTGGCCTGCCTGGAGCAGCACCTGGTGCTGTTCAGGCCCTTGGGCTGGGGCGGCTTGCTGGCACGCGCCCGGGATGCGATCGCCCAGGCCTGCCAGCGCGCCACGCAACGCCTGGGCCTGCCCGTGCGCGTGGTGGATGGCAGCCACGAAGCATTGGCGCTGGCCCTGCTGGCCTCGCACGGCGGGCAGGTGGACCTGGACCGGCTGACCGGGCCGCAGGCGGAAGCCGAACTCTTTGCCACCCTGGCCGAGACGATGTTCGACGCCGAGCTCGACGAGCCTGCGCGCGATCAGCCGGCCAGCGCCGCTAGCGGCGCGCAGGTCGAGCTGGTGATGCCCGGCGCCGACCAGGATGTGCTCTTCGCGCTGCTGCACCCAATGGGCAGTGAGCCGCAACGGCACCTGCAGCGCCGCCGGCTGCAACTGCGCTTCGACACCGAGGTGACCCCATCGCCCACCGGCTGGAGCGTGGCGGTGGTGCGCCCGCGCCTGGCGCAGGCCAAGGAACTGGCCGACTACAGCGGCGACAACGCCCTGACGGCCGTAGTGCCCGACGTGAGCTTTGCCGACGTGGCCGGCCACGACAAGGCCAAGGCCTATCTGCGCGAAGTGATCGACCTGTACGCGCGGGCCGACGAACTGCGCCAGCGCGGGCTGGAATTGCCGCGCGGTGCCGTGCTGCACGGCCCGCCCGGCACCGGCAAGACCCTGCTGGCGCGCGCCATGGCCGCCGAGGCGGGCATGGCCTTCATCGCGACCAGTGGTGCCGACCTGCTGAACCCAGAGCGCGTGAAACAGGTCTTCGCGCTGGCGCGCAAGAACACGCCAGCGGTGCTTTTCATCGACGAGGTGGATGCGCTGGGCCGGCGCGGCAGCCACAGCAGCCTGCACGACGTGGCGATCAACCGCCTGCTGACCGCCATCCAGGGCTTCGACCAGCGCTCGCCGGTGTACATCCTGGCTGCCACCAACCGCATGCACCTGCTGGACCCCGCGCTGACGCGAGCCGGCCGGCTGGACCGCCACATCCACGTCGGCCCGCTGGACCGGGCTGGCCGGGCGCCGCTGGTGAGTGGCCTGATGGACCTGCTGCCGGCCGCTCAGCGGGGCGATGAGGCCACGCGCGAACAGCTGCTGAGCATCACGCACGGCCTCACCGGAGCTGAGCTCGGTCAGGTCAGCCGCGAACTCAAGCTGCACGCGCTGCGCCAGGGCCCGGGTGAAGCGCTACAGGCCGCCGACCTGCTGGACGCGGTCAACGAGCGCAAGCACGGCCGCAAGTCTGACGCCCGCCGCCGCGAGGCCCTGCGCCTGCGCGTGGCCACGCACGAGGCCGGACACGCTGTGCTGCACGAGTTGTGGCGGCCCGAAGTGCCGATCGAGCAGGTCACGATCACCCCGCGGGGCGAAAGCGAAGGCTTCATGGCCGTCAACACCGAAGAGGCCCGCGGTGGCGGCGGGCGCACTGCCGAGCACCTGCGCCACGAGATCGGGGTGCTGCTGGGCGGCCGCCTGGCCGAGACCCTGCACTTCGGCGCGCTGGAGGGCCCCAGTGCCGGCGCCAGCGCCGACCTGCGCAATGCCCGCACGCTGGCCTTCCTGGCCGTGGCCCACATGGGGCTGGACGGCGATCACATGGGCCTGCTGTCTCTGCGTGAGACCGACGACGAGGACCGAGCCCTGATGCCCGAATCGCTCAAGCGCAAGGTCTGGCAGCGCGTGCAGGCCTGGCTGGCCGACGCCGAAGCAATGGCCCGCGCGGCGCTGCAGGCTCATTGGCCGGTGGTCCAGGCCCTAGCCGGTGAACTGCTGGCCGCCGACCACGTGGCCGGCGCCCGCGTGGCTGAACTGGTGAACACCTTCCGTGAGCAAGGAGTCCAACATGAAGCCGTTTGACGACGCCGAACAGCACCAGCCCCTGGAAGAGCTGCCACCATCGGAAGCAGCCCTCATCAGCAGCACCCACCTGCCGGCTGCGCTGGTGGCGCGCTTGCTGGCCGGCGCGCCGCTGCCCCGCGGTGTGGCGCTGCGCGACGGCCAGGACATGGTGCGCGGCATGCTGCTGAGCCACAGCCTGGGCCTGGTGGAAAAGGACCGTGTGCTCAGCCATCTGCCCACGCTCAGTGCCTGGCAAGTGCGCGAACTGCGGCTGACTTTCGACGACGAGGTGCAGGAGTTCACCCAGCTTGTCCCCCGCGAGTTCGACTTCATTGCCGAGTTGCAGGCCCGCAGCCTGTGGGCGCTGGCCGCGCTGACGGCCAACCGGGCCGACACGCGCCCGGCGCTGGAACGCGCCTGGCGCCGCCGCCTGCTGCGCCGGGCCGCGCGCGACGGCCTGCGCGCCTGGCTGGACACGCTGGACCATGCCTGGTGGCGTCGCCATGCGGTGGCGCGCTGGGCCTACCGTGATCTCTACGAGCCCGCCCACCCGGCCTGGGTGGCCTGAAGACGGTCCATGCAGCGTGCCGCTGCCTAGAATGGCCCCGAGGCAACAAGGGCGAGGCGCCCCGGGGCCGCCACTCCGGGCCGAGGGAGCATGAACAAGGCCATCCTGTGCATCGGCATCGATGCCTTCAAGAAGAACGACATCGAGCCGCTGCAAGGGGCCGCCAGCGACGCCCGGCGCTGGGCCGCGTTCTTCGAGCACCGTCTGGGCTTCGTGGCGCGCACGCTGACGCACGAAGACCTGCGTGCCGGCGCCCGCGTCTTCGACCTGGTCGACGAACTGCTGGACATCGCTGGCCAGCCCGGCGACCAGTTTGGCGTGTTCATCGCCACGCACGGCAAGCAGGTGGCGCTAAGCGGTGGCGGGCACGACCAGGTCTTCCTGCTGCCGGATGCGCGCCTGGCGTCCATCGAAGCCGGCTCGGCCGGCGAAGGCACACTGTCGCTGCGCCAGCTGGCGCTGGAAACCGCGCGCCAGGGGCTGCGGCGCTTCTTCATCATCGACGCCTGCCGCGCGCCGCTGCGCCAGCCGCCAGCCGGTGCGCCACGTGACGCCCGCGAGTTCGCGGCCGAAGGCCAGGTGGTCTACCGCGATCCGCGCATCGTGCAGGCGCGCAACCCCCAGGTGCACAGCCCGCTGCTGATCCTGAACGCCTGCGCCGACGGCCAGCGCGCGGGCGAATTGCGCGACAAGCGCCGTGGCCTTTTCAGCATGGCGGCAGAGGAAATGGCCGTGCAGCGCCTGGGCGCTGGCGTGGCGCTGACGCTGAACGCCGAATTCGCCGCCACCGTGGGCGCGCGCATGCGGCAGCTGGCCCACCAGCACGATGACGACGCGGTGGTGCAGGACCCGGTGATCGACCAGGGCGAGGCCTTGAATCTTTGGGCGCCACGACATTCGGCCGCCGCTGCGCCAGCGCCGATGCCGCCGCCGCACAAGCCGGCCGAGCCGCCGGCAGCAGCGGGCCCGTCCAGCCGCGTGCCCGAACTGCTGGGCCGCTTCGAGCAGCAGATGCAAGCTGGCCGTCTGGCCAGCCCGCCCTGGGACTGCTGTGCCGGCACGCTGGCGCTGCTGCACGACGCCGGCCTGCCCGAGCTGATGCTGGGCCTGTTGCAGCAGAAGCTGGAGCAGGCCGCGGCCCCACCGAAGCCACAGCCGCCGCGGCCCGCTGAACGCCTGCCGCTGGCGCAGATGCCGGCCGGGCACGAGTTCCGTGACGCCGACTGGGCGCCGCGCATGGTGGTGATCCCGCCGGGCCGCTTCGTGATGGGTTCGCCGCCGAAGGAAGAAGGCGGCTCGGACGATGAAAGGCCGCAGCGCGAGGTGCAGATCACGCAGGCCTTCGCCATGGGCCGCTGCGTGGTG
>Ga0073899_10004643_pt1 | contig 12011 bp, 12 predicted proteins | sample KloWWTmetaKNB5Ph_FD_88975 | JGI IMG/M metagenome (GOLD analysis project Ga0073899, IMG submission 88975) | Active sludge microbial communities from Klosterneuburg, Austria, studying microevolution and ecology of nitrifiers - Klosterneuburg... | ecosystem: Engineered > WWTP > Aerobic digester >...
TGTCGGTCAGGCGGGTCACGGCGCTGGCGGCGTCGTTGGTGTGCAGCGTGGCCAGCACCAGGTGGCCGGTCAGCGAGGCCTGGATGGCGATCTGCGCGGTCTCGAAGTCGCGGATTTCGCCGATCATGATCACGTCCGGGTCCTGGCGCAGGATGGCGCGCAGGGCCTTGGCGAAGGTCAGGTCGATCTTGGCGTTGACCTGGGTCTGGCCCACGCCGGCCAGCTCGTATTCGATCGGGTCTTCCACCGTCATGATGTTGCTGCGCGCCGCGTCCAGCCGTTGCAGCGCCGCGTACAGCGTGGTGGTCTTGCCCGAGCCGGTCGGGCCGGTCACCAGGATGATGCCGTGCGGCTGCGTCACCAGGTGCTCGAAGCGCTGCAGCACGGCGCCCTGCATGCCGACCGACTCCAGGCTCAGCTTGCTCTCGGATTTGTCCAGCAGGCGCAGCACGGCGCGCTCGCCATGGGCGCTGGGCAGGGTGGAGACGCGCACATCCACCGCCCGGGTGCCGATGCGCAGGGAGATGCGGCCGTCCTGCGGCAGGCGCTTCTCAGAAATGTCCAGGTCGGCCATGATCTTCAGGCGCGAGATCAGCGCGGCGTGCAGCGCGCGGTTGGGCTGCACCACCTCGCGCAGCGTACCGTCCACGCGAAAGCGCACGCTGGAGGTGCGCTCGTAGGGCTCGATGTGGATGTCGCTGGCGCCGTCGCGCGCGGCCTGCGTCAGCAGCGCGTTGAGCATGCGGATGATGGGCGCGTCGTCGTTGTTCTCCAGCAGGTCCTCCACCGCGGGCAGCTCCTGCATCATGCGCGAGAGGTCGGCGTCGCTTTCGACTTCGCTGACCACGGCGGCAGCACTCGATTCACCCTGGGCATAGGCGGCGCTGATGCGCTGGGCCAGCGCAGCGGTGTCCGTGGGCGCCAGCGCCAGCGGGGCCGGGTCGGTAGCGAACTTGCGCATCACTTCGCCGACGGCGCTCCAGTCCGGCCGCGCGTGGTGCCAGAGCGTCAGGGCGTGGCCGTCGTCTTCCAGCAGCAGCTGGGTGGTCCGCGCGAAGGCGTAGGGCAGGGGATAGCGCATGGCAGGGCGGGTGGGCTGGGGGTGAAGCGTTAGCGGGCCGGGGTTTCTTCGGGCGGGCGCAGCGCATTGACTCTGCGGCTGGCCCCCTGGGCGCCGGCGAGGTCGGGCAGCACGAAGGCATCAGAGATCGACGAGAGCCCCATGTGCGCCTGCGGCAGCGAGGCCTTTTGCTGGCTCTGCATCATGTCGTAGCGGTCCAGCGTCACGGCGTCGCCCGTGGCCGCGTCACGCACCACGGTCGGGCGCAGGAACACCATGAGGTTGGTCTTCTTGCGGGTGCGCGTCTCGCTCTTGAACAAATTGCCGAAGACCGGCACGTCACCGAGCATCGGGATCTGTTCCTTGGTGTTGGAGTAGTCGTCCTGCAGCAGGCCGCCCAGCACGATGATGGCACCGTCGTCCACCAGCACGTTCGACTCGATGGAGCGCTTGTTGGTGGTCGGGCCGTTGTTGCTGTTTTTGGTGGCGGCATCCACGCTGGAGACTTCCTGGTAGATGGCCAGCTTGACCGTGCCGTTTTCGTTGATCTGCGGGCGCACGCGCAAGGTCAGGCCGACGTCCTTGCGTTCGATGGTGGTGAAGGGGTTGACGGAGCCGCCGCTGCTGCTACTGCTGTTGGTGTTGTAGGAGCCGGTCACAAACGGCACGTTCTGGCCGATCACGATCTTGGCCTCTTCGTTGTCCAGTGTCAGCAGGTTGGGCGTGGACAGGACGTTGCCGGTGCCGGTTTCATCTAGCATGCGCCCCAGGGCGCCCAGCACGTAGTTGCCACCGATCTTGGTGGCCACACCCAGGTTGAAGCCCTTGCTGACCGCGGTGCTGGCGCTGCCGCTGGCAATGCTGGTCGCCAGCGAGGCCAGGTTGCTGCTCCCGGTGCCGAAATTGGTGCCCAGCCCCATCCTGCCGACCACGCCTTGCCACTGGATGCCAAATTCAGCCGCCTTGTCGCTGCTGACTTCCACAATCAGGCTTTCCACCAGCACTTGCGCGCGACGGCCATCCAGCTTGTCAATGACGGCGCGCAGCTGGCGGTATTGCGGCTCGGGCGCGGTGATGATGAGCGAGTTGGTGGTCGGGTCGGCCTGGATCTGCCCGCCGGTGGAGGGCTGGTTGGCGCTGCCACTGCTCTGGCCGGTGGCGCTGGCTGTTGCAGCGGCGCTGGAGCCGGGCGCGCTGGTCAGTGCGGTGCCTGTGGTGGTGAGGTTGCTGCCGGTGGCCGACATGGCCGCGCGCAGCGTGGTGGCCAGCTTGGTGGCGTCGGCATTCTTCAGGTAGACCACGTAGATATTGCCGGCGTTGCCGTTGGCGGTGGTGGCGTTGGGCTGGTCCAGCTTGCTGATCAGCGCCCGCACCAGGGCGACGCGGGCCGGGTTGGCGGCGCGCAGGATCAGCGCATTGCTGCGCGGCTCGGCCACCAGCGTGGTCTTGAACGAGGTGTCGGCCTGCCCCTGGCCCGCAGCGGGCGCGGTGCTGCCGGAGTCGATCAGCCGGAGCACCAGCGGGGCGAGGTCGGTGGCAATGGCGTGTTGCAGCCGGATGATTTCCACGTCCGAGGCATTGGCCACATCCATGACCGCCACGATCCGTGCGATGCGCTGCAGGTTGTCGGCGTAGTCCGTGATGACCAGGGAGTTGTTGCCGGGGTTGACGTTGATGGTGTTGTTGGGGCTGATCAGCGGGCGCAGCACCGGCACCAGGTTGTTGGCGTTCTCGTAATTCAGCCGGAAGATCTGCGTGACGATCTGGTTGCCGGCAGCAGCCGGCGTGCTGTCGGAGACGCCGCCACTTTGCAGTTTGCCATCCGCTTCGGGCACCACCTTGTACAGGCCGGCCGCTTCCACCACCGTGAAGCCCTGCAGGCGCAGCATGGCCAGGAACTGGTTCCATGCTGCGGCCGGCGTCACCGGGCGCTCTGTGACGAGGGTGATGGTGCCCTTGACGCGCGGGTCCACCACCACGTTGCGACCCGAGAGGGTGGCCAGCGTGCGGGCCACGGCTTCAATCTCTGCGCCGGCAAAGTTCAGGGTGACCGGTTCGCCCGCTTTCACACTGCCATTTTGAGCTAATAATTGACCGGTTCCCAGCGTCAATAGGACACCTATAGCTATGTTATTGATAGCGTTTCGGGTCAAGGAGAATTTGGGTTTGGTGGGGTGCGTCATGAAACAGCCAGTGTGATGGACGGAGTGGGGCAGTCAACCATGCCCGTCAGCCCACGGTAATGATGGAGCGGGCGCCGTTGCGCCGTCCGATGATGTTCAACAGGTTCGACAGCGCCGCTTCCCGTTCCGGGGCGGCGCTTGCCACGCCTTCAAACCGGAGGCGCCCGCCGACCCAGCGGCCGGTGCCGGCCAGTTGCAGGCTGCCTTCGATGGTGGCGAGTCCCACCGTGACCGTGCTGCCGCCCTGCAGGGTCAGGCGGTAACTGCCCATGGGCCGGAGTGTGGAAAGCTGCGAGGACATGCCGATGGCGGCCAGTTCGGCGCTGCCGGCCACAGAGATCCGCCCCTGGGTCCATTCCACGGAAAGGCCTTGCGTCTGCAAGTGCAGTTGACCCTCGACCTTCAAGGTGTTCCATGGCGCGCCCAGCCCCGCCAGCAACGCGGCCGGCACCACGGTCGGCTGAAGCGGGCCGGTGCCAGGGTCCACCACCGCCACCCGTGCGCCGCCCCAGCGCGGGGCCAGCAAGAGTGCAATGGGCGCGCGGGTGCAGCAATCGGCCTCCAGCCGGGCCGACAGCCCCTGCAGACCCGGACGCAGCTGCCAGTTCACCCGGCCAGGCAGGACGGACACGTCCCGGCTGCCGGCGCCCCCGGCGAACAACAGGCGTGCCGAGCCGGTCCATGCCGTGCCCCGCGTCTCGGTCAGCACCACCCGCCCGGCCGAGGCCCGGTCCAGCGCCACCGCCAGCCAGGCGGCGGGCGCCTGCCAGATCACCGTGGTCACCAGGCCCAGCAAGGCGCCAGCAGCGGCCCAGGCCCAGGGGGGCCGGAGTCCACGCCGGGATGCGGATGGGGGAAAGCGTGGGGACATGGTGCGTCTCAGCGTGGCGGCAGGTTCATCACCAGCGTGCCATCCCAGGTGGCCGCGCCGCCTGCCGGGGCGGCGCCCCGCGTCAGTCGCGCCTCGCCGGGGAGTGTGCGCGCGTTCATCCGGGCCTGCCCCAGCCATTGCGCCAGCGCGTCGGCCGGCACGTTCTTCAGCGTCACGGTGGCGCGCTCACCCGCCACGTTGAACTGGGCGCCCGCCCCCAGGCCCGTCTTGACGGACGCTTCGAGCGCGCGCAAGGCTTCGTTGTAGGGGATGGCCGGCCTGGCTTTCAGGGCCTGCGCCTCGGAGGCCATGGCCTGCATCCGCTGCAGCTCGGTGTCCAGGCTGCGCTGCTGCGCTTCGGCCTGGCGCAGGACCTTCAGCGCCGGCCCAATCCCCACCCACCAGAGCAGGGCCAGGAGCACCACCGCTGTTGCGCCCAGCACCAGGGTCTGCTCACGGGGCGCCAGGGCTTGCCATGGCGTGCGAAGGCGGGTCAGGAAGACGGGCGACGTCATGGGGCGGTGTCCTGTTTGAGTACGAGGCTGTCGCCCTCCGGTCGCAGGGTGTAGCCCAGGGTCTTGAGCCGGGTGGTCACGCTGTCCGACTCTCCGGGGTCCAGCTGGAGCCCCTTCAGGCGCGCCTCACCCGAGGTGAACTCGATGGCGGAGGCAGCCTTGCCCACCGGAAAGACCGACCCCAGGGCGGCCAGCATGGCTTCAAGATCCCGGCCCGAGGGCGCGCCGGTGGTCTGGCGCAATGCCGCCACCTCGCGCGCCATCTGCACGGGCGCGTCCACCACGACCTGGACGGCCGGGAAGGTCTGGGTCAGCGCGTTGTGGATGGCGCTGCGCCGGCTTTTCAAGGCGGCCTGCTCCTTCCACGCCCAGGCATTGAGGCCCACCAGCTGGGCGGCGATGCACAGCACCGCGCCCCAGCGGGCAGCGCGCCAGCGCGGCGCATGGAGAAAATCGCCTGTGGCCACCGAAATCCGCTTCAGCATGCGCGTGCGGCCGGTGCTTGCCAGGTCAAACTGGGCCAGATCCCAGGACGTCTGCGCGGCCAGAACCCAGCGTTGCGGGCGCTGCTGCAAGACGGTCTTGTGCTGCAGCAGCTGCTCCGCCAGCGCTGCCACGGCGGGCTCGGCCAGTATTTCAGCGTCTTCAGGCAGCGTGTCCCGCCCCAGGCCGAAGGCCGGCATGGCGGCGGTCAAGGGCAGATGCACGACGCCGCCTTCGACGCCTTGCCCGGAGATCACGCACCGGGCCTGCCCGGGCTCGCCCAGGCCGTGCACCTGCAGCGCACCGGCATGCGGCGCGAATTCCGGCACGATGCGTGAGACAGGCCGTCCGGCGGCTTCCAGGGCCTGAAGGTGCTGACGCAGCCAGGTCTTGCCACAGACGGCCACCCACACCGTGCCACCTGCTGCGGTTTCGGGGCCAATCGCCAGGTGCAGGTCTTCCAGGTCGTCCAGCAGGCGGTCTTCGAGAAGGCTTTGCAGCACGGCACGCAGCCGGGGCGCATTGGGGCCGATGCCCTTGGGCAGTTCAAGCTGGTGCCAGGAAAGCGCCTCCACCGGCACCACTGCAACGGTTTCGTTCACCCCCTGGCTGGCGTCCGGCAGCCCGGTCGCGGCAGCGCTGGACTGGACACCCACGGTCTGACCTTCGGGTGTCAGCACGTAGTCGTATCGGGTGGCGGTGTCCCCTGCAGACAGGGGAAGAGGGATGATCAGCGTGCTCATGGACGGGTGCGTTGGCGCATTGTAGAGAGGTGACGTGAAGTTTTTGCGCGCGTTGCCGGCCCTTGGGCGGGGTTCACCCCCCGGGGCCCGCGGGAAGCGCTGGAGCGATCACCCGTTCGCGCCAGAGCGTGGTGACCTTCAACCCGGCACGCTGCACCACCGAAAGCTCCTCGACCACCGCCTGATCGAGCCGAAGCCGGCCGCGGACCTCAAAATACGCCGAAGTCACAGCCAGCTGGCCACTCGCGGCCGTGACCGCTGCGGGCAGGCGCGGATCAGCGGTCGTCGCAAAATGTGCGCTTTCCCGCGCGGCGACCATGCGCTGGGCATCGGCCAGATCCAGTCCGGGCACACTGGCGCGCAGCACCTCCGTGCCGGCGGTGTTGATGTTGATCTTGGTCGGGTCCGGCAGCACGGTGATATGGGGCCGGAGTACCGCCACGGTGCGGTCTGACAGGCCCAGCCAGACCAGTTGATCGACCCGCTGGGGCAGCAGCGGAACGGGGAGATTGTCGGCACTGGTGCCTTTTTTTGCGGCAAGCAGGCCGGAACCCAGCGTAGTGAGTTCCGGGGCGGGCAGTCCGAGCTGCTCGAACAGTCTGCTGAACGCCAGCAGCGCGGGCTCGTGGAGCTTGTCGCCATCGATCAGGCTCATGACATTCATCCGCGCCTGCAGATCGGAAATCTGGCCTGACAGGAAGGCGTCGCGGTCGGTGTCGGCCGTGCTCGCGTCCATCGCCAGAAAGGTCGACAGCCGGGCCTCCTGCAGCGGCAGGGCCCAGGGCTCCGCAAGATGGTCGGCTCCGCCCGTACGGGCGTCTTCGCGCAGGATCAGGCGGGCCCAGTCCAGTGCGCCCGTCAGGATCCACGCCGATTGCACCCGCGAACGTTCGGCGGCTTCGATTTCCACACTGCGCCATTGTTGCCACAGCGCTGCAGCGGCCATGGTGGCGACCAGCGTGACGGTCAGCATGGCGGCCAGAAGGGCGGCACCCCTCTGGTGCTTCATGACTTGCCGCCTCCCACGGTCGGGCGGACCCAGTCCAGGGTGATGCGCCCGCTCAAGGCCTGGCCGGGGGCCAGCGTCAGCACGCTGCGCACGCCCTCGGGAACGGCCGGCTGCACCGGCGCGCCAGTGGCGCCGTCACTTGAAAGCGGGTTGCTCCATGCGTTGCTGCGGAAGTAAAAAATTTGCCAGTCATCGGCCGGCAGGATCGCGACCTCGCGCTTTTTTTCCGCATCGCCCGGATTCTGGCCCCAGCGTTCGGCCTGGGACCAGGCCGCATTCCAGTCCCCCAGGCTGGACAGCGCAGGGGACTGCCAGCGCAGCCAATAGCCGCCGCTGCCTGCGCGTCGGGTCCAGGCAACCACCCGCAGCCAATCGCCGGCCGTGGCGCTGCTGCGGCGCGTGAGCCGCAGCACGCGCCCATCCCAATCCAGGCTGCTGATCTGGGGCAACTCGACCATGGCGTCCAGGTCGGCCTTCCACTGTGCCAGTCCGGCCTGCAGCACCAGCACTTCATCGGCGCGCGCCAGGGTCTGGGTCTGGGCACGGTGCATGCCGTCGAGCCCGCGCCAGCTCAGGATGGCCATCAGGGCCATCACGGCGATGGCCACCAGCAACTCGATCAGGGTGAAGCCGCGACTGGTGGGGTGGTTCCGGGACATGGTGCAAGCCGTGGCGCGCAGGCCGGGTCAATCACGGCCAATGACGGTGGACAGGCCAAGCACCGGCACGCTGCCGTCGGTGACTTTCGCATCCACCCGCCGGAAAGACGGGTTCGGTGTGGGGCGCACCGAGACATGGACCGTGAAGCTGCGCCCGCTCTGTTCGCATTCGACACTGCTGTCGCCGACCCCCGGCATCTGGGCCGACAGGCGCGTCTTGACCATTTCGTTTTCGGCGCAAATATGGGCCAGCAGGATGTCGGATTGGCGCAGTGCATTGTTGGACAATGCCGTCGTAGCCTGCAGGCCGGCCGTGAGGGCGATGGCGACGATCCCCAACGCCACCAGCACCTCGATCAATGTGAAACCTGCTGCAGGCTGGCGGGGGCTCAAGGTGTTTCCCCGGCCTGCACGGCAAACGGCCGCAAGCCGTCGGTCGCCACGCGCAAGGCGCGCTCGGGCTGGCTGGCGCTGATCAGCACCACGGCCTGGGGGTCCAGCAGGGGTTCCGGGCCCAGTTGCAGGGTGTCCGTTCCGCGCACCGCAGTGTCGGCGCCAAGCCAGTGGCTGGGCAGGGTATTGGGCGGCAGGCCCTCAAAGGCAAAGCCCTGAGCCGTGGCGTGCCAGCGCACCGGAGCGCCCGTGGCGCGCGACTGGGCCCGTGCCGACTCCAGCAGCGCGGCCAGCCGCTGCGCCTCGCGCTCCAGCGTGCTGGCTGAGGCATCCCGCAGCGCCAGACTGACACCGGCCGTACCGATGGCAATGATGGCCACCACGACCAGCAATTCCAGCAGGGTGAAGCCACCGCTCCGAGATCGCCGTAACGACCCGGCGCGGTGAGGGAGCGTTGGGGCGAGCGGCCGCCGCGCCGGGCCGCCCCAAGCAAGGCCAGCCCCCCAGGGGGGCAGCGACCACACGCAGTGAGGGAGCGTGGGGGCGTTATTACTGCCAGCTGCCGATATCCGCATCTTTGCCTTCGCCGCCAGCCTGCCCATCGGCACCAAAAGACATGACGTCGATCTCGCCTTTGACGCCGGGGTTGAGGTACCGGTAAGGTTGGCCCCAGGGGTCTTTGGGCAGCTTTTCGAGATAAGGCTTCCAGTTGGGCGGAATGGGGCTGGCGGCCGGCTTGGCAACCAACGCCTGCAGCCCCTGTTCTGCGGTGGGGTAGCGCTGGTTGTCCAGCTTGTACAGCTTGAGCGCCTGCATCACGTTGGTCACATCGGTCCGGGCGGCCGTGGCGCGGGCATCGTCGGCACGGTCGAGCACGTTCGGCACGATCAACGCGGCCAGCACGCCAATGATGACCAGCACCACCATGAGCTCGATCAGGGTGAAGCCCCGCATAGCAAGGCGTGTGGGCGCGAGGCGCCGGAAAAATCGGTGGCAATGGGTCATGGAACGCGTCCGGTTACCTGTAGTTCGCTTCAATCATAATCATTCAATGGTGACAAACTCGCAAAACATGTGGTGGTCTCGCGGCATCACGCTGATGGTGTGGGGGCTGGCTTCGGCGAGCGCCGTCTGGTGGGGGCTGCGGATCGCCGGCCTGTCACAGCCGGTCCATGGCGTACCGCCGCCTGTGGCCGCGCCGGGTGAGATGGTGGTCGATTCAAATGCCGTGGCCCGCATGTTGGGCGCGGTGGCTGCTGCCCAGGCTGCGCCGCCGCCTGCAGCGGCCAGCCGTTTTGCGTTGCTGGGTGTTGTGGCCAGCCGTTCCAGCCAGGGCGCCGCGCTGATTGCGGTGGATGGCAAGCCGGGCCGGCCGTACCGTGTCGGCAGCAAGATTGAAGATGGCCTGATTCTTCAGGCGGTAGACGCACGACATGCCAAGCTCGGGCCCGCCTCAGGCGCGGGTGTTTCATTGACCCTGGAAATGCCGCCGTTGAAGAAGTAGCGGCCTGCGCGGGCGCATCCGCCCGGCCATGTCAACGTTCAGCGCAATTCACCGTATTGGGTCGCGCTCAACGCAGGGTACTGCACCTCATCGTCCAGCATTTCTGTCTCGGCGATTTCCGAATGCGCTTCCTGCGTCCTCGATTCCATGAATTCGGTGCTTTCGTAGCCGGTCGGTTCCGTACGAGGGGCTGCTGGCACTGGCACTGGCACTGGCACGGCGGACAAGGGCTTGCTGTTGTCAGCGCCACCAGCGGTCAAGGCGCGCTTGAGTGCCATCACTTCATCGGCCAGGACGGGGTCGAACTTCGCGTCGGATGGGGCGGGCGCTTTTTTTTCCTGGACCGCTGCAGGGGCGGCTTGCGGCACCACGGCCCGGTACTTGGCCTCGGGATGGGTGCTTTCGGCTTTTTCCCCCGCCACAGGATCCTCTGCACGCCAGTACACCGACGAGACCACAATGTTGTGCCTTGCCTTGGCAGACTGGCAGATCAGGGCCTCAATTTCCGCGAGTTGCGAGATTTCGCTGCCAAAATCCCGGGAGAGATCCATCATCACGATGAATTTGCGGCCACGCGGGTCCGTGGCCAGCACTTTGAACTTGAAACTGCTGGACAGAACGCCGACGCGCACCATGGACTCGCGCACCACGTTATAGAGAAGGTCCCGGAGCCTGGCCCGTTCGTTCTTGCGTCGCGTGGCCGTGTCCGCGGCTGATTCTCCCGCATGGGCCGCTGACGGGTCCCGCGCGCCGGCTGCCGGAGGCATCGGCGTCGCATGCGCGGCGGCAACATATCCACGGTGCGCTTGCGGCTTGCTTTTGAACCAGCTGAAAAGGGACATGTTCTGGATTTTAGTTGAGGGTCAGGCGCGCACCGTGCGCAAACGGGTCGTTCTCAAGGGCATCAGCTTTGCAGGAACATCCGGTACACCGGATTGTGCGTTTCTTCCACACAGGGATAGTCCAGCGCATCCAGGAATTTCGCAAAAGCCTGGCTGTCCGCTGTGGGCACCTGCAGACCGACCAGAATGCGGCCATAGTCGGCACCCTGGTTGCGGTAGTGAAACAGGCTGATGTTCCAGCCCGGACGCATCAGGCTCAGGAACTTCAGCAGGGCGCCCGGCCGCTCGGGGAAGACGAAACGCAACAGCCGTTCCTCCTGCGCCAGGGGCGAGTGGCCGCCGACCATGTGGCGGATGTGATCCCTGGCCAGGTCGTCATGCGTGAGGTCGAGTGCTTCAAAGCCGTGCCGGCTGAAATTTGTGGCGATCTTCGCACTTTCACCCTTGCCGTGTGTGGTCAGGCCGACGAAGACATGGGCCTTCGCTGCATCGCTGATGCGGTAATTGAACTCGGTCACGTTGCGGGGGCCGCCGGGCAGGGTGCCGATGAGTTCGCAAAAACGCCGGAAGCTGCCGCGCTCCTCGGGAATCGTCACCGCGAAAAGGGCCTCGCGTTCTTCACCCACCTCGGCCCGCTCCGCGACAAAGCGCAGCCGGTCGAAGTTCATGTTGGCACCGCACAAAATGGCGGCGTAGGTCTGGCCTTTGGTCTTGTGGGTGGCGACATACTGCTTGATGGCCGCCACGGCCAGCGCGCCGGAGGGCTCGACGATGCTGCGTGTGTCCACAAAAATGTCCTTGATCGCGGCGCACACCGAGTCGGTGTCCACCGTGATGTAGTCGTCCACCAGACCGCGCGCGATGCGGAAGGTCTCCTCGCCTACCAGTTTCACGGCCGTGCCGTCTGAAAACAAGCCGACGTCAGAAAGCGTCACGCGCTTTTTTGCAGCAACCGACTGGATCATCGCGTCGGAGTCGTTCATCTGTACCCCGATCACCTTGATCTCGGGGCGTACCGCCTTGATGTAGTTGGCCACGCCGGCAATCAGCCCGCCGCCGCCAATGGCCACGAAAACGGCGTCCAGCGGACCCTGATGCTGGCGCAGGATCTCCATCGCGATCGTGCCTTGACCGGCGATCACATCCGGGTCGTCAAACGGGTGGACGAAGGTCAGTCCCTGCTGCTTTTCGAGCTCCACCGAGTGGGTGTAGGCGTCGGAGTAGCTGTCGCCAGACAGCACGACCTCGCCACCGAGCGCCTTGACGGCGTCGATCTTGACCTGCGGCGTGGTGGTCGGCATGACGATCACGGCCCGGCAACCCAGTTTGTGGGCGCCGAGCGCCACGCCTTGGGCATGGTTGCCCGCCGAGGCGCAGATCACGCCCTTCTTCAGCTGGTCTGGCGTCAGGTGCGCCATCTTGTTGTAGGCGCCACGCAGCTTGAAGCTGAAAACCGCTTGCTGATCCTCACGTTTCAGGAGCACCTTGTTGTGCAGGCGCCGGCTCAGGTTTTTTGCGGGTTCCAGCGCCGATTCGACGGCCACGTCATAGACGCGGGCGTTCAGGATCTTCTTCAGGTAATCGGCGGGTTTGAGATGCTTTGGGGCTGGGGTCGTTGCTGGCTTCATGGTTTTCCCTCGGTCCCAATGATAGAGGCCCGGCCGCACGACCCAAAAACCCCAAGAAAAAAGCCACGAACCTTGCGATTCGGGGCCAATCCACCTTTTTCAGAGGGGTGGAGGAGACAAA
>Ga0073899_10004644_pt1 | contig 12011 bp, 7 predicted proteins | sample KloWWTmetaKNB5Ph_FD_88975 | JGI IMG/M metagenome (GOLD analysis project Ga0073899, IMG submission 88975) | Active sludge microbial communities from Klosterneuburg, Austria, studying microevolution and ecology of nitrifiers - Klosterneuburg... | ecosystem: Engineered > WWTP > Aerobic digester >...
CCGATGGCCTCGGCCTGGCGCGGATCGTCGGCATCGGCGGCGTCCAGCATCTCCAGCAGCAGCTGCGTGCTGCTGAGGTAGCGTTCGGGGCCGCTGCGCTCGAAGGCGAGTTGGGCGCCCACCTGCCGCCAGCCCTCGCCCTCGCGGCCGATCAGGTGCTCGTGCGGGACGAGCACGTCGTCGAAGGTCACTTCGTTGAAGTCATGCTCGCCGAGCTGGTTGAGGATGGGCCGCACCGTCAGCCCCGGCGCGTCCATCCCGATCAGAAACTGCGACAGGCCGCCGTGGCGGTCGGCCGTCTTCTCGCCGCTGCGCACGAGCGCGATCATGAACTGCGCGCGGTGCGCACCGCTCGTCCACACCTTGCGGCCGTTGATGACCCAGCCGCGGTCGGTGCGCACGGCGCGGGTGCGGATCGACGCCAGGTCCGAGCCCGCATCGGGCTCGCTCAGGCCGATGCAGAAATAGACCTCGCCGCGTGCGATGCCGGGCACGATGCGCGGTGCCAGCGTCTCGGGCGCAAAGCGCATCAGCAGCGGGGCGCTCTGGCGGTCGGCCACCCAGTGCGCGCCCACCGGCGCGCCGGCGGCCAGCAGCTCTTCCAGCACCACATACCGTTCGAGCGAACTGCGCTCGTGGCCGCCGTAGCGCTTCGGCCAGGTCATGCCGATCCAGCCGCGCGCGCCCAGCGCGCGGCTGAAGGCCGGGCTGGCGCCCGACCAGTTGCGGTTGCGCCGGTCGGGCGGCACGTCCTTCATCGCCTCGGCGAGGAAGGCGCGCACCTCGGTGCGCAAGGCCTCGCAGGCGCAGGGCAGCGAGGCGGGTTCGATCAGCAGGCCCTGCATCGGCATCTCTCGAGGTGGTGGCCGGGCATTCTGCGGGCCCGCCGCAGCCTGGGCAACCCGGCGCACGCGGCAAGCGGGCAGTTCGACGCGGCAGCAGCCCCATGGCCCCCCCGGAGCGGGCGGTCCGGGCCGGCGCCGTTCATGCAAACTCTCGGCTCCGAGGCAGGGCGGGAGCCAGCATGACCTATCAGTGGGGTCCAGGGGGCCCCGCCTTCGAATTCGAAGGCGTCTTTCGCACCGAGAACCGCGTGCTGGTGGCACGGGCGGTGCTGCTGACGCTGCTGGCCGCGGCCGCCTTGATGCTGGCCATGTCGGATCTTCGCTTCCCGAGCTGGATGTCACCACGGCTGTCGAGGCTGCCGCAGGGCGAACGCACGCCGCACCTGCTGATGGGCCTGTTCTTGCTGGTGCTGGCGGTGATGGATGTGGTGCGCGCGTCGCGTCAGCGCGTGTCGCGGCTGCTGCCGGGGCAGCCCGCCTCGCTCCTGCCGCCGGCGACGCCCTCCGAGGGCATCAGTCCCGGGGCGGCGGCCCTCGTCGGCATGCTGGCGGAGGGCCTTGCGGTGCAGGCGCTGCCGCGGGGCGAGCCAGCCGGCGGCTGGCAGCGGCTTCTGGTCCGGCTGGCGCCGTCGATCGGCGCTGCGCCGTGGGCGCTGCAGGATTGGATGGAGCGGCGCATGGCCATGCTGGCCTTGATCGGCGGCCTGTTGCCGACGCTGGCGCTGAGTGAGCTGCTGCAGAGCCAGCCTGCTGGCCGGGCGGTGGTTGCCGGGGTCTGCATCACGATCGTTGTCGCGGCACTGCTGCGCGAGGCCTGGGTGGCCGCCCCAGCGCCCCGCCCGCGCACGGTCGGTGCGTTGCTGGCCCTGACGCTCGTGCTGGGATTGCCGCTGGGCTGGGCGAGCGGGTGGTTGCCCGACGGCGCGACCGGACTGCTGGCCAGCGGCGGGCTGTCGCTGGGCGCTGCGTGCTTGCTCGGCGCGCTGCTGGTGGTCGAGGCACTGGCGCTGCGCGCCGGTGCCGTGACGACCGATCCGCCGTTGGCCGGCGGACTTCATCCGGCGCTGGCGCAGGTGCAGATCGCTGCCGACCCGGACAGCGTGCGGCAGGAGATCGAGCGCGAGATCCACCTCTATTGGGTCGAGGGCATTCCGAATCGCCGTTATGCGCGGCAGGCCGGCTCGACCGAATCCAAGGCCGGGGGCGCACCCCTCGTCGCCAGCACCCTCGAGGAATCGCAGCCGGTCGTGCGGCCTGCGGCTGCGGGAGGCGGTGTCACCAGCATCGGCACGCAGCGTCGCCCCTGGCTGCTGGCGTTGTTGGCCTTGTCGCTGCTGCTCACCGCCATGGCCGGCTTGCTGTGGGGTTGGCTGGTGGTCGAACAGCTGCGTCGCGTGATGCCACCGTTGGGCATGGGTGCCGCCGCGGTGCTGGTGGTGCTGGCAGGTGGCCATGCGCTGCGCGTGGCGCACCTCTTGTGGAGCCGCGTCGAGATGGAGTCCCGACTGCTGTGGCTCGAGGCCGATGCGGTGCCCGCGTCGGGCGGCGGCGCCGAGCCTGCGGCAGCGGCCCGTGCCGCGGTCAAACCGCCGACGCCCGGCACGCCGGTCGTGCGGCTGCGCTGGTCGGTGGCGCATGCCCGTTCGGTGTGCTACCTCGCGGGCGAACACCGCCTGGGTGATCGCTGCCTGCTGGAGTTGACCGCTGACGAGGCCACGGCCCGCCGCAGCGCGCTGTCGGTGCAGCAGTTTGCCGAAAAGCTCTTCGCCGCAGGGGGCTCGACACCGTCGCCGCCCCGCCCGGCTGCGCCGCCGCGTCCGCCCCGCGCGCCGGAACCGGCATCGCTGCCGCCGGCCGATAGGCGCTTCTGCGTCGCCTGCGGGCAGGCCATCGCCGCGCGGGCGCGCTTCTGCCCGACGTGCGGCGCCTACCAGCAAGATCGTTGACGGCCGACCACGAGGCCTCGATTCAGCGCCCGCTGCCGCGCCCGAAGGCCATCACGCCGTCGTCGATCCTGCCCATGCGCAGCGTCAGCCAGTCCAGCACATAGTTCTGGTAGAGCTTCCAGGGCTTGCGGTCGCCCTGGCGGGGCAGCATCGGCAGCGCGCGCTGCACGTAGCCGGAGCTGAAGTCGAGAAAGGGCTGGGTGCCGACCGACGCGTCGTGCCGGGGCGTGCACACCGTGTGGCCATGGCGGTCCATGTGGTTCAGCAGCCGGCACAGGTAGCGCGCGCTGAGGTCGGCCTTCAGCGTCCAGCTGGCATTGGTATAGCCGAAGGTGCTGGCCAGGTTGGGCACGCCGCTGTTCATCATGCCCTTGTAGACCAGCGTCTGCGCCGGCTGCACCGGCACGCCGTCGAGCGAGACCTCGATGCCGCCCAGCACCTCGAGCTCGAGCCCGGTGGCGGTGACGACCAGGTCGGCCGGCAGCTCCTGCCCCGAAGCCAGCCGGATGCCGTGCTCGGTGAAGCGCTCGATGGTGTCGGTGGCCACCGAGGCGCGGCCGTCGCGGATGGCCGCGAAGAGGTCGCCGTCGGGCACCAGGCATACGCGCTGGTCCCAGGGCTGGTAGTGCGGCGTGAAATGGCGCTCGACGTCGTAGCCCGGCGGCAGTTGCGCGCGCACCAGGCCCACCAGCCGCGCCTTCGCCTGCGCCGGGTATTTGCGCGCCAGGCGGTAGAAATACAGCTGCATCAGCACGTTCTTGGCGCGCACCAGGCGGTAGGCCAGCGTTGCCGGCAGGTGGCGCTCGAGCCATCGGGCGATGGCGTCCACCCCCGGCCGCGCGAACACATAGCTGGGTGATCGCTGCAGCATGGTGACATGTGCCGCCGTCCTGGCCAGCTCGGGCACCAGCGTCACCGCGGTGGCGCCGCTGCCGATCACCACCACGCGCATGCCCGCTGCGTCCAGGCCCGCGGGCCAGAACTGCGGGTGCACCCACTGGCCGCGAAAGCGCGCCTCGTCGGGCCAGTGCGGCCGGTGGCCGCGGTCGTAGCGGTAGTAGCCGCTGCACAGGTGCAGGAAGCGCACGCGCAGGGTGGTCGGCGCGGCCGCGCCGTCGCGCTGCACCGTCACCGTCCAGCAGGCGTCGGCGGCCGACCAGTCGGCGGCCAGCACGCGCTGCCCGAAGCGCACCAGCGGCGTGATGCCGTGCTCGGCGGCCGTCTCGGCGATGTACGACCGGATGGCCGGCCCGTCGGCGATGGCCTGCGCCGCGCGCCAGGGCTTGAAGGCATAACCCAGCGTGTGCATGTCGGAATCGCTGCGCACGCCGGGGTAGCGAAAGAGATCCCAGGTACCGCCCAGCGCCGGCCGCGCTTCCAGCAGTGCGAAGCTCTTGTCCGGGCAATGCCGCTGCAGGTGCACCGCGGCGCCCACGCCCGAGAGGCCGGCGCCGACGATCAGCACGTCCAGCCATTCGGGGCCGGGGCGGGCCTGGGCCGTCTGCAGGAAGCGCGCCGCCGCGGCCACCGATCGCCGCGCCTCGGGCAGCAGCCGCAGCAGCTGCCACACATGCGGCACGCGCTCGAAGACCTGCAGCACCACCGTCACGCCCGCTTCGCGCGCCTTCGTGGCCAGCCGCAGGCTGTCGTCGCGCAGCGCCTCGTCGCGGCCGACGTGCAGCAGCAGCGGCGGCAGCCCGCGCAGGTCGGCCTGCAGCGGCGACGCCAGCGGCTGCGCCGGGTCGGCATCGCCCAGGTAGGCGCGCGCCAGGTTGGCCAGGTCGGGGCCGTGGAACATGCAGTCGCGCCCGGCATTGAGCGTGATCGAGGCGCTGTCGCCCGTCATGTCGGTGGACGGCGAGAACAGCGCCGCGGCATCGGGCATCGCCTGGCCGGCATCGCGCAGCCGCAGCATCAGCCCCAGCGCCAGGTTGCCGCCGGCGCTGTCGCCGGCCACCAGCAGCCGGCCGGCCTGGTGCTGCGCGCGCAACGCCTGCCACACGGCCAGGGCATCGTCGGGCGCGGCGGGGAACGGGTGCTCGGGCGCCAGCCGGTAGTCGGGCACGAAGAGCCGCAGGCCCTGGCGTGCCAGCGCCGCCGTCAGCGGCCGGTGCGTGCGCGGGCTGCAGCCGACGAAGCCGCCGCCGTGCAGGTACAGCAGCGTATCGGCGGCGGGCGCGGCGCCCTCCGCCTCCACCCATTCACCCTTCACGCCGCCGACGATGTCGTCGCGGTAGCGCACGCCGCCGGGTGCCGGCAGCGGCGCACCGAAGGCACGGCGCACGCGGGCGATGTCGCTCATGTCGCCGAGCGCGGGCTTGACGCGCCGGCGCACCAGGTAGGCGGCCACGCGGGCCTGCCAGCTTGCACTCATCGGGGTCCTTTCGCGGCCTTGCCGGCACCGGGTGTCCGGCGGCCATCATGCCAGCGGCGCGCTCGGCAGCCCGCGGCAATGCGTCTCAGCGTGGCCGCTCGCGCAGGCAGCGAAAGCCGATAGAGACCACCGTCGTGGCCTGTGGCTTGGACTGGCGGTGGTCCTCGCGCATCGGCGCGGCGCCATACCACCAGGAGCCGCCGCGCGTCAGGCGTTCGGCCTCGGGGCCTGCGCCGCGCGGCTCGTCCACCCATTCCCAGGCGTTGCCGCCCATCTCGTGCAGGCCGTTGACGCCCGCCGGTGTGGTGCCGGCCAGCGCGTGGCCGGCACCGCGCCACAGCCGCGCACCGTGCGGCACGGCGCGCTGCGCGGCGGCATCACCGCAGTCGCCCAGGCATTGCGCGCCGTCGGGCCGGTCGCCGGTGGGATAGGCATAGCGCCGGCCGCGTTCGAAGGGCGCCGGCGGCGTGGCGCGCTGCTCCAGGTAGGCCGCGGCGGTCCATTCGGCGTCGGTCGGCAGCCGGCCGCCGGCCCAGCGGCAGAAGGCCTGTGCCTCGTCGAAGGCCAGGTGCACCGCCGGTTCGCCGTCCTGCGCCGGGCGGCCGAAGGGTGCGCGCCAGGTCCAGCCGGGCTTCTTCGTCCAGCCGGCCTCGTAGACCTCGCCGCCGCCGGCACGCTCGGCGCGGCCGACGAAGCCGGTGGCCTCGGCATAGCGGCGAAACTGGCCGACGGTGGTCTCGGTGCGCGCGATCTCGACCGCGCCCACGGGCTGCCAGTCGATGCCGGCTGCCGGGCCGGCGTGCGTGGCCACCGGCGCCAGCAGGGCCGACGCCAGCGCCAGGGCAGGGAGGGTGAGCCTGTGCGACATGCCGTCGATGCTGCCGCAGCGCCCTTGGCCCGGGCCGGCCGATGGCCATGCCGCCCTGCGGACCGCCGCCGATGCGCCACACTGCCGGGCATGACCGTGGCCGCCGCACCCCTCGTCCCGCCCCCCTTCGTCTTCGACAACAGCTATGCACGCGAGCTGGAGGGCTTTTATGTGCCCTGGCAGCCGGCCCCGGTGCCGGCACCGCGGCTGCTGCGCCTGAACGAGGCCCTGGCCGCCGAACTGGGGCTGGATGCCGCCGCGCTGCAGGGCGAGGCCGGCGCGGCACTGTTTGCCGGCAATGCCGTGCCCGAGGGCGCGGCGCCGCTGGCGCAGGCCTATGCCGGCCACCAGTTCGGCGGCTTCAACCCGCAGCTGGGCGACGGCCGCGCGCTGCTGCTGGGCGAGGTCATCGACCGCCACGGCCGACGGCGCGACATCGCCTTCAAGGGCTCGGGGCGCACGCCGTTTTCGCGCGGCGGCGACGGCAAGGCGGCACTGGGCCCGGTGCTGCGCGAATACCTGATCGGCGAGGCCATGCACGCGCTGGGCGTGCCGACCACGCGGGCGCTGGCGGTGGCCGCCACCGGCGAGCCGGTCTGGCGCGAGCGCGAGCTGCCCGGCGCCGTGCTGACGCGCGTGGCCGCCAGCCATGTGCGCGTGGGCACCTTTCAGTATGTCGCCGCGCGCGGGCAGCCGGGCGAGGTGAAGCGCCTGGCCGAGCACGTGATCGCCCGCCACGACCCCGACCTGGCCGGCGGCGACAGCCGCTACCTGGCGCTGCTGCGCCGCGTCGCCGGGCGCCAGGCGGCGCTGATCGCGCAGTGGATGAACCTCGGCTTCATCCACGGCGTGATGAATACCGACAACATGACGGTCAGCGGCGAAACCATCGACTACGGCCCCTGCGCCTTCATGGAGGCGTACGACCCCGCCACCGTCTTCAGCTCCATCGACCATGGCGGCCGTTATGCCTATGCCAACCAGCCGTTGATCGCACGCTGGAACCTGGCGCGCCTGGCCGAGACGCTGCTGCCGCTGCTGGCCGACGAGCCCGAGGCCGCGGTGGTGCTGGCCACCGGGGTCATCGACGCCTTCCCGGCCTGGTATGACGAGGCCTGGCGCGCCGGCCAGCGCGCCAAGCTGGGGTTGGCCACCGCGCAGCCCGACGACGCCGCGCTGGCCGACGACTGGCTGGCGCTGCTGCAGGCGCAGCAGGTCGACTTCACGCTCGCCTGGCGCACGCTGGCCGATGCCGCCGAAGGCCGGCCGGCGCCGCTGCGCGACCAGTTTGTCGACCGCGCTGCCGCCGATGACTGGCTCGCGCGCTGGCAGGCGCGGCTGGCGGCCGAAGGCGGCGACATGGCCGCGCGTGCCGCTGCCATGCGCCGCGTCAGCCCCTGGGTGATCCCGCGCAACCACCGCGTCGAGGAGGCGCTGGCCGCCGCCGTCGACGCTGGCGACCTGGCGCCTTTCGAGCGGCTGCTGGCGGCGCTGCAGCAGCCCTTCGACGAACGGCCCGACAACGCCCGTTATGCCGAGCCGGCCCCGCGCGAACTGACGGCCGGCTACCGCACCTTCTGCGGCACCTGACGCCATGCCGGTCCCATCGCTGAGCCTGGCCGGCCACGTCGCCACCCTCACGCTGCAGCGCCCCGGGCAGGCCAACCGCCTGGAGCCCGAGGACCTGGCCGCGCTGGTGGCCCATGTCGACGCCGTCGACGCCAACCCCGAGCTGCGCGTGCTGCTGCTGCGCGCCGGCGGGCGCCATTTCTGCAGCGGCTTCGACATCGGCCGCGTGGGCGCCGCGCGCGTCGAGGACTTCGAGCGCATGGTCGACCGCATCGAGGCCGCGCGGCCGGTGACGATCGCCGTCATCCAGGGCGGCGTCTACGGCGGCGCCACCGACCTGGCGCTGGCCTGCGACTTCCGCCTCGGCTCGCCGGCGGCCGACCTCTTCATGCCGGCGGCGCGGCTGGGCCTGCATTTCTACCGCGGCGGGCTCGAGCGCTATGTCACGCGGCTGGGGCTGGACGTGGCCAAACGCCTGTTCCTGACCGCCGAGCGCATCGATGCCGCCGAGATGAAGGCGATCGGCTTTCTCACCCACCTGGTGGGTGCCGACGAGCTGGATGCACGCGCCGATGCACTGGCCGCCACGCTGGGCGAAGGGGCGCCGCTGGCCGTGCTGGGCATGAAGCGCCACCTCAACCGCATCGCGCGCGGCACGCTGGATGCCGAGGCGCTGGCGCGCGACATCGAGTGCACGCTGCAGTCCGGTGACCTGCAGGAAGGCCGCGCGGCCTTCGCCGAAAAGCGCGCGCCGCGGTTTCGGGGGCAGTGAGGCTCAGCCGCCGATGCGGCCGGCGATCAGCGGCGCGGCGGCGACCGCTGCATCACCGATCGTGAACGCCGATTGCACCGCCGCCACCGCGGCGGCGGCGGCCTCGCCGCTGGCGGCGTGCACGCGGGTCAGCACCTCGCCGGCGGCTACCGACGCGCCCAACGGCACGATGTGCGACAGCCCCACGCGCGGGTCGATCGGCGCACCCGGCACGCGGCGCCCGCCACCCAGCGCCACCACCGCCAGCCCCAGCGCACGCACGTCGCAGGCCTGCAGCACGCCGGCGCGCGGGGCCGGCACGTCGCGCTGCACCGGCGCGCGGGGCAGGCGGGCGTCGTGCAGCACATCGGCCGGGCCGCCCAGCAGCGCCACCATGCGCGCAAAGCGCTCGGCCGCCGCGCCGCTGTCGAGTGCGCGCTGCAGCGCCGCCGTGGCCGCCGCCGCATCGGCCGCCAGGCCGCCCATCAGCAGCAGCTCGGCGCCCAGCGCCAGCGTCAGCGCCAGCGTGCGCGGTTCGCGCGCCGCCGGGTCGGTGAGGAAGGCGATGGCGTCGGCGACCTCCAGCGCATTGCCGGCCGTGCTGCCCAGCACCTGGTTCATGTCGGTGACCAGCGCCGCGGCCGGCAGCCCGGCGCCGCGCGCCACGCCCACCAGGCTGTGCGCCAGTTCGTCGGCCAGCGCCGGCGTCGGGCAGAAGGCGCCGCTGCCGACCTTGACGTCGAGCACCAGGCCCTGCAGCCCGGCGGCGCGCTTCTTGGCCAGGATGCTGGCGGTGATCAGCGGCACCGATTCGACGGTGGCGGTGACGTCGCGGATGGCATACAGCCGCCGGTCGGCCGGCGCCAGGTCGGCCGACGCGCCGACGATGGCGCAGCCGCAGGCGGCCACGGTGCGGCGCAGGCGGGCCTCGTCGACGTCGACGGCATAACCGGGCAGCGCTTCGAGCTTGTCCAGCGTGCCACCGGTATGCCCCAGGCCGCGGCCGCTGACCATCGGCACCCAGGCGCCGCAGGCGGCCAGCAGCGGCGCCAGCATCAGGCTGATCTTGTCGCCCACGCCGCCGGTGCTGTGCTTGTCGAGCACCGGGCCGGGCGCCTCGGGCCAGGCCAGCACGCGGCCCGAGTGCGTGAAGGCCGCGGTCAGCGCCACTGTCTCGGCGGTCGTCATGCCGCGCCAGCAGATGGCCATCGCCATCGCTCCGGCCTGGGCGTCGCCCCAGGTTCCGTCGGCCAGGCCGCGCGCGAAGGCCGCGATCGCTTCGCACGGCAACTCGCCCCCACCGCGCTTGGCGCGGATGATCTCGGCGGGCGACGCGGACGACGCGGCCATCAGTTCAGGCGCGCGATGCGGTCCAGCGAACCCGGCGCGAGGCCCGGGTTGCCCTTCACGTAGGCCTCGAAGGCATCGATGTCCATCAGGCCGGTGCGGCGGTCGGTGCCCTGGCGCAGCACGGTGAAGTTGTCGCCGCCGCTGGCCATGAAGCTGTTGACGGTGACGCGCACGCGGGTCTCGGGTGTGATCGCCTGGCCGTCGAGCTTCATGCTGCCGGGCAGCACACGCTGCCCCGGCGGCCGGCTGGCATCCCAGGTGTAGCCGAAGCCGCGCGACACCTGCATCACGCGGCCCGCCAGCGTCGGCTGGTTCAGCCATTGCTGTTCCAGCAGCTGCAGCAGCTGCGCGCCGGTCAGCGTCATCGTCACCAGGTTGTTGTAGAAGGGCTGCACGCTGAAGAGGCTCTCGTAGCGCAGCAGGCCGTCGGTGGGCATGGCCAGCGGCGCGCGGATGCCGCCGGGGTTCATCAGCGCGAGCTGCGCACCGGCATCGCGCGTGGCCGCCAGTTGTGCATCGGCGATCACCTGGCCGAGCGCCGATTCGCCGGCGGCATTGGTCTCGCGCGGCAGCGCACTGCCCAGGCGGCCGACCACGCGCTGCGCCAGCGGGCGCGCCAGCCGTTCGTAGGCGTCGATCAGCGCCGTCTGCCGCGGGTCCTTGGCGAAGCTGGCGGTGCGCACGATCTGGTTGTCGGCGCGGGCGCTGATGACGTCGCCTGTCCCGGGGTCGAGCACGAGGTCGATCTCGGTCACCACGGTGCCGTAGCGGTCGCCGCTGGTCACCAGCCGGCCGTCGATGCGGCAGTTGTAGGCGCGGTGCGTATGGCCGCTGATGACCACGTCCACGGCGCGGTCGAGCTTGCCCACGATGTCGACGATGGGGCCGCTGATGCCCGGGCATTCGTTGTAGTCGCCGCTGGGCACGCCGCCTTCGTGGATCAGCAGCACGATGGCCTCGATGCCCTGGCGCCGCAGCTGCGGCACCAGCTCGTTCACCGTCTCGGCCTCGTCGCGGAAGACGAGGCCCTCGACGCCGCTGGGCACGACGATGGTCGGCGTGTCCTTCAGCGTGAGGCCGATGAAGGCCACCGGAATGCCCTGGAAGCGCTTGACGTGATACGCCGGCAGCAGCGTCTGGCCCGTCTTCGCATCGACCGTGCTGGCCGCCAGATACTGGAACCTGGCACCGGCAAAGGGCTGCGGTCCCTGGCAGCCGTCGGCCGCACAGCCGCCCCGCTGCAGGCGCAGCAGCTCGGCCGCGCCCTTGTCGAATTCGTGGTTGCCCACCGCGCTGGCCTCCAGCCCCATCAGCGACAGCGACTCGATCGTCGGTTCGTCCCTGAACAGCGCCGACAGCAGCGGCGTGGCACCGATGAGGTCGCCGGCGGCGACGAAGACGTGGTGGGGGTTCTTCGCCTTCAGCTGCTGCACCGCGGTGGCCAGGTGCTCGGCGCCGCCGGCCGGTACGCTGACCGTCCTGCTGCGGTCGGCCGGATCCTGGATGCGGATGCCGCCCGCGGGGGGCAGCAGGTTGCCGTGGAAATCGTTGATCGCCAGCAGCTTGACGCTGACGGGCGCGGCGGGGCGGGTGGCGCAGCCGGCCAGCAGCATGGCGGCGGCGATGGCGGCAGCGAGGGCGGCGGCAGGTCGGGCGTGCATGCAGACTTTCGCGGGCATTCGTGGACCGGCCATTATTCGGCCACTGCCGGCGGCGCGCGGCCACCGGGCGCGGGCTACCATCGAGCGGCGCGGCACCAGCCGCGGGGGACACCCGGCCGCGGGCCGGCAACGAACAAGGAGATCTCGATGCACAAGATGCTCGGCGGCCCGATGGGCCGCGTGGCCGCGCTGGCGCTGACGCTGGCGGCGGCGCTGGTCCTGCCCGGTTGCGGCGGTGACGACGACGGCGAGCGCGTGGCCGCGCCGCTGCCCAACGAGCCCGGCGGCTGGACGCGCTTCGTGCCGCAGTCGGCCACCATCGACGGCGACCGGCTCACGCCCACCTGCTCCAAGGCGCCGGGCAGCAAGGCCGACTTCCACTTCTGGGCCCGCCGCGGCAGCAGCAACAAGCTGGTCGTCTTCTTCGAGGGCGGCGGTGCCTGCTGGGACGGCGCCACCTGCGCCCTGCCCATCACCGCCGCCACCAGGCCCACCGATCCGGCGCTGTACAAGGCCGAGATCCTGCCCACCGACGATCCGACCCAGTATGCGGGCGTCTTCAAGCTCGACGATGCGGCCAATCCCATGAAGGACTGGAGCATCGAGCTTGAAGACGCCCGCATACTGGGTCGGATCGTCGGTGGGCA
>Ga0073899_10004645_pt1 | contig 12010 bp, 9 predicted proteins | sample KloWWTmetaKNB5Ph_FD_88975 | JGI IMG/M metagenome (GOLD analysis project Ga0073899, IMG submission 88975) | Active sludge microbial communities from Klosterneuburg, Austria, studying microevolution and ecology of nitrifiers - Klosterneuburg... | ecosystem: Engineered > WWTP > Aerobic digester >...
AAGTACTTCATGCACGGCACCAGCCACTTCCTCGGCCTCGATGTACACGACGTGGGCCTGTGGAACGAGATGATCCAGCCGGACATGGTCTTCACCGTGGAGCCGGGCATCTACATCCGCGACGAGAAGCTTGGCGTCCGCCTAGAGAACAACATCCTGGTGACGCGCGATGCCCCGATCGATCTGTTCGCGGACATCCCTGTGGAGGCGGATGCTGTGGAGGAGATGATGAACCGGAAGGCGGTGGTGGTATAGTTCCTTTTCACCGCAGCGACCCAACGAACACAACGGGTTTGCAACGCTCGTTGGAAGCACTTCGTTGCGCAATCTTGACGTCCGTTGCGCCGTTGTGGTGGTAATCTCGCGTACACTGCGTTACCCGATCGACCGGACCGCATTCAGCTTCCAAACACCACCACCATGTACATCCGCTCCATCGGTATCGCCGGCCTCATCATCGGCATCCTGTTCAAGACCCTGCACTGGCCCGGCGCAGGCGAAATCGTCGTGGCAAGCAGCGTAGTGGTCATCGTCACGCTTTCGCTTCTGCTCTTCCGCAAGCCTGGGCCTTTGTCCATACAGCTGCAACTTCCGGGCATGCTGGTCGGCTCGGTGATCACGGTGGTCACCGGCGGTCTGTTCAAGATCATGCACTGGCCCGGGGCGAACATGCTACTACTGGTGGGTCTTTCGGTTTGCGCCGTGTGGTTCTTGCTACCGCCGATACGCTCGCGAGCAACGACCAACTAGGTGGATACGAAAGCACGAAGCCCTTCGATCGATCGAAGGGCTTCGTGCCAGCAGGACTTCTCTCCTACTCTTTCACTACCCTGCCCGTGAAGCGCGCACGCGCTGTCACTGCTTCGCAGGTATAGATCCCTTTGGCAAGCGAGCTGATCTCGATGTCGTTCATGCCCGGTACCAAGCGCTGACGAAGAACGATGCGTCCGATCGCATCGCGCAGGGTGAGGATACCGCCAATGAGATCGCTCGGAGCATCGAAGCGCACTTGCTCCGCCGCCGGAGAAGGGAAGAGCGTCAAGCGACCGAACGCGGGTTGATCGGGAACGCCGAGGAAGGGATAGTCCACGCATTGGCCGTGGAAACCATCCACTTCGGACACGTTCCAAATGGGCAATGTGTTCGCGAATGCGCTGACGGAATCAACGCGCGCTTGCAGCGCCGCCACGCTTGCCAATGCACCACCGCTGGCTGCTCGCGCATACACGTATGCGAACACCAGGTCCATGTGTTGGCCAGGCACAAGAGTGAACGCGCCCATGCTCATCAAGCCGCGCCGATCGGGGAGCACTTGTTGCACTTCGCTCCATGGACCTTGGATGGCACCACCGGTTCCCGCTCCAACGGGATCGCCGGAACCAGGGAACATGAACGCACATGCGAGCGCGTTCGGGTCGGGATTGTAGCCCACACCGCCGTAACTCATGGTCACACCATCCTTCCAGATCCCCCGCAGGTAATTGTAGTGGTCACCTTCGGTGTTCGGGTCGTTGCAGCAATTCAGCGTGGCCTCGCGATTGAAATACATGAAATGGGCAAGACCGAACCGCTCGTTGTCGACGACAGCATCACCGAAGCCCTGCCCATTCCAATTGGGAAGTTCGTTCGATGCGGGATCATCCTCGGCGTTCGCATCCACCAAGGGACCCTTCAGTAGTACCATCCCGAAGGCAGGAGGTTGTGCACCGTAACCAACTGCCCCCAGACACCCTTCATCATTATCGTCCCAGTTGTACGCGTATGCCAGGTTGCGCGAGGGATCGCATCCGATGAAATCATCGTTCGCACAACCGAGATCGAAATCATTGAAGAAGCCGAGCATGGTGTTCGTGTAGGTCTGTGTGCTGCGATTGACCAAGTGGTAGCGTATGAAGACCGTTCCATCCAATGCAGGCTCGTCGCTGTTGTAGGCGAAAGGCATTGCCTGGACCTCCACGCCCATGGGTTGATCACCGCTCTGCGCACTCAGGTGATCGTTGAACACATTGAAAAGCGCCTGATCACCCAGAATGCACGGTGCATCACCGCTCGCAGGCACATAGTTGCCATCCTGGTCGTAGTCGTAGAAGGGGGCGAGGTAGACGTCATACCCAAGGGTGAACTGACCCATCGCGGGCCAATCAAGGATGGAGGCAGGGATCGTGTAGCCACCAGGGAATTCGACGGCCACATCGCAATTGGGATCACCAAGGCACTGGAAGTAGGCCAAGTGTGTGGCGATCTCCGCCCTTGTTATGCTCCACACCCTGTCATACTGGTCGGAGATGGCCTGGGTGGTCGTGCCATCCGTGGTGGTGAGCGGACCGGGATAAAAATCCACATCCGGATACTGGTCATACAGCGTGCTGGAAAGACGTAGTTGCCCACCGGTCGCTATACCTCCGATCCAAAGCCCACCCGCATAGAGCGATGTAGCCGACCCGCCCTGCGGAACTTCAAAGTGGGCAGTGGAGGAAAGCGTATCCAAGCTGACGCGCCCGTTCGCATAGAAGCGCGCACGCACATTGTTGATTTCCAGTTCTCCATACGCCTGTCCCCATGCTTGAGCAGCGCTGCACAGGAGAGCGACAAGAAATACAGTGTAGCTGTTCCGCATAGGAAGGGCGCGGCGGATATGACCGTTGCGCAATGCCAACCTAGCGTCACAGATTCGTTGATGCGAGCGGTTCACGAGGAACGCGATGTTCCATTGCGCGAACGGTCGATGTGATCGAACCGTGGATCGCCGTGAAGGAGCTATTGCCTGCTAACGACCTTGTAGGTCACCTGCACGTTGCTGGTCAACGTTGTGCTTACAACCACGATGTGGTGCATATCACCGTCCTGGTCCTGTTGCAGAACATTGCCAACGATGGTCAGCGCCCGGTAGGTGGGCACAATGGGTGTGGAAGAGGTCAAGAGGCCTTCCGGAGTTGAAACGGTTTCACGGTGGACAATTCGCCATCGAGCACCATCAGGTAGTACTCCTCGCCTTGCAGGTCGGTGATGCGCACACGCGTCACCGGGCCCTCGACCTCGCCGGTCTTCACAATATGGCCTTGTTGGTCGCAGATGTCGAACAACGCATCCTGCGTACCGGGCTCGTAGTCGAACATCAACAAGCGCTCGAGCTGGTCGATACGCACGCGGATCTCATGGGGTTCCTGGGCCATGGCTGGTGAATTGTCGCCCTGCCCCGGATTAACTCCGGGGTTGTCGGAGGGCGAACATTTCAACGGCAACAAGCGGAAAGAGGTTCCCAAAAGCACCGAGCCCAGCCGACCTTTCGGCCGACCGGGCTCCACCACCAAACCAAAACAAACCCAGGAACGGGAGACTAGCTCCCTTGATCGTTGAATATCCACATGGAGGTGGATGTGCTTTGTGTGTTCATGGCAACGGAGGGGATTTGTATCGTATCGCACCACCAAGCTACCTGTGCATGAAGCGTTGCGAAAGGGACGAACGAGCAACGGCACACTTGTTTGAGCGAGCGGTGCACCCCTGTCGAACGACCGATGCGATCGAGCGCGGTTCGCGCATCATCCAGCCGCCACAATGAATGCCTTGGGGCCGACCGTTCATCGCGCGGAGCATGCCGTTGGCTGCCGCTCGCACACCGCATACGAGCGAACGGCTATCTTTTCGCCAAACCAGAACACCATGTCATTGCGTGTGTTGATCGTGGACGATGAGGCCGATGCACGGGAGAACCTGCAGCTGATGCTGGCGGAACACTGTCCCGAGGTGCAAGTGGTGGGACAAGCGGGTAGTGCACCCGAAGCGCGCGAACGGATCACAGAATTACAGCCCAACGCGCTCTTCCTCGACATCAAGATGCCGGGCGAGGATGGGTTCGCGCTGCTCGCGTCCATCGCCGAGCTGGACCTGCCCGTGGTCTTCACAACGGCCTACGATGAGTATGCCTTGAAGGCCTTCAAACAGAACGCGCTCGACTACTTGGAAAAGCCGATCGACCATGAAGAGTTGCAGCGCGCGTCGAAAAAACTCCAGCGTGCGATCAACGAACTGGGCGGAACGCAGCCTTCGGCGATAGCCGCGTTGATGAAAGACCCCGCCTCACCATTGAGCACACGCGTCGCCGTGCCGGGACGGGATGGCCTTGTGCTGCTGAAGCACGAGGAGATCATGTACCTCGAAGCGAACGACAGCTACACCACCATCCACCTCAAGGACGGTAAGCGCTCGGTGAGCAGCAAGCACATCCGCGTGTTCGAGACCAACCTGGACCCGAAGACCTTCTTCCGTGTTCACAAGTCATACATCATCAATCTCGCGCACCTCAAGGGTTTCAATCGGGCGGAAGGCAACATGGCGGTATTGGACAACGGCACGCTCATTCCTGTTTCGCGGCGTCGCCTGCCGGATTTCTTGGGACTGATAAACACCTTCTGAGTGCAACGGATCGCGGCGTGGCGGATCGCGGCGCTGATGGCGGTGCTCGTCATCGCACACCCATCGCTCCCGCAGCAACATGCCTTCCAGCAGGTCACCTCGAAGGACGGCCTTGCTCAAAGTCAGGTCCGTACCATCTCGCAGGACGGTGAAGGCTATCTCTGGTTCGGTACGTTGGGCGGTGCAAGTCGTTTCGATGGCGAGTATTTCAGCAACCTCGCTTTGCAGGATGGATTGCCCGACGCGCAGGTGAGCGCCATGCTTCGTGCTGCGGACGGTGCGTTCTGGATGGGTGCGGGGAACTCGCTCGTGCGGATCATCGGGCGCACGTTGAGGACCGAGACCTTGCCTGCGGAAAGCAAAGGGGCGCGCATTCTCGGGCTCGCAAGCGATCGGGACGGACGCGTATACATCGGCACGGATGGCGGAGGGCTCTTCGTGCGCGATGCAGAAGGTATTCACTCGATGGTCGGCTACCCTACCGATACGGCTACGAATGTTCGGTCCTTATTGCTACTGACGGATGGAAGTCTATTGGTGGGGCTTCGCAACGGCTTGCTCCATGGCAAAGCCGGGGCCTTCCGCAGGATCCAATTGGGCGATGCGGAACCGGAACTCGTTAGTGCGCTTGCGGAGGGCCCCGACGGAAGTTGGTGGGTGGGTACGTTGGGCAGTGGGCTGTACCACATCGCGAAGGATGGCGCACAAAAAGAGTACGATGAAGAGACCGGGCTCTTGCAGAACAATGTGCGCTGCCTGTTGGTGGATGATCGCGGTCGCACGTGGGTAGGCACCAAGCTCGGCGTGAACCTGATCGATGGCGAGCGCACACGCGTCTTCACCATCCACCAAGGCATGCCGAACGACAACATCCTGTGCGCTTTCCAGGATGAGGAAGGCAATATCTGGTTCGGCACCGATGGAGCCGGTGCGATCCGCTACCTAGGTGATCGTTTCGTCACCTTCACGGTGAAGGACGGCCTGTGCAGCGACTTGGTCATGAGCATCACCGCCGACGCTCACGGTGACCTTTGGCTGGGCACGTACGACAACGGGATCTGCCGCATGGACGGCATGGCCATGATCACCACCTTGGATGGCCTGCCCAACAATACCATCTGGTGCGGCTTGTTGGATCGGGATGGTTCCCTGTGGTTCGGTACCAGCGATGGGCTCGCACATGTGCGCGACGGGGTCATCATACCTCTGCCGGATAGCCTATCGCTTCCGGGGCAACGGGTATTCGCGCTTCACCAGGATATGGATGGTAAGCTCTGGTGCGGGACACGCGAAGGGCTCACGGTGATCGATCCATTCGGAAGGATCAAGGAGCATGCTCCCGGCGAAGAAGGCCCAGGTCGTTCCGTGCGGAGCATTCTGGCCGATCGGAATGGAAGGCTCTGGCTGGCAAGCGATCATGGGCTCGCGATCATGGAGAACGGCGCGTTCCGGCACTACACCAAAGTGGATGGGCTCAGCGACAACACGGTGCTGTGCCTCGTCACGGACAACATGGACCGGCTGTGGGCAGGAACGGCGAACGGGCTCACCTGCTACGAGAAGGGGCGTTTGCGCGCGATCCGGTTCGGAGCCGATTTCGGGTCGAACTATTTCAATCTGTTGAGGAAAGATGCGCAGGGTGGGATCTGGGCCGGCACCAATAATGGGCTCTATCTCTTCGACCCGGACCGCCTTCTGTCCGACTCCACGGCACTTGAACACATTACCATGTCCGATGGCTTGCGAAGCCTGGAGTTCAATCTCAACGCAGCCCACATGGGACCCAATGGCAGGTCCTTCTTCGGCACTTCCGCAGGGATGGTATACCACGATGAGGCACGCGATACGGTGCTGGGGACCACCCCGCCGCCCCGCGTGCACTTGGTCGCGCTCCGCTCCTTTCTTCAAGCCACCGATTGGAAAGGTCAATGCGACAGTTTGGACATCAATGGGTTGCCGGTACGACTGCACCTGGATCATCGGAGGCACTACCTCACGTTCGACTATGGTGCCATCGCTCTTTCGAAACCCGAACGTGTGCGCTACCGATACCGCTTGGTGGGCTACGATCCTGATTGGCTGCCAGCCACCGAAGCGCGTTTCGCGAGCTATAGCAACCTGCCACACGGGGAATTCATCTTCGAAGTATCAGCCACCACGGACAACCGGACATGGAGCGAACCGGCTTCGTTCCGATTCGGCATCGACCCACCGTATTGGGCACGCTGGTGGTTCTACCTGCTCTGCATCCTGGGCCTGGCCGCTGTTCTGTTCGCCGTGCAACGCTACCGCGCTGTGCGCCGCGAGCGCCGTGAACGCACGCGCCAATTGATGCTTCGTTCGCGCATGCTCCAGTTGGAACAACAGGCCCTCAATGCGAACATGAACCGGCACTTCGTGTTCAACGCGCTAAACAGCATCCAGTTCCACATCAACAAGCAGGACCGCACCACCGCCAGTCGGTACTTGACCAGTTTTGCCAAGCTCATTCGCAAGAACCTGGATGCGAGCCAAAACGACACGACCACCCTTGCCGAGGAACTGGAGCGGCTGGAACTATACCTGCAACTGGAGCACATGCGATTCAAGGACAAATTCCGCTACAGCATAACCTTGGATGCCCGGGTGGACGCCAACCACGTGCGCCTACCCGCCATGATGCTCCAACCATACGTGGAGAACAGTATCTGGCACGGCATCCTGCCCATGGAGCGTCAAGGACATGTGGCCATCAGCACCGGTCTGGCTGAGACCCCGGGCCGTGTGGTGGTGCGTATCGAAGACGACGGGATCGGGATGGAGCAGAGCCTGAAGGCCAAGCAAGGAATGGAGGCGGACCACATTTCACGGGGTATCGAGATCACCAAGGGAAGGGCCGACGTACTGCGCAAACTGGAACTCACGGATATCCGTATCCAAGGGCCGGAACAATGGCATGACCCTGTGACGAACAGGGTGTTAGGAACTCGGGTGCAGATCGAACTGCCTGTGGATCTTCCGGGAAAAAAGGTGACCGAAAACTTGCAACAGCCGTAGAACGACCCTACTTTTGAGGGCCATGAAGTCCGTTTTTATCCATCCATTGAATAAGTGGAGTTCGCTGTTGGCTCTGCTGCTGATCATGGCGGGCTGTGGCAAGGAACCGTTGGATCCTCCTTCGGAATGCGCGGCCGGAATGGCCAAAGGCGTTCCCACCGTGCTCACCATGGATGCTCCTAATGACAACTCCGGAGATCCCAAGGGAGACGCTGACGGCAACGGGGATACGATAAGCGATGATGGTGACGACGTTGGAGATGGTGAACGCAACCGCAAGAAGAAGCCGAACTGAACCCCCTTCCGTTCACTTCTTTGTATAAGCGCCCGGTAAGCCGGGCGTTTTCATTTTCGATCCTTCAAGCCGCTCCTGTTCCCTGAAGGACCGTTGCCCGGCAAGGTCGATGCGCGCCACACGGCTCATGTTACTTTCTCCGTGCCTACGTTCATCGGCACAACATCATGCCACGCAAAAGCCAGGACCATGTGCATCGGTTGGTGCGATCAATGTCCCCGGCAGAGAAGCGCTACTACAAGCTCCACCTCGCCCGACATGGCTCCGAAGGCGCCTCGAACCAGGAGCTCCTGTTCGATGCCATCGCCAGCATGGACGAGTACGATGAAGGGGCGTTGCTGGACCGCTTCAAACATGAAGCGTTCACGCACCGGTTCGCGATAACGAAACGACGGCTTTACGAGGGGATCCTACGAAGCCTGGACTCCTTCCATACCGATAGCTCCGTGGATGTCCGGATGCACCGTTCCCTCCACCATGTTGAACTGCTGCACCAACGCGCCTTGTACGACGATGCAGCGAAGATCCTGCTCGGCGTGCGGCGTTCCGCCGAACTCCATGAACGCCCCGCCATCCTCATTGCGGTTGCGGAATGGGAACGACGCCTGATCGAATGCCGGAACTACACCGGTATCGATCAGGCGGCCCTGGACCGCATCATCACTGCCGATGAGAGGGTGCGGCAGCAACAGACGCAACTGGACACGCTCTGGGGACTGAAGAGCAATGTGCTCCTCCATCTCTACCAATACGGGCAGGCCCGCGACCCCAAGGCATGGGAGCGTTCGAAGGAGTTGTTGGACCATCCGATCCTTCGCGACCCCCAGCAACTGACCACCGCCAAGGCCAAGTTCCTTTTCCACCATTTGAAGGGTGCAGCTGCGTTCGCCATGGGCGATACGAACGCCTGCCACGAACACCTTGCCAGCAACCTCGCGCTGCTCACGACCGAGCGTCAGCGCTTCGCCGACGAACCCAACCTCATCCTGGGCGTTGTGAGCAACTTGATCTACGTATGCATCCAAGCCGGGCGTTATGCGGAGGCGTTCGCTCATCTCAAGAGCTTCCGCACACTGCCTGCACAATGGAACATGCCCGAGTCCGATGACCTGGACCTCAAGCTGTTCAGCACCACCACCAGTTTGGAGCTCTCCATGTACATGCGCATGGGTGATCTGGACCATGCACTTGAATTGGTACCCGTGGTTGAGCGTGGCCTGGCACGGCACGCCGGTTTGATCAGTCCCGTGCGCAAAGCAGGATTCCAGTACCAGCTCGCGTACGCACATTTCGCTGCCGGGCATCCGGAGATCGCATTGCGCTGGATCAATGCGTTACTGAACGATATGCGTACGGATGACCAAAGCGATACGGCCTGTTTCGGTCGCATGCTGCACCTGTTGATCCTGTTGGAGATGGGCAAGCTCGATGTGCTTCCGTACAGCTTGCGCAATACCGAACGCTTCCTCCGGCTGAGGTCGCGCAAACACCGTTTTGAACCGTTGTTGCTCCAACTCGTGCGAGGCCTGCTGAAGAAACAACCCGATGAGGCCCGGCGCTCGATCATCGAGACGTTCCGCCAGGGTGTTGTCGAGTTGGAAGGTGATCCTTTCGAAAGGTCCGTGTTCGACCACTTCGATCCCATCGCCTGGGCAGAAAGCAAGTTGCACCGCGTGCCCTTCGCGGTGCGCATCAAGCAGCGCATGCGTGCCGTGGAACAAGCGGCTTAGCTTAGCCCAAGGCAACGTCAGCGGCCATGCTATTGTCTTGCTGACGATACTCGATCATCATGAAGCACGCTTACACCGCCTTGTTCCTTGTTGCCTCGACCCTCTCGATCAACCCAGGTCGTCTGGTCGCGCAAGATCTTCTCTGGCTCCATTCCGAACCGGTGGGTTGGAACATGAACTATCAGATGCCGAACCACATCGTGCGAGCCTCCGCGAACGGGCTTGTCGGCGCGGCAAGGGGCTTCGGGCCCGGCATGAACTTCGGCCAGGCCATCTTCAGTTCCATTTCCGTGGACTGGATCGACCCGGATACGGGTATCCCCTTCACCAGTTGCAGCATGAGCGATTCCGTCTCCGTGGAAAGCATGGCGATCGGTGATGATGGCACCATCTACGTGGCGGGACGTTTCATGGGTGGCATCCAATTCTGCGATGGCAATGCCGTGGGAGGCACCAGTGGTTTTCTTGATACCGATCTTTTCATTGCTGCTTTCAGCACTTTCGGGCTCATGTGGGCGCGCAACATCAGCACAACACATCCCGATGGGCAGGGTATTCCAGCTCTTGAACTGGATGCCTCGGGCACTTTGTGGTATGGACTGGAGGAATTCAGCACGATCCGATTAATCTCTGTGACTGCGTTTGCTGAGGACGACCAGGAGATCACCATCAACGGCACGCGCTCGCTGGGCGGTTTTGGGTTTGATCCGTGGAACAACCTGTACGTAGCGGGGAGCACGGGCCTGAACGAAAGCCCACTTGCGTTCGGCGGACTTTCGGTTCCGGTAACAGAAACCTATGGCCTCTTCATCCTGCGCGTCAAGGCAGACGGTAGCGGTCACTGGGCGCGGATCGGGAGCGCCGGCACCTTCCACAACCCGGATGTAGCTGTCGATCCCACGGGGAAAGCCTTTCTGAGCAGCAGCATCATGAGCCCGATGACGCTCGGCAGTGTCCAATTCAACGGACCCAATTGGGTAAGCGATGTCTTCATCGCGCAGGTGGATAGCACTGGCGAATTCCTGTGGGGACATGAAAGCGCGCCTACCGGTGGCAATATCACGGGCGACATGGCGCAAAGCCGCATGAGAAGCATCGATTGCGATGGCGCAGGCAACGTATACCTCACCGGCACGGTGCGGGGGCAGACGCAATGGGGCAACGGCGTAGTGAGCGACGCGATCACTATTGGCGCCTATGCACAAACCGTGGTGGCCTTCAACAACGGTGGGACCGCACAATGGGCGGTGACCAGCTTGCCAAGTTCGATCAATGCCCAAGCCGTTTCCTGCGATGATGCCGGTGCGGTGTACTTCACCGGGCACGTGAACGGGCCATACAGCATTGGCGCCACGACGGTGAACAACGGCGGCCTGCAGGCTTTCGTGGATGGACGCCTCGAAGGGGTCAGCACCGGAATCAATTCGACGAAGACCTCCGGGACACTCTCCGCCTGGCCTATCCCAGCGACTGCGAACTTGATGGTGCGTTCAACGGAATCCCTTTCGGTCCCTGCCGAACTCCTGTCCTCTATTGGGCAACTCGCGCTCCATCAGACCCTCGCGCCCGGCGTCAACACAATCGATCTCTCTGCATTGGACGCTGGGATCTATCTGCTTCGCACTTCCAACGGAAGCACGTTGCGTGTCGTTAAGGAATAACTCACTTCCGCTGGAATGCATCCCAGCCCTGCGCACGTAATTCGTGCAGGCCACCTTGTTTGTCCACGAGCATGCAGCCGCTGGCCTTGTCGGTCATGTGACCGATGATGGTGACGCTGGGATTGCCCTTGATCTTCTCGTAGTCCGCTTGCGCGATGGTGAAAAGCAGTTCATAGTCCTCGCCACCGTTCAGCGCGCATGTCGTGGGGTCCAGGTTGAAGTCGCGCGCGGTCTGGTATGTGCTCGGGTCGATGGGGATCTTCTCATCATAGATGCGGACACCCTTGCCAGAGTTGTGCGCCAGATGCAAAGCCTCGCTCGCCAGCCCATCGCTCACGTCGATCATGCTCGTGGGCTTCACTCCCAGCCTCTTCAATAGTTCAATGATGTCCTTGCGTGCCTCGGGCTTCAGTTGGCGCTCGAGGATGTAATCGTGGCCGACCAGATCGGGTTGTGCGCCGGTCTCCTTGAACACCGCCTTCTCACGCTCCAGCACTTGCAGGCCCATGTAAGCACCTCCGAGGTCGCCGCTCACCACGAGCAGGTCGTTGTCGCTGGCACCGTTCCGGTACACGAGCTCCTCCTTGTTCGCGGCACCGATCGCTGTGATGCTGATGACCAGTCCGCTGGTACTGCTGCATGTATCGCCACCAACCAGGTCCACACCGTAATTCTTGCATGCGAGCAGGATGCCCTCGTACAACTCATCCACCGCCTCCACAGGGAAGCGATTGCTGATCGCGATCGAAACGGTGATCTGGTGCGGGGTGGCGTTCATCGCGTAGATATCGCTCACGTTCACCGCCACGGCCTTGTAACCCAGGTGCTTCAGCGGCACATAGCCGAGATCGAAGTGGACACCTTCCACCAGC
>Ga0073899_10004648_pt1 | contig 12008 bp, 8 predicted proteins | sample KloWWTmetaKNB5Ph_FD_88975 | JGI IMG/M metagenome (GOLD analysis project Ga0073899, IMG submission 88975) | Active sludge microbial communities from Klosterneuburg, Austria, studying microevolution and ecology of nitrifiers - Klosterneuburg... | ecosystem: Engineered > WWTP > Aerobic digester >...
GCTGTCGTAGTACCCGACCCGCTCCGCTCGAAGCAGCTCCTTAGCCCCCGGCGAGATGGACTCGGCGACCAGGACCGCCAGCGGCTCGCCGCCGCTCTCGCCGGCGAGTTGTTGGCGGGCAAGGTCTCTGATCCGCCAGACGAGCTGCCGGACGTCGCGCGGGTAGACGGCCTTCTTCAACTCGACGAGCGCGTGGATGGGCTTACCGGCGACGTGGAGCGCAAGCTGGGCGTCGAGCTCGGGCGCGCCGGGGCCTTCGAGTTCGGCCCGCACTTCGGGCAGCGACCGAAGTGCCGCCAGGAACTGATCGATCAGTTCCCGTTCGCTCGCCTGCGCCTGAAGCATGGTCACCGCCTAGGTTTGCTGTGCAGTAAATATGCGCACCATACCGAATATTCGGCGTTATGGCAATATTTACTGAACAGCAAATCTCAGAGTCGCTAGGAGCCGCCCCCGCCAAGCGGCTCCGGCCCGAGCCGGGAGACAAGCAATGAGACGCCGAGGCACCCCCGTCAGCCGGGAGGCGCTGTACGAAGAGGTCTGGACCGACGCGGTCACGGTCGTCGCGCCCCGCTATGGCCTGTCCGACGTGGGCCTGGTCAAGATCTGCAAGAAGCTCGGCATTCCGGTGCCGCCGCGGGGCTACTGGGCGAAGGTCAAGGCCGGTCGCCCCACCCGTAAGGTGCCGTTGCCCGCCCTCCCCGCCGGCGGGCGCGATCTCGCCGGACCGATCCCGCTGTCCGAACAGGAGGCGACCGTGCACACGCGCGTACGCGACGCTCTCCAGCAGACCCGCGAAAGCCAGGCGAGCATCAGCGTGCCCGCCGAGCTCGTCGACCCGCACCCGCTCGTACGAGCGGCAGCGGCGCGCTTGAAGAAGCGCGACGGCTGGGATCACCCGGCGGGCGTGCGAAGCGCGCCGAAGGAGGTGCTCGACCTGCAGGTCACGAGGAACACCCTCGACCGCGCTCTGCGGCTGATGGACACGCTGCTCAAGTCGCTCCAGCCCAGCGGCTTCACGGCGCGGGTGGACGAGGAGAAGGGGGAGACCCTGCTGGTCGGCGACGGCACGACGCTGACGATCTCGATCGTCGAGCAGGTCACGCGAACCAGCCACACGCCGACGCGCGCGGAGGTGCGGGCGCGCGACCGGTACTACGACTCCTTTCACGACTCCTTTCGCGTGGGTGCCCGGGGAGAGTATCCGAACATCCCGCAGTTCGATTGGCACCCCACCGGACGGCTGACTCTCACGGTGGGATCGTGGCCGTCACGGAAGTGGAACGACACGGAACGCAGCCTCATCGACTCGCGGCTGAGCGGCATCGTCGCTGCCATCGTCGGCCTGGCCGAAGCGAAACGCGCGAAGGAAGAGGAAGAGGAGCGCCGCCGACGAACCTACGAGGAGGCGCGCGCCCGATACGAGGCGCAAGTCCGCGCGCGCAACGAGGAACGTCGCCAGCTGCGCGCACTGTTCCGTGACGCGAGCCAGCTACAGCGCGCAAACCGCTTGCGCGAGTTCATCGCCGTCGTCGAGGGTCGGGCACGCCGCGACGGCGAGCTCACGCCCGAGAAGCAGCAGTGGATCGAGTGGGCCAAGGCCAAGGCGGACTGGCTCGATCCGCTCGTGCGACGAAGCGATCCGATCCTGGATGCGCCGGAGCCCGAGGCGCCAAGCTACTGGCAGTACTGAACCCAGCCCGGCAGACGACGCGCTGACCTTCGAGCGCATTGTCGTCTCGGGAATCAAACGGAGGAACGGGCCACGCGCAGGTTTTCAGACCGACCTGAAGGCCGGCTCTGCGCGCGCCTCGACACTCTTCAGCGAAACTCCGTACCGCAGGAGACACACCGGAGTGGCAGCCGACTCTCCTGATCGATCTCGATAGATAACGATCGTCCGGGAAAACCCCCTACTCCCACTCAATGGTCGCGGGTGGCTTGCTCGAGATGTCGTAGGTGACGCGCGAGATGCCCTTCACCTCGTTGATGATGCGGCGCGCGCAGAGGTCGAGGAACTCGTAGGGCAGCCGCGCCCAGCGCGCCGTCATGAAGTCGATTGTCTCGACCGCACGTAGCGCGATCACGTAGTCGTAGCGACGGCCGTCACCCATCACCGCCACCGAACGCACCGGCAGGAACACGGCAAACGCCTGACTCGTCTGGTCGTACAGGCCGTGGGCGTGAAGCTCTTCGATGAAGATCTTGTCCGCCTTGCGCAGCAGGTCGGCGTACTGCTTCGACACCTCGCCGAGGATACGCACGCCGAGGCCCGGACCCGGGAATGGGTGGCGGAATACCATCGAGCGCGGCAGGCCGAGTTCGAGGCCGAGCCGGCGGACTTCGTCCTTGAACAGCTCACGCAACGGCTCGACCAGCTTGAGCTTCATGTGCTCGGGCAGGCCGCCGACGTTGTGATGCGACTTGATCACGTGTGCCTTGCCAGTCTTGGCGCCTGCGGATTCGATCACGTCGGGATAGATCGTGCCCTGCGCCAGCCAGCGCACACCCTCGAGCTTGTGCGACTCCTCGTCGAACACCTCGATGAACATCCGGCCGATGATCTTGCGCTTGCGCTCGGGGTCGGCCTCCCCCCGCAACGCGTCGAGGAAGCGCTCCTCGGCATTCACGCGGATGATCTTCACGCCCATGTTGTCGCCGAGCATCTTCATCACCTGGTCGCCCTCGTCGGCGCGCAGCAGGCCATGGTCGACGAAGACGCAGACCAGCTGGTCGCCGATCGCGCGGTGCAGCAGCGCTGCGACGACCGACGAATCGACGCCGCCCGACAGGCCGAGCAGGACCGTGTCGCTGCCGACCTGCTCACGCACGCGCGCGACCGCGTCGGCGATGATGTTACCTGGCTCCCAGCGCGCCTCGCAGGCGCAGATCTCGCGCACGAAGCGCTCGAGCATGCGCCCGCCCTGCAGCGTGTGCGTGACTTCTGGGTGAAACTGAACCGCGTAGTAGTTGCGCGTTTCGTCGGCCATGGCAGCCAGGGGCGCGTTCGGCGACGAACCCACGGGCACGAAGCCGGCCGGGCTCTCTTCGACGCGGTCGCCATGGCTCATCCAGACGTCGAGCACGGCGCGGCCCTGCGGGTCGCGGTGATCGAACAGCTCGTTGAACAGGCGGCAGGGTGCGGTCACGGTGACCTGCGCATACCCGAACTCGCGGTGATCAGAGCCGGTGACGCGGCCGCCAAGCTGCTGCGCCATCGTCTGCATGCCGTAGCAGATGCCGAGCACGGGCACGCCTGCCTCGAACACGGCCTGGGGCGCCTTGGGCGGCTGCGTGTCCGTCACGGACTCGGGCCCGCCCGAAAGGATGATCCCGCGCGCGCCGAACGCGCGCACATCGGCGTCGCTCATGTCCCAGGGATGGATCTCGCAGTAGACACCGCTTTCGCGCACCCGCCTCGCGATCAGCTGGGTGTATTGCGCCCCGAAGTCGAGGATCAGGATGCGGTGTGCATGGATGTCGGCCGGACGCACCGCCGGCGGGGACGCTTGCTCAGCTGACACGGTAATTCGGCGCTTCCTTGGTGATGGTCACGTCGTGGACGTGGCTCTCGCGCACGCCCGCGTTGGTGATGCGCACGAACCGCGGCTGCGTGCGCATCTCGTCGATGTTGGCGCTGCCGGTGTAACCCATCGCGGCGCGAAGGCCGCCTGCGAGCTGGTGCAGGATCGCGACGATGCTGCCTTTGTACGGCACGCGCCCTTCCACGCCTTCCGGCACGAGTTTCTCGATTTCGGCCGAGGCGTCCTGGAAGTAACGGTCGCGCGAGCCGTTCGACTGCGCCATCGCGCCGAGCGAGCCCATGCCGCGGTAAGACTTGTACGAGGCGCCCTGGTACAACTCGACTTCACCCGGCGATTCCTCGGTGCCCGCGAACAGGCCGCCCATCATCACGCAGTGCGCGCCCGCGACGATGGCCTTGGCGATGTCGCCCGAGAAGCGGATGCCGCCGTCGGCGATCAGCGGTACGCCATGCGGCGCCAGCGCGGCCGCGACGTTCGCGACTGCAGAGATCTGCGGCACGCCGACGCCGGCGACGATACGCGTCGTGCAGATCGAACCCGGGCCGATACCGACCTTGACGGCGTCCGCACCGGCGTCGATCAACGCCATCGCGGCTTCGGCCGTGACGATGTTGCCGGCGATGATCTGCTGGTTCGACCACTTCGCCTTGATGCGCTTGACCGTCTCGATCACGCCGCGACTGTGGCCATGGGCCGTGTCGACGACGATGACGTCGACGCCGTTTTCGCGCAGCGCCGCCGCGCGTTCGAGCGTGTCGGCCCCCGTGCCGACCGCCGCGCCGACCCGCAACGCGCCGCGTTCGTCCTTGCAGGCGCGCGGGAACTCGGTCGCCTTCTGGAAATCCTTGACCGTGATCATACCCTTCAGCTGAAAGTTGTCGCCGACGACGAGCACCTTTTCGATGCGGTGCTTGTGCAGCAGCATGAGCACGTCTTCCTTGGGCGCGCCCTCACGCACGGTGATCAGGCGCTCGCGCGGCGTCATGACCTCAGAGACCGGCGCGTCGTAACGCGTTTCGAAGCGCAGGTCGCGGTGGGTGACGATGCCGACGGCCTTGCCGTCGCGCACGACCGGCACCCCCGAAATGTTCTTCGAGCGCGTGAGCTCGAGCACCTCGCGGATGGTCTGCTCGGGCCGGACCGTGATCGGATCGTGGATGATGCCGCTTTCGAAACGCTTCACGCGCGCGACTTCCCGCGCCTGCGACTCGATGGTCATGTTCTTGTGCAGGATGCCGATGCCGCCTTCCTGCGCGATCGAGATCGCGAGGCGATGCTCGGTGACGGTGTCCATGGCGGCCGAGACGACAGGCAGGCTCAGCTTGATGCCGCGCGTCAGTTGCGTGGCCAGGCTGACCTCTGCCGGCAGGACCTGGGAATAGGCCGGCACGAGCAAGACGTCGTCGAAGGTGAGGGCTTCCTCGAGAATTCGCAGCATTGGGCGACCCGGAGCGAAAGGAAGCGCGGCATTGTACCCGCTCGGGGCGCTCCGGGGAAAACTGGTGTTCCACGCCCAGTCGTTCGCCGGCCGCCTGTCAAGCCAGCCGGCAACGAGTGCTCCGGGCTTGCCGGGTCGCGGCCGGGGGCGCCGTAAATCCTTCCCTGGAGGCTCCGCCCGCCGCGTCCATGCGGCGGACGGCCCCGGCCGGTAAGATGCCGCGATGGCCGATTCCTGGTTGGACGACGACGCGACGCCCCCGCCGGCCGCCCCGGCGCGCGAAATCCTCTCGATCTCGCAGCTGAACGCCCAGGCCCGGACGTTGCTGGAGCGTGGCCTGGGCTCGGTCTGGCTCGAGGGCGAAATTTCGAACCTGGCGCGCCCCGCCTCGGGTCATTGGTACTTCTCGCTGAAGGACGAATCGGCCCAGGTTCGCTGCGCGATGTTCCGCAACCGCAGCATGCTGGTGCGCTTCCCGGTCAAGGACGGCGCCAAGGTGCTCGCGCGAGGTCGCGTGAGCCTGTACGAGGCCCGTGGCGAGTTCCAGGTCGTCATCGATCACCTCGAGCAGGCTGGCGAAGGCGCGCTGCGTCGCCGGTTCGAGGAACTCAAACGCAAGCTGCTGGCCGAGGGCTTGTTCGAATCCGCACGGAAGAAGCCGCTGCCCACACTGCCGCGACGCATCGGCGTGATCACGTCGCCGACCGGTGCTGCGCTGCGCGACATCCTGCACGTCCTGCAACGCCGCTTCCCGGCCGTGCCGGTCCTGGTCTACCCCGTCGCGGTGCAGGGTGAGGCGGCACCGCGCGAAATCGTGCAGGCGCTGCAACTCGCCGCTGCACGCAACGAGTGCGACGTGCTGATCCTGGCCCGGGGCGGCGGCTCGCTCGAGGACCTGATGGCGTTCAACGAGGAATCCGTGGCGCGCGCGATCCACGCCTGCGGTATTCCGATCATCAGCGGCGTGGGTCACGAGACCGACGTCACCATCGCCGACTTCGTCGCGGATGAGCGCGCACCGACCCCCTCGGGTGCCGCGGAGCGCAGCGTGCCGGACAGCGCGGAATACCTGCGCACGTTCGGTGTACTCGAGCGCAACCTGGCCCAGAGCCTGCGCCGCAAGTTGTCGTCGCTGCGACAGGCGCTGCAACAATGGGAACGGTCGCTGAACCGACTGTCGCCGCGCGCACGGCTGCAGCAGCATGCGCAGCGCCTCGACGAACTCGAACAACGCCTGCAGCGAGCGGTCCGTGCCCGGCTCGAACGCGCGCGCGTCCGGCTGTCGAGTGCGCAAGCGCTCCTCGGCCGCAGCAGCCCCGCGCGTCGCCTGGCGCCACTGAAGCAACGCCTGGACGTCGCTCGACGCCGCCTCCCGGCGGCAATACAGCGACGACTGCAGTTCGCGCGTGAACGGTTTGAACGTTCCATGCGGACGCTCAATGCCGTCAGCCCGCTGGCAACACTCGAGCGCGGCTACGCCATTGTCACGGATGCCGGATTGCACGTCGTCACCGATGCGGCGGTGCTCGCGCCAGGCGCACAGATCGAGGCGCGTGTGGCACGTGGCTCCGTGCGTGCGACGGTCACCGAGGTGCTGGCAGCCGGCACGAAGCCCGCCAGCAAGCCGCAGAAAAAAGCGAAACCGAGAAAATGAACCCTGCGCCGCCCAAGTTCGTGCACCCACTGCCTGCATCACTGCTTCAAGTTTCAGGACGGGATCCGGTCCGGCCGGCATGGCGGATGCTCATGTTCGCCTTCACGATGGCAGGTATCGGCTTTGCGGTTGCGGCGCGCGCTGCGGACGACGTCCTGCTGCCGCGCGACACGCGTGTACCCGGCGGCATCGCCATCCTCGACCTCGGCGTGGGCACCGAATCGCCCGGTGCTGTCTTTTACGGCAAGTACCGCGCGCCGATCGTGCGCACCACGGGCGGCTGGAAGGCAATCGTCGGAATTCCGCTCGCGACAGAACCCGGCCGGCAGGTGGTCACGCTGGTCACACCATCGGCGAGTGACAGGGATCGCGAGATCACGTTCAACGTCGGCCCCAAGGCGTACGCCACCCAGAACCTGACGGTCGAATCGCGCAAGGCCGATCCGCTGCCCGAGGACCTGAAACGCATCGACGCCGAGTCCGAACGCACCGAGCGCGCGCTGGCCACCTACACCGAGGGCCGGTCACCGACCTGGCGCTGGACCGTACCGGTGCCGGGAGAACGTTCGGATTCGTACGGCAAGCGTCGCGTCTTCAACGGGCTGCCGCGCAAGCCGCACAGCGGCATGGACATCGCTGCGCCGACCGGCACCCCGGTCCGCAGTCCGGCGGCTGGCCGCGTCGTGGAAACCGGGGATTTCTTCTTCAACGGCAACACGGTGTTCGTCGACCATGGCCAGGGCGTGCTCACGATGTATTGCCACCTGAGCCGGATCGACGTTGCGTCGGGTGACGAGGTGCAGGCAGGCGACGTGCTGGGACTGGTCGGGGCGACCGGCCGGGTGACGGGCCCGCACCTGCACTGGGGCGTGAGCGTGAACCGGGCGATGGTGGATCCCGCGCTGCTGCTGGGGAACTAGCCGACCTTCGCCAGAAAGCCGGCAATCGCCGGCTCAAACCGCGCATTGTCCACCAGGAACGCGTCGTGACCCTGCGGCGACGGGAATGCGTGGAATTCAACTGCGACACCCGCCTGGCGCAGATGCTCGGCAATCAGCGTCTGCTGGTCGATCGTGTAGAGCATGTCCGTCTGCGCGCCAAGCACCAGCGACCGCTGCACGCCCCTGAACTTCGCAAAAGCCGCGTCGAGCGAGCCGGCGCCGTGCTCGGCGAGGTCGAACTGATCCATGGCGCGGGAGAGATAGAGGTAGCAGTTGGCGTCGAAGACGTCGGCGAACCGCTGACCCTGGTGCTCGAGGTACGACTCGACTTCGAACTGCGCGCGGAAGTCGCCAGGCTGGCCCGTGGTTTCCGCCACGCGCCGACGGCCGAAGCGCTGGTCCCATTCCTCGTGCGAGCGGTACGTGATGGTGCCGAGCTTGCGCGCCATGCGCATGCCCTGGCGCGGACCGCGACCGCGCTCATAGTTGCCGCCGCGCCAGGCCGGATCGTTGCGCACGATTTCACGCTGCAGCGAACGCAGCGAAATGGCAAACGGATTGGCTGCCGTCGCGCCGGAAATCGACACGATGTTGCGCGCGACGCCTGGAAACTGGGCGGCGAAGGCGAGGACGGTCATGCCGCCCATCGAGGGACCGGCGACACAAGCCACGGTTTCGATGCCGAGCTGGCGCAGCACCTCGTAGCCGCCGCGGGCAACGTCCTCGAGCGAGACCTCCGGGAAGGTGATGCCGAACGGCCGCCCGGTGCGCGGGTCGATCGAGGTCGGACTCGATGAGCCATAAGGACTGCCGATCGAGTTGATGCAGAGGACGAAGAACCGGTCCGTGTCGATCGGCTTGCCTGCGCCGATCATCGACTCCCACCAGCCCGGCTTCGGGTCCGCCGCCGACGACGCCGCGTGCGCAGAGGGCGAAAGCCCGGTGAAAAGCAGCAGCGTGTTGTCCCGCGCGGCGTTCAGCGTGCCCAGGGTTTCATAGGCAATGACCGGGTGCTCGAGCACTCCGCCGCGATGCATGCGCAACGGCTCGTGCAACAGGGCCAGCCGGGTAGCCGGCAGGTCGTGGGCGGCAGTGGGCGATGTTCGGGCGACGGCCATGAGCATGAGTCCAGTCTAGACCGGGCCCGTCGGGCCACTAGCTTGAGAGGATAGCCGGTCAGAACCGCCAGTTATCAGTCCCGGGCGCCGCCGCCAGGCCGGTCAACGCTTACCGGCCTGCTTGCCGCCCCTGGAACGCGAAATCAGGCGTTTCTTGCTGCGGACCTGGCGTGGGGTCAACTCGTTGCGACGACCCTTGAACGGATTGTCGTCGGTCCGGAACTCGACCCGCATCGGCGTGCCCTTGAGCCGGAACGTCTCCCGGAAATGGTTCTCGAGAAACCGGCGGTAAGCATCGGGCACGTGCTGGGTCTGGTTGCCGTGGATGACCACGACCGGTGGATTGCGGCCACCCTGGTGGGCGTAGCGCAACTTGATGCGCCGGCCGCGAACCAGCGGCGGCTGGTGGATCGTGAGCGCCTGCTCGAGGGCCCGGGTGAGGTCCTTGGTCGGCAGCTCCTTCATGGCGGCGCGGTAGGCCTTGAGGACGGACTCCATCATTTCGCCGACGCCGGTGCCGTGCCGCGCGGAGATGAAGTGCACGTAGGCGAAGCGCAGGAAATCAAAGCGCAGGTCGAGCCCATCTCGGATCGTGTCGCGCTGATCCTGCGGGATGCCGTCCCACTTGTTGATCGCGAGCACGAGCGCCCTGCCCTGTTCGGCGACGAGGCCCATCAGGCTCGCGTCCTGTTCGGCCACGGTGTCGTGCGCGTCGAGCACACCAATCACGACATTCGCGCGGTCGATGGCCTGCAGCGTCTTGACGACGCTGAACTTCTCGATGGTCTCGTTGACCTTCGACTTGCGGCGCACGCCCGCAGTGTCGATCAGCACGTACGGCAGGCCGTCGCGCTCGAACGGGACTTCGACGGTGTCGCGCGTGGTGCCGGGCTGGTCGAACGCGATCAGCCGTTCCTCGCCGAGCAAGCGGTTGATCAGCGTCGACTTGCCGACGTTCGGGCGGCCGACCACGGCAACACGGATCGTGCCTGCCGTGTAACCCAGCACGTCCGGCGCATCGAGCGCGCCTTCGAGACCCTCGAGCGCGCGCTCGATGAGCGTGTCGAGACCCTGCTTGTGCGCGGAAGAAATGGCGATGGGCTCGCCGAAGCCGAAGCGATGAAACTCGGCCTGCGCCATGTCGTCGTCGAGGCCTTCGGCCTTGTTGGCGACGACCATGACCGGCTTGCCGCTGCGCCGCAGCAGATCGGCGACGTGCAGGTCCTGCGGCGTGCAGCCCTGACGGGAATCGACGACGAAGAGAACTCGATCGGCTTCCTCGACCGCCTTCAACGTCTGCTCGGCCATCAGCCGCTCGATGCCGCCGACGATGGACTCGACCAGGCCGCCCGTATCGATCACGACGCACGAGCGGCCTTCGTGACGGGCATAGCCGTATTTGCGGTCGCGGGTCAGACCCGGGACGTCGGCGACGAGTGCGTCGCGTGTGCGCGTCAGCGCGTTGAAAAGGGTCGACTTGCCGACGTTCGGACGCCCGACCAGGGCGACGACTGGCAGCACATCAACGACCCGCGGACGCGCCGCTGCGAAAGGCGACGACACGGCCGCCGTCGTCGATCACGAAGACGCGGTCACCGTCCGTGACCGGAGCCATGCTGATGCGCTCGCCGCCCGGACGCTCGCGGGCGATGAACTTGCCCGAATCGCGGTCGAGCCAGTGCAGGTAGCCGTCGAAGTCGCCGACGATCACCGCGTTACCCACGACGGCGGGCGCGCTCAGGCCCCGGCGCTTGAGGCCGTCCTGCTGCCATACGACCGCGCCATCGCGACGACGCAGCGCAACCACGCTGCCGTCCGCGGTGGCCACGTAGAGTTGCGTGTCGTCGAGCGCGGGTGTGCGGTAGCTGGAAAGATCGCGGCTCCACCAGACCTGGCCGGAGTCGAGTGCCAGCATGACGACGCGGCCCTGGTAGCCGGTGGCGAATCCGTCATTGCCGTCGACCTGCACGGCACTGTCGACGTCGGCGAGACGGGCGAGTTCCGAACGGCCGCCCGGCGTCGTGACCTGCGCCTGCCAGGCGACGTCGCCCGAGGTGAGCGCAAACGCGACAACTTTGCCCGAATCGAAGCCAGCGACAATGTTGTCCTTGGCGAGCACGGGCGACGCCGTGCCGCGCAACGACAGCTTCGGCACCGGCTCCTCGCCGGTCCACTGCGATCTGCCCGTCAACGCATCGAGCGCGTGCACGCGGCCGTCGACCGAGCGCACGACGACGCGATCACCCGTGACCAGCGGAGCGGCGAGCACCTCGCTGCTGACCGATGCCTGCCACAGCACCTTGCCCGATGCGACGTCGAGCGCGATCACCTTGCCGTCGCTCGTGCCGACGGCCACCACGCTGGCGCCGACGCCCGGACCCGCGGCCAGGTCGGCCTTGGTGTCCTGCGACCACTTCACCCGACCCGTGGCCGGATCGAGCGCCACCACCTCACCGTCGCGTGCCGCCGTGAACAGGACGCCGCGATCGAGCGCCAGGCTGAGCGCGAGACGCAGCTTTTCACCGCCGCCGCCCACGCTCGTGTCCCACAACTTCTGGACCGCAAGGGTCGGCTTCAGGTCCACCAGCTCGGCGGGCGGTTCCACGCCCTTTTTGTCCTTGTCGCACCCGGCGATCAGGACCAGCAGGCTCGCCACGCAGGCGGCCGCGACCAGTGATGGACGCCGGTAATTCATGGCTTGGTGCCTGCCACTGGAGCGACTGCCGCAGCCGGTGCGGCGACAGCGACCGTCGCGGGCAGTGCATCACGCTTCAATTCCACGTAGTCGCGATCGAACGCCTGGGCCTGGACGGAGGTCGTCGCGGCGAGCGCCGCATCGTAGGCCTTGCGTGCACCGGCGACGTCGCCCTTGGCCGCAAGCACGTCGCCGCGGATTTCGTGGAAGATCGGCGTGAAGGAACCGGCGTTCGTGACGTCGAGCAGCTTGAGCGCGTCGTCGTGCTTGCCCTGTTCGGACAGCACGCGGGCAAGGCGTGACCGCGCGATCAGGCGCAGCTCGGGATCGCGCGAGGCTTCAGCCACCGTGCGCAGGCGCTTCACAGCCTCGTCGAGGTCGCGTGTGTCCACCGCAAAGCGTGCAAGTGCCAGGTCGGCATGATCGGCATAAGGCGACTTCGGATGCAGGCTACGCAGGTCGCCCGCCTTTTTCGCGGCCACGTCCCTGTCGTTCCGGCTGAGCGAGTCGAGCACGGCGACGTAGGACGCCTCGTCCAGCTCGGACGCATTGAGCTTCGACTTCTGCCAGTACTGCCAGCCCGCCAGGCCACCGAGGCCGAGGGCAATGCCGCCCAC
>Ga0073899_10004649_pt1 | contig 12007 bp, 15 predicted proteins | sample KloWWTmetaKNB5Ph_FD_88975 | JGI IMG/M metagenome (GOLD analysis project Ga0073899, IMG submission 88975) | Active sludge microbial communities from Klosterneuburg, Austria, studying microevolution and ecology of nitrifiers - Klosterneuburg... | ecosystem: Engineered > WWTP > Aerobic digester >...
ACACACCACCATATGTTTATCGTCGTCAACCAATACCGCGAAACGGCAGGAATCGTCACGATAGAAGACGTCATGGAGGCGCTCATCGGCCGCCGCATCATGGATGAATACGATGCGCACGACGATCTACGAGTCGTCGCCGAGCGTGCAGCAAAACACAACAACAATCCCCCTGGCCATGTCGACGTCTAGCGCTTAGTCTGTAACAGTGGTAAAATAGGCGAATATGACAAGAGTTTTAGCTAAAGATACACCAAATTCTATCGACAACGTTGTTTCCGTTTCTGGATGGGTGCATAGCCGGCGCGATCATGGCGGCCTGATTTTTATCGACATCAGAGACCATACCGGCATCGTTCAGCTGGTTTTTAATCCAGAGCGCAGCGACAGCTTTGTTTTGGCCGAAGAGTGCCGTGATGAATTTGTTGTAAAAGCTAGCGGTACGGTACGCGAGAGGGAAGAAGGACTTCGAAATGACAAAATCGAGACTGGATCAGTAGAAATAGTCGTCGACACTCTTGAAATCTTGAACCGCGCTGAAGCGCTTCCGATTCAGCCGTTTTCTGAGGCACAGGCAGGTGAAGAGCTACGACTCAAGTACCGCTATCTCGATCTCCGCCGACCGAAGATGCAGCATATTCTCAAGCGTCGAGCTGAAATGTTCTCTCAAATTCGCTCCTACATGGAACAGCAAGAATTCACGGAAGTTACCACGCCGATTCTTGCCAACTCGAGCCCGGAAGGCGCCCGCGACTTCCTCATCCCGTCACGACTTCACGAAGGCAAGTTTTATGCCCTGCCGCAGGCTCCCCAACAGTTCAAGCAGTTGCTAATGGTCGGAGGCGTCTCGCTATTACCAGCTTGCAGCATGTTTTCGCGACGAAGACCCCAGAGCCGATCGCCTGTACGGCGAGTTTTATCAACTAGACTCTGAGATGAGCTTTGTTGAAGACGGAGAAACAGTCCGCAGGATGTTCGACCCACTGATCAAGAAGCTTTCTACCGAATTTGCCAGCAAAAGACTTCAAACAGAAGATATCCCAAGAATCCCATACATAGAGGCCATGGAACGCTTTGGTTCCGACAAGCCCGACCTTCGCTTTGATATGGAGCTTGTCGAGCTGACTGACGCGTTCGCCGATACAGAGTTTGGTGTGTTTAAAGATGCTGAGTGCATCAAAGCCATTTGTGTGAAAAACGGTGCAAGCTTGAGTCGTAAGCAGATAGATGGATTCACTGAGATTGCAAAAAACGATGGTGCGGGTGGACTCGCTTACATCATGTATGAAAATGGCGAAGCGAAATCACCGATTGCCAAGTTTTTGAGTGATGCGGAACTCGCATCGATCAAGGAAAAGACCGGAGCCGGTGATGGTGATGCAGTATTTTTCGGGGCCGACAAACGATCAGTTGTGAACTCTGTTCTTGGTCGACTGCGAAGTGAATTTGCAACCCATTTCAATCTCAAAGATCCGAATGTGATCGCGCTGTGCTGGATCATTGACTTTCCGTTTTATGAGTGGAACGAGTCTGGTCGCGGAATAGACTTTGGCCACAACCCCTTTAGCATGCCAAAGGGTGGTCTCGCGTCGGTTCGTGCGGCTGTTACAGATGACGAAAAGCTTGCCATCGTGGCCGACCAATACGATATGGTGATGAACGGGTATGAAGTATGCTCCGGTGGTGTCCGAAACCACAACCCAGAAGTCTTGTACGAAGTATTCGGTGTCCTCGGATTTTCCAAAGAATATGTCGAAGAGAAATTCGGCGCCATGCTAAACGCCTTCAAGTTCGGCGCACCGCCGCATGCCGGCTGTGCCTTCGGCGTCGACCGTATGTTTATGGAGCTAATGGGCGAGAGTAATATTCGTGAGGTCATCGCCTTTCCAAAGAACGGCTCGGGCGTGGATGTCATGATGAACTCACCCTCGAGTGTCGACCGCGCGCAGCTCAAAGACCTCGGTCTTTAACTCTTGAGCCGTCGAAATATCTTGTAAGTCAGTAAGATCAGAATTGTATAGCCCAACACGGTAAGTGCAAGCTGAGCCAGTGTCTCTGGAGACGTCACGATACGAGCAAGATCAGAAAGAATTTGGTACGGATGCGCGACGAGGTCCCAGCTATTCCATCGCAGCTCACGACCGATATATATCGCGACACCGCAGGCAAGTGCAATCGCTACGAAGATTGCGCGTCTCGCATCATGCCCTAGCTTTGATAGATACTTCTCGTCTATCAGGTAGAGGCTTGCCAGTCCAATTAAAAAGCTTGCAACGGCAGTTATCATAAACGTCAGCACATCATACGTTTGGTTAAAGCGGATCTGGTCGTTGATATGGATGATATCGGTTAAGACATAAAATGTATTTGGCAGAAACGCCAGCCATGCGATCAGCAGTCCTCTTGCGAGGTAGCGGTGCAGGGGGGTTGTCACGAGGTACACCGCGATGAGCAGCGGCACCCATGCTAAGAATAGGTTCCATGGCAAATACCATAATTCAACCGATCGGTTAAGTGTCATATGGAAAGCCACGAAGACTATTGCTGCGATGCTAAAAAACTTGAGCTCATGAATGAGCTTGATTGTGGTTCGGTTCATTTGTACTATTATAGCTATTTTAGCTATGGATTGCTCGATTGCTATAATAATTAGATATGCATGCAACATTTATAGAAACCGTCTGGGATCACTATCGGGAGCATGGGCGACAGATGCCATGGCGCGATGAGCCAACGTTTTATCACGTGCTACTGAGCGAGCTTATGCTTCAGCAGACGCAGGTTGATCGCGTTCGCGTCAAATACGAAGAGTTTTTGAGCCGTTTTCCAGACATTGAGACGCTAGCAGGAGCGCCATTGTCTGATGTGTTGAAAGTCTGGCAGGGCTTAGGCTACAACCGCCGTGCAAAATACTTACATGAATCAGCCAAAAGTGTACATACGCAGGGTATCCCAGATACATTCAATCAATTGATTAAACTTCCCGGTGTTGGCAAAAACACTGCCGGTGCTCTCATGAATTATGTGTATAATTCCCCTACTCCTTTTATCGAGACGAATATTCGTACTGTTTTCTTCCATCATTATTTTGCTGATTCGCGTGTTATTTCTGACAAGGATTTATCAGAATTGGTGCGCCAGACGATGGATCATGAAAATCCTCGAGAATGGTTTTGGGCATTGATGGACTACGGCTCATTTCTGAAGAAGCAGGGACTTGGCCGTCTCGATGTATCGAGCCATTATAAAAAACAAGCACCACTCGTCGGGAGCGTGCGGGAGATTCGTGGCCGAATCATCAAAGTATTATCGTCAGCAGAACTGAGCACACAAGCACTTCGCGAGCAGTGTCAGGCAGGAGGTAGGTTTGAGGCGGCGTATGACGGATTGAAACGTGATGGGCTAATATCCGAATCTGACGGTGTCGTACGATTGACCGACTAGTGGTATGCATGGGATAATAGGACGACATGCAGAAAATCTCACTCATAGCAGTTGCGATCATCGTCACCCTCACGGGTGGCGTTGCTCAGGCGCAGGAGCAAACACCACTGATTCTCGACGATGCTCAGATTAGCCATATACGCACACGTTGTGTCGATGTGCAATCATTTTTATCACGCCTCCGTGCAAACGATGGCCTGCGCCGCGTCAACTTAGGCCAGCAGTATGAGACGATTTCTACGCGCTTGATGGCACCTATGAATAGCCGGATTGCGCTCAACAAGCTTGATGGCGTCGACTTGACGAAGACGGCAGTCGACTTCAACACTCAGCTCGACGTTTTTCGTGAAAGTTATCGTGAGTACGAAAAAGCGATAACCACAACAATTGATATGAAATGCAAGGACCAACCGGTGACATTTTATGATAGTGTTATGGCAGCGCGCGCCAAGCGAGTTGTCCTCAAAGAGTCGATGGCAGAACTGTCTGTGTTGCTGCAGCGGTACAGTACGCAGTTTAATCAGTTTTCCCAGACGACACTTCAAAAATCAGGGGAGTCTCAATGATGGGTATTGATGAGCTTCGACATGATGCTGCGGCCGTGAGCCACTGGGCTCAACATCGTTTTCTTGCTCTTGTCATCGGCGCAATTTTGATCTCACTGTTTCTCGTAAGTGTTGCGATGTCAATCTATAACAGTAGCGGGGCTGCGCAGCTAGACCTCAGCCGTCCTGGGTACGTGGCAGTACGCAAAGCTGCCGGAAACGGCGATTCGGTCGTTAATTATCCTTCAAACGGCACGCTCGACAAGGCGGCTCTCGATAAATTCAAGAAACTATATACAGAGCGGATGAACAGAGTTATGTCTACTAGTGGCTACGAAGACAGTGCGATGAGCGACGATTCGCTGCAGCTGACTACTCCGGCGCCAGTCCAATAATCTAGATTATTTCTTTCGTGGCTTGCCCTGGGTGGCGACAGCTTGGCTCATTCCGAGTTCGATGCCGCGAGACTCAAATGCTTCGAGGATGCGCCGACGCATCTCAGCCGTCACGGACCATTGATCCGAGGGCTGTGTCTTGCCTGCGACGATGAGGTTAACAGCTGTTGATGTAATATCGCCTACCATCAGGAATTGTGGCGCCTCGATGATTTTATGCTTCCAGGCTTCTTCTTTCGAAAGTTTTTTACCGATGTCGTCGATGAGTTCGACGACCGTATCCACATTGGCGGCGGGTGTGACGGCGAGTGTAAAGCGTGCCATGCTATAACCCATGGTCTTGTTTATCACGTGCTGAACAAAACCGTTCGGTACGAAATGGACGTTGCCATTTTCATCACGAAGTACTGTCGAACGAAGCCCGATCCGTTCGACTGTGCCGGCAGCCCCTTCGAGGTCGACAATGTCGCCCACACGGTACTGGTTTTCTGTGATGATAAATACACCAGACAAGAAGTCCTTGATAAGCGACTGGGACCCTATTCCGAGCGCGATGCCGATGATACCAGCGCTGGCAAAGAGTGGGGCGAGGTCAACATCTCGGAAAAATAGCCGCATGATGGCAATCGCCGCTAGGCCTATTACTAAAATTCTCCAGACTGCTACAAATAGTCCAACGAGCGTCGCTTGACGTTTTTCCAGATCTTTTTTATGAAGTGTCCGGTGGTATGCAGTCCGGAGTACCCGCATAGTTATCCAGCGAACCACTTTTGATCCTAGCCAAAAGAATAGTACTGCGACGATGAGCGTCCATATCGCATCGGGAAATTTGTCACTGAGGTAGTTGATAGTTGAGGAGATGTTGTCTGTGATGTTCATGTATGTAGTATAGCATCGGCTTCGGTGCGGCTAGCCTTTTAGAGCTTGCTTGCCGATCGTCATCAGGTGTTTTTCCCGATAGTCTTTCAACGCCGAGTGTGTCATGCCGTGACGTTTGATAAATCCACTAATTCGCTCAGAGCCAATCATGTGTGGCAGACTTACGTAGCTCGCGCCGAGTGCATATAGATCTGCGGCCTCTTCGAAGTTGTTTGCGTGGCAGATGAAGCTGACGTGCTCATTGTGTCGACGGAGGTACTTTAGCAGTATCCGGTTGGTTGTCACATCCGTCACCGTGCTGACGACAAGCTGCGCGCGGTTGATGTTGATCTCTTCGAGGAATTCTTCGTCAGTTGCGTCGCCGTAGGCGTGGCGGATACCTTGAGAGTCGAGGTGGTCGATAACTTCAGGGTCGTAGTCGACGACGATGTAGCGTTGTTTCATATCGCGAAATGCTTTCAAGAATTCATAGCCGCCCTTGTGATACCCGACGAGGATAACTGGGTATAGCGGCTGGCGCTGCATGCGCTCCTTGATCGTGACGCGCTCAAAATGTCGCAGCGGATGCTCGAGCAGGCGGTAGAGCTGGTCATCGTACTTCATCAGATAGGTCGATACGCCGATGGTAATAAGCGCGACAAGTGTGATAACCGCAACCGCACCTTCTTGGGCTACGCCGATGCTTGCGGCAAAGATCACCAGGATGATAGAGAATTCACTGATTTGCGAAAGGTGAATTGCCGTCTTAAAGCTAGTCAGCTTTGTGTAACCCTGGATACCGAGGCTAGTAAGCACAAAGAGGGGTTTACCGAGTAGGACAATTGCTGAAAGGATTAGCGCCGGGACGATACTTTCCTGGAGTGCGCCAAATGTAAATGTCTCGCCAAGTGTGACAAAGAATATCACGATGAAGAAGTCGCGTAGTGGTTTGAGCCGCGAGGCCATCTCTGTGGCATAGGGTAGCCCCGCCAGGCTGACTCCAGCAAATAGCGCTCCGACTTCGTGAGAAAATCCCGCTATTTCAAATAGTGTTGCAACGATCATCCCCCATGAAATGCTAAACAAAAACAGCAGCTCTTGGGAGCGAGCAAATAGCGCGCTGGCCTTTGGCATGATTTTTATGCCGATAATTGCAAGCCCGACACCGAGGCCGATTGCCTTTAGGGCCATGACACCAACAGTGATAGGAGTAAATGCAGCCTGTGCGCCGAGAGCTGCGACGACGACCAGGGCAAGTGTCGCGATAACGTCATCGACCAATATCACGCCGATAGCGAGCTGTCCGTAGAGTCGATTGACCTCCTTGTTATCCGAAAGGACTTTTAGGATGATGATTGTACTACTAAAGAATAGCGCGATACCGATGATGATGCTCGTCGTACTGTCAAAGCCGAGCATCAGGCTCGCCATGTGGCCGGCGAACCCTACCATGACGAGAATTGTCAGCGCCGTATAAAGCGAGACTTTACCGAGGCTGCGTATGACGCCGGCGTTGAGGCCGAGTCCGATGATGAAGAGTAGCAACGTGATGCCGAGTTCGCTAAAAGATTCGAATGCTTCTTTTGCTTCGACAAGGTTTAGCACACTTGGGCCGACGATGATGCCGGTTAGGATGTAGCTCATGATCAGCGGTTGTTTCAACAGCCGCATAAATATAGCTACCACGGTCGCGGTTGCTATGACAAAACTAATCTGCGTAAAGATGCTCGAATCCATAATGCTTATCTTTATTGTAGCATCTGTCCGAGGCCAAAAATGCACAGTTCATCGTGAAAACAGATATAATAAGACCTCGATGGCAGAATTATTGGATCCAAAAGACTTTATCATTTCCCGCAAACGTAAATTGTATCGTCTTGCGCTTTTTCACAATTCGCCACTTTGCTCAGAGTTTGGCGATTGGGATAAATCGTTTGCACCCGATGTGATCGAGATTGGAGCAGGCAACGGACGTTTCGCTGTCGAGCTAGCGATGCGTCATCCAGACAATAATTATGTCGCCATCGATGTAAAAGGCGATAGGCTCCAAAATGGCGCTCGACTTGCCGAAGAGCGAGGGTTGCACAATGTCCGATTCCTGCGTGCGCGAGCGGATCAGATCGATGAGTTGTTTGCGCACGGTTCACTCGATACCGTATGGGTGACATTCCCAGACCCGTTTCCAAGGAAGCGCTCTGCAGGGCGTCGGCTAATGCACCCAGTATTCCTCGCCAAGTATGCGCAGCTGCTAAAAGACGACGGCGCACTGTATCTCAAGCACGACAACCGTGACTTTTTCCAGTGGAGCCTCGAGCAACTTGTTGCAACGGGCTGGCGGATCACTGAGCTATCATTTGACCTTCACGAATCGGGCCTTCATGATGATTACAAAATCATGACGACGTATGAGACCAGGTGGACAGGTGAGGGTTTTGTGTCAAATTTTGTTAGCGCACGAATTGACAAATAAATCTAAAATATTTATAATATATAAATCCAAACCCCCGAGTACCGATGATTCCGTCGGAAATGGCGGACTAGGTGCTCATTATCGAGAGGATGGTCGGAAATGGCCGAGCAAGATGCAGTCACGTCTCCGTATGCGCAATTTTTCGGCGCAGAAGCTGACGTCTTCGACAGGCAGCGACGGCAAGACAAGCGTGAGTTCGAGGCGCCCGTGCTCGAGAGGCTCAAGCGTGAAGTTCTCGACGCTATCGCGCGGTCTTTTGCAGCGCGGCTCGAGGCGGACCGCAAGGTCAAGGAACTCGCTCTCGCGCTGGACCTCGCCACCCATGGGTCGGTGAACGTCTGCGACCAAAGATTCCGCCTGCCCGACGACATCGCCCGCCCACAGCCTGTGACGACCAACAACGTCGCCCAGTTCTGCTCTGCGGTCAATGCGTTTCTGGGTTTATGGGGCTCACCGGTCACAGTGAAGCCAAGCGCACGGTGGCAGGAGAGCAAGTTGGACATCATCCTCAACGAGTGAGCAACGGCCCGGCGCCCCCAAGGGGGTGTCCGGGCCGCTCGCATGTCCAGAGCCTGGCGTCTGTGCCTATTGAGCGCGGTACATCGGCTCGGCGAACTCGAGCATATATCGCAGACTCTTTGCGGGGTCTGCAAACTGCGGCCGTTCACGCAGATCGCGCAGTAGCCGACGCCCGATACTTGTCGCGAGCGGAGTAGGCATCTCATATTTACTGTCCGCGTATTCTGCTAGTTCAGCGCTACTTGCGTAAATACCTTCGATGATAATGACATCTGCAGGCTCGAGCAGGCCTACCATCACTGATTCGACGATGGTGAAGTCGACTTCTCGGCGCGGTATAGTCCGACTGTCAGCAAGCATTGCCAGATCTTTCGCCATAGCTGTCGTGTCGTAGACGATCGGATCATCCCAATTTTTCCACTCTTTGCCGCCTGTATGATTGCGTAGCCAAGCGTCTCCTCTGTGATAGTCGTCGGTCGATATGAAATCGCTCGTCAGGTTGTATTCGGCGAGTTTTTCACGGAGTTCACGCACTATTGTTGATTTACCCGAGCCAGATCTGCCAGCGATCTGTACAAAGTGCGGCCTGTCTCTGCGCCTGCTGATCAAAATATCTCGCACCATCGCGTCGACATCGAGCTCTGCCAGCGGTACGAGCGCCTCTTTGCCGTCGTGCTCGCGGCGGTACTCGAAGTGTGCTTTCCACTCGCTGCGAGCTTGCATGTCGCCAGTTATGTTTACAAAACTTGTCTGAGTAGCGTCGGAAAAAGCTGTCCACGCGATAGGGTCTTCACTTTCGATATGCGGCGCACTGTTTTCGTAAAAGTCGATGATGACGCCGTTGTTGGCGGTCGTACGCAGTTTGCGCATCACCGGATTTTCTGCCGTACGATAGATCGCATATAGTTCCGGCGTCAGGACGGCTTCGACCTCTAGGCGTTTCAGGCCGTCAGGTGTTGTGGTGCCGCGGTCTTTGAGGGTGGCGGTATAGCGCAGGTTGCCATGTTCGTCTATATCCTCGCGCAGTCTCAGGCTGAAATCCTCGCTTGGATGGCTGAGGTAGATTTGTTCGATTGGTACCGCACGCTCGAGGTATTCAGCTTCGATAACCTCGGGAAAGATAGGCAGGTAGGTTTGCTCAGTTTCATGGTACTTCTTTTGCTCAAATTCTGGATTGTCTATGAGAATTTCGACTGCCATGAGTTGACTCGCTTTCTTGCTATTTATAGATGACATATCCAATGTAACGTGGTATATTGCAAATAGATAGAAAGTTCATTTTGAGTCAAATATGCTTGAGTTAACTGAAGTAAATCACCACATCCAAAAATATATCTTGAGTAAACTGATGCGACAAAAAGTCGCGCGGTTTCGGGATCTCCGACCGCCTAGTGTCGACACAAATCTCTACAGTTACCACCTCAAGCTTCTGCTCAAGTCGGCGTTTGTCGACAAAACTGACGGAGGATACACCCTCGGCATCAGAGGCCTCGAGTACATCGACCGCGTAAATGCCGATAAGCTGTTTGTCCGCACGCAGCCAAAGATCATCACGATGCTCGTCGTTCAAAATTCCGATGGCGATCTATTGTTGCAGCGCCGCACTAAGCAGCCGTACATCGATACCTGGACGTTGCCCTATGGCAAGCTTCATATCGATGACAGGTCGGTTGTTGCGGCGGGTGAGCGTGAATCATACGAAAAACTTGGCCTCAAAAACCAAGTCGTTACCCATGCAGGAGATTGTTATATACGCGTCATTAACGGAGACGAGGTAGTTTCGTCGACCCTAGTGCATGTCTGCCGATTTGATCGAGACGATATAGTCACGGATGAAAATCTCATGTGGGTACGTCCCCACAAACTAGCGCAGTACGAGCTCGCACCGGCAGTCGAAGATATCGTCGCACGCACGTTTTTCAAAGATTCGTTTTATTTTGAAGAGTACGATGTACAGATATGAGTGAATTTGATTCGCATGGTTTTTATATTGAGACTAACTGGCTACGCGCGCCAAGTGGGCATTATCTCAGGACAACACCCATGACAGGGTTGAATGCTGATAAACGATGGGAAATTCAGCCTGACGAGTTGGGGGAATTAATTGCTGAGCGCCGCGATATGTTTAATCTGCATATAGAAGCATACTATCTAGATACATTGCGAAGAAATGAAGGAAAAGGCTTGACGATCGGACGGCCGTCGATCTGGCTCGCACAACTTGGCAGCGAGCAGGAAAGTGAGCGTCGCTGGAGCAAAGTATTTTCGGAAAAAGGTTATAAAAATGGTGGAATAATCAAAGCCATCGATGAGCTGAGTCAGCCCTACCGTGCATATTGGCAGGCTGTGCTCGACGGAGGCGAGGGTGCGTTTAATCCAGAAGTCCGTCGAGTTAGTGGTAAAGCGCTCGGTGGGGCTTGGTTGCTACTGGAGCTAGACGAGTCTAAGCTGTAGGCCTGCTAAACTGTTCGTAAAAGGCCTGCATGTGCTTTGCGACCTTTTCGATATCCCGTGGAGTTGAGCGACCATCCTCAAACAGACAATCAAATTCAAATTCCAGCGCCACTCCCAAATACAAGCTCCGAGTCAGGGAGCCATAAACACGCGTGCGTCGATCGTCAAGTTTTTCGATCACGATACCATTGCATATATCGGCTCGCTCTTGCACTATCACGTCGACAATTTCATCGCCGTCCGAGTCGGACTCTAGACGCACGACTACCTGGGTAGCTGGCGACCAATCGGGGCGAAATAGCCGGTTGCAGCCATTACCAAAAGGCTTACCGAGTTGTGCCGCCTCGAGCGCGATTTCTCCTGCACTCCGCACTGTTGCAGAGTCTTCTGGCAGTATGATTCCACCATCGAGTAGCTCAGCCATGCTGATCGGTAGGTAAGGTTCTCGACTTTGGTAGTGCGCCATATGATTTCCTGTGGTTATGGTCTATTAAGTTCTCAAAAATATACAAACGAGTTATAAACTTTTGAGAACCGCCGAGAGCGGGTAGGGGCCGGGTTGGCTCCATCCGCTCTCGGGCGTGGTGTTCTCTGTCACTCGCCGAAGGGCCGGCCGTCCTGCTCGCCCCATCCGACGGTGCCGTGGACGAGCTGTACTCCGACTCGAAACACTGAGCGGTTGAGCTCAACAGCCAGAGCAGACACAGCTACGCGGTAGGCGATGTTGAGCGCGTGGCTGTCGGCCCTGCCGATGGGCTGCGTTCGCCACGGGGTGTCTCCGAGGTGGGCCACGAAGACCATGTCGCGAGAGCTCAGCCGGTGCGGGGCGACGAACTGCGGGTCTCCACTGAAGAAGCTGGAGGGTTGATTGCCGAGCCGTTCGGCTGCAGCGGTACGGAACTCGTCCCAGAGCAGTTCGGCCAGGATTTCGTTGATCGTTTTGCGGTTGCAGAGCTGGGTAACGAGGGGCATGGCTCATCCTTGGGTTCGTTGTGTTGTATCGGGCGATGGGAGCAGGAGATTCATGCACCTATCGCCAGACATAACACCCCAGACAGAGAACTTGTAAATGTACCTCGGAGACGTAATCTCTACGAAGTGGGTAAATTATACCTAATTTAGACTATTTTGTCAATTGCTCTCGGACCCATGTGTCGATGGTTCCGGCGCCCATACAGAGGACGAGCTTGCCCGAGGCGCGCTCTTGCTGAATTTTTGTCCAGAGCTCGTCGTTGAGATCGGCGTACTCGACGATTTCGCGATTTGTCATGCGTTCGGTGAGCTGTTCGGGGGGAAGGATAGGCAAGTCGAGGTTTTCTCGG
>Ga0073899_10004650_pt1 | contig 12007 bp, 9 predicted proteins | sample KloWWTmetaKNB5Ph_FD_88975 | JGI IMG/M metagenome (GOLD analysis project Ga0073899, IMG submission 88975) | Active sludge microbial communities from Klosterneuburg, Austria, studying microevolution and ecology of nitrifiers - Klosterneuburg... | ecosystem: Engineered > WWTP > Aerobic digester >...
CGCCCGGCGCGCGCAGTAGAAGAACGAGTCCAGGTTCTCGCCCAGCATGGTGCGCCAGCCCTCGGGCGTTTCCTTCAGCACGTCCACCCGGTGGTAGGGCCCGGCGGCGTGGATCAGCACGTCGGGCGCGCCCAGCTCGCTCGACGGTCGAGAACAGCGCTTCGACCTGCTCCGGATCACCGACGTTGGCCCGTACGCCCAGGCCGCGCGCCCCCTTCGCGCCGATCGCCGCTTCGGTCTCGCGCGCTGCCGCTTCGCTGGTGCGATAGCAGAATGCAACGTTCACTCCGCGCGCCGCCAGGTCGAGCCCGATTGCTCGCCCGATGCCGCGCGCCCCGCCCGTGATCAGCGCCGTCTTCATCGGTCCGAGGCTAGTGCGAAACCAGCCCGGCGGAAGCGAGATTGACGATGCTGGCGACTGCGCGGATACTGGCCGATGATGCGTATCGGCCCGTTGATCGCCCTCGGGGCGGCCGCCCTGGGCGTGTGTTGGTCCTGCAGCGGCGAGCCGTTCGAGGCCGCGGCGACAGGCGGCTCGGCGGGCCAAGACGGCGGTGGCAGCGGCGGGGCCGGCAGCGGCGGGGCGCCTAGCGGCGGGTCGGCGGGGAGCGGCGGCGCCGCGTGCTCTGCCCCCCAAGAGCTGTGCGACGGCGTGTGCGTCGATCTGCAGAACAACCCGTCGCACTGCGGCGCTTGCGGGCAGGTGTGCCCCTCGGGGCAGTGTACGGGCGGAAGTTGCGTGGCGGTCGCCTGCACGCCGAACGCCAGCGAGCCCTGCTACACCGGGCCCGCCGGGACCGAAGGGCAGGGCCTCTGCAAGGCCGGGACGCGCTATTGCGATGCCCAGGGCAGCGCGTGGAGCAGCTGTCAGGCGCAAACGCTGCCGGCCACCGAGGACGACTGCACCACCTTCGACGACGAGAACTGCGACGGCAAGGTGAACGAAGGCTGCATCCCCACCAGCTGCGCGCAGATCAAGGCTGCCGACGGGGCGGCCAAGACGGGTACGCATCAGATCGATCCCGACGGGACCGGCGGCGCGCCGCCGTTCGCCGTCCACTGCGAGATGGACCTGGTGAGCGGCGGCTGGACCCGGTTCAACTGGGCCAAGGCCGCCTACGCCGGCGGGTCCGACCCGCTCGGGCAGCTGCTCAGTACGTGCAAGCCCGCCGATGCGAACTGCCGAGGGCGCATTCCCCAGGCAGCGAACCCCAAGCAGCTGATGGTGCGCGACCTGACCGACAACGCCCACGCGGTGTGGGAGTTCGACGGCAGCCCGATCGCCACCGCCGCCCTCAAGGCGCTGCGAGACAAAGCGCCGGCCTGCCTGAAGGACAAGGCCGCGTGGCAGCCCAGCATCGATGTGTCGACCGAGGACTTCTGCGGCAAGGGCGCCGAGGGGGGCTGCGACTCGTTCTATTACAACGCGGGCAGCTGCAACGGCATCGGTGGGTGGGGCTTGATGCTCGACGGCGACAACTTCTACTGCAAGGCTGCCTTCAAGCTCGGCGCCACCGCCGGGGGAAACTGCGGCAACGCCGACCGCGGCTTCTTGAACGACTGCGCCTGCAACAACGAGACGGGCGAGCTCTACTACCGGTAGGCGCCGCGGTCGTGGCACCATCGCGTGGGTGACCATCTTCCGGGCGCTGCGCTCGCTCTCGCTCGCCGGCCTCTCGGGCTGGGTGCTTGCGAGCGCGTGCACGCACACCGACGTGGTCGCGCGGGGCACCGCGGTCGATGCCGACGCCGGCGGCAGCGGCGGCAGCGGCGGGTTCGTGATCGACGGCGGCGACGCGGGCCCGGGGTGCGTGCCCTGCTCGGACGACTTCACTCGGGTGTTGAACTGCGACGGCAGCGTGAAAGAGGTCTGCCCCGCATCGCAGCTGTGCGGCGCGGGCACCTGCATGGCGCCGTGCGACGCCGCCGCGGCCAACCGCTCGACGGTGGGCTGCGACTACTATGCGGTGACGCTGAACGCCATCGGCTCCGGCTTCGGCGGCTGCTTCGTGGCGTTCATCGCCAACACCTTCAGCGAGCCGGTGCGCGTCCAGGCCACCTGGGGCGGCACGGCCATCAGCATGGCGGCCCACGCCAAGATCCCGAAGGGCACGGGGCTGGCCATCAACTATCAACCCTACGACCCGGCGGTCGGCATTCCCGTCGGCGAGGTGGCGATCCTGTTTCTGGCCAACGATCCGGTGCCGCACGGCAACTGGCTGGCCCCGGCGCCCTGTCCCGTTCCCGCCGCGGTGGGCCTGGACGCCCACGTGCACTTCGGTCTGAACCTGAGCAACGGTCGGGGCAAGGCGTTCCACATCACCACCGATCGACCCGTGGTCGCCTACCAGATGCTGCCGTATCGCGCAGCGTTCGCCGCCACCACCGGCGCCACGTTGCTTCTGCCGACCAGCGCCTGGCACACCAACTACGTCGCGGTCGAGGCCTGGGGCGCGGCCTACGATCAAGGTTTGCCCATCCCGCCGTCGTTCGCCCTGGTGGCCCAGAGCGACGCGACCACCGTGAAGTTCGTGCCCAAGCACACCATCAAGGACGGCATCGATCTGAAGGGCGTGCCCGCCGGGTCGCTCGCCAGCTACACGCTCAACGCCGGCGAGACCATCGAGATCCTGCAAGAAGAGGACTTCACCGGCAGCCCCATCGAATCTGACAAACCCATCGGGCTGTTCGCCGGTCACCTGGGGCTCAGGATCCCCAGTGACGTGAACTGGAGCGATCACGCCGAGCAGCAGATCCCGCCGGTGCGCGCCCTCGGAAGCGAGTACGCGGTGGTCAGCTACCGCGATCGCGTGGCGGGCGTGCCCGAGAAGCGCCAACACCGCATCGTGGGTGCCGTGGGCGGTACCGTGCTCGCGTTCGACCCGCCGCTGCCAGGTGCGCCCGGCACCCTCGGTCTGGGTGACGTGGCGGTGGTCGAGTCGGACCAGCCCTTCGTGGTCAAGAGCCAGGACGCCGACCACCCGTTCATGGTCTTCACCTACATGTCCGGCTCCGACCAGCTGGCGTCACAGGGGGCGCCCGCCGGCTACGGCGACCCCGAGTTCTTGCGGATCGTTCCCGGCCTTCAGTACCTGCGCCGCTACGTGTTCTTCACCGATCCGACCTACCCCGAGACGAACCTGGTGGTGGTGCGGCGCAAGGGCAAGGCCGGCTTCGCCGACGTCGAGCTCGATTGCGCCGGCAAGCTCACCGGCTTTTCGCCGGTGGGCAACGGGCAGACCTACGAGTTTGCCCGCGTCGATCTGAGCCGGCACAACTTCGAGCCCCAAGGCAAGTGCGACAACGGTCGCCACGAGATGAAGAGCGAAGAGAGCTTCGGCCTGTGGGTCTGGGGTTGGGGCTCGCCCGAGACGCGCCCCGGCAAGTTCCCGCCCTGCGCCGTGACCGAGCCCGACAACTCGTGCGACGTGAGCTACGCCTATCCCGCGGGTGAGAACGTGCGGCCGATCAACACGGTCTACGTGCCGCCCATCCCCAAGTGAGCGCGGGTCAGTCGGTGCCCGAGTCCTTCGAGCCGCAGCTCACACCGTCGCTGCCGGCATCGGGCGGGTCGAACGCGTGGGTCAGCTGCACGGCGCCGGACACGCTGTACGCGTCCGCGGCGAAGGCCAGCTGGTTGCCCGATGGCACCTTCAACCCGCCGCCCGTGACCTCGACGGCGGCCAGCGCGCCGGCCAGGTCCTTGTCGCCGAGCCCATAGTCGTCGAGCGACGCGGTCAGCCAGTACGGCCCCGTGCCGACCACGATGCCGCTGACCGAGACCTTGCCGCTGCCCGAGAGATCGCCGCAGGGCAGCTTGCCGCCGCCGAACATGGCCGAGGTGGAGGTGAGCTGAGGCTTGTCGGTGAGCAAGACCGTCACCGGCCCCTGCCCGTTGCCCTTGGGGGCCAGACCCGTGGCGCGCGAGACGTCGACGGTGAGCTGCCGCAGCGCCCAGAGCTTGCGCGTGACGCCCGTGCCTTGACCCGCCGTGAGCGGCAAGGCCACGAGCGGCGCCTGGTCGACGATGCCCCCCGAGAGATCGATGCCCGCGACCCACACGCCGGGGAACGGGAAGTCCATCGGCGTGCCGAGCAGGCTGGTGTCGTCGATGAACAGGGCCCGCGCGTAGAGCTTCGCCGGCATCGGCAGGTCGTCGAAGCGGATCGGCTTGGCGGTCAGGTTCGCCAGGGTGTCTTTGGGCTGACCGCCATCTGGGCTGGTGGCGGGCAAGACCACTCCGGCGACGGCCTTGGTTTCGCCGCCGTCCGCCAGCTCGATCTGCGCGGTGTCGAAGATCTGCACGACCAGCACGCCCTTGCCATCCAGCTTGGGGTTGCTCGGAAGGAACTTCATCGCCTCGGGCGCGAGCTGGATGCAGGCGGCGGCCTTGGTGGCAGTGGTGGGCGGATCGCACGGCACCGTCACGGCGCCGCCGGTCCCGCCCGCTCCCCCGGCGTCGCCGCCGGCACCGCCCGCGCCGCCGGCGCCCGCCACGCTGCCCCCGATTCCGCCGCCTCCAGCTGCGCCGCCCGAGCCCGCCGCGCCGCCGCTGGCGCCGCCGCCGTCCTTCCCGCCGCTTCCCGCCTTGCCGCCGCCGTCGTCCGAGTCTTCGCTGCAGTGGAGCAGCGCGGCCGAAACGCAGCAAATCGCGAGGGTCCCCGAGAGTCGTCGCAACATCGGGCCACGATATCACGCCGCGCCCCGACCGGGTCTAGACTGGGCCCATCATGACCGACCCCCCCAAGCGAAACGTGCTCGATGTGTCGAAGATCGCGCAGCCCGCGCTGGCCAAGATGGCCAGCAGCCACGCCGACGTGGTGCGCGAGGTCGAGCGCGCGATCAGCGACGCGCCGGTGGTGGTGGTGGGAATGGCGCAGAACCCTCACGTCAAGAAGGTGAAGCAGGCGCTCGATCGAGCCGGGGTCGAGTACCGCTACCTCGAATACGGCAGCTATCTGTCCGAGTGGCGACGGCGTCTGGCGATCAAGCTGTGGAGCGGTTGGCCCACCTTCCCCCAGGTGTTCGTGAACGGCACGCTGATCGGCGGTGAGGATCTGACGGTCGCCGCGCTGGAAGACGGAAGCCTGAAGCGTATGCTGGGAGGGTGATGTCGGCGACGCGCGTCTCGCTGGCCTTGGCCGTGGCGCTCTGGGTGAAGAGCGAGCCCGCCGATGCGTGCTCGTGCGTCGAGCCCGAGCCCGAGATGATCTCTCCCAGCAACGTGGGCCTGGCGCCGATCAACGCGCGGGTGCGGGTCGCGCTGCCGGGGCCGGGCACCGGCGCGGGCCAGCACCAGATCGTGCTGCGCGTTCGGGGGGGGAAGGCGGTCCCGGTCCAGCGTCGCGAGAGCGTGGTCTCGAGCCGCGTGTACATCGAGCTCGTGCCCGAGGCGCCGCTCGCGCCCGACACGCGCTACGAGGTCGCGGTCGTGGTCAAAGACCGGCGCCCGGGCACGCTGGTGTTCGGCACCTTCGAGACCGGCACCGAAACGGACACCGCCCCGCCCACCGGCGGCAAGCTGGGCAAACCCGAGGTGTACAAGACCTCGCCGTGGTCCGGGACCTCGTGCTCGATCGGCTCGCCCTGGGTGTCGATCCCGGTCACGGCCAAGGGCAGCGATCCGGGGCACGCCGGGGCGCGGTCGCTGTACGCCGTGTGGGTGGCGGATGCCGGCGGGCGCGTCGACACCCGCGCGCCGGCGACCACGTTCCTGGCGCCAGTCGAAGGCGCGCTCACCCTCGGCAAGACGTCGTACTGCGATCCCGACGACTTCCCGCTGCCGCCTCGCGGCCGGCTGACGATCGGCGTTGCTCTGATCGACGAGGCCGGAAATCACGGCGCGGTGCAGCGCATGGTGATCGACGTCTCCGCGGCGCGCGCTCACCCGCCGAGGCGGCGATGAGGGCAGCGCTCTGGGCGCTGGGGCTCGCCGCGTGCGCGGCGCCATCGGCTCGCGCACCCACTCAGGTCTCGCCCAGGGTCGACGCGGGCCCCGAGCCGCGCGCGACGCCCACTGCTTCGGCGAAGGCCGCTCCGCCGTCCCTCGAGATCGTGCTTGGCGGCTTCGCCGCCTGCCTGCTCCGGCGCGGCGCGCTGCATTGCTGGAAGCGCGATGCGGCGGTGACGCCGCCGCTCGCCAAGGCCGTCGCGCCCATGCCCGGTCTGGACGGTGTGACCCGAGTCGGGTTCGGCTACGGCCACGTCTGCGCCCTCGCCAAGGGCGGGCGGGTCTTCTGCTGGGGTGAGAACGAGTACGGTCAGCTCGGGGTGGGCAGCGCTGAAGCGCGGCGCGGCGCGCCCGAGCGCGTCCCCGGCATCGAAGGCGCCACCGATCTGGCGGTGGGGCTGTTCCACACCTGCGCGCTCACCGGCGACCGGCGCGTGACCTGCTGGGGCTGGAACCGCAACGGGCAGACCGGCAGCGACACCGAGTACGCGCCGGCGGCCCGCGAGCTGGTGCTGCCCGAGATCGTGCCGGGCCTGACCGGCGCGCTCGCCATCCACGCCGGGCGCGACCACACGTGCGCCCGCACCCCGCGCGGGTGGGAGTGCTTCGGCTCCGCGCAGTTCGAGAGTCAGCGCCAGCGCATCGGCGGCCAGAGCCCCGAGCCCGCGCCGGTGGAAGAGCTGGCGGACTTCGCCTCGCTGGCGATGCACGACGAGACCGCGTGCGGCGTCACGTCGAGCGGCGTCGCCTGCTATGGCAGCGGTGCGTTCAGCCTGCTCGTCACCCGGCCCATGCGCACCGAGAAGCCCGTCCCCGTCCCGGTCGCCGGCGCCACCTCGGTGGCCGTAGGCTCGTATCACGCGTGCGCCATCACCCAGCGCGGGCGCGTGGTGTGCTGGGGACTGGACACCGATGGGCGCCTGGGGCGGGGCCGCGTGATCGAGGGCTACGAGCCGAACCCCCCGGAAGAGGTCGCGGGCCTCAGCGGTGTGCGGTCCCTGGCGCTCGACGCCACGGGCACCTGCGCCCTCACCGTCAAGGACGAGCTCTATTGCTGGGGCGCGCTGCCGCACCTGCCGGCCGACCCGCAGGCGCCGAAGGCGAGCCCGGTGCGGATCGCGGTGGAGTGAAGCACGGGGCTCAGCGTCACTCGCAGTACTGCTCGAGGTGCGAATCGTCGCAGCCGTCGCCCGACGTCGCTGAGAACTTGGCACCCGAATTGGGGCCCGAGTTGCACACGCAGGCCCAGGCACCGTCCGCCTGCTCGCACGACAAGCTGGTCGAGCCGCAGGCGTAGCTGCACGCGGTGGACGAGCCGCCGCCTTTGCAGGTGGCGCTGGAGTCGCACTTCGCGAGCTTCATCGCCGCGTCGTAACAAGCCTTGTCCAGCTGCACGTCGCCGTCGGGCGCGCAGGTGGGCGGGTGGGACGCCACGCACGACACCACCGCGTCGAACTCGGCGCTACACCCGGCCTGCTGGGCATCGGCGCGGTCTTCGGCCAGCTCGGCCTCGCAGGCGGCCGTGCTCTTCGAATCGCTGCACGGCAGCTGCGCCACCGCCTGGCAGGCCGCCTTGGCGTCGCCCGCCCCACCGCCTTGACTCACCCCCGTGACCTGGCCCGAGCCCGACGAGCCGCAGGCGACGATCCCGAGGGCGACGACCGTTCCCAACCCGCGTCGCATGCCCTCTCGGATAGCACGCGGGCCCAGGTCGCGCCGCCGCACCGTTGCCGTACCGGAAAATCACCCAAGGGATCCGGTGGCGGCGCGTGCGCCATCGGGCGTGACGCCTCGCGCCGATTGCCCGAGCAATCCGTCGCTGCTACGGAGCCGCGCCCGAGCTACACTCGGGCGTTGGTCGGGTCGAGGAGGCTTATCGTGAAACGAGCTTTGGCGGTCATCCTGGCGGCGGTGTGCACAGTCCTGGTCGCGTGCGCGTCCACGGAAGAAGGCGGCACCGGATCGTGCGGCAACAACGTCAAGGACGGCGTCGACCAGTGCGACGGCCCGGACTTCGGCGGGCAGACCTGTCAGACCCTGGGCTTCAAGGGCGGCACGCTGAGCTGCAATCCGACTTCGTGCCAGCTCGACCTCGCGACTTGTTGCCAGGACACCTGCGTACAGATCGGCGACACCCAGTGCCAGGGGAACTTCCTGCAGACCTGCACCCAGCAAGCGAACGGGTGTCGCGGCTGGGCGCCAACCGCCGACTGCGCGCAGACCGCCGGCGGCGTGTGCCAAGGCCAGAGCGGCAAGGCCGCTTGCTCCACCGGCTGCGTCAGTGCTTGCCCGACCACCGGGGCGACCCAGTGCAACGCCGGCGCCATCGAGCAGTGCAACGCGAACACGGCCACCGGCTGCAACGAGTGGCAGAAGCTGGACGACTGCGCAGCCAAGGGCCAGAGCTGTGACCAGACCAGCGGCATTGCCGTGTGCGGTGCGACCTGCACCAACCAATGCACCAAGGTCGGCGACACCGTGTGCAGCGGCAACGTGCTGCGCACCTGTCAGCAGGGCACGGACGGCTGCCTGACCCTGGCCACCACTGCGGATTGCGCCGCCAACGGCCAGGCCTGCACCACCGTCGGCGGGAAGGCGCAGTGCACCACTTCGTGCAACAACAAGTGCAGCTCGGTGGGCCTGCAGAACTGCGTCGCCAACGTGCTCTCGACCTGTGGCACCGACGCCAACGGCTGCCTGGTGTGGAACTCGACCGAGGACTGCTCGGTCAAGAACATGTATTGCAAGCTGGCCGGCGCCGGAAAGGCCAAATGCGAGGGAATTTGCACCGATCCGTGTCCTACGCTGGGCGTCAAGAAGTGCAACGCCAACCTGATCCAGGAGTGCAAGGTCGGGATCAACGGCTGCCAAGACTGGCAGGTGACCACCACCTGCGCGCTCGGTCAGAAGTGCGAAGCCAGCGGTTCGACCTACTCGTGCGTGGCGGGGAACTTGACCGGTGAAGACTGCGGCGGGGTGGTGCCGATCAAGGCCGGCAAGAACACCATCAACTGGACCGCGACCAAGAACGACTACCTGAACACCCTTCCGACGGCCTGCTCGGCGTCCAGCTACTCGATCCTCGGCCCGGATCTGGTGCTGGTCTACCAGGCCGGCTTCACCGGCAGCCTCGAGTTCAGCGTCGACAAGCCCGTCAGCTCGTACGTGGTCGTGGCGGTGGCGAGCGGCACCTGCGGCACGCTCGGGACGCCGGCCGCCTGCGTGGCCCTGAAGGACTATTCCTACACCACCGTCAGCGGCAGCGTGAACGTCACCGCCGGCACGACCTACTTCTTCTACGTCGGCAAGCTGAACTACAGCACGGCGACGCCCCTCGACAACCCGCTGGTGATCACCCTGGCAGAGGTCAACTGCAGCACCTTCGCGGCCAGCGCCGTGACCCTCAGCCCGGCCAACGCCGGCACCAGCAGCTCGCTCAAGCCCACGCTCACCGCCGACTTCGACGTGCCGCTCTCGACCACCTCGAGCTGGACGGTGAAGGTGACGGGCAACAAGGGCACCAACCTCACGTTCAGCTATCCGAATTCGTCGGTGACTTGGACCAACAACAACAAGACGCTGAACATCGCCCTGGCCACCGCGCTTCCGGCGGGCGAGGTGGTCACGGTGGATCTGTCGGGCTTCACCGACACCAAGTGCACCAAGCCCATCGCCAAGCCCAGCTGGCAGTTCACGGTGATCACGCCGCCCTGCCAGCCCGGCGTTGGCGGCCTGCTCGGGACCACCAAGACGCTGATGGGTTCCAGCGGCTCGAGCTACCTCTACTACACGGGCGCCGATCAGGACGCGAACGGCTACGTCTACTTCGGCAACACGACCGACCTGTGGCGCATGCACAAGGTGACCAAGACCAAAGAGCTGGTCACCACCGACGACAGCGTGCTCGGCTACGGCATCTTGATGAGCGGCGCCACGCCGTTCACCACCAAGTACAAGCTGATGACGGCGGGCGCCTCCGGCTACTTGTTCAAGCTGGTCGCGCCCACCTGGGGCACCCAAGACTTCCTGGTGTTCCCCGCGACGCCCGCTCCGGGTACGTCCGGGTACCCGCGCTCGGGGGCCGAGTACAAGGGCAAGCTCTACGTGATCAACGGGGTGAGCACCACCAGCTACCCGACCGAGATCTGGTCGGTCAGCGCCTCGGCGACGGCGCCGGCCACCGCGACGCTCGAGGCCTCGTTCACCGGTGAGTCGTATTGCACCGGCGTGGCGGTGGACGACAAGTACTTCTACGCGGCCTGCGGCAACCTGGAGCGCCTGGTGCGCGTCGATCGGAGCACCAAGGCGGTCACGCTGATCACCAACGCCTTCGATCTCTACAACAGCACCTACGCCAACGGGATCGCGGCGCACGACACCAACAACGACGGCACGGCGGATTTCCTCTACTTCCGCGGGGCACGGCCCGAAATCTACTTCGTGTGCAACCCGGCCAGCGCCACGCCTTATGCCGACGTGCTGACCGCCTTCGGCACCAGCACCAGCACCAGCTCGTACAGCGGCCTGGGCTTCGACGCGGCGAACAAGAAGCTCTACGCCGCCGACAACAGCACGTACCAGCTCTGGTCCGTGCAGTGATCCGCCACGGGAGACGGCTCATGTATTCACCCCTCAGGTATCTGGGTCACGGCGCGCTCGGCCTCTTGGTCGGCGTGGCGCTGTCGGCGGCCTGCAGCGCGGGCGACACCGGCGGCGGCGGGGGCGGCGGCGGCGCGGGTGGCGGCTCGGCGACCGGCGGCGGGGGCGGCGCCGACAGCAGCCTGGGCGGCAGCGGCGGCAGCGGCGGCGGCGTCGACGGCGGCGGCACCGGCGGGGGCATCGTGATCGACAGCGGGGGCGACGGCGCCATTCCGCCGGATGCGGCCTGCGATCTGCAGACCTACACCGCGACCCTCACCAAGGCGCCGGTCGACGTCATCTTCGTGCTCGACAACTCGTGCTCGATGTCCGGCGAGATGACCGCCATCGAGAACAACATCAACCAGAATTTCGCCCAGATCATCGCGTCGAGCGGGATCGACTATCGGGTGATCATGATCGGCGAGCACGGGCCCGCCAGCTCCGACCAGTCGATCTGCATCGGGCCGCCCCTCGGCGGCAAGCCGTGCTCGGGCGTCACCGCCAACACCCCGCCCAGCAACAACCCGCCGGTCTTCTACCACTACGACGCCAACGACGTGGAGAGCTGGGACGCCTGGTGCAAGATGCTCGACTGGTACAAGAAGCCCGATCGCTACAACATGGCGCCGGGCGGCTGGTCCGAGTGGTTGCGCAAAGGGGCGCTCAAGACCTTCGTGATGGTCACCGACGACCGCATGGACTGCTACTGGCCGCAGACCACCACCGGCATGTACTCGACCTGCACCACCAACGCGTCGAAGTGCTACGACGACAGCTCGGACTCGCTGGCGCCGCTGGCGGCCCAGAACTTCGACGCCGACCTGCTGGCGCTGGACCCGGTGCAGTTCGGCACCGCCCAGAGCCGCAACTACGTCTGGCACAGCCTGAGCGGCGTGGTGAAGAACAACGGCAGCACCACCGGCGAGTACCAGCCCACCGCTCCGCTGGTGCCGTCGTCGAGCAAGTGCTCGAGTGCGGTGAACTCGGGCCCCGCGACCCAGGCCCTGAGCATGCTGACCGGCGGGCTTCGTTACCCGGTGTGTGAAGGGGCGGGCTTCGACGTGGTGTTCAAGAAGATCGCCGAGGGCGTGATCCAGGGCGCCAAGATCCAGTGCGACTTCCCCATGCCCGAGCCGCCCACCGGCAAAGAGCTCGATCCGAAGACGATTCAGATCCAGTACACGCCCAGCAAGGGCGGCGGGAAGCAGACCTTCGCGCAGGTGACCGACGCCACCCAGTGCAAGCCCGGGGCGTTCTTCATCGAGGGGGACCCGGACGCGGGGGTGCCCGACGGCAGCGACGGCGGGGCCGCCAAGCTGGTCTTGTGCCCGCAGGCCTGCGGCCTGGTGCAGGGGGACGCCTCCCCCAAGGTCGAGATCCTCGCCCTGTGCAAGACCAGCGGCCCGAACTAGCGGC
>Ga0073899_10004651_pt1 | contig 12003 bp, 10 predicted proteins | sample KloWWTmetaKNB5Ph_FD_88975 | JGI IMG/M metagenome (GOLD analysis project Ga0073899, IMG submission 88975) | Active sludge microbial communities from Klosterneuburg, Austria, studying microevolution and ecology of nitrifiers - Klosterneuburg... | ecosystem: Engineered > WWTP > Aerobic digester >...
CTAGCAGTGATATATCTTATCGTTGGAGACAATCAATATCGAGTCAAGCAAGAGAGTGCTAAGATCACACATGGTTTCGAGGGCGAGATTGTTCGCGTCGACGGTGCCGAGCTGACCGCGAACTCTCTAGCTGATCTTGTGATGGGCTCCACGCTCTTTTCCGAGAAGCGCACCATTATCATCCGTGATCTCTCAGAAAACGTTACTCTGTGGCAGCAATTTGATGAGTGGATACCGCGCGTTTCCGACGCAAATACCATCATCCTGTGCGAGCAGTCCGTCGACAAACGGACAAAAGCCTACAAATCGTTGCTTAAGTCAGTCAGACTTATCGGAGCATCGCAGTGGACCGAGCGGGAGTATCGCGATGCAGAAGCGTGGCTCGACAAGACGGCACATCAAAACAAGGTTCTCCTACAGCCACGATACCTCAAAGAGCTAGTCAGGCGCGCGACACACGCCGACAGTACGGGCAAGACGATAATCGATCAGTCGGAGCTGTATCAGGCGCTAAAGTCTCTCAGCCTGCTCGAGCAAATCGATGACAGGTCGATCGATGCAGTGATGCCGCCTGATCTGTCTGAAAATATCTACGAGTTGTTTGCTACCGCACTGAGAGGCGATCGCGCGGAGCTCATGCGCATGGTGGCGCATCTTAAAGTAACCGAGGAGCCGTACAAAGTATTTGGTTTGATTGCGAGCCAGTGGTCTCAGTACGTATCCCTATGCCTGGCACGCACCACGCCGTCTGAAGTTGCAGCCGATCTTGGTGTGAATGCGTATGGGCTCCAAAAGCTAGCGAGCTATCAAAGTATTTTCACCCCGAGTGACCTTCATGTGTTGACGCAAAAAATAGCGCAACTAGATATCGCTACCAAGTCTACCGCTGTCGATCCATGGCACCAAACAGAGCGTTTTTTGCTCGAGGTAGTGCGGATGCGCGGTTTGCGCTAACAAACTCCCCTCTAGGCGAGGGGAGTAGAGGTAAGGCAGCACTGGTTATTTTTTAGCAGCAGGTGTTTTCGCTGGAGCTTTTTTTGCTGCTGGCTTCTTAGCAGCAGGTTTTGCGGCAACTGGCTTTTTGGCGACAGTCTTTGCAGCAGCTTTTGGCGCAGCCTTTTTAGTTGGAGCAGCTTTCTTGGCTTTTGCTGGCGATAGCTTGACGCCGGCTTCTTTTGCAACCTTTGAGAGGCTGGCTTTGCGGCGACTTGCTGTTGATTTTTTGAGGAGTTTTTTCTTGACCGCTGTGTCGATTTCACTCTGAGCAGCGCTCAAACCCTCAGCGGTAGGCTTCGCGAGAAATGCCTTTACGGCAGATTTGATATCGCGTTTAATACCTACGTTGCGCTCGTTGCGCTTCGCGGTCTGTTTCATTCGTTTGATAGCTGACTTAATGATTGGCATTTGGTTCCTTTACCTCGTTAAAGCTTTTATCTATAGTCAACGGTTGATTATAGAGTAAATAGGGTGTTTTGTAAAGACTGCTCTATTGTGTTGACGGATACAAAACACTTATGGTATAGTGAAGCCAAATTCCAAGTAAAACAAATAACAATTAGCAGGGAAAAATAATGGCAGACGCATCAGTCAAGCAGCAAATTGTCGATAAGCTCAAGGATAGTAGTAATATACTCGTTACTGTCAATTCTAACCCTTCTGTCGACGAACTTTCGGCTGCCCTCGGCCTGACATTTTTGATCAACAAGCTCAATAAGCACGCTACCGCGGTATTTAGTGGGGCAATTCCTTCTGCGATAGAATTTTTAAATCCCGAAAAGACCTTTGAGAGCACTGTCGATAGTCTCCGCGACTTTATCATCTCTCTTGACAAAGAAAAGGCCGATCACCTCCGCTACAAAGTTGATGGTGATGTCGTCAAGATATTTATCACACCGTACCGCACTGTTATCAACGAAAATGACCTCGATTTTAGCCAAGGCGACTACAACGTCGAGATGGTCATCGCGATCGGTGTCCAGTCTGAGCAAGAGCTTGACAAAGCACTCGTGTCACATGGCCGAATATTGCACGATGCGACTGTTGCATCACTCAGCCTTTCTGGCAAAACCGAGCTCGGTACGCTTAATTGGGCAGATCCAGATGCAAGTAGTTATAGCGAGATGGCCGAAGCGATCGCAGAGCTTGTAAAAAGTGACAAAAAACTTATCGATGAACAGATAGCAACGGCATTTTTGACAGGCATCGTCGCCGCGACAGAGCGCTTCAGCAACAACAAGACTTCATCTGATGTCATGGCCGTTGCGGCTCGTCTGATGAGTGCGGGTGCCAACCAGCAACTGATCGCGACTAAACTAGAAGAGGCGGAAGAATTTGCCGAAGAGGCCCCTGAGCAGTCAGGCTCACTCGAAGAGGGCGCTAGGCACAAGATCGACCGCTCAGAGGAGCCAGCGGCTGATGTAGCCAAAAAGCCCGAAGAGCCAGGATCACTTGCAATTAATCACGAAATTGACGGTACTGTTGACGAAGTTGCGGCAAAGGTTGCAGCCGAAAACCAGCACGAGGCTGCGGAAGTCGCAGAGGAGAAGCTAGCAGAAGAGCTCGGCTCAACGCTTCCTGCGCCAGTTGCGCTTAGCGCTGAAGCAGTCGCAAAAGATCTCGAGCAAGCAGTGCCTGATGAGCCACTTCGCGGTGCAGTGAGTGTCGATCAGTGGCAACGCCCAGCCGATCCAGCTGAGCCAAGTTTTGGTGGCACGCTGAATGCAACTACCGAACAGGCAGCTGTCGACAAGCAACGTGAGATCGACGATGACCGCAATCGTACGATCTTGAGTCACGACGGATCAGCTTATGTTACGGATACGCCGATGTTTCAGGCGCCGCTTAACGCACTTTCTCTGCCACCATCAGAGCCGACTGTCCCTGACATTACGAGTGGAGACGGATCTATGACAACACACGCTGATACAATCCAGCCACCTGCTCCGATCGCGCAGCCGCCGACTCTCGCAGAGATCGACGCTCAAAATCGCGCACAGCACCAAGACGCGCTCAGCGCTGTCACCGCTGCCTACGAAGAGCTGCCTACACCTCCTCCGTTGACACCGTCGCAACCGGTCGGCCAATCGAGCTTGCCACCGTTGCCTCCACTTCCTGATTTCTCGACACTGCCTCCACTTCCTCCGGGGATGGAGCCAAGTGCACCGCTATTACAGGATTCGCCACTCGGTGAAGCATTGCCACCCTCAAATGCTATGCCTGTGGCAGCTCAGCCAACTGACCCGACGCAGTTTCGTATACCCGGTCAGTAGTAATAGGCTATACTATCTATCGTGAACGACGGTATTATACTCATCGATAAACCAGCTGGTATGACTAGTTTTGGTGTCGTGGCACGCCTCCGGCGTGTGCTAACCCAACTAGCTGGCAAAAAGGTAAAGGTAGGGCATACTGGCACCCTCGATCCATTTGCGACCGGCCTCATGATCATCGTCACGGGCAAAGAATGCAAAAATGCCGGCACCTACACAAAACTGGACAAAGTCTACGAAGCGACATTTCGGCTCGGAAAATCAAGTACCACGGGCGATCCTGAAGGTGAAATTACACCAGTTTCGAGCCATGTGCCAGAGCGAATTGATATCGAGATGGCACTGACACAGTTCGTCGGCGAGATTCAGCAGCGTCCACCCATCTTTAGCGCTATCAAGATAGATGGTAAAAGAGCGTATAACCTCGCGCGCAGCGGGGAGCATGTCGAGATACCGCTTCGTACCGTGCACGTCTACGCACTAGAGCTGCTCGACTATGCCTACCCAGACATGACGATTCGCACGCATGTCAGCAGCGGTACATACATCCGTAGCCTCGCGGTTGATATCGGGCAGGTGCTCGGCACGGGGGCGTACTGTACAGAGCTCAGACGTACCTCTATCAATAAATGGTCGCTTGATGACGCGCAGACACTTCGGGACTTCGGCATCACAGATTAAGTTACAACAGATGTAATATTGAAATTCCGTCCCCATCTGTTATAATAGTTACTTATGATTACAAAAGAAGAGAAAGCTAAGGCAATTGCTTTGACTCAGGTCGACAAAAAAGACGTCGGAAGCCCACAGGCTCAGGTGTCGATTTTGACTGCTCGTATCAAAGAGGTGACTGAACATCTCAAGGCCAACAAGCACGACCACATGGCTCGTCGCGGTCTGATTCAGATGGTAGGTAGGCGTAAAAGACTACTGAAATATCTTGAAAACAAGGATTTCGAGAGCTACAAAGCAACTGTCGCAAAACTCGGTCTCCGCAAGTAGGGAAACCGCCAAGTAAAAACTCCTCCAGTAACGGGGGAGTTTTTTCTTTGTAATAATATCTACGTTGTTACGTATAATGAAGGTAGTGGAACAAGAAACTATCTATATAGAACAGGTTCTCGGTGGCGACAGTGAGCAATATCGGCACCTGGTCGAACGCTATCATGTCGGGCTGATCATTCACTGTGAGCAGCTGTTGCAAGATCGCGCCGAGGCGGAAGATGTCGCGCAGGAGTCGTTTATTCATGCATTTGAAAAATTGCAGACCTATGATGCGACGAAAGCACGGTTCTCGACCTGGCTATACAGGATCGCGACAAATAAATGCCTCGACATCTTACGTCGACGGCATCGCCAGCTTGATGTCGATGATATCGAGCTAATTGCCGAAGCAACGATGCCAGCCCATGCCGAAGACGAAGAAGTGCGGAAACTTCGCGAGGCAGTACTGGCGCTCACCCCGCCACAGTATCGACGCGTAATCGAAGCATACTTCTGGGAAGGCAAATCGTATCAGCAAATTGCCGACGAACTCTCCATGACTCCGACGAATGTCGGCGTATCGATACTTCGCGCTAAGGCCCAGTTACGAGAGGTTCTGTCATGAGCAAGCTATCTGTAGACCAGGCCTTGATAGCCGCTGGAGAGGGAAAAGGCCTCAACAAACAGTTCGTCGATACAGTGATGAATAAAGTTGGTGCACAAAGTCATGTAATAAATTCGTCAGTTCTACGTAATATGAGTGAACAGCATAACAAAGGAGAATTGTTCATGAGAAAATTACGTGCACTACCAATAGGTACAGCAATCTTGCTCGCTGTCGCTAGCGTCGTGCTGGTGGGTGGGGTGAGCTACGCAGCTTATAAGTTGCTCTGGGAGCCATTAATTATCACGCAAAGTTCCGTTTCAACCGATGGAAACAAAAAGCGAGTCGCTTTTGACTTGTCTGGCTGCTCGGGCCTAGATGGCACAGCTGAGACTCGAGCTATGATCGAGTCCAGGATAAACGATGGCGTCAGCCCTGCTGAAGCTGAGAAGTATGTGGGTGCATATTGCGAGATAAATCGTATCCACCAATACGGCTACGAACTCGTCGGCGCTGAAACTGATCAAGCAAAAGCAACAAGTGGTATTTGGCTTGATTACGAACCGGTGCTTTATAGTGAGGTGCCGAATGGAGAGCTCGGAAATGTGCATAGGCTTACCGACGCCACTCAGTATATCGTCGCGGGCGAACAGAGAACTGCCAATGATTTTGCAGATTCGGATCTCGTTTTCCGAATTATGAAGTATGAAACTGATGGCGAGGACGCCTATACGGACGCTACTGTACTCGCGATAGCCAAAGCTTCCTATGAGTCTAAGTTCTACGACACGCACACTGCTTCGCAGAATGGAATTGTGCACGCCATACCGTGTCGCAATAATACAGAGGAATTTTGCACCAATGGCCCTAGCGGCTACCCTATATATAGGGCTCTTCCCGATACGGCTGGGCCGGAGTACCAACCTTCGCCGAGTGAACAACGCATGATCGACGCGATAGGTAATAACAGTACGGCGCAGTTTGAGGGAAGCATAGTAGGTATCTCGGGCGATACAGTAACCATCAAAACTTCATCTGGCAGATTGATGAACATTGAACTACCTTTAGGCACTGTTGATAAGGCGATAGCAAGCTACCAAGACCTCGGCACAAAGTTTGGTGTCGGTAGCAGGCTAATGCTGTCGACCGTTAGCGCGGACAGAGATAATCTGAAGTCGATAGACTTACTCAACGTATCGATGCTGTAGATTGTCTGTCCTGGGCAAATATACATAGCGCCCCGATGTCATGGTGGAACGTCGGGGTGCTTTTCGTTAGCGAAGTAGCTATATTCTAATGATTAATTTCGCGGATTTCCTCAATCCATCGGTAGGCTTCGTGTGAGGCCTGCGCATCGTCAAGTCCCATGCCGACGAGCCATTTGTCGCCAGCTTCGAATCCGATGTAATGTGCCCGTGTCGAACGGGTCGGGATGTCCTTTGAGGCGAGTACTGCGAGTTTGACGTTGCGAGCGCCGCGGCCCTTGAGGAGATCGATGACAAACTCTGAGGTGACGCCGAGGTCGATGACATCATCGATGATGACGACGTCTCGGTCCGCGATGCCGGTGTTTGGTGCCAGATCAGTGACGATCACAGGTTTTTTTGCAGTGTGGTCGGCCCCGTATGTGCTGATGGTCATATAGTCGAGATCCGGATGATAATCAGGCGACTTGCGGGCGATTGCAAACATCAACTTGCTCGCAAATGGACTCGCTCCCCGCAGAAGCGCCACAAAAAGGGGAGTGGCGTCTGGATAATCAGCCAGGATTTGGTCCGCAAGCTCGTCGATCCGTGATTCTACCTGCTCAGCAGTAAATAGCATTGTGTAAGTATCTGTCATAAGACTATTGTACCTGATAGGTGCGTCCTGGGGTATCAGAGAGGCTACAGGTGGCCTTTTGGCCGTTGGCGGATGACGTAGTAGACTAATATGACCATTGCCAATGCTATGGCCGCGCCAGCGGCGCCGATGAGTGCCCATAGGTTCGTTCCCGTTGCCGCCAGCGCTCCACCCGAGTTAGCAATAGTAGGCGAGGTGGCCGCATCGCCCAAGATGCCAATATATATCGGATCAACAATTGTACTGTTAGCGACACCATCTTCGTCTAGTGATCCGCCATCTGCCAGAGTGTATGTAATCGTTGTATTAGTTGAGCCTGAAACTGTCGGGTTGCTGAGCGTAATGGAGCCTGTAATGTCCGTCAGCGCCCCTGGGCCGGCCGTCTTGTACACTCTTACCTTTGACAAGTCCGGGTAGTGAGCGCCTAGTGTAATAGTCACGCCCGCGGACCCGCCTGCTGTTACGCATGTGACATCAAAGGCTAAGCCTCCGATGATCGAAACGTTAGCTTCTGGAGAGGTCACGCCCACATTTCCAAGCGCTTCAACACTCGATTCATTGATGGTGTAGCAGGTGTCTGAATTAACAGAGAGGGCAGACTGCGATATCGCTGCCGGAGCTGATGATGGCAGGCCCGAGAGAATAAAGGTATCTGTTGCGGCACCCTCCATCTCGCCAAGATGGATGTAGCCTCTATATTCAGCTGTGGCTATGTGCATCCCGTCAGCCGAAACCGCTATAGAGGGGCGTTGCTTGCCACCTAGCGCCGATTGTGGCTGCCATGTCGCGCCAGCATCACGAGTAATGTAAATATAGCCCCCATTCCAATCGTTCCAATTCGAACCATATGGATCGGTGATAGCTATTGTCTGGCCGTCAGCAGAGATTCCTATGCTTTTGTCTGTCCAGTCACTCCAGTAGCGTAGGCCTAGGCTCGTTTGCTGCTGCCAAGTAATACCCCCGTCGACCGATATATAGGCGTAACCACCATTACCATCGGATCCATTTGCGTCCGTCGCTACCAATACTGAGCCGTCAGCGCTGATTGCCATTCCCGTCCATATACCAGCTGCGTTAAGGCTACTAACGGGCGTCCAAGTCACTCCAGAGTCGGACGACAGGTAGAATGAGCCAGGTTCACGGAATCCCGTTCCAGCCATTAATTTCGTACCGTCAGCCGAAGTTGCTACAGATGCCCAGTCTCGCAGGCCTGCACCGGCACGCTGTGTCCAGGTTGCTCCAGAGTCTGAGGAAGTATAAACTGAACCGGTATAAGCACCTACTTCGTATGTTGAGTCTGCCGCAACGAGTTTTGTGCCATCTGCTGAGGAGGATATTGAAACCCATTCACGCGAACCTGCACTGGCACGCTGTGCCCAGGTGGCTCCAGAGTCTGACGAGGTATAGATGTAGCCCCCTGTGCCGTCGTTGCCGTATTGATCAGTTGCCACGAGTTTTGTGCCATCTGCCGAGGATGATATCGAATTCCACCATCGAGCGCCTGCACTGGCACGCTGTGTCCAGGTAACCCCAGAGTCGGAAGAAGTGTAGATGGAGCCGCCTCTTTGCACGGCCGCCAACTTCGTGCTATCGGCTGATGAAGTAACTGAGAACCAATAGCTAGCGCCAATTATTGTATGCTCTGCCCATGTTGCGCCCGAGTTGATCGACGCATAGAGCGATCCTTCATCTTGAGCAGCGATCAGCTTAGTGCCGTCAGCTGAAGAGGCGACTGAGATAAAACTCCACCTATCGTCTGGTACGCGCTCCGTCCAGGTGGTGCCAGAATCTGTCGACGCGTAGAGAGAACTTCCCCAACCACCTCCAGCAGCCATAATTTTAGTACCATCAGCCGATGAGGCTATCGAAGCCCAGAATCCAAGTCCTACGCTCGTACGTTCGGTCCAGGTCTGGCCAGAGTCTGAAGAGGTATATATATATCCGCCATACGTTACCCCTGCGACAAGTTTAGTGCCGTCAGCAGATGAAGCAACAGAATTCCAATATCGCGATCCTGCACCAGGACGTTCTGTCCAGCTTGCACCAGAGTCTGAAGAAGTATAGATTGAGCCATAAAGATTGGCGGTGACGAGGTTGGTTCCGTCAGCAGATGAAGCAATCGAATTTCGGTACATCAGACCTGATCCAGCTTGCTCAGTCCACGTCGCGCCTGAGTCCGAGGAGGTATAGACATAGCCACTTTGGTCGGACGCTGCAAGCTTAGCGCCGTCCGCAGATGAGGATAATGATTGCCAGTTTCGCTGCCCTGAGCTCATTCGCTCAGTCCACGTGACTCCAGAGTCGGTTGAGGTATATATATAGCCCCCATTCATTACTCCTGCAACCAGCTTAGTACCATCTGCCGATGAAGCGACGGATTGCCAGTTGCGTTGTCCTACACTAGCTCGTTCAGTCCAGCTTGCACCAGAGTCTGAAGAGGTGTAGATTGAGCCGCCATACACTATAGCGACTAGTCTAGTGCCATCACTGGAGGACGCGACAGCCTGCCAATTTAACGTGTCTCCTGCGGCGTTCGTCTCTGCTTGCTGCCAAGTGTAATCTCCCGGTAGTGCCAGCACGCTCTGCAAGGGCACGATGACTGCAAACGCGAATATGGCAATAGCCGTAACAATCCGATGCCCACTAGCCCTATGGTTACTCGTTCGTATCGCGCTCAACACCCTTTTTATTGTCATCCGCATGCACTCTACCCCCAAAGGCTTTATTGTGTTTTGCTATCTCTACATACTACTACTTTCTATACTGCTAATGCTAGAGCGTGCAACACTGTCGGAGGTGTCTGTCGCTGTGGTATAATAAATGTGTTCGCTTCCTGCGATTAAGTGGTGGATGTGATTAGCTGCTTGCGAGATAGCTCATCACACCCGTTACTTATTCGCTTTCATTAGTTGGAGGTGCAGTAAAGGAGTCTTTATATGGCAACTATTAACCCTACAGGCAAGGACATTATTTCTGTTACGACAGATTTTTGTGGCAAGCCACTCACACTCGAAGTCAACCGAGTTGGATTTCGCACCAGCGCGAGCGTCATGGTCCGCTACGGCGATACGGTCGTTCTCGGTACCGCGATGGTCGGTTCACGACCTGTCGTGCTCGACTATTTCCCACTGAGCATCGACTACGAGGAAAAAATGTATGCAGCCGGAAAAATCTCTGGCTCACGATTCATCAAGCGTGAAGGTCGCCCAAGCGACGAAGCTATTTTGATAGGTCGACTCATCGACCGCCCTATTCGACCACTCTTTCCAAAAGGCTACCGCCAGGAAGTCCAGGTCGTTTCATCGGTCCTATCTATGGACCCGGCATTTCGTCCAGACATGGTCGGGATGATTGCAGCGAGTAGCGCATTGATGCTCACTGGCGCGCCATTTGACGGTCCAGTCTCCGGACTCCGTGTCGGCCGCGTCAACGGTGAGTTCAAGGCTTTTCTCACCGCTGAAGAGCGTGAAGCAAGCGACCTCGACCTCATCGTCGCCGGTATCGAATCAGGTATCACCATGGTTGAAGCCGGTGCAAACGAAGTCTCCGAAGATGTACTCGTCGACGCAATGACCTGGGCGTTTGAGATGATGCAGCCTGCAATCAAGTTGCAGAAGCAGCTACAAGAAAAAGTTGCACCCGTTGCGCGGGAATTCACCCTTGTCCTCCCAGACGAAGCCGTTCAGACAGATGTCGACGCATGGGTCGAAGGCAAGCTCGGCGCGGCACTCCGCAAGTCATACCCAGAGCGCAATGAACTCGTCAACGAACTTCGCTGGGCATTCCACGAAGCGATGACCGAAGCAAAAGGCGATGAATACACCTCTCTTCGCGATGAATACGACGAAGCCTTTACTATGGCAGTCCACAAGGATGTTCGCCGTGGTATCGTCGATGAAGGTATCCGACCAGATGGTCGTAAGCTTGATGAAATTCGTCTGCTTAGCTCTGAAGTCGGTATCCTCCCACGCACACACGGTTCGAGTATCTTTACTCGTGGCCTCACCCAGGGCATGAATATCGTCACACTCGCACCACTTAGCTATGCACAGATGGTCGACACGATGGAAGTCAATGACGGCGAACGACGCTACATGCACCATTACAACGCCCCAGGCTACACCGTCGGTGAAGTCCGACGCCTTGGAAGCCCTGGCCGTCGCGAAATCGGACACGGCTACCTCGCAGAACGTGCACTCGCAGCAGTCCTGCCGACCGAAGAAGAATTTCCATATGCTATCCGAAGCGTCACCGAGATCATGAGCCAAAATGGTTCGACATCGATGGCTGCTACCTGTAGCTCATGCCTCGCTCTGATGGACGCAGGCGTTCCACTCAAGCGTGCCGTATCTGGCATCGCAATGGGGCTAATGGTCGATGGCGACAAGCACTACGTCATGTCAGACATCGCCGATGCAGAAGACTTCGCTGGCGACATGGACTTCAAGGTCACTGGTACCTCAGAAGGCATCACCGCAGTACAGATGGACATGAAAGTTCACGGCCTTCCTGTCGAAGTACTGGCCGAAGCTATCAAAAAAGCTTTGCCAGGTCGCCTGCATATCCTCGAGCACATGCTAGAGACGATTGCTGCACCGCGCACTCACCTCAGCCCATACGCACCACGTATCGAAAAGATCAAAATCAATCCTGAAAAAATCGGTGCTGTTATCGGTAAGGGTGGAGAGGTGATCAACAAAATTACTTCTGAAACTGGTGCCGAGATCGATATCAAGGATGATGGACTCATAACGGTTGCAAGCTCAAACAGCGAGTCGATCGAAAAAGCCCTCGAATGGATCCGTGCGATCACCGAAGAACCAGAAGTCGGCAAGCTCTACACGGGCCGTGTCGTCACGATCAAAGACTTCGGTGCATTTGTGAATATCATGCCTGGCACTGACGGTATGCTTCACATCTCGGAGCTGTCAGACCAGCGTGTTGAGCGCGTGACTGACATCCTCTCAGAGGGTCAAGACGTTACTGTCAAATTGATTGGCATCGACGAACGAGGCCGCCTAAGCCTCACGATGAAGGGCATCGACCAGGCTAAATAGCCTGTAGATCCTATCGCTAAAAACGCGTCGAATTATCGGCGCGTTTTTGTATCGAGAGAATCGTAACAATTTTTACATGAATCAGTGCCTCGGGTAGGTATAATAACTTGTATGTTTAGACCTATTACCCGTTTACTCACTAGCCCCACTTTTCGACGTCTCATCGTATGGATAGCTCCATTGATACTGAACTGGATACTCAAAAAGTTTTCATCTTCTTCGCAGAACACTCCGCCAAAAAAGCGTA
>Ga0073899_10004654_pt1 | contig 11998 bp, 9 predicted proteins | sample KloWWTmetaKNB5Ph_FD_88975 | JGI IMG/M metagenome (GOLD analysis project Ga0073899, IMG submission 88975) | Active sludge microbial communities from Klosterneuburg, Austria, studying microevolution and ecology of nitrifiers - Klosterneuburg... | ecosystem: Engineered > WWTP > Aerobic digester >...
ACAACGTCACCAAACTGTCACGAATCCGTCGTGTAATGGCTGGGTCATCTGACTGGACACGTCCTCTCGCTCATGCAAAAGCACATCCTGATTGTTGAAGACGAGCCTGCGATCCGCGACATGTTGGCGTTTGCCTTGCGCAAGGGGGATTTCGTTCCGATCTGTGCCGCCGATGGCCGGCAAGCCCAGGAGTGTATTGCAGAGCGGGTGCCCGACCTGATCCTGCTCGATTGGATGCTGCCCGGCAGCAGCGGGCTGGAACTGGCGCGGCGCTGGCGGCGTGACGCCACCACCCGTGGCATCCCGATCATCATGCTGACCGCACGCGGCGAGGAGAACGACCGCGTGGGCGGGCTGGAAGCCGGGGTGGATGACTATGTGGTCAAGCCCTTTTCTGCGCGCGAATTGCTGGCGCGCATTCGAGCGGTCTTGCGGCGCTCACGCGAAGATGATGAAGACGGCAGCGTGCAAGTCGGCGCACTGCGCATCGATGGCGCAGCACATCGGGTGTTCGCCGACGAGGCCGGTACGGTGCAACCGATCCCGATGGGCCCCACCGAATACCGGCTGCTGCATTTTTTTATGACCCATCCCGAACGCGTCTATACCCGTACCCAGTTGCTCGATCACGTATGGGGCGGCAGTGTGTATGTCGAAGAACGCACGGTGGATGTGCATATCCGCCGCTTGCGCAAAACCCTGGAGCCGCACCGCCTGGATGCGATGGTGCAAACCGTGCGCGGTGCCGGCTACCGGTTCTCGACTGCCGTGTAACCAGCATTCCCTGTATGCAGCGGATGCGATAAAAACGGATACTCGGCGTATGCCCTCCGCTTTCGACAATGCCTGGTTTCGCACACTGTCCCAGCTCGCAGCCGTGTTGCTGGTTGCGCTGCTGATCGGATTGCTGACCGATCACCCATGGCCAGCCTTGACTGCAGCCTCACTCGGCGTGGTGGCTTGGCATTACTGGAAACTGCATGGCGTGCAACAACGGCTGACTGCACGCCGCCGGCTGGAACCCAAGCACGGCCAAGGCGTCTGGAATCAATTGGATCAATTGCTGTATCGCGGCCAGATGGAAATGCGTACTCGCAAATTACGCCTGCTGGCGATGTTGCGCACTTATCGCGCGGCCGCCGATGTATTGCCCGATGCGGTCGTGGTGGTGGATCGCAACCAGCAACGCATCCTATGGTTCAACGCTGCGGCCACCACCTTGCTGGGTCTGCGCCATCCACTGCATCGCAATGCCCCGGTGGCCAGCGCGCTCAAAGACTTGCCGATGGCACCGTGGCTGGCCGCAGGCCGCAATGCCGAGCCCATGACCGATGTCACCTCGCCGGCCAACCCCGAGCTGCGCCTGCATCTGCGCCTGCTGCCGTATTCGGAAGACTTCTGGCTGCTGATTGCCCGCGATATCACCAATACCATGCGCGTCGAACAGATGCGGCGCGACTTTGTGGCCAATGTCTCGCACGAACTGCGCACGCCGCTGACCGTGGTGCATGGCTATCTGGAAATGCTGGATGAAGGTGACGACCCGCAATGGGCACCCATTCTCGAAGAAATGCGCCGGCAGTCCTTGCGCATGACGCGATTGGTGGAAGATCTGCTGACACTTTCACGTTTGGATGCGCGCGAAGGGTTACAGGATGAAGTTGTCGCAATGGCCCCGCTGCTGGCCGGCTTGGTACGCGAAGCCGAGGCCCTCAGCCAGGGGCGCCATCACATCGTGCTGGAAGACAGTGCGCAGGTGGATCTGCGGGGTGCCAGCAAAGAACTGCACAGCGCATTTTCCAACCTCGTCAGCAACGCGGTGCGTTACACCCCCGATGGCGGTACGATTACCTTGCGGTTTGCACGTGAGACCGACGGCGGGGTCAGCCTAGGCGTCCTCGACACTGGCCATGGAATTGCCGCCATGCACTTGCCGCGCCTGACCGAACGCTTCTATCGCGTCTCCAACAGCCGCTCCCGCGAGAGTGGCGGTACCGGGTTGGGGCTGGCCATTGTCAAGCATGTGTTGGGCCTGCACGGTGCGCGCCTGTGCATCACCAGTGAACTCAACAAGGGCAGCCAATTTGCCTGCCGTTTTGATGCTGATCGCGTATTGGCACGCAAGCCCCTTACCTATGCCCGGACACCCCGATGACCAGCGACAGCACCACCCTGCCCCTGCGCGATTCGGCGCTGTATGCCAACCGCGAATTGGGCCAGCTCGACTTCAATTTCCGGGTATTGGCGCAGGCGCAAGACCCCGCCGTGCCGCTGCTGGAGCGTCTGCGCTACTTGTGCATTTCCTGCACCAACCTAGATGAATTTTTCGAAATCCGCGGCGGCGCCGTGCGCCACGCGGTGGAATTCGGTCTGCCTGCGGGCATGGACGGGCTCGACCCTGCGGTGTTGTTGAACCGCATCCACGAACGCGCCGCCGAGTTGGTCGACGCGCAATATCGATGCTTTTATGACGAGCTGCGGCCAGCACTGGCGGATGCCGGCATTCGTTTGCTGCAGCGCGAGCAATGGACGCCGGAACAGCGCGCCTGGTTGCGCCAATACTTCATCGACGAAATCATGCCGGTACTCTCGCCACTGGGCCTGGATCCGGCGCATCCGTTCCCCAAGATCCTCAACAAATCGTTGAATGTGGTAGTACTGCTGGAGGGTCGCGATGCATTCGGGCGTGAGGGTCACCTGGCCATCGTGCGTGCGCCGCGTTCACTGCCACGCATCATCCGCCTCCCCGATGCCGATGGTGATGGCGATGCACTGCACGACTTCGTTTTCCTCAGCTCGGTGCTTTCGGAATTCGTGCGCGAATTGTTCCCGGGCATGCATGTCAAAAGCGCGCACCAGTTCCGGGTGACCCGCAATTCCGAACTCATCGTCGATGAAGACGATATGGACAATCTGGCGCTGGCGCTGCGTGATGAATTGCTGGGGCGTGGCTACCTGCGCGCGGTGCGGTTGGAAATCGACGAGCGTTGCCCGCAAGACGTCGTGGATTCGCTGCTGGCCAATTTCGAGTTGCCGGCCAATGCGGTGTACAAAATCAATGGCCCGGTCAACCTCAGTCGCGTGGTGCAGGTGTATGACCTGGTCAAGCGCCCGGAGCTGAAGTTCCGCCCATTCCAGCCGCGGCTGCTGCGGGACGTGGATTGCATGTTCGACACCATTCGGCAAGGTGATGTGCTGTTGCATCATCCATTCGATGCATTCACCCCGGTGTTGGAGCTTATCCAACAGGCCGCGCACGATCCGGATGTGCTGGCAATCAAGCAAACCCTGTATCGCACCGGCAAGGACTCGCTGATCGTGGATCAGCTGATCCAGGCAGCACGCAATGGCAAAGACGTGACCGTGGTGGTGGAATTGCGCGCGCGCTTTGACGAGGAGGCCAATCTGGGCTTGGCCGACCGCTTGCAAGATGCCGGCGTGCAGGTGGTGTATGGGGTGGTGAATTACAAAACCCACGCCAAGATGCTGTTGATCGTGCGCCGCGAAGGCCCACTGCTGCAGCGCTATGTGCATTTGGGCACGGGCAACTATCACAGCGGCACCGCGCGCACTTATACCGACTTCAGCCTGATGACCGCCAACCCGCAAATTGGCAATGATGTGCACCTGATTTTCCAGCAATTGTCAGGGCTGGCGGCACCATTAACGCTGGCCCGCTTGCTGCAATCTCCGTTCACCCTGCACAAGGGTGTGCTGGAACGGATTGCCCGCGAAGCCGCATTGGCGCAGGCCGGCAAGCCGGGGCGCATCATTGCCAAGATCAATGCCCTCAATGAGCCGCAAGTGGTGCGTGCGCTGTACGAGGCATCGCAAGCGGGTGTTGCAATCGACCTGATCGTGCGCGGCGCGTGCGCATTGCGCCCGGGCATTGCCGGCGTGTCGGACAACATCCGGGTGCGCTCGGTGGTCGGCCGTTTTCTGGAACACCATCGCGTGTGGTGGTTTGGTAACGACGGCAACCCGGAGCTGTATTGCTCCTCCGCCGACTGGTTGGAGCGCAATCTGCTGCGCCGGGTGGAGACCGCGTTCCCGATTCTCGATCCACAGCTGGCTGAGCGCGTGCATCACGAAGGCCTGATGAACTATTTGGCCGACAATCAAAATGCGTGGCAGATGGGGGCCGACGGCCACTACCATCGTTGCACACCCGGCCCGGATGAGGCGCCGTTCTCGGCGCAACTGTCCTTGCTGGAAGATTTGTACGTGTGAGCGACAATAGCGCCCGCATGAATACGCGCATGACCTCACGCCTGCCCAACAGCGCCATCACTCCACGTGATGGCGACCTCCTGGCTGCCGTGGATTTGGGCTCCAACAGTTTTCATATCGTGGTCGCGCAATGTGTATTGGGCCAACTGCGCGTGGTGGATCGGCTGCGCGAAACCGTGCGCATGGCCGAGGGTTTGAATGCACTGGGCGGCTTGGCCCCAGCAGTGCGCGAGCGTGCCTTGGCCAGCCTGTCGCGGTTCGGGCAGCGTATTGCCAATATCCCGCCACGCCATGTGCGCGTGGTGGCCACCAATACCGTACGCCAGCTGCGCTCGCCGGATTCTTTTCTGGTCCCCGCCGAAGCCGCGTTGGGCCACACCATCGACGTGATTTCGGGACGCGAAGAAGCGCGCCTGGTGTATCTGGGCGTGGCCCACGAACAACCCCCGCAAGCGGGCCAAAAGCGGTTGGTCATCGACATCGGCGGGGGCTCCACCGAATGCATCATCGGTCGCGGCTTTCAACCGCTTGAACGCGAAAGCCTGCAAGTAGGCTGCATTGCCAGCACCCGCCGATTTTTTGATGGCGGCAAGCTGTCGCGCAAGCGCTGGAACAGCGCGCTGACCGAGATCAGCGCACAAATGCAGCAATTTGCCGCTACCTATCGGCAATTGGGCTGGGATGAAGCCATCGGCACCTCCGGCACCCACAAGGCCATTGGCAATATTTGTGTCGCCATGAAGTTGACCAAGGGCTCAATCACCGCAGAGGCCATCGCGCAGATTCGCGACCGTCTGCTGCAGGCCGAGAGCATCGACAGCATTGATCTGCCCAGTCTGTCAGACGATCGCCGCCCGATCATCGCGGGTGGCGTATTGGTACTGGAGGCACTGTTTGCCACATTGGGAATCGACCGCTTGCAAGTAAGCAAGGCAGCGTTGCGCGAAGGTGTGCTGTATGACTTGCTGGGCCGTGGTGGCGCTGATGATCCGCGTGATGTTTCAGTGAGTGCACTGATGCATCGCTATGGCGTGGATGCTGCGCAAGCACAACGGGTGAATCACACGGCGCTACTGCTGTTTGATCAAGTGGCCAGTGCATGGCAACTGACCAGTGATGATCGCGCGATGTTGTCACGTGCCGCCTGTTTGCATGAAATCGGACTGGCCATTGCGCATAGCGGCTACCACACGCATGGTGCTTATGTGCTGGCCAATTCGGATATCGCCGGCTTCTCGCAGCAAGGCCAACGCTTTCTTGCCGCACTGGTGCGAACCCATCGTCGCAGCATCCCAAAATCGGCGTTTGAAGCCATCCCCGACCGGCTGCTGGCCAATGCCCGCCGCAGTGCTGCCCTGTTGCGGCTTGCCGTGTTGTTGCATCGTGCGCGTGGGGATGCATTGCCACCCGTGCTGCAATTGAAAGCCAAGGACGACCTCTTGACCTTGCGCATCGACAGACGCTGGCTGCAAACCCATCCGTTGCTGCGCGCCGACTTGGAAAGTGAGCCCGACGACATGCTGGGGCTGGGAATTCAACTGCGCATCAGTACCGGCTAAACGCATGCGTTGCGGGGGCTGCGGTTGCGGTTTACCACTGGCGCGCATTCCCGGCTACCCTTGCCTGCATGATCACCCACACTGACCCACTGGCTGCACTATGGCGCCCACCCGCCTTGATGGCAGTGGTGCTCAGTGGTGAAGCCCTGGCAGCACTGCTGGCATTGGCACCCACCCATAGCGGTGACCGACTGGTGCAGTTTGGGCTGGCCTCGCTCGGTGTGCAGTGGGTGGTGCTGGGTACGTTGTGCACACTGTTTTTGTTGCGCAAGCCGATTGGCAAGCTGCCGCCTCTGCGTATGGCGTGGGTATGCCTCGCCCTGTTTCTTGGCATGAGCCTGCTGGTCGCCACCGCCGCATGGAGCGTGCTGGGCATGAGCGGGAATGCCTCGGAATCGCGCAATGAGTTTGTCCTGCGTATTCTGGCGTTGGCCGTGGTGGTGGGCTTGATCGGTTTGCTGACCTACCAAAATTATTGGCGCTCGCGGCAGCTGGCGGTACGCGCCAAACAGTTGGAACTGGAAGCCTTGCAGGCGCGCATTCGCCCGCATTTTCTGTTCAACACGCTCAACACAGGGGCCGCGCTTGTGCATGCCCAGCCGGATGCTGCAGAACGGGTACTGCTGGATCTGGCGGACTTATTTCGTAGCGCATTGCGCGGGCCGCAACTTATTCCATTGGCCGAAGAATTGGCGCTGGCGCATCGCTACCTGGAAATCGAACAGCTCCGCTTCGGCGATCGTCTGCGCTTGAACTGGCAAGTGCCGGCTGATGTACCCGCCATCACGGTGCCGTCACTCTCCATTCAACCGCTGGTCGAAAACGCGATTCGCCACGGCATTGAACGGCTGCCTGCTGGCGGCCGGCTGGATGTTCTGGTGCGGCACAGTGCCGACACGGTGGAAGTCATCGTGGCCAATGATTTGCCCACCACCGGGGTGCGCAGCGACGGCCATGCCGTGGGCTTGAGCTCGGCGCGTGAACGCGTGCATGCCATGACCGGTGGGCGTGGGCGTGTGGATGCCAGCATCGAGGATGGTCGCTATCTTGCAACCCTCCGCCTGCCCGCGATCAGCGCAGTCCGGGAATAAATTGTCCAAATAGCCGCGTCATCCCGGACCTGAAGCGCTGCCATGCAGCGTCTCAAGGTACGCAGTGGTCGCACACCCGTTCCACCGTATAGCCCTTGCCGCGCAGCAATTCAACCAGCCCATCGCTGCCCAGCAGATGCAAGGCACCTACAACCACCAAGGTATTGCCTGACTTGACGCCATCCAGGCGTGCCTGCAGCTTGGGCAGCCAGCTCAAATTGCGCTGCACATCCAGCAACCGATAGCTTTCCGGCGTTTTTTTGGCCATGTCGGCGCGCATTTCAACATCGAGTTTTTCGACATCGCCTGCGCGCCACCATGTGTGCATGTCGTTGAGCTGATGGATTGCCTTTTGCGGGTCGGACAGGAATTCGTCGATGCCCTGACTTTGTTCGGCATAGGGAATGCTGTCCATCGCCTGCAATTGCGCGTCAATCGTCTCCAGCCCGGCAGACGGTTTGCCCGCTTTGGCCACACGCTCCATCAGCTGCCGGTCCATCCCCAATTCCGGGCGAAACCCCAAGGCCTGACTCACGCTGAGCACCAATGCCAGATTCACTGCCCACGGTTCCTGTTGCTCCACCGCCTGCACCGAACCACCGCCCGCCGCCAGTAGTGTGTCCAATTTTTCCAGGGTCGGTTTGGGCAACACCTGACTCAAGCTTTTGCCATCGTCATAGCCCATGTAGTGCTGCATCCTGGCGACGGATTCGGGCGCGGTCAGCGCAGCAGGTTCGACTTCGAACAGCACCTGCTGGCTGTCAGCAAACGCCCGATCAATCTCCGCCGGCAACGGATAGTCATCGACCTTGAGCAGGTGGAAAGAGCCCAGCAAATACACGGTGTTGTCCGCATCCGATACTTTCCACAACAGTGGATGCCGACCAGGCATTGCTGTTGCAGGTGTGGTTGCCTGCGTGGCGGCTGGATTGGCGGGCTGCAGGGCTTGACCCACCGCGGGTTGGGCATGTGCAACCGGCAGCAACAGCGCGCACACCATGAAGGCCGGGAATTTGAACATCACGGTGCATTCCCGGCAGTGGTTGCGGGTTTGACGTAGGCCTTCTCGCCGGCCTCCACACTCAGGTCCAGGCGATTTTCCGGCGGCGGCAATGGGCAGGTGGCAAATGGCGTGAATGCACACGGCGGGTTGTAGGCTTGGTTGAAGTCGATCACCAGTCGGCCTTGGGCATCAGGCTTGGGGGCATCGATGAAGCGACCGGCACCGTAACTGCCGTGACCACTGGTGCGGTCGGCAAACACCAGAAACAAGGTGCCTTCGCCTTCATCCAGCGCTTCCAGACGATAGGTTTTACCGGCGCGCGCAAACTCCACGACACCGGGGTTCGGAATCTGGTCGGTACCCCCAATGATGTTGGCAATCGGCAGCGTTTTGCCCGCCGGGTGCGCGATGAAGCGCGCCGGAATCTGCCAGTCCTGCCCACCCACCCAGTACTGCAAGCCCGCGAAATGCACGCGGCTGTCGGCCTCGGCATGTTTGACCCGCAGCGCCGGCCTGCCATTGCGTTCGATCACGGTGACTTCCCCCTTGCCGCCATCAAACCCAATCACGCTGGCACCTGCCGGATCCTGATCGCTGCGCAGTGCACTGCCGGCACTAGGTTCACCATCCACGGTCACAGCAGCTTCAGCCACGAAGCTCACCTTGCCATCACGCACCGTGAACACCCCCAAATGCTTCGGGCCCATCGCCAAACGCAGGCCGTTATCCGCCCCGCTGCCCACCCGATGGGTGCCGGCATCCAGCCAATGCAGACCAATCAAGCTGGTCCAACCACCCTCACGGGTAAGTGCAATGACGCGCCGACCGCGCCACATGAATTGTTCGTGGGCATATTTTTTGGCGGCGGCCTGTATCCCTGCTTCCGCATCCATTGCTGGTTTGGGTTGACTGCGCTGGCAGGCACTCACAGGCAGCAGGCACGCCAGCGCGATGCCAATCCAGGTCAACGTCCGCGCAAGAACCATTTGTCGATCTCCGCCAAATTGAATGTCGTCCACGTAGGCCGGCCATGATTGCATTGACCGGAGCGTTCGGTCACTTCCATTGCGCGCAGCAATGCGTTCATTTCAGGAAGACTCAGCCGCCGGTTGGCGCGCACCGCGCCGTGGCAGGCCATGGTGGCCAGCAATGCGTCACGGGTTTCTGCAATACGCCGCGTGCTGCCGTGCTCACGCAGGTCGGTCAGCACGTCGCGCAACAACGCTTCCACATCGCCCTGCGCCAACAACGCCGGCACGCTGCGCAACAACAGCGACTGCGGGCCGCTGCGCTGCACTTCAAAGCCCAGTTCCAGCAGCGTCTGCGCCTCGCGTTCGGCCACGTCGGCCTCACGCTCGGACACCGCCAAACTGCTGGGCACCAATAACGGTTGGGTGCGCAGGCCGGCACCGTCGTGCGCCGTTTTCAAGGCCTCGTAGCCAATGCGCTCGTGCGCGGCGTGCATGTCCACCACGATCAAGCCCTCGGCGTTTTCGGCCAGGATATAAATGCCGTGCAGTTGCGCGATGGCAAAGCCCAGTGGCGGCATGCCGCCGGGTACGTCTGCGGGCATCGCAGACATAGCGGATAGTGGTGCCGATGGCATGCCCGCATCACCGCCACGCGGCGCATACAGCGCGGCATAGGCGGCAGGTGTATCGCTGACACGCAGTCCCATCGGCTGTTGCTGCGGGGCTTGCGACAGTGGCCAAGCTTGCGCCGCAGCACCCGTATTTGCACCCGACACCGCCTGCCCATTGCCGGCGCGGGTTTCAGCCAGCGCCTCGTGCAGGGCGCGATAGACAAACTCATGCACCAAGCGCGACTCACGAAAGCGCACCTCATGCTTGGCCGGATGCACATTGACATCCACACCGCGTGGATCGAGTTCGAGAAACAGCACATACGCCGGGTGGCGGCCATGAAACAGCACATCGCTATACGCCTGCCGCACCGCATGGGCCACATTGCGATCACGCACACTGCGACCATTGACGTACAGATATTGCTGGTCGGTGCTGGCGCGGTTGTAGGCCGGTTGCGCGATCCAACCATGCAGGCGCATGCCGGCAGCGCTGTGCTCCACACGCAGCACATTGCGCGCAAGTCTTCGCCCAACGCTTCGTGCAGACGCAGTTCCGACAACAGGTCGCCCTCGCCTTTCCAACGCCGCGACGGCTTGCCGTTGTGGGTCACGCGCAATTCCACATCCGGCCGCGCCAGTGCCAGCGTGCGCAACCAGTCTTCGATATGTGCAAGCTCGGTGCGTTCGGCACGCAGGAATTTGCGTCGCGCCGGCACGTTGTAAAACAGATCGCGCACTTCCACCGTGGTGCCCTGCGGATGCGCCTGCGGTGCCACCTCGCTCAGTGTGCCGCCGTCGATGCGCAACTCCGCACCGTGCTGCGCATCGCGCGCGCGCGACACCAGCCGAAAGCGACTGACCGAGGCCACCGACGGCAGTGCTTCGCCGCGAAAGCCCAACGTGGCCACAGATTCCAAATCATCAATCGACGCAATTTTGCTGGTGGCATGCCGGCTGACCGCCAGCGGCAATTGCTCGGGGGCGATGCCGCCACCATCATCGCGGATGCGGATCAGGCGGACCCCGCCTTCTTCCAGATCAATGTCGATACGTTGCGCGCCGGCATCCAGCGCGTTTTCAACCAATTCCTTGACCACCGAGGCGGGGCGTTCAACGACTTCGCCTGCGGCAATCTGGTTGATGAGGACTTCGGGGAGTTGACGGATATTCACCCGCCAAGTTTAGCCGCTGCCGCCCGATGACTGGGGCTTAGCGGCCGCCGCCAATGCCACCGCGAACGGGGGTTTCCGATTGTGCCGATTGTGCCGCCTGCGCACGTGCGGCGTACAAGGTACCCGGCGGCGGCTGGCGCGAGAAATAGGTGTCGATGCCATCCAGAATCGCGCCCGCCAAGGTGTGCTGGAAGGTTGGGTCGGTGAGCCGCTTTTCTTCATCCGGATTGGAAATGAAGGCGGTTTCCACCAGCATCGCCGGCATTTTGTCGGACGTGCGCAACACCGCGAAATTGGCGCGTTCGATATCCGGCTTGTGATTGTTGCCCACCCGCTTCAGGCCGCCCAGCACATGGTCGGCAGCGTCTTCCGAGGCTTTCATGTTGCCGCTTTGGGTCAAATCCAGCAGCACCGACGTCAAGGTGTTGTCGGCCACTTTCACGCGCCCGCCGCCAATCACATCGGCGGCGTTTTCCTTGTCGGCCAGCCAGCGTGCCCGCTGCGACGACGCGCCCCGGGTGGACAGCACATACACCGACGAGCCACGCGCACCGCGGTTTTCAGCGGCATCGGCGTGAATGGACAGGAAGATGTCGGCCTTGTTGGCGCTGGCGCGACGGGCGCGATATTCCAGCGGGATGAACACATCGCTATCGCGGGTCAGATAGGCCTTCAACCCCGGCGTGGCATTGACCTGCCGCGCCAGTTCGCGGGCGATGGCCAAGGTGACATCTTTTTCACGCGCACCGTTCAACCCGTGCGCACCCGGGTCTTGTCCGCCGTGGCCGGCATCAATGGCTACGACCAGGGGGCGCATGCCCTTTTGCATCGGTGTTTTTGGCAAACCCGGGGCAGGTGCTTGCGCCGCCGCTTCCGGCACATCGGGCTGCGGCTTGCTGGCCGGTTCCACTGCCACCGGTGCTGCCGTCATCACCTGCTTCGCCAATTCGGCAATGGAGTCGATCGCGGGTTTGGCGGTTGCCGCAAGGATTGGCTTCGTGCTTGGCTTGCTGGCATCGGGCTGCGCATTCGCAACAACAGTTGCTTCAGGCTTCGAGTCGGGTTTGGCCTTGCTTGCGGCAGTGGCCAACGGTGCAGCCAAGCTGGCCGTTTGCGACAGCGCAGTCGGTGGTTTCTGCAGTTGCGGTTGCGCCCCCACGTCGGGCTTGCCCACCACCCCATCGCCAGGCCATTCCAGCTGCAGCTGGACCCCCGTGGTTGCGGTGTCCAACAGGGTGGGGATGGCCGCGACCGGGCTGGACAGGTCAAACACCACGCGCACCGTGCCTGCCACGGGCTGTCCGGTGCGCACAGCCTTGACAATCCCGGACGCCATCGGTACCACCAGATTGCGGGCC
>Ga0073899_10004657_pt1 | contig 11994 bp, 13 predicted proteins | sample KloWWTmetaKNB5Ph_FD_88975 | JGI IMG/M metagenome (GOLD analysis project Ga0073899, IMG submission 88975) | Active sludge microbial communities from Klosterneuburg, Austria, studying microevolution and ecology of nitrifiers - Klosterneuburg... | ecosystem: Engineered > WWTP > Aerobic digester >...
CGCGGCGCCCAAGCCCGCGCGGCTTACGCCCGAGCCGCCGAAGCCCGAGCCGCCGAAGCCCGAGCCGCCGAAGCCCGAGCCGCCGAAGCCCGAGCCGCCCAAACCCGAGCCGCCGAAGCCCGATCCCGCGATCGCCGAAAAGGCGGAGCGCGAAAAGCTCGAGCGGGAAAGGAAGGAGCAGGAGCGCCTGGAGCGCGAGCAGAAGGAAAGGGACAAGAAGGAGAGGGAACGCAAGGAGCGGGAAAAGAAGGAGCAGGAAAAGAAAGCCCGGGAAGCCAAGGCCGCGGCCGAGGCGAAGGCGAAGGCGGAAGCCGAAGCGAAGAAGAAGGCGGAAGCCGAGGCGCAGGCGAAGGCCGCAGCCGACGCGGCCGAGCAGGCGCGGATCTCCGAGATCGGTCGTTACACCGGGCGCATCCGCGATAAAATCAGGGGGAAGGCAAATGTGCCGGACACGGTGCGGGGCCAGCCGGAAGTGCAGGTTCGGATCACGATCCTGCCGGGCGGCGAGGTGCTCGATATCGTGATCGTGAAGTCGAGCGGCAACAGCCTCTATGACACGGCGATCGAGCGGGCGATCCGCAGCGCCCAGCCGTTGCCGGTACCGAGCAACCCGGAACTTTTCAGCAAGTTCCGCAGCCTTAACCTGAATATTCAGCACGATCGCTAGCCGGGCCCTGTGCCCGCAAGGGCCCGACTTCATGAAGAGATTCCTGTTCGCCGTCCTCCTCGCCGCCGCCGCGCTCACGGCGCGCGCGCAGCTCACCATCGACATCACGACGTCCGGGGGGCGGCAGATCCCCGTGGCCGTGCTCGACTTCGCGGGCGAGGCCGCGCAGCCGCAGGCGGTGAGCACCGTCGTCGGCGCCGACCTCGCGCGCACGGGCCTCTTCAGGCTCGTGAACACCGTCGGCGTGAGTCCCCTGCCGACGGAGCCCTCGGAAGTCAACTTCATCGACTGGCAGGCCAGGGCATCGGAGGCGCTCGTGATCGGCAAGATCGAGCCCCAGCCCGACGGCCGCGTGGAGGTGCGCTTCCGCCTGTTCGACGTGCAGAAGCAATCCCAGCTCGCGAGTTTTTCCTACGTGGTCGCGCCGGCGCAGTTGCGCGCCACGGCCCACCGCATCGCCGACGTGATCTACGAGCGCCTGACGGGAGAAAAGGGCGTCTTCTCCACGAAGATCACCTACGTGGTGAAGCGCGGGACGCGCTACGAGCTCCAGGTCTCGGATGCGGACGGCGCCAATGCCCAGGCGGTGCTCGCCTCCAACGAGCCGATCATCTCGCCCGCGTGGTCGCCGGACGGCAGCCGCATCGCCTACGTGTCCTTCGACCAGAAGAAGCCGGTGGTGGTGGTGCAGAATCTCGCGCAGGGCACGACGCGCGTGCTGGCGAACCACCGCGGCAACAACAGCGCGCCGGCCTGGTCTCCCGATGGAACCAGGCTCGCCGTGACGCTCACGAAGGACGACATCTCCCAGATCTACGTGATCCCGGCCACCGGCGGCGAGCCGCGGCGCATGGCGGTCACGCCGGCCATCGATACCGAGGCCAGTTTCTCGCCCGACGGGCAGTGGATCGCCTTCACCTCCGATCGGGGAGGCTCGCCGCAGATCTACCGGATGCCGTCCGAGGGCGGGCCGGCGCAGCGCCTCACCTTCGAGGGTACGTACAACGTCCGCCCGCGCTACAGCCCGGACGGCAAGTCGATCGCCTTCGTGCAGCGCGAGTCGGGCAAGTTCCGCATCGCCGTGATGGAGATCGACAGCGGCCAGGTGACCGTCCTCACCGACGGATCACTCGACGATTCGCCGAGCTACGCGCCCAACGGCAAGATGATCCTCTACGAGGCCCAGGCCAACGGACGCGGCCAGCTTTCCGCGGTCTCGAGCGACGGCCGCGTTCGCCAGCGACTCGTGTCGTCATCGGGCGACGTCCGGGACCCCGCGTGGGGGCCGTTGCCTACGAACTGAGCGGGGCGCAGAATGCCGCTGACCGATTCATGAGCGCATCACCCGAAGAAAAGGAGCAACCGATGAAGAAGATCGTCTTGAGCATCGCCATGGCCACCCTTGTCGCCGCCTGCGGCAGCCAGGAAGTGAAGAAGGATGTGCCGGTAGCAGACCGCACGACGCCCACGACCCAGCCGACGACCGGGCAGAGCCCCACGACCTCGCCCACGGCCCAGCCCTCCATCACGGCGAACCCGCTTACGGATCCGAAGAGCATCCTGTCCAAGCGCAGCGTCTATTTCGACTTCGACTCCAATGTCGTGAACGAGGGCTACCAGGGCCTCGTGCAGGCGCACGCGAAGTACCTGGTCGACAAGCGAAGCCTGAACGTGAAGATCGAAGGCAATTGCGACGAGCGCGGCAGCCGCGAATACAACCTGGCGCTCGGCCAGCGGCGTGCCGAAGCGGTGAAGAAAGTGATGACCGTGCTGGGCGTCCAGGATGGCCGCATCGAGACGGTGAGCTTCGGCGAGGAAAAGCCCGCGGCCAATGGCCACGACGAGGCCTCGTGGGCGAAGAATCGCCGCGGCGACATCAAGTATGCCGGCGAGTAGCACCCGCCTCGCGTTCGCGGCGCTCGCCATCGTCGCGGCGGGGGTCGCCCGCGCGGGGATCTTCGACGACGACGAGGCGAGAAAGCGCATCGAGGAGGCGCGTGCGGCGCAGGAGAAGACCGCTCGCGAGACGGCCGAGCGCATCGGCCGTCTCGAGGAGAGCGTGCGCGGCCTCGGCGTGGTCGATCTGCTTCGGCAGATCGAGGCGCTCAATGCGGAGATCGCGCGCCTGCGCGGCAGCATCGAGGTGCTCGCCAACCAGAACGAGCAGATCCAGAAGCGCCAGCGCGACTTCTACGTCGATCTCGACTCGCGCCTGAAGCGGCTCGAGGGCGCGGGGACCGGCGCCCAGGGCCCCGTGACGCTCGCGCCGGCGGTGCCGGCCGACGCCGCGGCGGCGCTGTCAAAGCCGGCCACGAAGGACGATCAGGCGCGCGAGGTGAAGTCCTACGATGCGGCCTCGGGGCTCTTCCGTCGCAACGACTTCGCCTCCGCGGACGAGGCGTTTCGCGCCTTCCTCAAGGACTTCCCGCAAAGCGCGCTCGCGCCGAACGCGACCTACTGGATCGGCATCTGCCAGGCCAACCTGAAGGACTACAAGGGCGCGCTCGCCACGCAGGAAGGGCTGCTCGCGCGCTATCCCCAGTCGCCGAAGGCGCCCGATGCGCTTCTCGCCGTCGCCGCGATCCAGATGGAACAGGGTGAGGGCGCCTCCGCGCGCAACACCCTCGAGGACATCATCGCCCGCTACCCTGCCTCGGAGGCGGCGGGCAAGGCCCGCACTCGCCTCGCGGCGACCCGCCGCTAGGCCACGCGCCGTGGGGACCGCGGTCGTCCTCGTTTCGGGGGGGCTCGATTCCGCTACCGTCCTTGCCATGGCGCTCGCGGAAGGCTGGCGCTGCCACGCGCTGTCGGTGGACTACGGCCAGCGTCACCGTTCCGAGCTCGATGCGGCCGCGGCCGTGGCGAAGTCGCTCGGCGCGACCGAGCACCGGGTGGTTCGCGTGGATCTGGGTCTTTTCGGCGGCTCCGCCCTCACCGACCCGGCGATCGCCGTGCCCAAGGCGCCCACCGACGGGATTCCCGTCACCTACGTGCCGGCGCGCAACACGATCTTCCTGTCGCTGGCCCTCGCCTACGCCGAAGTGATCGCGGCCGATGCGATCTTCACCGGGACGAACGCGGTCGACTATTCCGGCTATCCCGATTGCCGTCCAGCGTATCTCGCGGCGTTCGAGGCCATGGCCAATCTCGCGACGAAGCGGGCGGTGGAGGGCTCCCCCGTCTCGGTGCGCTCGCCAATCGTGCGACTGGGGAAGGCGGAAATCGTCCGCCAGGGCATCGCGCTGGGCGTCGATTTCTCGCTCACCGTCTCGTGCTACGAAGCCGACGCTCGAGGGCGGGCCTGCGGGCTATGCGATTCATGCCGGCTACGCCGCGAAGGCTTCGTCGCGGCCGGGATCGCGGATCCGACCCGCTACCGCTCCCCGGGCCCATGAAGGCCGCCTGCCCACATGGGTATCGAGCCCTAGCCCATCGGAGGGATGGGCGAGCGGGGAGGCGTTCTCAATAATGGCGCGCATACTTGGGGGTCCGCCATGAGCACTACCGCCTCGAACCTTCCTTCCGTCATCGCCTGGTCCGGCTTCGGTATCGCGTTCGTGGTCGGCGCGGTCGCCCAGCGCACGAACTTCTGCACCATGGGGGCGATCTCCGACGTCGTGAACATGGGCAGCTGGGGCCGCATGCGCATGTGGATCCTCGCGATGGCGGTGGCGATCGCGGGCGCGTCGGCGCTCCAGCTGGCCGGGCTGGTGGACCTCTCGAAGTCGATCTACCCGCGCCCCGGCTTCTCGTGGCTCTCCTACGCGCTTGGCGGGTTCGTTTTCGGCGTCGGCATGACCCTCGGTTCCGGCTGCGGCAACAAGACGCTCGTTCGCATCGGCGGCGGCAGCCTCAAGTCGGTGGTGGTCCTCGCATTCCTCGCGATCTCGGCCTACATGACGATCAAGGGACTCTTCGGGATCTGGCGCGTGACCTGGCTGGATCCCGTGTCGATCGACCTCGGCGCGCGCGGCATCGCCGGCCAGGACGTGCCGTCGCTCCTTTCCGCTGCGTTCGGCATCGACCGCAAGGGCGCCTACGTGGGGGTCGCCGCCGTGGCCGCGGTGGCGATGGCCGTCTTCGCCTTCAAGGACCGCGACTTCCGCACGAGCTTCGACCACGTCCTGGGCGGCGTGGTGGTAGGCCTCGCGGTCGTGGCCGGCTGGTACCTCACGGGGCACATCGGCTTCGGCGAGAACCCGGACACGCTCGAGATGACCTACTTCGGGACCAACAGCCGCACGGTGGAATCGCTTTCCTTCATCGCGCCGGCGGCCTACTTCCTGGAGATCCTGCTCCTCTGGAGCGACAAGTCGCTCGCCTTCACCTTCACCATCGCCCTCGCGCTGGGCGTGATCGCGGGTTCGGCCGCTTACTCGATCGCCACGCGCAGCTTCCGGTGGGAGGGCTTCGCCTCCGCCGAGGACACCGCGAGTCACGTGATCGGCGGGGTCCTGATGGGCTTCGGCGGGGTGCTCGCCCTGGGCTGCACCATCGGCCAGGGGATCACCGGCATCTCGACGCTCGCGGCGGGATCGGTCATCGCGCTGCTTGCGATCATCGCCGGGTCCTGGGCGACCATGAAGGTCCAGTACTGGCGCCTCATGCGCGAGGCCTGACCGGCCGATCGGTTTGACCCGAACTCGCCCGGAAAGCTATAATTTCCCGCTTTCCGGGGCGTTAGCTCAGCTGGTAGAGCAGCGGACTTTTAATCCGTTGGTCGGCGGTTCGAATCCGCCACGCCCTACCATTCCCGCCTCGAAGCTCCTCCCCCCGTTTCAGGGCTGTTAGCTCAGCTGGTAGAGCAGCGGACTCTTAATCCGTTGGTCGCAAGTTCGAATCTTGCACGGCCCACCAGTCTTCAACGGCGATCCCGGTCCGGCTCCGGGGCCCCGCCGTGCGCAAAGGAGCCACGATGGGCGGAATCGAGACCTGGATTCGCGAATATGGCGCCGACGCCCTGGCCCTCGCCGTGAGCGCGTCCCTCGTCGCGATCTATTACGCGGTTCGCCGCGCGAGGTCCCGCCGCGACCCCACTTACACCATCCATGGGCTGAACGAGCTCGCGCGGGGCTTGTGGGTGAAGAACGTCATGGACAGCGCCGGCAAGGACGTGATGGCCGTCCAGACGCTTCGCAATTTCATCATGGGCGCGTCCCTCATGGCGACGACCGCGGCATTTCTCATCCTGGGCACGCTGACCCTGTCGGGCCAGGCCGAGAGCATCTCGCGCAGCTGGCACGTGTTCGCCAACCTGGGCTCGAGTTCCGCGCAGATCTGGATCGTGAAGGTGATGTGCCTGCTGGCCGACTTCATCGTCGCGTTCTTCGCCTTCGCGCTGGCGATGAGGCTCGCGAACCACGTGGTCTTCATGGTGAACGTGCCCGGCCCCTGGCCGAGCCCGTTGCTGTCGCCGGAAGGTGTGGCGAGGCGGCTCAATCGCGCGGGCAGCCACTTCGCGATCGGGATGCGGGCCTTCTTCTTCGCCGTTCCCCTGGTGTTCTGGCTCTTCGGCCCCGTCTTCCTGGTGGCCGCGTCCGCCGGTCTCGTCTTTGCCTTGAACCGCCTCGACCGGAACATCGCCGTCTAGGAGTCCGCCGGCCGGGCGTCGGCGCTTGACGGGGCCGGCACCGGATGGGCAGGCGGCTGTCCGGCCCGCCTTGGCTACGGCACGACCGCTAAGGCTTCTTCGGCGTCTGGTATTCGACTTCCTTCTGGAGCGGCTTCCAGACGGTTTCGTAACCGACGAAACCCTTCTCGTTGGGCGCCATCTGTCGCGTCGTGTAGAACGGCGTATGGCCGTCAGGAACTTTGGTGATGGGTTTCTGCTCGCTCATAGACACCTTTCATGGCGTGAAGTCGGAATTGCGGTGCAAGCAACCAAGGTCGGGATCATAGCCGATGCCGATCGACACCGCCTGCTCAAACTGGCCTCAGGAGCGACGGGTCGATATCCGCGCCCGCCGTGATCGCCTCACCCGCTCTCGTCTCCTCATCGGTGGAGTCGCGCACGGCCAGGATCTCGAGCGTGAAGACGACCTGCCTGCCGCAGAGCGGATTGTTGCCATCGACCGTCAGGGTCTCCTCGTCCACCCGCGTCACGAGAAAGCTGCGGGCCTGGCCCTTGTCGCTTTCCATGAGGATGGAAGTGCCGACCTGCCGGTACTCCTCGGGGACATTCTCGAGGCGGTCCGTGAAGACCAGCGACTCGTCCCTGCGGCCGAAGATCTGGCTGCCGTCGATCGGCACTTCGATGACGTCGCCGACGGACTTGCCCTCCAGTTCCCGGTGGACGGAAGGAGCCAGGATCTCATTGTGTCCGTGGACATAGCCCAGCGGAAAATCGACGCGGGTAAGGACATGCCCCGATTTCCTGTCGGTCACCTTGTAGGTGAGCTCGACAAACTTGCCGTCCCGGATCGATTCACCCATGTTGAGCCCCGATCGACGGCTCAGAAGATGGAAGCGCCAAAGATCCTGACCTCCCCCTCTTCATGACCGAGGACCAGCCTGCCAAGCCATTCGCCCTGTTTCTTGGTGCTGCGCTGCCGGTAAAGGACCGTCACATGCTCGCCGCGGCGGATGATGCCGAGCGGGTCGACGTCGCTGGACAGGCTTCTCGCCAGTTCGCTGTTGGCGAACTGGTGGCCCGCCACGACCTGATTCATGGCAAGCGCCAAGGCGGTGGAGAAGTGCTTCACGAACTCCCCGTACTTTCCTTCGTTCGAGAAGCTGACCAGCTCGCGCCACAGGGGATCGGCCAGGGCCAGGATCTCCTCATCGGTCTTCTCGATGATGTTCACTTGCGGCTCTTCGCGACCGGTTGGGGCCGGCTTCACGGGGCTCACGGCACTCGACATGCAGGTTCCTTCCGTTCCGGGCGGATGGTCAACGCGGGATTCCGCCCGGGGCAATCGCTACTCGTTTTCCGAGACCAGGTGATAGCAGGGAGCCTTCTCCATGGTGTACTCGCCGGATTGCGGATCGCGCCGCGAAACCGTCAGCACGTGCCAGTTCGCGTCGTCCACCTTCATGGCGTCGCCCCGGTAGTAGTAGCCCGGCCAACGGGTCTCCTTGCGGAAGAGCGTGTGTTGCGTGACGCACTCCGCCGCGCGGTGGCGGTGCTTCAATTCCCACGCGCGCAGCAACTCGTGGATGTCCTTGGCGGCGAGGCTCTCGAGGTCTTCCTCCATGATCGCGAGCTTCTTCAGGCCGATGTTCAGGAGCTTCTCGTTGGTCATGTAGTTGACGGTCACGCCGCCGCAATACTCGTCCATCAGCTTCTGCAGGCGGTCCAGGCCCTGCTTGGGGTTGATGTAGTGCGGGTTGACATCGCCCGCCACGATCGCATTGCGGTAGGTCTTGTAGTGCTCCAGGGGCTTGAAGATCTGCTTCCTGCGGCGGTCGACCTGCTCGTCGGACACGACGATGCCTTCGGCCTTTCCGTCGTCGATGTACTTGCAGGCGGCCTTTGCGGCAAGACGGCCTTCGGTGAAGGAGCCGGAGGAGAAGGCGTGCGGCGTGCCGCCGACCGCGTCACCGGCGCCGAAGAGGCCCTCGATCGTCGTCATGCGGTTGTAGCCCCAGAAATACTCGGGAGGGGAGACGTCCTCCGGGCCCGAGCACCAGGCGCCGGAGCCGGTCGCATGGGACCCCATGACGTAGGGCTCGGACGTGGTCAACTCCGGGTTCTCGTTCTTGGGATCGACGTCGGTGGAGGCCCACAGGACCGCCTGGCCGACGGTCATGCCGAGGAAGTTCTCCCAGCCGACCTCCTCCAGGTGCGGATCCTGGAAGGCCTTCATGGTCACCATGTGAATGGGGCCGCGGCCGGCGTTCACTTCGCTGATGATGCAATGGTTGCGCAAGCACGTCGGGATGGGCCGATGGGTCAGGTGCGAGGCTTCCGGATCGAGATACTCCTTGCCGACCATCTTCTGCAGGTCCGGGAACCACTTCGACTCGTACTCTTCGCCGAGGCAATTCTGCGTATAGGTCTTGAGATGCAGGAAGTAGGCGCCGACCGGGCCGTAGCCGTCCTTGAAGCGCGCCAGCACGATGCGGTTTTCCATCTGCGTCATCTTGGCGCCGGCGTCGATCATGAGCCCATAGGCGGATGCGGAGGACCAGGGCGCATACCAGGTGCGGCCGGAGCCCTCGCCCACGGAACGCGGCTTGAAGATGTTGGAAGCGCCGCCGGCGCCGCAGATCACCGTCTTCGCCTTGAAGACGTGGTAGTCGCCCGTGCGCACGTTGAAGCCGACGGCGCCGGCAACCCGGTTCGTCTTGCTGTCGTCCATCAACAGGTGGGTGACGCAGATGCGGTTGAAGACCTTGTCCGCCGATTTCTTGGCGGCCTCGGCCACGATGGGCTTGTAGGACTCGCCGTGGATCATGATCTGCCATCGCCCTTCGCGAAGGTAGCGTCCCGTCTTCGCATCCTTCATGATGGGCAGGCCCCACTCCTCGAACTGGTGCACCGTGGAGTCCACGTGACGGGCCATGTCGAACAGCAGGTCTTCGCGCACCATCCCCATCAGGTCGATGCGGGCGTAGCGGACATGATCCTCCGGCTTGTTCTCGCCCCAGCGGGTGCCCATGTAGCAGTTGATGGCGTAAAGGCCCTGTGCGACCGCACCGGAGCGATCGATATTGGCTTTCTCGGCAATGACGATCTTCTTGTCCTTGCCCCAGAACCTGGCCTCCCAGGCGGCGCCCGTGCCGCCAAGGCCCGCACCGACGACCAGAACATCGATGCCGTCTTCGACGATCGTCTTGATAGCCATTAGTAGTACACGCCTTTCTTCAGCTTGAGACCGGCCGACTTGAGCGTATGCAAGCCGCCGTCATCGAAACGGATGAATTTCGGCTCGTCATACAACAGCTCGCTATCGCGCATTTCCTTGCTGGGCCCGGGAACATCCGCGAGCTTGGGGATCGCCGTCCCCCAGGGCTTGGTGGTGATGGGCGACAGGAAGTTCTTCTCCGTGCCGTTCCTGAACTTGATCCGCCAGGCGATCGTGCCCTTTTCCTCGTCGCGGTGGACGCGAACGCTGTGACCGAGCGGCGCGAAGTCGGCATATCCGCGCACATCGATCGCATGCTGCGGACAGGCCTTCACGCAGGAGTAGCACTCCCAGCACATGTTGGGCTCGATGTTGTACGCGCGGCGATACGTCGGGTCGATGTGCATGATGTCCGACGGGCAGATGTCGACGCAATGTCCGCATCCGTCGCACCTTGTCATGTAGACGAAGGTAGGCATTAGTCCGGCTCCTTATCCATTCCGATAGAAATTGCGGGCTGCATCTCAATAGTGGCGGGGCGCTTCGCGCTTGATGCCCAGGCCCATGCTCGCCGGAGCGTCGCGAAGCAGTTCCATGGAGTGCCTTTTCTGCTGTTCGGGATCGTCACGGCTCTGCGTCGGCAGGTTCTCGGCGGTGCCATTGGCCTGCGATACCCTCTTGTCGAAGGCCGCCGCGGGCTTGAAGAACATGTGCGCGAACTTCGACCACGGCACCGATCCGAACAGCACCGTCGTGGCGAGGATGTAGAGCCAGAAGAGCGCCGTGGCGCCGGCGCCGCCCCGGGCCTGCACGAAGGCCCAGACAAGGCCCAGCGTCACGCTGGCCAGCAGCGACAGGATGAAGAGGTCCGCGCGAACGATGCGAAACGGCGAGTTTCCCTCGGCCGCGACATCGACGCGGATGAAGAACCAGAACCAGTATCCGCCCAGGCAGACCATCAGGCCGCCCAGCCACCACAGCTGCGGCAGGATCGCGGGCGCGGGCGTTGCGGCGCCCGGGTAGGCGAACACCATGATGGCCGTGGTGACGAGGTAGATCACGGTCCCGTACATGGTGAGGAGGTGCGCGACCCGGCGGCGCGGATTGCAGAATTCCCCGGAAGTGAGGACATCGACCACGCCGGTCTTCACGGCGATCGACAAGAGCTCGCCGGCCTCGACGGGCTTCGTCGCCTTGCGGCTGGAATTGCGCCAGTTCTCGAAGAAGTACCTGGCGCTGCCCTTGTGAATGACGTCGAACAGCGTCCCCGCCGCAACCAGGACGATCATCACCACGACATAGGCCTGCATGGCGGCGGGCGGTACGGACCCCGAAATCTCGGCAAACGGATTACTGGCGAACATCAAGGCCTCCCTCTTTCTGCGCCGGTTCTGGACGAGCACGCGGGCGTGCTCGCAAGCGAACATCATGAAGCTGCGGGATTGAAATTGATACGTCGACCGGGTCGGCATTCCCGAAAGGGGGGCGTGAGAATCCGTCTCGTTTCGACGGTCGACGGCCCTCTCGCGCCAGTTCGGCATCGGCTGCCGGCCGCGCCTGCGTCCTGCCGCTGGATCCAAGGCCAGCCACCAGGTTCGCCTGGTTCGTGGCAATCACCGTCGCCATTTCTCCCCCGAGTTGACCACGCGCAACCCGCCCGCTTCTCCGACGGGCAGGATCACCGCAAGGGTTCACCATAAGGCCTACCGACCCGGGTCGGTCAATTACCCCGATGGGAAACGAATACCCCTTTGGGGTGATGGACTTCGCCGGCGGGTTGCTTCGGAATCGGCGTCGGCCCGAGGCCCTAGAGTTCCCGGATCTCGAAGCGCAGGTCGCCAAGGTCGGCGAGGATCCAGGTGGCCGGCGCGGCAAGTCCGGCCACGGTGCCCGGATTGGCGAGCCACGTCCGGGTCCCGGCGACATTCGCCACTTGCTCGACGTAGGCCCGATGGTCGTGACCGCAGCAGACGAGGTCGAATTCGCCGGTGCACGCGAAGGCGCGCGCATGGCGCGGCAAGTGGGTCGCAAAGATGCGTTGGCCGCCAAGGGAGAGTTCGGCGTCCTCGCCGTGGTAGCGGATCAGCCCGTCCGAGCTTGCGCAGAGTCTCCACATCGCCTGGAAGTCACCGAGGTTGTTGCCGTGAACGACATGAACTGGAAGCCCGATGGCGAGGAGGGGACGCAACGTGTGGGCGCCAATCACGTCGCCGCAGTGCACGACGGCCGTGGCGCCCGCCTCGCGGGCTGCGGCGACGGCGCTGGCCAGGTGATCGGCGCGGTCGTGGCTGTCGGAAACGATGGCAAGGAGCATGCTAGCCGGGACTTGGGGAAGGCGGGTGGCCCGGGAAGGGCCGCATCCCGCAGCCTCCATCGAGGCAGTCTCGCGTCATTTGGCCGCGGTTCGCCGGCAGACCGTGTCGGCGAGGGATCGGCAGCTGCGCAGTTTCGAGGCGAAATCGCGTTCGCCGGACGTGAACGGGGAAACCATGGGCGCCCAATCTACTGACACCGCTACCGCCGCGCAAGGCCCCGCCTTGC